>Ga0074046_10004649_pt1 | contig 11123 bp, 13 predicted proteins | sample BogForMeECP23OM3_FD_94441 | JGI IMG/M metagenome (GOLD analysis project Ga0074046, IMG submission 94441) | Bog forest soil microbial communities from Calvert Island, British Columbia, Canada - Bog Forest MetaG ECP23OM3 | ecosystem: Environmental > Terrestrial > Soil > Wetlands ...
AATTGCCGCCTTGCCGACATCGCCCGCGAAATTGTAAGTGCCGAGGGGACCGCGTGCGTCGTCTTGATAGGCGCGCGAGACCGCGGCGGACGCAATGGGGTGTTGCGTGCTCATGTTCCGGTCCTGGATTCTCAGCCGGAGGAAGCAGGAATTGCGACAGCGGCCCCGGAAGGGGCGTTGAAAACCAGAGACTCAGGGCATCGCTAAAGCGATGTCCTGATACGAAACCAGGCCTTTTCCGCAGAAGAAAAGCTCCCGGGCAGCGGGCAGCAACATTCCGCCGCCGCTTTCGCGAGGCGGGGGTGCGGCAAGGACGAACGCGAATCCGCGAGCTTGCCGGCTACTGCAGCGTGGCGCCGTTCAGCCCCTGATAGATGAACAATCCCGCAATGATCAGGATCATGACCCCCGACAAGGCGCCGAGCACCTTGACGATCGGTGTGAGCCTTTTCATCTTGGCTATAACTTCCGTTTGATCTTTGTGCATCTGGGATTCGGTTTCATGGAGGAAAATCGAGTCGTCCTCGTGCATGGTGAGGGTGCTGCGATAGATCAGGAGTATTATGAGGATCCCTGTCAGAATACCCCAAGCGACAAGCAGCCCGAACATAGGAGACATACGCCACCTCGGAGCTGAGATCGAGCCCAATTCCCGAAGTTGCCTTAAGCCCCGGCGAAAACTGCCCTGCCATTCGCCGGCGTTCGGGTACAGGCCCCCTACTGGCATGATTATAAACCCGCTGGCAAGAGGGGCTGCTACTTCTTGCCTGCCCGAAGCATCTATAAAGCCGGATACAGGAAGGCAGCGGCTCGGGGGAAGGCTCGCCGGGCCGGTTTAGGGCTTTGTTATAATAGATGACTACAAGGAGATAAACAGATGGCGACTACCACCCCACCGGAAGTACAACCCAAAACCGCGGCGCCAGTCCTGACCCCCGCCGCGATTGCCAAGGTCAAAGAGATCATGGCTTCGCAGACGCCGTTGCCAGCGGGATTGCGGCTATCCGTAGTCGGCGGCGGTTGCTCCGGCTTTCAATACTCCATGGCCTTTGAGAATGGCGCCGGCATGATGGATAAGGTTTTCGACTTCGACGGCTTGAAGGTCTACGTGGATGCCACTTCCCTGATGTATCTTGGCGGAGCCCATGTCGATTACATCGAGACCCTGGAAGGCGCCGGGTTCAAGTTCGACAATCCCAACGTGAAGAGCACCTGCGGTTGCGGCTCCTCGTTTAACGTCTAAAGAGTTTCTGGTTTCCGGCAAGCCCCGCTTTCGCTGCGGGGCTTTTCTGTTGCTGGTGTGATGGGAACTACTGTTCGGGTGGCGTCGGTGCCGGAGTTTGCGTGGGTGCCAGGGTTTGCGTCGGCTGCGTCGGTTGCAGAGGCTGCGTCGGCTGCGGTTGGACATTGGGCGGCGGAGTGATTCCGTTCAAGTTCCCACTGGGGAGATTAGGGTTCACCGGGCCGGTCAGCAGGCCGCCGCGTTCACTCCCGGGCACGTAAATGAAGAGCCAGTCGTTGTAATGGCTCTTATTGAAGAACACGCGAATGGTCTTCGCTTTGCTCGTGCTGGCGACCCCGAGGATCGGGCCTCCGCCGAAGGTTGGCCCGCTGAAGCCGGGGCCGGAATTCGAACCCGGCGATTGAGGCGGATTCCCCTCTGCATCCGCAGGTTTGCCGGTATCGTCACTCCCGGGACTCTCCGAGCCCTCGTTAGCTGCCGCCGGAGGCTTACCCGATTGCGCTGCCTGCGGTCCACCAGGTGGTGTTGGTCCCAACAGGGGCCCGTTGTTTAGAATGATGTCCTGCTGATGCAGGAGTTTGAAGTCCTTCTCCTTGCCCGTGGCCCTGTCCCGGCTGAGCGGATCCTTATAGCGCTTGCGGAGGAATCGCACGTTGTTGGTGTTCTCCAGATCCTCGATGCGCGATGGATAGCGGCCAAGGCGCCGGTAGTAGTGTTGAATCGCACGCATGTAGGCGGTGCCCCGGTGCCTCATCTCCTCTTCGCGGTCGCGGCGGATCTGCTGGCCAATCTCGGGGAGCACGGTGAGCAGCGCAATCGTGATTAACGCGAGGGCCAGCACCAGCGTGATCAGCATGTAGCCGCGCTGGGGGATTTGCGATTTGTGATTTGTGATTTGTAATTTCGGTGATCTCAAACCACAACGCCGCATAAACGCTCACTCGCCTTCAAATTGCCAATTACAAATCAGTTTCATCCCTGCGTTAAGGGCAGGCTCTGCCGGTTGTTGTTGAGCACATCTTCCACGTCCACCGCGGTCGGCGAGATGTGCAAGACGCGATAGCGCCGGTCGACGATGTCGCCCTCAGCGGCGATAAAAACGTCTTCGCCTTGCGACAAAAACACCTTCTTCGGGTCCCCGGGCCGATTGGCAAAGCCAAAAAACTTGAGCGGGATCGGTGGGGGAGGAGGAATTGCCGGAAGCGGACGAACCCCGCCAACCTGATTGTCGGTTGTGCCGGAACCCTTGGGTGGTTCGATTTTTGCCACCGACCCGGCGACAAAAATGTTTCTTCCATTGCCCTCGTACTTGATTTCCTCGCTTTGGCTGAGCAGGTTCAGGTCAAGCGTTGGATCGAGCCTCGGCTCAGCCGCCGGCGCCACTTTTCCTGAAGCCGTGCGCCGCGCGCCGGGGCGGGCCGCGGTCGAACTCGAAGCCGTCTGCGCGGCTGCCGGCGCGGTTCCGGGCGATGAAGGCCAGAGCGCGCGGCCCAGCATTGCCAGCGCTATCGCGCCCAATACTCCGAGCGCGTAGAGTTGCTTCCGGTTTTCAATTCCCAGTTTCACTCAGGCACCCGACCGCAAATAACTGTGCATCGTGATTCCCAGCTTGACCGGGCCCGCGCTTTCGCCCGCCAGGTCCACCCGGTCCACCGCAAAAAAAAGCTTCGATCGTTCCAGCGCATTGATGAAACGCACCAGTTGCAGGTAGTCTCCGGAAAAACTTCCCTCGATTGCGACCGGAATCACGCTGGAGCTTTCCGCATCCTCTTCCTTGTATCTCGCCTGCTGGATCTGGACCCCATTCTCCGACGCCAGCTTCCCCAGTTCAGTGGTCAGATCGGAATCCTTCGCGGCAAAGCGGTCCTTATAAAACCCGCCGATCTGGTTCTTCGCCAGCACGATCTTCTTGTCCATTCCGCGCAGCGGTTCCACCTCGCGGGTCTTCCTGGTCAGTTGGGCCCGCAGTTCGTTGATTTGCATGGTCCGTGAATGCGCCGAGCCGACCAGAGGCGAGAACAGAATTCCCGCGGCCACCACATCGGCAGCCAGCATCGCGCCAATCGCAATCTTCAGCTTGCGCCGCGAGTTTCCGAGGTCCGGCATTATTTCGCGTTCCTGTCCGCCGCGTCGGGAACATAAATCGAGATCACCGAAGCGGCCACGCCCGCTCCCGCCTCCGAACCCTTCTCCTCCTGCACCAGTTGCGCCCCCTGGAAATGCTTTGAGTCTTCCATGCGATGCACTAATTCCACGGCCGCGGCGCGCGTGTCGCCCGCCACTTTCATCTCCAGTTGCATCTGATTCTGATCGTTCAATTCCGGCCGCAACGAGACCACATGCAAGTTCGGCGGCATGACCCGCTCCAGATCTTCGAACACGCGCGTCCACGAGAATGCCTTGCGTTGAATCAATCCATTCAGGAACTGGGACTGGTCCCGTGTGCTGCGGTTGACGGCCATGTCGAGGTAGGCCTGCGCCTTCGCCCGTTCGCGGTCGCGTTCCGCAATCTGCGCCTGCAGTCGCGCGATGTCATGCCGATCTCTTCCGGCCTCAGTCCAGCCGCGCACCGCCCAGCTCAACAGAACCAGCGTAAACACGCCCAGCAGCCCCACGCCCAATCCCCAGCGCAGCCAGAATTCCCGGGCATCCTCATACGGCCGGGTCGCGAGATTGATATCGAGACGCATATTAGCTTCTGGCTTCTAGCTTCTAGCTCCTAGCTTCTGGCCTTTGCGGGTTAGCCAGAAGCTAGCAGCTAGAAGCGCTCTACGAAATCAGCGCTCCCACCACTCCCGCCATGCGCCAGCGCGGAACCGTCCCGGTGGTGGACCCGATCTGCGACGCCGCGATCAGTTCCTCAACATGCGCGCCCGACTGGCTCTTCAGCGCCGTCGCCGCGCTACCCGCTTCCGGCAGGCCCGCCACATAAACGCGCTCAATGTTCAGTTTGTAGGTGTCCTGGAAAAACACCACCGAGGGATAGACTTCCTCCGCCAGTTGATCGCCGGTGATGGTCACGCCCCGCACGTTTTCCAGCGTCCGGAACAGCAACAGTTGTTCCCGATCGAGAATCGCGATGCTGATCGTGCGTGCGTCCACCTTCACCACCAGGGTTGGCCGTTCCGCGTCCGCCGCTCCCAGCGCCGCCAGCATCGAGGGCATCACCATCCCAGGGTTGTAGCCCGCGTCGCGAAACGCCGACTCATATTCCTCCAGAACCGTTTTCAGCGCCACCGCCGCCACCGCCCGCGTACCCTTCCCCGTCGATTGCGCGTGATACGAGATCCGGGCGTCGGCGGGATCGAAAGGCAGCGACTTTTTCAGCCGGAAGCGGACCACCGCCTCCGCCTCATCCCGCTTCGAGGGCAGCGTTTCGAAATCGAGGAGCACGACGCGCACCGAGGTGTCGGGCAGAATCGCGATCACGTCGCGGGACCGCCCGCCCACACTGCCCAGCGCGCTTTCAATCGCCTGCCGGATCGCCGCGCTGTCCCGTAGATTCGCTTCCATCAAATCGGGTACCACCATGCCCGGCGCCAGTTCCCGCGCCGATGAAATTTCCACCATCCGCCCGCTGTCGGCCGCGCGGCCCGCCAGAACGCGATCGGCTGCGATTTCGCAGGCGAGCGTCGGACGGCGAGCGCGTTTGGAATTGGATGTCATCGGCTGATTGAAATTACCTCGGCTTCGGCGCTCGGCTCGGGAATGGGCAACTGGTCTTCTTTAAGTCCATCCAGGTGGAACTCGATTGCTTCCTGGATCAAAGCGCGCACTTCGGTCCGCGTTCGGCCTGTGGTCACTACTCCCGGCAGGTCGGGAACGTAAGCCGCCCAGCCGGTATCGGATTTTTCGTAAACAACAACGTATTTCACGGTTTCAGTCCTGCTTGTTTAAGAACGCTGTTCAGGGTGCCCGGGGGAAGATCGTCATTCGGATGCCCTGGCAAGGTGACGCGTCCTGACTTCATCGGGTGCTTGTATTGCCGATGACTTCCGCGTGTTTGTTTCAGAAACCAGCCATCCCGCTCCAGTAATTTGATGATATCCCGTACTTTCATGAAGAGAGTAGTTACCTCCGGGGATGCCGGTACTGGACTGCCGGTCATGCGGCGGTAACCAATTACTTCCAACCGCCCTCAGCGCATGGTCTCGATAAACGTGACCTTGTTGATCTCTTTCAGAGTGGTGAATCCGCCACGCACCTTGTCCAGCGCCGATTCGCGCAGGAAGCGCATGCCCTCTTCGCGGGCGGCTTTCCTTATCTCCGACGTCGGCCTCTTCTCCAGAATCATCTCGCGAATCCGGTCGGTCAAATCCAGAAGCTCGTGAATCGCCGTCCGTCCCCGGAACCCCGTTCCCGCGCACTCGATGCAGCCCTGTCCCTCGTACAAAGGAACCTGCGACCACTGCAGCGGGTCCAGGCCGCTGGCCTCGAGCACGTCAGTCGGATAATGCACCGCCGTCCGGCAGGAATCGCAGATGACCCGCACCAGCCGCTGCGCCAGAATACAGTTCAGCGCCGACACAAAGTTGTAAGGCTCTACGCCCATGTTCAGGAAGCGCCCCAGCACGTCCACCACGTTATTGGCGTGGACGGTCGTGAACACGAGGTGCCCCGTCAGCGCCGATTGGATGGCGATCTGCGCCGTCTCGTTGTCGCGAATTTCGCCCACCATGATCTTGTCCGGGTCGTGGCGCAGGATGGAACGCAGGCCGCGCGCGAAAGTCAACCCCTTTTTCTCGTTGACGGGAATCTGGGTGATGCCGCGTATCTGATACTCGACCGGGTCTTCAATGGTGATGATCTTGTCTTCGTCGGTCTTGATTTCGTTGACGGCGGCGTAGAGCGTCGTCGTTTTGCCGCTGCCCGTCGGCCCGGTAACCAGCACCATGCCGTACGGTTCCTTGATGTAGCGGCGAAAGCGCCGCAGGTCGTCTTCGTCGAACCCGACCACGTCGAGCGTAAGCTTCTTAAACTTCTCGCTCATCGACTCCTTGTCGAGCACGCGCAGCACGGCGTCTTCGCCGTGGATCGACGGCATGATGGAAACGCGGAAGTCGATGGCGCGCGCGTTGTACTTCACGCGGAAGCGGCCGTCCTGGGGCACCCGCCGCTCGGAAATATCGAGCTCGCTCATCACCTTGATGCGCGAAATGATGGTGGAGTGGTGCTCTTTGCCGATCGGCGGCATGGCGTTCGTGAGCACGCCGTCAATACGAAACTTGATGACCACCGAGTCGTCCCGCGTCTCGATGTGAATATCGCTTGCCCGCCGCTGCAACGCGGTGAAAATCGTGGTGTCGACCAGGCGAATGATCGGGCTCATATCGCTGCCCGCCGTCGCCGTCAACTTGTCGATGGAGATGGTTTCGTCGTTCCCGGCTTCGTCCTCGCGGATCACGTCGAGCGTGAATCCTTCGCTCGCGTCTTCCAGCACACGCTTGGACTGCTCCGTCTTCTTCAGGATGTCGGAGATCTGCTTGAGCGTCGAAACCTTGGTGACGATCCGCTTGCCCAGCAGCAGGCTGATCTCGTCGATCATCATCAGCTGGCTGGGATCGGCAATCGCAATCGCCAGCCGCCCGTCCGCCGTTTCGTCCAGCGGCACGAAGTTATAGCGGAACATCAGGTGCACGGGGATCTTCTCAAACAGATCGTGGTGCAGCTGGAAATCGCTCAGATCGATGAATTCGCAACGGTAGCGCCGCGCGATATCCCGCGCCCGTTCCAGTTCGTCGGGAACCGCCGCCGGTTCCGGCGCCAGCTTGCCGCCATTTCCGCCACTTGCCAGTGCTGTTTTTTTATCCGCCATGCCCATTCCAGTCTACAGCCTCTTCCAAAGCCAGATCTTGTGTGGTAGCGGGGCTTTGCCCCGCTTACGGGGCGAAGCCCCGTCACCACACGAGCTGTCTCCATCCAGTCCAGTGCCTCAATGCACGCTTGCCCCCAGGGTAAAAATCGGCATATACAGCGAGATCAAGATCCCGCCGACAAACACCGCCATGACGATCAGGATCATCGGCTCAATCAGCGCCATGGCCGCGCCCAGAGCCGTTTGCACGTCCTCTTCGTAAAACTCGGCCACCGAAGCGAGCATGGCCGGCAGCGCCCCGGTCGATTCGCCGACCTCCAGCATTTCCACGGCAAGATCGGGAAACAACTTTTGCGTTTCCAGGCTGTGCGCCAGGCTCTGCCCTTCTTTCACCCGCTCCGCCGCGGCCGTAACCCCGTTCAACATCTGCCGGCTGCTCATCGATTCGCCCGCCGTTTCCATCGCCGGTACCAAAGGCAGACCGCCTTGCAGCAACGTCCCCAGGATGCGCGAGAAATTCGCCACCTGGTACTTCAGCCGTATTTCCCCAATCAAAGGCAGCGACAGCAGAAACCGGTCAATCCGTTCCGCGCCTCTGTCGCTCTGCTTCCACCGCCACAGCAGAACCACTGCCGCCACCAACAACAGCAGCGCCACCCACCCGTACTTCTGCGCGTTCAGGCCAACCGACAGCATGAACACCGTGATCGCCGGCAGTTCCGCTCCCAGGTTGCTGAACAGGTCGGCAAATTTTGGCACCACATAGGTGATCAGAAAAATCAGCATCACCGTCACCACCGAAACCAGCAGCGCCGGATACACCAGTGACACCAGCAGCTTCTTCCGGAAAGTCTGCACCATCCGCTGATAGGCGATGTAGCGGCTCAGAACCTCTTCCATGTTTCCGCTCTTCTCACCCGCCAGCAGCGTGGTCGTATACATCTTTGGAAACACTTGTTGGGCGGCGAACGCATCCGACAGCAACTCGCCCCCTTTTACCCGCTCGCGCACGTTCTCGAGCCGCTGTAACAGAAACTTGTCCCGCTGGCGCTTGATCAGGAGATCGAGCGCGGTCAGGATCGGCAGTCCCGCTTTAATCAGCGTCAGAAACTGCTGGTTGAAAATCAGAAATGTCGACTGTCGCAGCTTGCCGCTGCGCTGTCCTCCGCCCCGGCTGAGTATGGTTCGGGGCTTCACCCAGTACACCAGGTATCCCTGCTGCGTGAAGCGGTCGTGGACCTCCGCTTCGGAATACCCGTGCTCCACCTGCTGCCGCAGATGGCCCTGTTCGTCGGCGACTTTGACCAGAAATTGTGCCATGCCCTATCGCTTGCTTCCCCACCACTGGTCGAGCACTATTGAGCGTCTGAGACCCAGTGTAACATTCTGTTCCCAAAGCCCTTACCGTAACCTCTCCATCTGGATGGTACGCAAGTAACCGATTCTGCCTCGCCCCTTTCGCCAGCAGGTCATCGGCTCAATCTAAGTGCAAATGCGTTTGGCCTTCGATGGCCCGATTACCCGATGATCCGATGACCCGATCCCTGCTACGGCTCCAATTCTCCTTCCACCGTTTCCACCCCCGGCGGAGGAGTGAACTGAAACTGGCTGTCGCCGAGCTTCACATTCTCTTTCCAGCCCGCAAAGCGGAACTCCGTTATCGCACCATCCGCCTCCATTAACACGATGCGGACAATCTGGTTGGAGGGCGCGATCTCCAGTTGCACCTCCGCCACTTGCCCTGCCATCCTCTGCGGCACCCCTCGCAACAGAGTATTACCCGCCCCCAGAGGCGATTGGTCCACAACCTTTGAAAGCCCCTGTAATTCATTCTCCAGCTTGGTCTTGCCGAGCAAAAATGCCAGTGGCGACCGCAGGTCGTCCAGCTTCCGGAGGGTCGTCTTTCTGAGTTGCCGTTCCGCCGGCAGGTAGAACCACACCGCCTGGCCGTCGCTGACAAACAGCTTCTCTTTCGGAGAACGGTATTCCCACCGCATCTTGCGCGGCTTTTTCAACCACAATGTGCCCGATTCCACCCGCTCCGGCCCATCGCCCCGATAGATTTCGGTAAAGTCCGATTCCAGGCTGCGCAGGTGGTTGTAGTGCTCATCCACAGCCCGCGCCAGTTGTTGGATGTCCGGCGGACGGATGTTTTGCCCATGGCCGTCGGGGACAGCCATAGCAACAACCGACCCCACGAGTACCCACCCGGCCAGCCAGAAACCCCGCCCGAAGCTACGGCCTGTTTTCAATTCGGAACCCCAATTAATCTTACCCCTGCTTTGTCCTGTTCACATTAAGCGGGAATGAATGGTAGGGTCCTGATTTAGTTCTTCTGCCGCCTCCTTACAACAGCCGTCGGGAATATAATGGCTCCGGGTTTCAGCCATGCCACGGATCGCCATTCGCTTCTGTTCGTGCTGAGTTCAAAATTGGAGGTATCCCTTGGCCAAGAAGATCATCCCCTCAATCATGTTTCTCCTGTTAGTCGCATCTCTCGGAATGGCTCAAAGTGCGCCGCAACAAAAAGCAAAGCCTGTCCAACTGCCAAGCACATCGGATCTCGTTGACGACATGGCTCAGCGCCTGAGTCACGAGCTCAACGTAAGAACTCTCATAGGGGAGCCGATCAAAGTCGGTTCTGTCACGCTAATCCCCATCCTCATGCTCGACCTCAAATTCGGCAGTGCGGCCACCAAGGTGCCCGGTGGAGCCGCCCCACAAAGTGCCGTGTCTCAAGCCAATCTGTTTTATATGAGTGGTGAAGCGCGGCCTTTGGGCTTTGTCGCCATTACTGGGAAAGGAACTCGTTTCATCAACCTCGTTAAATCAGACGCAAAGTGAGGCTATCCCGTGAAGTCAAAATACGCATGTTTGTCAGCAGCACTCTTGATATTGGGAATTCCTTGCCGGGCCCAGGTGCCCGTGGAAAAGCCGCTGGGCGAGTATGACAAACTCGTTTCCCAGTTGAAGTCGAGCTCCTTGGTGGGCGAACCCATTCGTGCAGGTGGAACTGCCATCATTCCTTTTGCTTCAGTGAATTTCGGGCTGGTTGGCGGCGATGCCAGGATTGCATCGGGCGGCGGCCTGAGTTCGAAAAACGTTCCGCTCGGATTTCTGGTCGTGGAAGGCGACGACGTGCGGGTAGAGCTCTTGAGTGAGCCGGAAGACAAGCCCTCCGTTGTGCGGCAACTGCTTCAGGCTATTCTGGACCGCAAAGTGGTCTTCATAGGCAACGGACTGAATATCGGCAATGCCGATGGAAATGTTCAGGATCTGGCTCCCCTGATCTCAAGCCTGGCAAAACTCATTGCGGAGGGCAATGTAACAACTATAGGCAATGCCTTAAATCTCGGCAGCGTGAAGCCGGCCAAAAAAGATGCTGCCCCAACCGAAGGAGAGCCCAAGCTACCTCCAGCAAGCAAGCCGTAAGGCTTTGCGCAAACACTCACTGAGCCGTAGGTGGAAACCTCTCGTCCGCGAAATCAGAAGTTTGGACCATGTCGCTTCTAGCTCGCCCATTCACTGAATACGCTCATGGGTAAAGCGATCGCGTCCGGCCCAAAAGGGACACTGCGGGCAAGACGCGCCCTCTGGCTTCCGGTATGCGTAGAATCCGCGTCTCATGTCGTTCAAACGCCCGCCAGCTTCAACAATAGAGCTAACTGGTGACAGGTTGACTGGATTAGCTGTTCAGCGTCGGTCGGTGACTGGCGTAACATCCCGATCTCACTCAAAATCCCCCAATCGGATACCGGTCTGTGTCCGATACGTGGAGCCTTGCTAACCCTGTCCGCAAGGTCGAGTTCGAACTACTACAAATTAGGACGTCACAGACAGGCCGCGCTTTCGCGGCTAGAATAGGACTTTTGGGGGACTGCTCATGGAACCGAAGCAGCATCGTTGTGAAACCTGCCGTCTGCGTGCGCTGGCGGAGAGGAAACCGCAATCGTTGATCGCTCGCCTGTGGCGTTGGCACACGGGTTGGTGCCCGGGATGGAAGTCCTACCAACGCTCTCTGGCCGAGGCGGCAAAGCGCTCAGCGGCGTGAACCATGGAGGCCCG
>Ga0074046_10004651_pt1 | contig 11122 bp, 7 predicted proteins | sample BogForMeECP23OM3_FD_94441 | JGI IMG/M metagenome (GOLD analysis project Ga0074046, IMG submission 94441) | Bog forest soil microbial communities from Calvert Island, British Columbia, Canada - Bog Forest MetaG ECP23OM3 | ecosystem: Environmental > Terrestrial > Soil > Wetlands ...
AGCGTAGTAGGAATACTGCCCCCCGGCAGTGAAGTAGCGCTGGCTTGAGTTATCGCCACCCTTGGTGGAGTCAAAGCCGTGGATGCCGTTGTAGTCGAGGTTGTAGAGAGCCAAAGAATCGTTAAAGCTGGTGCTGCAGAAAGTGTCAAAGGCAAAAATAATTGGATTGGTCGTGGGCATTTTGATCGAGTTCCCCTGCGAGTCCGTGCCAGTGCAGCCGCTAAGCCGGTAGGGGACACCATTCGTAATGGGCTGAATCTGATCCATCCAGAACTGCTGGACGTTTGCGGGTAGCTGACTGGGATTGAAAGTAGTCGTAGGGGCTGATACGCCCGCGTTGAGTTCGGGGCGAAAGACCTTCGCGAGAGCTTTTTCCGCGGTGAAGTAATCGATGCCAGATTTCTTGTCGAAGATGTCGAGCGGCATGGCCAGGTCATCCTGAGCAAGCAGCCGGTGGGAGAGCCGCCCCACGTAGGCAACGTCCAGGGAGAAACCGGACTTCAATTCCCTGCTTACCGCAAGATCCAGCGTGTAGGAATAGGGGGTCTTCAGGTTGTTGTCGATGCCCCAGGTGATTGCTCCATTTCCCGTTGGATACGTCTGCGGATAGCCGCCCGTGGGTGCGGTACGCAAGATGGGAGTTGGAGTGGTGCCGTAGTCCTGGGTTGGGATGGTGTTCATGCTGGTAAGGCGCGGGGCGATCAGGGATGTCTCGAAATCCGAAGCGTTGTTGAGCGCAGTGGCGAGACCAAACGAGCCGTTCTGGTCGAATGTATCCACGAGGCTTTCACCGACCCGATCGTAGACGATTCCAAATCCAGCGCGAATGCTGCTCTTCCCCTTGCCCCCCGCCAACGCTCCCAGAAGGCCGGAAGCAAAATCGGGAGACCACGCCAAGGCAAGGCGCGGCGCAAGATTGTGGTAGTCCCAATTGTAGAAGCCGGCCTTGCCGTTGGCTGGGCCGGCCAACTGATAGGTGACCAGCGGTTGCGCGTTGGAAGGCACTCCCTGGAGCATCCCGGCACCACGCTCGTTGAACCAATCGCCGAGGCTGAAGGTTGTGCCGACCTGCAGGCCGTCGGTTTCCCATGGCGGGGAAAACAGCGAGTAGCGCAGGCCGAGTGTAACCGTCAGATTGGGTTTCAACTTCCAGGTGTCTTGCGCATACATCTCGTAAGAATCTTCCGCAAAGTGCCGGGTCACTGGCGCGCCCTGGGCAATAGGGTTGCCGTTGCGATCGTAATTGTAGACCGCGTTGCCGTAGGTGATCATGCCGAGGAGGCTGGTCATGGAATAGTCATAATTGCTGACATAACCAGTATCGACCTGGGGATAGCCATTGGCCGGGTTGCTGGGATTGAGTGGAGAAGGGTTTTGGGGGCCAGAGAGGCCGGAATTGGAAAGCCAATCCGGATTGGCCGCGCCGCTGCTGAAAGAGTTGTTCAAATTGCTTTCCGGATTGCGCAGAAAAGCGAACTGTAATCCGAACTGCCAGGTGTGGCGCCCGTGTATCCAGGAAACGTCGTCCGTGAAATTGTGCACCGGACGCTGGAACGCCGAAGAGCGGGTAATGCCCTGATCGAACGCCAGAAGTTGATTCCACTCTTGAGTGGAATCGCCGCTCGTGCCGAGGCTTTCACGAACGAAGCCGTAACGGAAATTGTTGACGAGGGACGGAGTGAGCACCGCGGAATAGCCGGCAATGATTCCCTTGTTGTAGCTCACGGTGGCCTGTTCCGGAGGAGTACCCGGCAAGAACGGCGCACCATTGGCGTCGGAGTTTTCATTGGCAAGGGCGGCACTGACCGACACGCGGTGCTTGGCGTCACCGGTGAGGTTGTAGTCGAGTTTCGCGATGTACCAGTTTTTCGTGGTGCTCGTGGGAGCGCGAAAACGGTAGCCGGCAGTATTCAGGCCGTCGCCGACAGTGCTGTCGTTCGGAAGAGGGTAGGTGTTGTTCATGTATTGGATGACGACCGGGTCAGGGCCATGAGGACCGTTGCTGCCGGCGTCCATTTGCGTGATTTGGCCTGGAGAAAGAGCAAAATAGCCGGGAGCAACAGGATAAGAAGAACCGGGTGTCAGTCCCGGCACACTGAAGTTCCCCGGACAAAGCGTGGTATTGAGCGAGCCATCGGCGTTGCGGAAGCAGGCATACTGGATCACGCCGTCGCGTAAAGCTGCCGTGGGGACGGTGCGGACGGCGCTGACGGACTCGGCGTCGCGATAGCCTTCGTAGTTGAGGAAGAAATAGAAGCGGTTCTTAAGAATAGGGCCGCCAACGGAAGCGCCGAAAATATTGCGATTGAGCTGGTTGGCCTTATTGGGCTGGTCACTGCCAAGCTGGGACGCCTTGATGAAATAGTCGTTGGCGCTGAAAAGCGAGTTGCGATTGTACTCGTAGGCGGAGCCATGGAAATCATTGGTGCCGCTCTTGGTGACCAGGGCAACCTGAGCCGCGGAGGCCGAACCTTCGTCGGCGCCATAGTTGGAAGTGGTTACGCGAAATTCCTGAACAGAATCCAGTGTGACGGGGAGAACCGAGGTGAAGGAATGCCCACCCTTATCGTTCACGGAGACGCCGTCGAGCGTGATGTTGCTCTGATCGCTGTGAGATCCGTTGACCGAGCCGCTGCGGGTGTCCACTTCCTTGTCGATGTCAGGCCGGTCGCCCGTATAGACGACTCCAGGCTGAAGCGATAAGAGATCGGGAACATTGCGGCTTTCAAGAGGAAGCTGCTTGACCTGATTTTCACCGAAGGCGATGCCCAGAGAGGCGTCGGTCGTATTGACGATTTCCGCCTGAGCCGAAACCTCGACCCGCGTGCTGATCGAGCCGACCTGGAGAACGACGTTCACGGTGGTGGGCAGGTTCACAAGCAGCTGCAGATTGCTCTGCTCATACTTGTTGAAGCCGTCTTTTTCCACGGTCAGCACATAGGTGCCCGGGGGAAGGGCTAGGAATTCAAACTCGCCCGCAGGCGAACTGGTGGCGTCGCGCTCGAGACCTCTCGCCGAATTGACCAGAGTGACTTTGGCGTCGCCGACAACGCCGCGCGATTTATCGAGAACCGTGCCATGAAGGGAGGTGGTGCCGATCTGCGCCGAAACGCCCGTGACGCCGAAAAACGGCAGGAAGGAAAGTATTAAGAACAGCCGGCTATGAATAGAAATGCGCATACTATGCCCCCTTCGAGCGCGAATTGGTCCCTGCACCGGAATGAATTGACGGATCCCGAGGACAAAGAAAAACCAAAAATCGGGCGACTCCTCGGCAAGTTCGACTGGCCGCAAACCGCTTTCCCCTGACCCCGCGAAAACGTTGGCCATCATTCTGGCGAATTTGCGCGCAATGTCAAGAGTTCGGAAGCGCGTCGCGCTGCTGAAAACTGCATGCAAAGAATAAGGAGATTTAATGGGGGAGCTCGGCCCGCTAAGACGCTTACAACTACAGGTCGAGAGGCCTTAGTGGAACATGCTGCGAGGCCAGGAGAAGCTCACCGCTGAAAGCGGCTTCAGCGGGACGCCGGCTGAGTGCCTCTGTGGCGGATATGGTTGCCGTGTACGGATTGTTATTCTCCTCCGACATGTGGGCGAGGACGAGATAACGCGCGCGCGAGTCGAAACCCTCGGGGTCCGCCAGAAATTCGCTGACGGCGTGGTTGGATAAGTGGCCGGTGCGGGAAAGCACGCGCTGCTTGACGATCCAGGGGTACGGACCCACCTTGAGCATGTCCAGGTCGTGATTGGATTCCAGGATCAGGCAGTCGGTCTCGCGCAGATGCACTTTCACGTGATTGGGCATGTAACCAAGATCGGTGCAGATGGCCACCTTGGTGCCGTTCGTCCGAAACGTGAAAGCCACGGGATCAACAGCATCGTGGGGAATGCTAAAGGCGTGGACCTCGATATCGCCGACGGAAAAAGTCTGGCCGGCCTGGATGGACTCGACACGATTGAGGCGCTTGCCGAAAGTGTCCGGAAGAATGCGCCGCATCGCGCCCAGGGTCGCCTCCGTAACATACAACGGGGCTTTCCATAGTCCCAGGGCTTGCGGGAGACCGCCGCAGTGGTCCGTGTGTTCGTGGGTGATCAGAATGGCGTCGAGGCGGTCGAGATCTTTTTCGATGGCGGCAAGGCGCGCTAGAGTTTCGCGCTTGCCCAGGCCGGCGTCCACAAGGAGGCGGGTGCGTTCGGTTTCGAGCAGCGTGATGTTGCCCGAACTGCCGGACGCGAGAATGGAAACGCGCAAGCCGATGGAGAATCTCCCCGAGAACGAAAGCCGGAAAACGAAACTCTAAACTTGGAAGATGATGGCAGAGCGGGAGAATCGCGTCAATGCACAAAGGAAAAAATCCTTGACGATAACGGCACCACAAAGGGATAAAATCGGCGGCCATGGATGAACTGGACGACAAGCCGGAGAGCCTGGACCGCTTCTGGGACCCGCAGCTGGAAACGCTGGGGGAATTTCTGGACCAGATGTGGGATGACGGCGCGATGGACCTGGAAGAGCTGGACGGGTTTTTCGCGGCACTGCATTGCTGCCCGGAGCTTGTGAAGCCGAGCGAATATCTGCCGGTGATTCTCGGGTCCGAGGACGCCCTAGAGAATGAAGAGCTTTTCCCCAATCTAGAAGCAGCGCAACTCTTCTTTGGCTTGATCATGCATCACTGGAACGCGGCGGGAGAGGCATTCCGTTCGGGGGACTTCTTCATGCCCCTGCTGCTGGAGGATGAGGACGGAAAGGCTTACGGAAACAACTGGGCCCTGGGGTTTCTCCGCGGGGCGGATATGCACAAGGAATCGTGGAAAGAAATTCTCGAAGACGAGAACAAGGCTGGGTGGTTCGTGCCCATGTTCGCACTGGTGCACGAAGACGATCCCGACCCCGATCTACGCTCCTACAAAGAGCCGGTGACCGATGAACTCAGGGAGAAGCTCCTGGCAGGGCTTTCGGTGATGGTCACGGAGATGTACCGCTATTTCGCGCCGCACCGGGAGCGCAATGCGGTCGCCCATAGAGACCAAGCCCTGTTTGGGCAACCAGCGCGGAGAGCCAGAAAAATCGGGCGCAATGACCCGTGCTATTGCGGTTCCGGCCAGAAATACAAGAAATGCTGCGGCACCATCCAAGTGAATTAATCGCTCCGGGCAAGCGAGGAGGCTAGCAGGCGAGGCGGTCGACGGAGAAGCCGTTCCGCTAGCGGGTTCGAGTGGGATCGAACTCAGTTCCTTGCAGGCCCATCTGAGCGGCCATGGCCCTTTGCGTGCGGCGAACTTCCCAATAGGCTCGCAGAAATTCGGTTTGAAGGGTCTTTGCCGCGGTAAGTTTCCGATTGAATATGTCTGCATCTCCTGTTTTCTTGAACAAGAGATTGCCCCTCTGCACACCATACTGCCCGTTCTTGGAGAGCACGAACTGATAGAGATCGAGGGAAACCTGGAGCCAGGCGTGTTCTTTATCCTTCACCGCCTTGAAGGTGGCGCGAGTCTTTGGCAAAGTGGATTCAAAACCTTCCATGAACTCGCGCTTTTCCGTTTCGCTGCCGTCAACGGCGGCGACATAGCCCTTCATTTTCGCGAGAACAGGTTCCAAATCGGCGTACTTGTCGGCAATCGCGATGCGCGCATGCAGCTGGTCAACCATTTGTTGCACCGTCGCTGCATCACGAAACGATTCAGGGGTGTAAAGCGGCTTGGCGGTCTCATCGAGTTTTGAGACCTCGGATATGTATTGCCGACTGAGAGAGAGTAAATCCATCAACAGCGCGCGGCCAGGGGCATCCCATTTGTTCGACACCTTGGGGTTCTTGAGATCGTCCCCAAATTGACGCAGCATTGCTGGGCTCGGATCCGCGGTTAGGTGGCGCGCCGGGGCCGCCAGAGTGAGAAGAGTGAGAAGAGAGGACAAGCTGAAAATGACCAGAAGCTGCGAGGATGACCGCGCTTTCTTCCGGCGGATTTTGTAGTAGAGGAACACCAGGATAGCGCCAAGAATGATGGACCCCGCGCACTGTCCAAGAAAATGGGCGGAATTCGCGAGGCTCAGGAAGCCGTCAGTCCGCACGATTGCCAAATAATTCACCACTACGAAAAGCGCGGCTGAGCCGAGCAACAAAACTGCAGTGAGAAAATGCTGCACAGGTGATACGGCGGGCTCAATAGTAGGAAGCCCGGCGGGTACGGCAGCGGGCCCAGCCTGGATGGCACCGCACCACGGACAATCCGTAAAGCCATCTGGGATGACCCTGGAGCAATCTTTGCATTTCATATTGTTGGCGGGAGCGCGACACCCAAATAGTAACAAAACAATCTAAGTGGCAAAAGAACAAACCCATGTGGAAGAAGCGAGCTTAGCAGGCGAGGCGGGCGCGGTCGACGGAGAAGCCGTTGAGGGGACCGAGAACGGTGAGGGCGACGCGGTCGGGCTGGAAGAAGTCGCGAGCGAGAGCTTGCACTTCGTCGCGGGTGACGGCTTCGATGGACACGAGAATTTCGTCGAGCGAATAGAAGCGCTGGAAATAGAGCTCCTGGCGCGCCAGATTGGACATCCGCGAACTGGTGGATTCGAGCGAGAGCATAAGCGAACCCTTGAGATGGTTCTTGGCGCGCAGAAGCTCCTCGGTGGACACCGGAGATTCCTTCATGGAGCGGAATTCCGCAACGGTCAGGTCGAGAACCTTGTCGATGGTTTCCTTGGCCGTGCCCGCGTACACCGTCAGCATCCCGGCATCGGAATAAGGCGTGATCTCGCTGAAGACGGCGTAGGCCAGGCCCTGCTTTTCGCGAATGTTCTGGAACAGGCGCGAGGACATGCCGCCGCCCAGAAGATTATTCAACACGGCAACGCCGAAGCGGCGCTCATGGGCCAGCGGCAGCGAAGGCACGCCAATGCACAGATGGACCTGCTCCAGATCGCGCTTGGTTTCGAGGCGAATGGGAGCGCTGGTGGAAGGCGCGGGAGTTTCCTGCGGCAAACCGATGGCCTGCAAGTAACCAAATTCCTTCTCGACCAGTTCGAGAACCTGCGGATGGGTGATGTTGCCGGCCGCGGTGACGATGATGTGGTCTGGCGCGAACCAGTCCTGGAAGCGGCGGCGGAGCGCTTCGCGGTCAAAATTGCGCACGGTTTCCGGGGTGCCAAGGATGGGCCGACCAAGAGAGTGTTCCGGCCAGAAGCCACGGGTGAAGATGTCGTGGAGCAGGTATTCGGGATTGTCCAGGTCCATCTTGATCTCTTCGAGAACGACCTGGCGCTCCTTGTTGACGTCATCGGAATCGAGCTTAGGGCGCAGGACGAGGTCGGCAAGAACGTCGAAAGCGATGGGCAGGTGCTCGTCGAGCACCTTGGCGTTGAAGCAGATCTGCTCCTTGGAGGTGAAAGCATCCAGCATGCCGCCGACGGAATCCATTTCGCGGGCGATATCTTCGGCGGAACGGCGGTCGGTGCCCTTGAAGACCATGTGCTCCAGGAAATGCGCTAGACCGTTTTCGGTGGGGACTTCGCGGCGAGAGCCATTGCGGACCCAAATGCCGACGGAGACGGAGCGCACGTGCTGCATGGTCTCGGTAATCACAATGAGGCCGTTGGGAAGAACGTGGCGCTGGATGTCGCGGACGTTGGAGACCATGAAAGTATTGTGGCATACGGCGGGGAGAGAGGCGAGTGGCGAGTAAGGCATGCGGGCCCAGGCCGATAAATATAATATTTGCATAGGGTTACGTTGATTGTGGGCGGGCGGCACAGGAGGGCATGGGCGGCCGTTAGATTTGCTTCCGATGGTGAGAGAATAAGAGCGGAAGGGCTGGGCGCGGATGGAATTGCTGGGAAAATCGCTGGAAGAATTACGGGCGTACTGCAAGAACCTCGGAGAGCCCGAGTATCGCGGCGGGCAGGTTTATCACGCGCTGTATGCGGAGCGCAAATTCAACGCTGTGGAGATGACGAACTTGCCGGGGCCGCTGCGGGAAAAGCTGGCGCGCGAGGCCACCATCGTTTTGCCGGAGGTGCGGCAGAGGTATTTCTCTAAGGATGGGTCGGTGCGGTATCTGTTTGGGATCGGAGAAGAGGGAAAGGGCTTCAGCGCAGAGGACGCAGAGTCCACAGAAAAGAGAAATGCGAGACAGACATTGCAGAAGCCGGCGGTTGTGGAAGCGGTGTTCATGCCGAGCGAAGTGCGGCAGACGATTTGCATTTCGACGCAGGCAGGCTGCGCGGTGGATTGCCAGTTTTGCCTGACGGCGCAGCTTGGATTGATCCGGAATTTGACGCCGGGAGAGATGGTGGGGCAAGTCTTGGTGCCGCTGAAGGAAATGGGCGAGGCTCCCGAAAAGAAATCACCTACACCAGAAAGCTTTGTCGACGATGATGCGGCAGAAAGCGGATTGGCGGGACGGACGAATGTGGTGCTGATGGGGCAGGGCGAGCCGCTGCTGAATTTTGAGAATGTGATGGCGGCGCTGCGCATTCTGCTGGATAAAGACGGTGTGGGATTGTCGCCGAAACATGTGACGCTCTCGACGAGCGGCATCGTGCCGGGAATGGAGCGGCTGGCGAAAGAAGAGGTGCGGCCGAAGCTGGCAATTTCGCTGAATGCGTCGAACGACGAACAGCGCGACGCCCTGATGCCCATCAACCGCAAATATCCACTGAAAGCGCTGATGGAGGCGTGCCGGCAATACCCGCTGCGGAATTGGGAGCATTTGACGTTTGAATTCGTGATGCTGGGCGGCGTGAACGATGCAGCGGAAGATGCTCGGCGCGTAGTGCGATTGCTGGCGCCGCTGAAGAGGGTGAAGGTGAATTTAATCCCGTGGAATCCGGGCGAATTGCCGTACAAGGAATCGAGCGGAGAGAAGATCGAGGAGTTCCGGCGGATTTTGACGGAGCGCGGGGTGCCGGCGTTTGTGCGCTATTCGCGCGGACGCGATGTGATGGCGGCCTGCGGGCAGTTGGCGTTGATCGAGCTCAAGAATTTCCCGCTCGCCGTTCTGCCTTGAAGGAAGTTACTTTCCTTGGCAGGGTTGTCTCACGAACTTCAGTTTGTCCATCGATCAAACTCAGCAAAACATTGTCATCCTGAGGCGATCCGATGAGGATCGCCGAAGGACCTCAACGATGGAATCCTGTGCAGAGTTTCGATTGAGATCCTTCGGAGCGCAAACGGCGCGCTCCTCAGGATGACAACAGTATGTGCCGCGTGTGAGTGAAGGAGAAAACCGCAGCTTTGGAGAAATAAGACTTACCCGCGAACTCCAATCACGGACAGGAGCCGACCGGAGAGGGCGCCTTCGCGGCGATGGCTGAAGAAAAGATCGGTGCGGCAGGCGGTGCAAAGGCCGCTGGGGAAAATGTTTTGCGGGCGCAGGCCGGCGGCGAGGAGTTGCGTGCGGTTGGCTTTGGGAAGATCGAGGTGGACATTGCGCGGCGGCGGCTGGTGGCCCGGGGGCGCCATGCTTAGCCACTGCAGCGGGTTGGGCTCATCGCCGGTGCGCGGTTCATCGAAATAGTCCGAGGCATCGGCGAATTGCGCGGTGAATTTGGTGACGAATTCCGCTCCCACTTCGTAGCAGCAAGGGCCGATGGCGGGGCCGAGCGCGGCAAGGAGATCGGCAGGCTTGCTGCCGAATTCGAGGCGCATCCGGCCTACGGCCTTTTCGGCGATGCGGGCGAGCGTGCCCTTCCAACCCGCATGGATGGCGGCGACGGCCCGTTTTTGGGGATCAACGAGAAGGATCGGGACGCAATCGGCGGTTTGCACGGCGAGAAGCAGGCCAGGCCGATTCGTGGCGGAAGCGTCGCCTTTGCACGCGTGGGCAGGCGCGGCGGAGAGAAGGTGAATCACGTCGGAATGGATTTGTTTGAGCGGTGTGAGGGTGAAATCCTCGGTGCCGAGTGCGGCTTGCAGGAAGCGGCGGTTTTCGGCGACATTTTCGTGCGTGTCCCATTCCATGAAGCCGAGATTCAGAACTTGCCGGCCACCGAGTTGGCTGACGCCGCCGGTCCGCGTGCTGAATCCGTGGACGAGCCAGGGGAGTTTGCGAAAGGGCGTGAGCTGGAGGATTTGCACGCCGCGGGAACGGCGCATAACCCATGGCGGTGAGAGAGGAAGCGGGCGCGCACTAGCGCGTTTGCGGTTTGCAGACTTTTTTTCGGATGATTTCCGTCGCGGCATGGTCCTGACAGTATAATCGGGTCGAGGTGGCGGAGCGGAATGATCGTCGGACTCGGCATTGATGTGGCGGAAGTGAAGCGCATTCAGGCGGTCATTGAGGCGCAGCGGGAAAGGTTTCTGCGGCGCGTGTATACGCCCGATGAAGTCGCCTACTGCGAAAAGTTCAAAAACAAGTACGAGCGGTACGCGGGGCGCTTCGCGGTGAAAGAGGCCGCGATGAAGGCGCTGGGGACGGGCTGGAGCCGCGGGGTGCGCTGGGTGGACGTGGAAGTGGTGCGGCAGAGGGGCGGGCGGCCCACTTTGTCGCTGAAGGGTGAGGCAAAAAAGATTGCCCATGCGCTAGGCGTGAAGAACATCGCCGTGAGCATCACGCACACGGCGGAGCAGGCATTTGCGCAGGTAATTTTCGAGGGGTAAGAAAGAAGACTGGCCGCGGAAACAACCAGAGCCGACCGGCACCGGGGAACTCCAGAAACAATTCAATATCTGCAAGCAAACTCGCGCGGCTATTTCACCAGCAGAAAGGGGCCGAGGGCGAGGGCGTCAATGCCGGCGCAATAGAAACTGCGGACGGCGCCGCGGGGATCGGTGACCAGCGGCTCGCCGAAGAGGTTGAACGAGGTGTTGACGAGAATGGGCGCAGGCGCCGATTCGCCGAATTTGTGCAGCAGCTTCCAGAAGAGTGGATTGGCGTGCTGTTCGACGGTATGCACGCGCACCAGATTTCCGTGAAAAGCGAAGCGCTCGAGGCCGCCAACGGAATTGGTGAGCGTGCCCAGCGAAGTCATGAAGCGGCAATTCGGCGAGGCGTCGAAATACTCGGAAGCGCGTTCGGCGGGCACGGAAAGCGCGAAGGGATGGAATTCCTCGCGGTGCTTGACGTATTCGTTGACGTTTTCGATGACGTATTCGGAAAAAGGCGAGGCCAGCAGGCTGCGGTTGCC
>Ga0074046_10004653_pt1 | contig 11121 bp, 10 predicted proteins | sample BogForMeECP23OM3_FD_94441 | JGI IMG/M metagenome (GOLD analysis project Ga0074046, IMG submission 94441) | Bog forest soil microbial communities from Calvert Island, British Columbia, Canada - Bog Forest MetaG ECP23OM3 | ecosystem: Environmental > Terrestrial > Soil > Wetlands ...
CCGAGATCGTGGTGTCCAACGCCGACTCCGCCTGGACTTACCGCCACCTGCTGTCGCCGGACGTGCGCCGCAGCTGGACCGACCGCAAGGTCGAGAACATGCGTTACTCGAACGGCCTGTTCGTCTGGTACTTCGGCACCGGCCGCCGCTACGACGATATCGGCCACCACACCATCACGCTCGGTCCGCGCTACAAGGAATTCTTGAAGGACATCTTCAACCGCAAGGTCCTGGCGAAGGATCTCAACTTGTATCTGCACCGGCCGACCGCGACCGATCCCTCGCTCGCGCCGCCCGGCTGCGACGCCTGGTACGTGCTGTCGCCGGTGCCGCACCTCGACGGCGACATCGACTGGGCGACGCAGGCCGAGCCCTATCGGCAGGCGATCGCGAAGTTTCTCGACCAGACCTTGATCCCTGGGTTCGAACAGCATGTCGTGGCCTCGCTTATCGCCACGCCGCAAGACTTCCGGGACCGACTGCTGTCGTTCAAGGGCGCGGGCTTTGGCATGGAGCCGGTGCTGCTGCAGAGCGCCTACTTCCGGCCGCACAACAAGAGCGAGGACGTAGAGGACCTCTTTCTTGTCGGCGCCGGCACGCATCCCGGCGCCGGGGTGCCCGGGGTGCTGTCCTCCGCCAAGGTTCTCGACAAGGTGGTGCCGGATCCGCGCGTCTTCGCGCGAGCGGCGGCGGGCCACGGCTGACCTTGCTGCCTGCCGCACTGCTGTGCAGTTTAGTTTGGCCTGTCCTTATCGACCGCGAATAGCTGATGGTGCGCGAATCCCGCGCGTTGAGAAGTGCCAGTGAAGAGCCTTTTGGAGCCGCAAATCCTTCCGGATTGTTTGTTGTTGGGGAAGGACAGGGCTTATTCTACGGCGGCCGCGACCGGAACTCCACCTACCGATCCCTCCCAACCGATAACAAGCGGAAAACCAGCCCATGAGCACACTGAGCCTCAAACAATCGAACGAACTTATTCGGATCGCCATCGAAAAGGCCGCCGCCGATTACGTGCGGCCGATTTGCGTGGCGGTTTGCGACGCCGCGGGCTTCCTTGTCGCTTTTCAGCGCGCCGAAGGGGTGCCCGTCCGTAGCATCGCAATATCGCAGGGAAAAGCGTACAGCGCAGCGCGCATGCAGGTGAACACAGACGCCCTGCTTGGTCGGTTACGCCGCGAGGATATCTCACTAGCCTATTTCTGCGACGAGAAGATCACGGCATTGCCCGGGGGCAGCGTCATCAAGAACGCCAGCAACGCCATCATTGGCGGCGTGGGCATAAGTGGGCTGACCTCGGCCGAAGATCAGGCGGACCTTGCAGCACAACAGTCTCTTCAAACTCAATAGCGGTCGCGTAATAAGCGCTTGTAAAGCTTGCCGGTTGGCAGCCTTGGCAATTCGTTCTCGAAGTCGATCGAGCGCGGCGCCTTTTGGCGCGAGAGCGACTGGTTGCAAAACGTGATCAGTTCCTCCGCGAGGGCCGGACCCGGTGTGACGCCCGGCATGGCTTGAACGACAGCTTTCACTTCTTCGCCTAGATCGGCATTGGGGACACCGAATACCGCGGCGTCCGCAACTTTGGGGTGGGTGATCAGCAGGTTCTCGCATTCCTGCAGATAAATGGTGACGCCGCCCGTGATGATGGTGAAAGCCGCGCGATCGGTCAGATAGAGATAGCTTTCCTCGTCGAGGTAACCGATGTCACCGACCGTGCTCATAGCGCCGTCCGGTGTGCGGCCTTCGCTCGTCTTTTGAGGATCGTTGTAATATTCGAAAGGCAAAGCAGGCTTGAACCAGATCGTGCCCGGCGTACGGGGAGGGGATGGCTGAAACGCGTCGTCGAGAATGTGAAGGTCGCCGAACACGACCTTGCCGACCGTTCCTTTATGGGCAAGCCATTCTTCGCTGGTGCAGGCGGTAAAGCCAAGACCTTCGGTCGCGCCGTAATATTCGTGGATGATCGGCCCCCACCAGTTGATCATGGCTTCCTTCACGGGCACGGGACAAGGAGCCGCCGCGTGGACGGCCATTTCCAAAGAAGACAGGTCGCAACGCAGCCGTGCTGCTTCCGGAAGCTTCAGCATGCGGGAGAACATGGTCGGCACAAGCTGGCTATGGGTGACCCGATACTTCTGGACGAGCGCGAGATACATCTCAGGATCGAACCGCTCCATGATGATGGCCGTGCCTCCCGCCCGGATGGTGAGATTGACGGCCACCTGCGGCGCTGCGTGATAAAGCGGCGCCGGTGAGAGATAGATCATTCCTTCGCGATACCGCCAAAGCTGCTCCAGGAAAGCCTGGTTGGGCGAGGCTTGCGCGGGAGGCTGTTCGGGGAGGGCACGCAAAACGCCTTTTGGCCGTCCCGTCGTTCCCGACGAATAGAGCATGGCCGCGCCAAGGCTCTCGCCGGCGATCGGGTTTGCCGGCATCGCCGCGACCGCCTGGTCCAGGCCCACAATGCGTTCGCCTTCCCCGAAACCGTCGACCACAAGGCACAACTCAACCTTTGGGCATCCCTTGAGCGCGTTGCGCGCGACATCCAGCTTGGCCATGGACGTGATCAGGATGCGGGATTCACTGTTGTTGAGGATGTACTCGACTTCACCTGCGGTCAGGGACGAGTTCACGCAGGTGTAGTAAAGCCCGGAGCGCTCGCCTGCCCCGCAAGCCTCGAGGTATCGGCTGTTGTTTTCCATGAATATCGCATAATGGTCGAGCCGCATGAGCCCGTGGCGACGAAAGAGGTGGGCGAGACGATTGCTTCGCGCCTCGAGCTCTTCGTAAGTCACGGCCTCGCCTGAGTTCGCCATGATGAAGGCTGGCTGTTGTGGACGCAGTTTTGCGTGTTCGCCAGTGTACATCTCGCCGCCAAATCTCAGCGTTCTTCTTAGTCCAGTAGACCCGACTCAGTCGCGGGCAGTGCGGTCTTTGGCGTCCTGCGCCCGAATGGCGTCGCGCGCGCGCCGCCAGTCTTCGTCATTCCAATTGCGCAACTCGTAGAAGTTCCCGCCCGTCGCGAGCGCTTGGGCGCCGTCCATGCCAATCGTCTGGCCAGTGAGCCACTGGCAGCCGTCCGACAGGAGGAAGACGGCCAAGTTCTGGAGTTCCTCGATGGTTCCCACGCGTCCCATCGGGTTTAGCTTCGATGTGCGTTCGCCCGGCGTGGACGTCGGGCTCAGGCGCTTGTTCATCCCCTCCGTTGGGATTTCTCCAGGCGCGATGGCGTTGAGCCTGATGCCGTAGCGGCCCCATTCCGACGCAAGCGACATGGTCATGGCGTGAACGGCAGCCTTGCTCATGGCCGAAGGTACGGTGAAAGGGCCGCCGTTCCAAATCCATGAGGTGAGAATGGAGAGAATGGAGCCACGATGCCGCCCCTCGATCCATCGCCGGCCAACCGCATGCGTGACATAGAACGTCCCATGCATGACGGTATTCGCAATGGCGTCGAAACCGCGCGGGCTCAGGTCCTCGGTGCGCGAAATGAAATTACCCGCCGCGTTATTCACAAGGCCGGTAAGCGGGCCGGAGGCGAAAATGTCCTTGACGATGGCGTCCACGGCCTTCGCGTCTCGGATGTCCACGCCAAAAGCCGTGACCGTGCCTCCATGCCGCTGCATGAGTTCTGCCGCCGTCTCCTCGCAGACGCCCCTGCGCCGGCCGCAGATGAACACCTCCGCACCGAGGCCAAGGAAACGATCAGCCATCGCCTTGCCCAAGCCCGTGCCGCCGCCGGTGAAAAGAATGCGATTCCCTTCCACCAAGCCCTCCTCAACCATAGGTCCTCCCGGCCACCCCGCCTGCAGCAAGACACGACCTTCTCGCTTGGCCGGGCTAAAGGATTATAGTTGTATCCAATGGCGGGGATGTCCAGTGGCGGCGGCTACAGATTGATGCGAAACCACATGATTGAAAGAGGATATCCGTTAGCGGGTTTATGGGTAGCCTTGAGCAAACGCGCGTCGTAATTTCATAAAAAATGTATCGGGATTAATCCTCAGAATGGCCGGTTGTGGCCGAAGCAGTCATCCCGGCAATGGCACACGTTGCAGCCCGCCTTGCCTGTGACTATGAAGGGTGCGCGCTTGGATGAATTATCCGGGTCCGATGCGGGATCATGGTTGCTGGAGCGCGAGCCAGTTCATGGGAAGGGCGCGTGACGGCAGCCTCTGAAGATTTCGACGCCATCATTCTTGGCGCGGGCGCGGCGGGGCTGATGTGCGCGCTGACCGCCGGGCATCGCGGCCGTAGGGTTTTGCTGCTCGAACACACCGATAAGGCCGGCGCCAAAATCCTTATATCAGGCGGCGGGCGCTGCAACTTCACCAATCTCGGGGCCGCGCCCGAACGCTTCTTGTCGGACAATCCGCATTTTTGCGTCTCCGCGCTCAGCCGCTATACGCAATGGGACTTCATCGGCCTTGTCGAGCGCCACCGGATCTCCTACCACGAGAAGACTTTGGGTCAGCTGTTTTGCGATCGTTCCGCGCGCGCCATCGTCGCCATGCTGCTGCAGGAATGCGCCGGCGGCGGGGTGGAACTGAGGTTGGAACAGAGCGTCACCAACATTTCTAAGCCCGACGGTTTCCGGGTTGAAACGAGCGGTGGTGTTTTCACGGCGCCTGCTCTGGTGCTGGCGACAGGTGGGCTTTCCATTCCCAAAATGGGGGCCACAGCCTTCAGCCATGATGCGGCGCGGCGCTTTGGCCTGCGCGTGACCGAAACGCGGCCTGGGCTGGTGCCGTTCACGGCGAAGCATGACGCGCCCGGTTTCGACCCTTCTCTTGCAGGCGCTTCCCTGGAGGCGGCGGTGTATTGCGGGGCGCACACTTTCCGCGAGAACATCCTTTTCACCCACCGTGGACTGTCCGGCCCCGCGATCTTGCAGATATCGTCGTATTGGCGTCCTGGCGTCTCAATCGCCGTTGATCTTCTGCCAGGACTCGATGCAATCGGGTTTCTCAAAGCACGCAAGCGCGCGCGGCCCAAGGCTTCACCGCAAACCGTGCTTGCGGAGGTCCTGCCGGCGCGCCTTGCACAGGCCTTGGCGTCGGCTCACCTTCCCTCAGGCGAGATGGCCAATATACCGGACCGGACACTGGCGGGGCTGGCGGCGCGATTGAACGACTGGCAGTTCACGCCGCACGAGACGGAGGGCTTCGCCAAAGCGGAGGTTACCGTCGGAGGCATCGATACGCGGGATTTGTCGTCGAAGACCATGGAGGCTCGCAATGTGGGCGGTCTTTATGCCATCGGAGAAGCCGTCGATGTCACCGGTTGGCTCGGCGGATACAATTTCCAGTGGGCATGGTCCAGCGGCTGGTGCGCGGGGCAAGCAATTTAGAAGACGCGCCGAATTCGACTTTTGCAACGGTATCGGCCAATTCCAGAAACGGCGCTCCATGGTGTTGAGTTCAGGGCAATGGCCGCCTCATATCACTCAATTGGAGCTTCTCCACGTGCATCATCCTGTGAGACAAACGGTTAACCAAATTGGGTTTGTTTCGCAAAAAGGCTATAAGTAAACATATAAATACTTTTTTTTTGCCAGAAACGACGGCCATGGCAAAAGGGTCGCGACTTGTGGCGGTTCGCATAGAGCGGATGCCGGACGTCCCGGCCACCTTTGGCAACCTGTCAAGCGACCGGCCTGATCATCCCAGCGCGAAGTCTCCTCTCGAATTTCTCGCCGCCCCGTGGTTGCTCTTCCTGGCGTCGCGAACGAAACGGCACGTGCGAAACGTCCAGCAAATGCAAATTCCGGTATCCCCTACGGGAATGTCCTGGCCGCTTCGGTACGATCCGAGGCGGCCCTTATCTTACAATCCCATCTTGATCCCGCCGCTGACGACAAGGCCGTTTCCGCCCTCGCGCGCGAATGTGGTCTCAGCGTTAAACGTGGCGCTGACATTCCCGCCAATTCTCGCGGCGACGCCACCGGCGATCTTGCCGTAAGTGCCGCTCTCGCTGGGAACGGGGGTCAGCACGGGGAGCAGAGGGGCCGTCACCTGGGTGGTCGTGACCACCCTGCCGGAACCGAGTAGATTTTGCTCGGCGGTGATGTTGATGAACGGGCTGTAGAAATCCCCCCCAAATTCGAAAGGAAAGCGCATCTGAAGCCCGGCGTTGCCGGTCAAGCTGTCAACATTTTGCTCGTTCACCATCATGGTGAGGAGGCTGTCGCCGGTTTCGGTGTACGCCCGTGAACGAGCTATAGCCTGCGAGTTGAGAGGAATCGATGTTGTCATGGGCGTTCTGGACCCCGAGGCTTACGTTTGAAGTCGAGTATCCGAACACGCCTCCGAGCAGCAACCGCGGATTGACCCGGTACTCGGCCCCGACCATGCCGCCGATCGCATCGTAATCATAGCCAGCGGCGAGAAACTGACGTTCAAGGTTGCGGCTGCCGTAATTGACGTTGCCATAGACCGACCACGGGCTTTCGAGACTGCCGCCCTTAAAGCCTTCGTTGGACGCCGGGAAGCCACGTTCGGCGTCGAGGCGGCCAAGTACGGAGGTGGAGAACCCCTTGGCGAGGCTTGTGGCGATGCTGTCCTGCGGAACCACGGTGGTGGGCGCATCGATCTGGTTCGCCATATAGGTCGCGATTAGCGCCATCGCGGGGCCGGTGGGGTGGACCGAGTTGTCATAGAAGCAGCCCGGAACCCCATTCAGGACTTGGCATCGTTGGCTGTCGGGGATGTTGGGACCATACCGGCCCGTGAAACCATACAGGCCCGGATTATTGGTGATGCGCTCCTGCAGGACTCCGAAGTTGAACAGGAAGATGCGAACGCCCGAATTCGCCAGGGGCGCGAGCAATTGCTGCGTCTGCTGGTAATAGGTGTTCGCCCAGTCGTCGCGCTGCGGGTTGGTGAACGTGACGCCGCCGGGCGGCTCGGGAAACCATTTTGAACCGCCGGTGCTAAGCCACGCGATGTTGCGGGCGCCCGCTCGCACCAACTGCTCCACGCCGCCGGCTGCGGCCCTGGCCGAGGTAACAGCGCTCGATTCGATCAGCGCGGTCTTTTGAGCGTCTGTTGCAAGACCACTAAGACTGATGCCCGACAGATCGTTGCCGCCGATGGACAGCGCAACGAGGTCGGAATTGGTGAAATGAGTTCCGCTGAGGGCAAATTGCTGGAGTTCGTACGGGAAACCTTCGTAAAGGCCTTGGCCTTGGAGTGTGTTGCTGTTGTTCGTCCGAGCGCCGCCGATCGAATAATTTGTCAGGCCGGGCAGGCCGTAGATAGATTGCAGCGAGTCGACAAAATTCGTGCTGCCTGTGAACCGGCAGGTGGGCAATTCTGCAGGACAGGGAATGCCTAGAAGGCGGAACGCCCCTCCCGGAGCGGCGCCTGTATCTGCGTAGCTGTCGCCGAAGCCGGTCAGGCTGGTGAACTGCGCCTGTGCGGGCAGCGCAGTGGCAGCCAGGGCGGCTGCGATCATCGCTGCCCAGATTGATTTACGCGCGCCGCGCCGCACAGGATGTTCCGAATCGATGGCTGGTGTCCGTGCTGGGGACAAGGCCTGCGACATCCTCGTTCTCTCAAAGGGAAAAAGGAGCCTGCCACATGCCGCTCCCGGCGCTACAGACCCTTGCTTCAGGCGCATTGGTGTAGCCATTTTATGGTTCCGATCCAGCAATGGCGGGGGAGATTTCTCGTCCCGTCTCAGTTAACGCTGAAAAACCGGCGGCTTTGACAAGCGGTACGCGTCCCGCACAAACACACTCTCTAGTTTATGAGTCGATTAAAATACAACCAAAAACACAACCTAAGACTATTAAAGATGCCGCCTGATATGCGGTCGGTGCGTGTTTGATTTGGCCGCTTTTGGCCGGTGCTAGAGCGTTGTGCGCAAAATCGGGAATCGGTTGCGACGCGAGCCTGAGGCAAAGTGTTGTCATCCCGGAACGACGCCTGCATCGTATCGGGATCGCAAAAGGCGTTTCGATTTGGTAAAGCCTAAAAATTGCGGTGTGAAATTACCCCGGCCGCCAAGAGTTCCAGCAGCAAGGCCATGGTCGCTTTGCCAGAGCAGCGAAATGGATTGAGTTCGGCCTTGTTGTAGTATTTCAGCAACAACGCGGGATTGATGCTCTCGATCTTGACCTGTCCCATCGTCCAGTTCGCAAATTGCCTCTCAAGGATTTCCTCATAAACCAGAAGTCTCACATCCTGATGCCGATCATCCCGGACGATGGCGTTAAATAATTCGCAGACTTCATCGCGGCCGCCTTCGAGGACCTGAACGAAAATGTCGCCGGTGAAACAGAGCAGGCCCGTGATCCCTTTTTGCGGGTTGCCTTTTTGGGATTGCTCCAGGATTTGATCGATCACAACCGAAGCGAGCGGCTTCGCGGCGCGGCTGGCGTAGAGACAACGGACAAGCATCGCAACCTCAGCTATTGAGAGTGACAAGCGAAAGGAATTCGCGGCGCAATGCGGGGTCCTTGAGAAAAGAGCCGCGCATGACGCTATTCGTCATTTTTGACGCAGTATCTTTAACGCCGCGCCAGTGCATACAAAAATGATCGGCCTCCAGGACGATCGCCAGCCCATCGGGCTTGACCACCCCCATCAGAAGGTCGGCCATCTGAATGATGGCTTCTTCCTGAATTTGCGGGCGGGTCATGATCCATTCGGCTAGCCGCGCATATTTCGACAATCCGATCAGGTTCGAGTGCTGGTTGGGCATCAAGCCGATCCAGAGCCGGCCCATGATGGGACAAAGATGGTGACTGCACGCGCTTCGCACCGTAACAGGACCGACAATCATTAATTCGCTTAGGTTCGCAATATTCGGGAATTCGGTAACAGGAGGAGGCGGCAAATACCGCCCTCGAAACACTTCCTCCAGATACATCTTGGCGACACGGCGCGCAGAGTCGTGTGTATTGTGATCGCTCTCGATGTCGATAACTAGACTCTCGAGCACACCTTTCATCTTTGCTGTGACTTCTTCGAGTAGCCGGTCGAGTTCTCCCGGCTCGATGAAGGAAGAAATGTTGTCGTTGGCGTAAAATCGATGCTTGGCCAGACGAAGGCGATTACGGATTTTCGAAGAAACCGCGAGGTCCGGATCATTGGCAGGACGCTCTGAAGACTTGTCCATGCGTACCCTCTTTCATGTTTTCAAAAATCGGTCGGGCCGCCCCCGATAGCGCCAGACAAAGTATGCCAGAAAGCCGCCCAAGCCGCATGCGGCTGCGCTCCATATAGCATATTCCCCAAGTTAGACTTACCGCTTGCAGCGTTGTGCAGTCCTCTGGGCAGAAGGCTAAGGCGTAGCCGCTTTTCGGGTTGGCCGCCTATGTCGTTTTTCTCCACGTCCTTCGGTGACTTCAATCCATACTGGCGCGTGGTCGCTCGCTTTTTCCCAGCCTCGGACGTCACGGTCGACATTCGCAGCCGCCAGGCGATCGGCCATCACGGGATTTAGCAGGAGATGGTCGATGCGAAGGCCAGCATTCCTGCCCCATGCGTTCCGGAAGTAATCCCAGAAGGTATAGATTTGCTCATTGGGGTGCAGCGTGCGCAGGGCATCGGTCCAGCCTGGTGCGATCAGGCCACGAAAGGCGCTCCGCACCTCAGGGCGAAACAGCGCATCATCAAGCCAGCGTTCCGGCTTATAGACGTCGAGCTCCGTCGGCATGACGTTGTAGTCACCGGCAAGGATGACCGGCGCGTCGAGCGCGATCAATTCGGAGGCATAGGACGTCAGCCGGTCGAACCAGCGCAGTTTGTAGTCGAACTTGGGGCCGGGCGCCGGATTTCCGTTTGGCACATAGAGGCAGCCGATCAGCAAGCCATCGATCGCCGCTTCAATGTAGCGGCTGTGGCTGTCGCCGGGATCGCCGGGCAGTCCGCGCCTGGTTTCGATGGGATCCTTGCCGCGCGAAAGAATGGCGACGCCGTTCCAGCTCTTCTGTCCCTGCCAGATCGCGCCGTAGCCCGCCTCCCGGATCGCAGCCTCCGGGAATTTCTCTTGCGGCGCCTTCAGTTCTTGCAGGCAGACCGCGTCGGGCTTTGACTCGGCAAGCCAGCGAAGAAGCACGGGCAGCCGGCCATTGATGCCATTAACATTGAAGGTTGCGATCTTCATGCCCATTGCCTTTTGACGCCATCAGGGTCAGGAAACATTTCCCCACACGGTGTCTAATCGCCGATAGCACCGGGCGCCCGCCGCTGCCGCTTCACCTCGCCGCGCTTCGCTTTGCCCGACAGCCGCCGCTGCTTCGAGCCGAAGGTTGGCCGCGTGGGCGTGCGAACGGGACGCTCGATGGCAGCCTGCCTGATCATGCGGACAAGCCGGTCTACGGCATCCCTGCGATTGGCCTCCTGGGTGCGGTAGTTTCCGGCCGTGAGCACAATCTCGCCGTCCTTCGTCAGCCGCGCACCGGCGATGCGCTCCAGGCGCAGGCGCACCGCGTCCGGCAAGCTCGGCGAGCGGCGCACATCGAAGCGCAATTGCGCAGCGCTCGAAACCTTGTTCACGTTCTGGCCGCCGGGACCGCTCGCGCGGATGAAGGTCACGGCGATCTCGGCCTCGTCAAGGGCGATCCTGTCCGTAATGGCGATCATAGCTGATCCAGCTCCATCATCCGCCCGCCGCGTTTTGTCCGCCCATGCGGGTCGGGGCCCATACAGGTTCTAAGGCATTGTGCCGCGAATTTCCGTCCAGCGTCACGGCAGCAAAAGCGACCAACGTCGTGCAGCTTGCTTCCGGCACATGTTTCGTCGCTGCACTTGCTCTGCCCGTGAATTGCCAATCTTGAGCCGCATTTCCCCGCAATAAAAGCGCCGGATCGAAGTCATTGTCAGAAGCAGCTGGCACTCACTCCTTGATATTGCTAACAAGTCTCCCCTAGTACCAATTAGCGGTCGAGCCGTCTCGACCAAGCTCGTTGCGGGTTGATTTAACCAATCAGAATCTTCTGGGCAATTCCGTTCCTAAACATTGAGGTCATCGCCATGAACTTTCGCCCTCTGCACGACAGGGTCGTTGTGCGTCGTATTGAAGAAGATAAGAAGACCGCCGGCGGCATCATCATTCCCGATAGCGTCAAGGAGAAGCCGATGCAAGGCGAAGTCATCGCCGTTGGCCCCGGCGTAC
>Ga0074046_10004657_pt1 | contig 11115 bp, 6 predicted proteins | sample BogForMeECP23OM3_FD_94441 | JGI IMG/M metagenome (GOLD analysis project Ga0074046, IMG submission 94441) | Bog forest soil microbial communities from Calvert Island, British Columbia, Canada - Bog Forest MetaG ECP23OM3 | ecosystem: Environmental > Terrestrial > Soil > Wetlands ...
CGCCGGCTTGGTGCTGCATAAGAATCCTCCGTTTTCGGTTTGCCACCAGGTGTCGACAATCACTGCTTCACCCTTGCCGACGGTTTCGTAGTACCAGCGCCAGACCTCGGGCTCGATGGGCTCTCCCACCGTGGTCATGTGCTTGAAATGGTAGTTGTACTTGGTGGGTTCATCGTGACCGGATTTGCGCAACATGCGAATGGCGGTCGGTGAGGTGTGGAAGATGTTGACGTCGAGACGTTCAGCGATTCTCCAAACCCGGCCGGCGTCCGGGTAGGTCGGGACACCCTCATAGATCACACTGGTAGCGGCCAGCGCCAGCGGACCGTAAACAATATAAGAGTGGCCGGTGATCCAGCCGATGTCGGCCATGCACCAGTAAACATCCTCGGGATGAATGTCCTGGATGTACTTGGAGGTGCCGGTCACATAGGCGAGGTAGCCGCCGGTGCGATGTTGGCACCCTTTGGGCTTTCCGGTGCTGCCGCTGGTGTACATGAGAAACAGCGGCGCTTCCGCATCCATGGGGACGGGATCAACCAGTTCGCCTTTGAATTTCGAGAGCACTTCATCAACGAAGAAGTCGCGCCCCTTCACAAAAGGCGTAGCGGAGGCATTCTGGCCCGCATGCCGCCTCCAGACCAGGACCTTGTCCACGGTCTGACCTCCCTTCTTGGCAATATCCAGCGCAATATCGGCGGCCGCTTTGTGGTCGAGCAGCTTGCCATTGCGATAGTAACCATCCATCGTGATCAGGATGTGGCTTTGCGAATCGGCGACACGCGTTCCACACGCCTCGCCGCTGAAGCCGCCAAACACAACCGAGTGAATCACCCCCAGGCGGGCACATGCCAGCATGGTAATCGGCAACTCGGGGACCATTGGCATATGAACGGTGACGCGATCTCCAGCTTTTAGGCCGCAGAAATCGCGCAGCAGCGCCGCGAATTCATTCACTCTCACATAGAGTTCGCGGTAAGTGAGGGATACGGGCGCTTCCGATTCCGGTTCCGGAACAAAGATAATTGCCGCTTTGTTCTTGTACTTGGCGAGGTGCCGGTCGATGCAGTTGTAGGAAGCGTTGATCTTGCCGCCCACGAACCACTTCCAGAATGGCGGATCGCTGGTATCGAGCGTGGTGTCCCAGTACTTGTACCAGGTCAGCAAATCAGCGTACTCCCGGAAGCATTCCGGGTAATTCTTTTCGCTGAAGCGTTCGATGACGTTGGGATCGGTCAGGTTCGCCTGGCCGATAAACTTCGCGGGAGGATAGTAATATTCCTCTTCCCGCCAATGGACTGCAATCTGAGCCTCGGTGGCTTCGCTCACGATCTGTGGTTTCTGACGTATTTCCGCCATATTGGTTTACCCCTTATTGCTGAATTTGTGATCTATATACAAGCTCTTCTCCGCCAGCGCCTTCTCGGCTGGCGGAGTCAATCCTCTGCTACGCAATACATCTGCCACCGCGCCCCCAGGCTCATGCATTGCATGGCGCGTGGGAGCGCTTCCAAGAAACTAGGCTACCGCCCGCGCCTTCGCTGCTAACCCTGCTTGCGGCACCGCCGGACGCTTGGCTAACAGTTCGCACACCAACGCCACTGCCGCCAGCACCGCCGCCGTGTAGAACGCCATCTGGTAATTCTTGTACTTGTCGTAGAGCAAGCCGCCGATGCGGCCACCGAGCAGCCCGGCCACACCCCAAGCGGTAAACAACATCCCGTAGTTTATACCGGCATTCTTCGTGCCCCAGAAATCGGCGGCGGCGGCGCCATTGACCGACAATTGCGTGCCATAGCACCAGTACACGATGAACAGCATCACGAACAGTCCCAGAACATTGCCTCCCACAAAATACAGAATGGGCATGGCAACCATGGAGATGCCGATCATCAGGCGTAACACGTTAATGCGGCCCAGGTGGTCCGACATCCAGCCGGAGAGAATGCGGCCGGAGGCGTTGCCCACCGCTCCCACCACCAAGCCATACGCAGCCAAGGTCGTGCTCGGGATGCCCACGCTCTTGGCGAATGGCACCAATTGGCTGATGACCATCAGACCGGCCGCGCACCCAAACGCGTACCCCACCCACATCAAGTAGAAGGTCGGAGTGCGCAGCACCTCGCCAGGAGTGAAGTCGTAGGTGGTAGCCACAGCTTTGGATGCCGGAGCCGGCGTCCAGCCCGCAGGTTTGTAACCTGCCGGCGGGTTCCTCAGCAGGAATGCCCCAAACACTGTCATCACAAAAAAGATCCCGCCCAGAATCTGGAACGTAGTGCGCCAGCCAAAGCTCGGGATCAGGTAGTTGGCCGCCAGCGGCCCAAAGATCGCCGACCCTGCGCCGTATCCGCCCACGGCCAAGCCCACGGCCAAGCCGCGCTTGTCCGGAAACCATTTCGACATGACTGGAATCGGAGTCGCATACCCGAATCCGTTGCCCAATCCTCCAAGCACGCCGAAAAAGACGAAAAATTTGGTGAGGCTGTCGGCCTGAGAGCAGAGGAAAAACCCCAAGCTCACCAGGATCGCGCCAATGATAGAAATTTTGAAAGGCCCAAACTTATCCTGCAACCGGCCAGCCACAATGAACGTCAGCGCGAACACCACCACTGCGATGATGAACACATTGGAGGTATCGGCCCGCTTCCAGTGAAATTCCTTTTCCAGCGGAGCCACAAACACGCTCCAGGCATACAGCGAGCCCAGCGCCAGGTTCATGGATACCCCGCCGACTACGTGCCACCAGCGATTCAGGTGAGAGGCGCTGGCTTCAGATGCAACATTTGCGTTAGCCACAGTTTTTCTCCTTTACCGAAAGTGAAATGAGAACCGGGAGCCGAACTTCGTGACAAGCACGACTCCCGCACGGCACGTACGCGCTTACTTATCAAATCGACTACAAATTCGAACTGGACCGGAGTGCTCACGATGCCGGTCCGGCAAACCCTGTCCGGCGAACCCTGAATCGTGAAGATCGGCGAACTCAGAAGGCCGATCCGGCCGGGCTGATCGCCCAAAGTGCGACTACTTTCGCGCGACATCATACGCCGGTCGAAGCTCAGGCGAAAGCTCAAACTCGTTCTGCGACGGCCAATCCGGCCTAGGGCTGCGCCTTTTGCAAAGTAGCCGTCACATTCACCGCTGAATCCGACTCTACCGTGAGCTCACGCTTCCATTCGGCAAATCCGGGCATGGAAAAAGCCACAACATGCGTTCCCGTGCTCAGCCCGATTTCGGAGGGCGTGTTGCCCACATATCCGCCGTCCACGACGATTTCCGCGCCGGCGGGAATTGAACTGAAACTACACTTCACCTTCTGCGCAGGAGATACCCGCACCCAGCCGGGTGGCGGCGTTGGCGCTGGAGCAGGCGAATTCTGCACCGGTGGCGCAGTCTGCACCACTGGTGCAGAAGCCGGGGAACCCTGCCGCGGTGCAGCAACGGCCGCAGCCGGAGCCCGCCCGGCACTTTCAGGCGAGGCCGGGACTGGCTGAGCCGCAACTGTGACCGGAGCTGCCGTCGGACCCGCCTTGCCGCCCGTATCTACCAGCTTGTACAACTGGCTTCGCGCTTTGCCCTTGTCATCCACGAAGTAGACGGTGATGCCTTTCTTCTCTCTTCGGGCCTCGAAAGTTGCGCCCTTGGTCAACGGTGTGCATCGTGAATATCTGGACTCAATGGTGCAAGTGATACGGAACGGCGGATTGTCGCCTTCCTGCACCAGCAAGGTACTCGTCATTTGTGGGTCCCTAGTGGAGCGGCAATACGCGTCGAAAGTGACTTGTTCGCAATTTAAGGGAACGCCGTTGTCGTCAACTTTCAACGCTCGAGTTTCGGAATCCAGAACCTTGATCTGCATCAGGTTGCTGCGCGACGCAGCGCTGGCGAACATGGCAAGCAACAAGAAACCCGTCGCGAGGAACGCAATTCTACGCATACTCATCAGACCAACTCCCCCAAATACTGCGGATGCATGTGTCGCGTACCCGGTTTTCTCGAACGATTCTGGAAGCCGGTCTCGCAGGTTTGGTACATTTTGCTCCCCTGGTGTGCCCCGCACAATAGCTTTCCCCGCCGGGGGAGGGTTTGGGAGGACAGATCCAGCTGCCAGCCATCGGCCGAGTGGAATCCGTCCCCCTTTCTTTGGTGGCCGGTGCCCACAATCTGCACTGGCCATTTCAGTCATCTTCAGTCATCCGGCCAAGCCCGCGGCGGGCCCGGTTTTGGGCCCGCTGGGGTGGAGGATTCGGTCTAGAACGTAAAGATCGGCCCGAACTCGGTGCGGTGATCTTGCCATTCGTTGGATGGACTTCCAGCAATTGTGTATAAGGTCAGGTGGTCCTCTAGACGGGTGGCATAGATCGACTGCTCGAAGCCGAACGTGGCCCAAGTATTGAGTTTGTAGTACAGGGTCAACGCAGCCATCTTGCCCATCGACATCGGCAATGTGCCACTAAAGCCGGGATTGTTCAGGTCGCGGTCCACCACCTGGTCCTTGCCCACGAGGAGGTGAAGCTGCCAGCCCGCATTGTGGCCTTTCGGGTCTGCATTGAACCACCGCGAAAGCGGCAGCCCGAGCTGGATGAATCCACCAAACGACCGGACGGGCCGCTGCGGAGCAGCCACGACCTGCCCAGCCGCGTTCGTTCCGAGGACGGCGGCACCGGAAGCAGCCAGTGGACCGCCATCGGCAGTGATGAAGGGATTTGTGACGCCCGTCAGCCCGCCCGTATCGGTGACGTAACTGTTGATTTGGCCGCCTAAATAGAAGCGCAGGTCGCCTCCCTTATAGGCAGTCGCTGTCAAGGTAAACCAGCGCGTGGGCACTTGCGCCACGATTTGGCCGCCCCACAATTTGCTCGAGGTTTGAAAGCCGTTCGGGAACGCAGCGTCGTAGCTCGCTGGAATAAGGGTTGTGTTTGCGGGGAGTTCGGTGCCGGTGCAAGTGTCCGTTGCGGTTACAATGCAGTACGACGAGTTTGGAACGATCGACCTGCGCGAGGAACGGAATCCAGCAAACGCGATTTGCGCCGGGGCGACGCCCGGGGCTTTGTCGAGTTGGAAGCTCAACGCCGCCCTGCCCTCCCACTCGGGTCGGTCGGAATCGGCGCCTTCGCGCTCGCCTTGTCCTTGCTGGGCCTCAAAGCCAGCCAGGCATGTGTTATTGTCGCCGGTGGCGCCATAGTTGCAGAGCTTCTCGATTTGACTTGTGCTCGGCATCATGATCCCAAACTGACCTTCGAGATTGACGTGGTTTTCCTTATTCAGCGTCTGTATAAAACCACCCCGCAGTTGTGGCGAACGGGTGTAAATGTTGCCCCAATATGCGCCGTTGAAAGTGGTTTCCAATATGTTCATCAATGCTCCGGATCCGAAAAGCGTCCAGTCTTGTCCACCGACGAAGAAAATGTCGGTGTTCTCGCCCGCGTGGTAATCCAGGCGGACGTTGGCCAAACGTATTCTCGGTGCGCTGTTGCGAATCGAGGAAACGTCGGCGTTGTCGACTGAGGTGAAGTTGCCTTCGAAGTCGCCCTCGATCTTGCCGGTGAGCGTCAGGTTCTTCGACACGTCCGGCCATTCCAGGTTGAGCCCAAACCGCGTGGACCGCGCCTTGACGTGGACCTCGGGATCCTGCGTTGGGCCGGTATTGAAAGTCGAGTTGGGCCCGGCGTTCAGAAATATGCCGGGAAACGGGAAGTCATCGCCATCGGGGTCGCTGCTGTCATGGACGACGGTCGCCTTGATGAAGCCATAAGGCGCAAGCGTGATCGGGCCCGCTTTTATGCCAGCTAGGCCACCGGTCTTGGGGGGGTCGACCGGGAACACTCGAACCGGAGTCACCGCCGTTACGACGGCCGGTGGGATATGCGGCAGCTCGCCCGCTACCCGCGATGGGACCGGTTGGCCCGGCCCCGGTTGGGTTTGGGGTTGGGACGAGGCTTCCGCGACGGTCAGCGAGGAGGACATGGTTTCATTTCCAGGCTCCGGAGCTGCGGCTACGGCTGCGGGCTGCGGCGCCGGGTTCGCAGCCGGGGACAAATCCGCTGCGCTCAATATTCCCTTGCGGCTGAGAGCTTCGATCAGAAGTTGAAATTGGGCTCCGGGGGTTGCGTTGCGAATGGCATTGACCTCGTTGGGTGCCAGTACTCCCTTCTTCACCAACACACCTAACAATGCCGTGACATTCGAATCGCTCGCGGCGGTGGTTGAGGTTAGACTTGGACTAGGACTAGGACTTGGACTTGGACTAGGAGTTGGGCTAGGGTTTGGGCTTGCCGCAGCGGGGTTTGCTTCTGTGCTCGCGGCGTTCACGGCAGTATCATTTGCCGTTTTCGCGTCGTTGTTCCCGGCCATGACGGGCACGGCCATGATGGCCAGCACCAGCAGGCTCGACAACCAACTACTCACTTTCAACATAGACGGTGTCCTCCTCGTTCCGGCGCGGCTCAAGCCTGTGCTCAGAACATGGGGGGAAACGCTATGTGGTTTTCATTACCCGCGCTGTGACGGCGGTCACTGATCTGCGTGATTTAAGTCGGCTACACTACACGGCTCGAAACTCCAAAGCCGCTGGTACTCCTCACTTTGTCGTAAAAACACACTCTGCTGTGATCTGCGTCACTGCGGGGGCCCATGCGCAGAGTCACAATCCCCGCCATCTTACGTTGGTACCTCGTGGAGAAGATTATGAGCCTGGTCAATCCGATAGTGCAAAAGTGGATCGATGAAGGAAAGCAAGACCCGGACGCTTTTTGGGGACGCGCGGCGGACCAGTTGCCGTGGTTTCGCAAGTGGGATCAGGTGTTGGAATGGACTCCGCCGACATTCAAGTGGTTCGTCGGCGCACAGACGAACCTCGCCTACAATGCCCTGGACTATCACGTGAAGCGCGGTTGGGGCGGGCATACGGCGCTGATCTATTTCAATGAACGCGGCGAGCGGCGCATCTTCACTTATGCCCAGCTGCTTTTCGAAGTCGAGCGGGTGGCAGCGGCGCTGCGAGGCATGGGCATCAGCAAGGGCGATCGCCTTACGGTCTACATGCCGACCTGCCCCGAAGCCATCATCCTGATGCTGGCGACGGTTCGCATTGGCGCCATTCACTCCGTGGTCTTCGCGGGTTTTGGCGCGAAAGCGTTGGGCGACCGCATCCGCGCCAGCGGATCACGCCTGGTTTTCACCGCCGACGTGACCTACCGCAAGGGTAAGAACACCGACCTCAAACTGATCGTGGATGAAGCGCTGCAAGGGGGCAGTGACGTAGAGCACGTCATCGTGTTGAAACGAACCGGAACGGAAATTCCGTGGACTGCAGGGCGAGATGTGTCTTGGGAAGAGTTCCTCGGCGGCGCCGAGGGCCACAGCGGCGACTATGTCCAGATGGAAGCCAATGAACCGGCATTCATCCTCGCCACTTCCGGTACCACCGCGACCCCGAAGCTGGCGGTCCACACTCATGGTGGCTATCAGGTTCATATCCATAGCATGGGTAAGTGGCTTTTTGCCCTCAGGCCCACCGATGTGTGGTGGTCAACCTCCGATATCGGCTGGATCGTCGGTCACAGTTACATCATCTATGCGCCGTTGATCGCCGGTGCCACCACGGTCGCCTTTGAGGGAGCGTTGGATTACCCAATCCCGGAAAAGAATTGGAGGACGGCGATCGAGGAGTTCCGGGTCACCGGCATCTTTACTTCGCCTACCGCAGTGCGAATGCTGATGAAATATGGAGATGCGCCGCTGCTCAAGACCGATCATACTTACTTGGAACGTGTATTTTGCGCCGGCGAAGTCCTCAACGCGCCAGCCTGGGAATGGCTGCAGAAGAAGATTTTCAAGGACAGGATTCCGGTCATTGATCACATGTGGCAGACGGAAACCAGCGGCCCCATGTTCGGCAATCCGTATGGGCTAGGCATGCTACCGATCAAACCGGGTTCGTCGACGATTCCCATGCCGGGCATTGACGCCGCTGTGGTGCAGGTGGACGGCACGGCCTGCGGCGCGAATGAGAAAGGCATCATGGTGATTCGGCGTCCCTTCCCTGGCTTGACGCCAGAGCTGTGGGGAGAAACCGAACGCTATGGCCGCGATTACTGGCAGATCATTCGCGACGTTTATTACAGCGGAGATTCCGCACACATCGACGATGACGGCTACGTCTGGTTCGCCGGCCGCGCCGACGAAATCCTTAACATTGCCGGGCACCGCATCGGCACCATCGAAGTGGAGACCGCGCTTCTCACCCATCCCGCCGTGGCCGAATCGGGTGTGGTGGGCCGCGCCGACGACCTCCGTGGCGAAGTGATCTCAGCGTTTGTAGTGCTCAAGCAAGGATTCAGCCCATCGGAGGAAATGAAGAAGGCGCTGCTGGAACAAGTGCGCCACCAACTCGGAGGGATTGCTGTTATCGGCGATTTGAACTTCGTCGAGATGCTGCCCAAGACGCGCAGTGGCAAAATCATGCGGCGAGTGCTGAAGGCCGTCACTCAGGATCGGAATGCGGGTGACATTACGACCATCGAAGATGAGGGTTCGGTGGAAGAAGCAAGGCACGCGTGGCACCAGATGAGAGAGGCACTCGATGCTCAGTTGGCAGCGGTTGGTCCGCCGGCAACCGCATCCAAAGGGATCAAATGAGTTGGGATGGCTAGGGTCCAGGCTGGCGAGTGTATTCGCGTGCGCGGGAGGCGTTGCTAAACGGACGGTTACCGTGGGATCCGGGGGAAATCCCGCGATTTCTCACGTGTGCTTGAGAATTGGCGGGGACGACGAGACTCGAACTCGCGACCCCTGCCGTAACAGGGCAGCAAGCGACGAGAGCAGCGACGAGCAAGAATGAGCCCAGGTGTTCGATGCGGCCGGAGACAGCCCAATCGGTGCTGCCTTTCGAGTGAGCAGATGGGAGCACCAGTTTTCAGTGGGTAGCTGGCATAGTCAACTAAGCGTTACGGCACAAATCATGGCACAAATGTCTCATTTGACGGCATGACAGAAATGCCTGTAACTACCTGGCCGTGCAGGCCCAATTCCATCGGACACTTTTTGGATAGGTTCTGAGATTGTTGCAACGGTTGACCCCGTTGTGTCGAAGCCCACCGTTCGAGTGCACACTATGTTTCATTGCGGCAATTGCTGGCGGCTGAAAAGCCGGACGTGATCGATATCTGCACGCCGCACCACCTACACTGGCCTCAACTCGTCGAGGTTTCAAAAGTCAATTGCGCAGTTCTGGTGGAGAAACCAGTAATCATCGACCCGGCACATACACGCGCTCTCGAAAATACTTGGGGCAGCAGACGGGAGGCGACCATCATGAGGACGAACAAAACCTTCGGACCAAGGCCTACTGCCTTTGCACCAGATCGCGCTCAACTCTACAATCCTCTTACTTGATCGTCTCGGGTTGCGGACAATCGTCCTCGGTCTGGGTTGCAATAGCACACTGTACTGGAGCCTTGTTCAATGAATTCGCCGTATATTGGGGCACCGCCGGAAATCTCAATTGTGGTGCCATGCTTCAATGAGGAGAGCGTAATACTGGAAACCAACCGCCGGCTCATCGGAACCATGACCCAAACTGGGCGGTGTTTCGAGTTGGTATATGTGGACGACGGTAGCCGCGACCATACGCTTACCCTACTCACTAGCCTTCAGTTAGCGGATGCCCGCATTCGAGTTGTTTCACTCTCGAGAAATTTCGGACATCAGCTCGCAATTACCGCCGGGCTCCACCACAGCCGCGGCCAGGCTGTCGTTTTGATTGATGCCGACCTCCAGGATCCGCCGGAAGTCATCCCCAAAATGATTGCCCGATGGCGCGAAGGCTATGAAGTAGTTTACGGCACTCGCATGTCGCGCGAGGGGGAAACCGCCTTCAAGACCAAGACAGCGGAGTGGTTTTACCGCTTGATGAATTGCATTTCCGAGATCCCAATTCCGCTCGATAGCGGGGATTTCCGGTTGTTGGATCGCAAAGCCGTTGACGTGCTCGTTTCCATGCCCGAACGCGACCGCTTCGTGCGCGGCATGGTTAGCTGGGTCGGATTCCGTCAAATTGCCGTGCCCTATGATCGCATCGCACGCCGGGCTGGCGAGAGCAAGTATTCGTTGTTTCGCATGGTGTGCTTTGCGGCCGATGGCATCCTTTCGTTTTCCATCTTGCCCGTGCGGCTGGCAACATTTTTGGGCATCGCTGTCACGCTTGGTACGGTAGTCGCCGCGGCCGCGATCATCGCTTTCCGTCTCTCTGGCCCTTTTCAACCCGGTCCGTGGCTCGCCGTGCTGCTCGCCGTTTTCTTTGTCGGGGGGGTGCAATTAACCTGCCTCGGAGTTCTAGGGGAATATCTCGGCCGCATCTACGGGGAGAGCAAGCGACGCCCTCTCTATGTCGTACGGGAGACGCGGGGGTTTGACGATCCCGTTCACGATCGATCCCGCTCAATAGCGGTCCACGAAAGCCGCTCCTGACGCTCCACCAAAGTGATCGTGCTGCCGTGCAGTGTGTGATCTGCAACCGTGTTTCCCAGTCGTGACGCTTTGTGACGAACCACTTGCAACTTGGCAGCAACAGACCAACGAGAAGAACCGGCTTTCTGCAACGACCGAGCAATTCCCCAAACTCCTTCCGGGACTCTTCGGTCGTGAAGTCTTCGAGGTAGTCTTCGAGCGTCAAGGGAAGAACGACATCGAGACGCGAGCTTGGATCAGCGAGAACGGCCCGCGCCACCACGCGGCCATCACGGAGCTAGCCGAGTCCCAGGCGAGCGACCGCACGATCATGTCTATCGCCGGTCACGTCTCCCAGCAGATGCTCGCTCACTACTCTCACGTGCGAATTGAGGCGTAAAGAAAAGCTCTCGATGCACTCGCCGTAGGGGTCAAAACGGAGGGTTACGACACAAACAACGTCACAAAACAAGTAGAAGGAGCCATCCTCAACTCGCAAACTGCTGAAAAGAATGGCGGGGACGACGAGACTCGAACTCGCGACCTCTGCCGTGACAGGGCAGCGTTCTAACCAACTGAACTACGTCCCCACTTGCTTTTCATGCGGTTAGCTGCAAACCTGCATGTTTACTCTCCATTATTACTGTCCAACCTTTCGTCTATTTC
>Ga0074046_10004659_pt1 | contig 11114 bp, 8 predicted proteins | sample BogForMeECP23OM3_FD_94441 | JGI IMG/M metagenome (GOLD analysis project Ga0074046, IMG submission 94441) | Bog forest soil microbial communities from Calvert Island, British Columbia, Canada - Bog Forest MetaG ECP23OM3 | ecosystem: Environmental > Terrestrial > Soil > Wetlands ...
GCGCGTTGTTCATCGCTCGCCATAACCGGAGACTTCCCCGCCATCCCACACACCTTGCGAATAGACGGCGGCAGCGAATCGCAAAAAACCTATCCGTTGGTTAACCAAACGGAATCTGCTTAGGCTCGATTTGCTCGCGGCTCAAACCGTCGGATTGACACGAGGAACTCGATCCGATTAGTATTGTTATGCTGAAAAGGGGATGGGGTTCCCCTTCAACTGCCTGAAAGCTCCGAAGCCCGATGGCTGATGACCCCTATCGCGCGCAGACGACGCGGTGGGCGTTTGTCATTTGCCGAGCGACCGCTGCGTCTTGACCAGCGCGATGCGCGGCAGAAGGTGCAGGAGGCAGGGATCGCAGGCGTTTGGCTTCACTCGGCTTTGTGGCTCGGACTGGCGCTTCTGGCGTCCCTGATCTCGATTCGCGTTGCGATCTCGGTTGCGCTCATCGAGATCGTGGTCGGGGCCCTCGCCGGCAATCTCGTTGGACTTCAGATCACCGATTGGGTGAACTTCCTCGCGGGCTTCGGCGCGATTCTTCTGACGTTCCTCGCCGGAACCGAAATCGATCCGCGCATCGTCAGGAAACACTTCTGGTCGAGCATGACCATCGGCGTCATGGGCTTTTTCGCGCCCTATCTCGGGGTGCTGGCCTATGCGCATTTTGTCGTCGGCTGGGCGTGGCCGCAGGCGCAGATCGCCGGCATCTCCCTTTCGACGACCTCGGTCGCGGTCGTCTACGCGGTGATGATCGAGACCGGCTTCAACAAGACTGAAATCGGAAAGATCATTCTCGCGGCCTGCTTCATCAACGATCTCGGCACGGTTTTGGCGCTCGGCGTCGTCTTCGCGCATTACGATCTCCGGCTGTTGCTGTTCGGCGCCGTCACCGCGATCGTGCTCGTCGTTCTCGCGCGCTACGCGCCGCAGATGTTCAAAAGCCTGGGCAATAGGGTCAGCGAACCGCAGACAAAATTCGTCTCGCTCATTCTGCTGGGGCTCGGCGGAATGGCGTCGGTGGCCGGAAGCGAAGCGGTGCTCCCTGCTTATCTCGTCGGCATGGCGCTCGCGCCGACGTTTCTAGCCGAGCGAGAGCTCTCTCACCGCATGCGGATCATCGCCTTCTCGATCCTGACCCCGTTCTATTTCCTCAAGGCAGGGTCGCTGGTCGAGGCGCGCGCCGTGGCTGCGTCCATTGGACTCATCGCGGTCTTTCTCGCCATCAAGATGGCCACGAAATTCATCGGCATTCTGCCGCTGACCGTCTATCACGAGTTCGATCGGCGCGAGGGGATGTACACGACGCTTCTGATGTCGACCGGGCTTACGTTCGGCTCGATCTCCGCCCTTTTCGGGCTCACCAACAAGATCATCGATCAGCAGCAATATACGATCCTCGTCACCGCGGTGATCGCCAGCGCCGTCGCGCCGACCCTCATCGCGCAAACCTGGTTCCAGCCGGATTTCAAGGCGATCGCCGGCGAACCCGAGTTGACGGAAGCCGAACAGGTCGCCGGCGAGGAGCCGTGAAGGCAGGGCGCTCGCAAGTGCGCTCGCCAGTGTATAATCAGGGCTCGAAGGAGCCTCGCGACACATGAACAGACAGTCCCGCATCTCCGAGCCGCACCGGCTCGACATCGCCAACCGTCCGCGCCGCAACCGCAAGGCGGAATGGGCGCGGCGGCTGGTCAAGGAGCATGTGCTGACAACCAATGACCTCATCTGGCCGCTCTTTCTGATCGAGGGCGAGAAGACGCGCATGCCTGTCGCGGCGATGCCGGGGGTCGAGCGGCTCAGCGTCGACGAAGCTGTGCGCGAGGCCGAGCGGGCGATGAGGCTCGACATTCCGGCGATCGCCTTCTTCCCCTACACCGAGCCGCATCTGAAGGACGAGCATGGGAGCGAGGCGTTCAACGAGAGCAATCTCGTCTGCAAGGCCTGCCGGGCGATCAAGCGCGCGTTCCCGGAGCTCGGCCTCGTCACCGATGTCGCGCTCGACCCCTACACCAGCCACGGCCACGACGGCCTCGTGCGCGAGCGCGGAAACGAGCTCACCATCCTCAACGACGAGACGGTCGCGGCGCTCGTCCGCCAGTCGCTGAACCAGGCGCGCGCCGGCGCCGACGTCATCGCGCCCTCCGACATGATGGATGGAAGGGTCGGGGCGATCCGCGAGGCGCTCGACGCGGAGGGCTTCCTCGACGTGCAGATCCTCTCTTACGCGGCGAAATATGCCTCCGCCTTCTACGGACCGTTCCGCGACGCGCTGGGCTCCGCGGGCGCGCTGAAAGGGGACAAGCGCACCTATCAGATGGACCCGGCCAACAGCGATGAGGCTTTGCGCGAAGTCGCGCTCGACCTCGACGAGGGCGCCGACATGGTGATGGTCAAGCCCGGCATGCCCTATCTCGACATCATCCGCCGGGTGAAGGACGAATTCGGCGCGCCGACTTTCGCCTATCAGGTGAGCGGCGAATATTCGATGATCATGGCCGCCGCCAACAACGGCTGGATCGACGGCGACAAGGCGATGATGGAAAGCCTCATCGCCTTCAAGCGCGCCGGCGCGGACGGGGTCTTGACCTATTTCGCTCCGCGCGCGGCGGAGAAGCTCAAGGAGGGGTGAGGCGATTGACGAAGCGTCTGCAACCATTGCGCGCAGCCGCGCGGGCCGTCGGACTCCCTAAATGACAGGGACTTTCCCTGATAAACAGGCAAAAAACAGGGAAAGTCGGGCGGTCCGGCAGAGGTCCTATCACAGAAAGGATCCTTATTCCAATGGCTTACGCAAAACTCACCCTGTGCGCGGTACAGGAGGCCAACAGGGAAATAATTCGCGCATAACAGGGAAAGAACAGGCGGACTTTTCGCGAGAACGGGGAAATCCGCGGCGGGCCGACGCGGGCTGCGGGCGGCGGTTGATTGCGCGCACTGGTTGTGGCTACCTGTCCTCCCCCGACAGCTTCAACGCGAGCATGGACCGCGAGGGAGGCCGATTCGCCCACGAATATTGGACGATCATGGCGCACGAAAGCCCCGGCCGGAAGCCCTCCCGCGAGAGACAGCAAAGATTCTGTGGATTGACGCGAGGGCTAGTAGCGCACGCCAAGGCGAGGGAGCTGAAATACCTCAACTCTCGAATCGATATGGGTCTCCCATGACGAGCTCCGATCAAGACATCCCGGTGCTGACCAAGTCGCAGGCCGACTGCCTCATGGTCCTACGAAATCCGGGCTTCTCTGTTGGAAGGATCGCGGTCGCAGCGAAGCTCGACCTCAGAAAGGCCGAGGCCGCCGTTCGCAAACTGACGGAGCTGGGGTTTGCGGAGCAAGGCGATTCGAGACTCTGGCTCGTAACCACACAAGGCGAGACTTGCAGCTTTCAAACAACGCCCGATCGCCGGGAACGAAGGGGCCGGCCACCGAAACCCAGCGCGCAGCTCATGCTCGATTTGCCGGATCGGCCGATCGGCGGGCCTGCATACGTGCGGCCAGGACTCAGCGCTCAGCGTCTGCTCGATTTGTTGGACCGGCCAATGAGCGGCCGCGCTCTCGCGCGAGAACTAGGGTTCTCCCGCGAGAGAGTCCGACAGTTGCTCCTCCGTCTCCACGCGCAGGGACGCATCGCTTTCGCCGACCCGGATCACCCATCCTGGCTGATCAAGCGCGCGGACGACGAGAGCCCTGTCTTGTTCCGCGACGAGACGCGGGTGCTGTCGGCGCTCCCGCTCGAGCGCGCGGCGGATGTTGCCGGCCTGACGAGGGCGACGAAGCTCGCTCGCGGCGAGGTCGACCGGATTCTCGAGAAACTGATCGACGGCGGGTGGGTCGAGGCTCTCGGCGGGCTGAACGGCGCGCAGGCTTTCCGGATCGCCGCGGCCGGTCTCGAACATCCGCAGTACGTTCACACCAAGCGACGCCTTCCGCCGCCGCATCTGCCCGTGCGATCGGACCGCGTCCGCACCGTGCTGCAAACGATCGCCGACGCGGAGGCGTTGCGGATCAGGGACGTGAAACATCTGACGAAAATACCGCAGAAATCCATTAATGCGCTCATGCAATATCTCAAGCGCAAGCGGCTGGTGGCGAAGGCGGGAGACGAGTTCGACGCTCCTTATTTCCTGACTGAGCAGGGCCGCGCCACTCTGGCGGAAATGACGCTTCGTCTGGCCGCCTGAATGGCGACGCCGGAATGTCTCATCGCCTTCAGGCGCGCCGGCGCCGACGGCGTGCTGACCTATTTCGCGCCGCGCGTGGCGGAGAGGCTGAAGAATGGGTGCGGAGCTGGCCTCGGTGGTCCTGTGACGCACTCTGCCTCACGCCACATCTCGTCCATCAGCATGAGCAGGCGATGCGCGGCCAGAGGTCGACGCCGATTGTAGGCTAAGCCCGGGCGGCGCGGGGCGCTCCGATTCCACCTCGACAGGCAGCGTGAACTGAAAGACGGCGCCTCGTCCTCCGTTGGGGCTCGCCCACAAACGCCCGCCATGCGATTCGACGATCCGCCGGCTGACGGACAGTCCCATACCGGTGCCCTGCGGTTTTGTGGTGAAGAATGCGTCGAAGATGCGCTCGGCTCCATCGGCAGGAAGCCCGGCGCCCGAATCGCTCACCGAAATCAAGAGCTGACCAGGCTCGCTCCTCTTCGATGAGATGGTCAGTTTGCCGCCCGTCTCTCGCATCGCCTCGATGCCGTTGAGCATCAGGTTCATCAAAACCTGCTGCAGTTGAACGCGATCCGCCATCGTCCGCGGAAGCCCGAGGTCGAGTTCTGTCCGGATGGAAACGGAGTGCCGAGCCGCCGCATCCCCCAGCAAAACCGTCATCTCCCGAAGGATTTCGTTCACGTCGACCGCTTCCCGTTCTGGCCCGCCTCGCCCGTAGAGCGAGCGAACCCGGTCGATGATGCCGGCGGCGCGGGTCACCGCCGCGACCATTCTGGAGGCGGCGCCGCATGCTTCCGTCACGTCGGGTGGATCACGACGGAGCCATCGCATGCAGGCGTTGGCGTCCATGACGGCGGCGGTCATCGGCTGCTTGATTTCGTGAGCCAGCGAGGCGGTCAGTTCTCCCATCATGCTTACGCGGTTCATGTAGGCGAGATCTTTCTCGAGCTGGCGCAATCTTTCGCGCTCTTCTTCGGCGCGTTTGCGCTCGGTAATATCCGTTATGGCGCCCACGAAGACAAAAAGTCCCGGATCTTCGCCCGCCAGGCGATGAGCCCCGACCTGAACGTATTTGACAGAACCGTCGGCCATCAACAGGCGGCGCTCGGCAGTAAAATCGCTCCCGTCTGTCGCGGCGCGGTCAAGGATTTGATGCAGACGCCTCCGGTCGTCCGGATGGGTGCGGTCGATGACCAGCTGGAGGGTGGGTTTTGTCGTCGGCTCGTATTCAAATATTCGATACGTCCCATCGGACCAGTAGAGTTCCCCGGTCGAAGCGTTCCAGCCGAAACTCCCCGTGTGGCTCAATCGCTCGGCCTCTGCACGATACATCTCGCTCCGGCGCAGCGCCTCTTCGGCCTTCTTGCGTTCGGCCCGTTCCCGGGCTTCGCGCAGCGCGCGCCGCACCGATGGCGCGAGCCGTGACAATCGGGTCTTCAGGACATAATCGGTGGCCCCGCTGGTCAGCGCCTCGATCGCGATCTCTTCGCCGAAGCCCGAGACGAAGATGAAAGGCAGATCAGGGCGGGCGCTGAGCGCAAGCATCAATGCGGAAAGGCCGTCGAACGAAGGAAGGCTGTAATCGGCCAGAATCAGGTCAATGGCGCCGTCCTCGAGAGCGGCCGTGAACTCGGCGCGCGTTTGGACCCGGGTGACTTCACAGACGAAATCATCCGCCTCGAGGAGCTCTTGGACGAGCTCCGCGTCGCTGGCGCTATCCTCCAGCAACAGAATGCGCAGCTGCGATTCCTCGGCTTTCTTGCGTTCGGCCCGTTCCCGGGCTTCGCGCAGCGCACCCCGCACCGCTGGCGCGAGTCGCGACAACCGCGTCTTCAGAACATAATCCGCGGCCCCGCTGGTGAGCGCTTCGATCGCGACCTCTTCGCCGAAGCCCGAGACGAAGATGAAAGGCAGATCCGGGCGGGCGCGCTGCGTGAGCTTCAATGCGGAAAGGCCGTCGAACGAAGGAAGTTTGTAATCCGCAAGAACCAGGTCAAAGGCGCCGTCCTCGAGAGCGGCCATGAATTTGGCGCGCGTTTGGACGCGGGTTATTTCACAGACGAAATGCTCCGCTTCAAGGAGCTCCTGAATGAGCTCCGCGTCCCTGGCGCTATCCTCCAGCAACAGAATGCGGAGCGGGGACGTCATGGCGCCTTCTTCATGCTGCCCGGCGGCGGCTGGTTGATGACCGCCCAGAAGACGCCCAGTTCCTTGATGGCATTGACGAATTCGTGAAAATTGACCGGCTTCACGACATAGGCGTTCACTCCGAGTTTGTAGCTTCTGATCAGGTCTTTTTCCTCGTGGGACGACGTCAGCACCACCACGGGTATCAGCTTCAGGCGCTCGTCGGACCTGATTTGCTGTAAGACTTCCAGTCCATCGACCTTCGGCAGTTTCAGGTCCAGCAGCATGACCGCCGGGTTGCCGTTGGATCGAGTGCTGAACTCGCCCCGACAATAGAGGTAGTCCAGAGCTTTTTCTCCGTCGCGGGCGACCACGACCTCGTTCGCCAGGTGATATTCCTCCAGCGCCGTCAGAGACAGTTCCACGTCTCTCGGGTCGTCCTCAACGAGCAAAACGCGTCCCAGCTCGCTCATGGCCTGTTCGCGGTCCTCTCCGCTGCGTCTTGTGCTTTAGGTAATGAGAAATAAAACGTCGCGCCTTGATCGACGCGTCCCTCGGCTCGGACCTCCCCCCCATGGCGGTGGATGATCCGCCGAACGGTCGCGAGTCCTATTCCAGTGCCCTCGAACTGTTCCGGGAGATGCAGACGTTGAAACACGCCGAACAGTTTATTGGCATACTGCATGTCGAAGCCGGCGCCATTATCCTTCACGAACACCTCCACTTCATGTTCCCCATCCACACAGCCGATCTCGATTTCGGCCTGGGCTCGCATGCGGGTGAATTTGACCGCATTGGAGAGAAGGTTGACGATCACCAGCCTCAGCATGGAACGGTCGCCGTAACAGACCGGAAGGGGATCGATCTTCCATACAATATCTCGCTCGCTCGTGTCCTGCCCGATCTCCGCGACGGCCTCTTTGACGAGCTGGTCCAGGCTGACCAGCGTCTTTTTGGTCTCGGCCCGCCCGATCCTGGAAAACCCCAGCAGATCGTCGATCAACTTGCCCATTCTTCTCGACGACTCGAGAATCGTTTGTATGTACCGGCGGCTCTTCTCGTCGAGCGAGGAAGACGCATGTTTCTGCAGCAGCTCCGAGTACCCGTCCACATGGCGAAGCGGGGCGCGAAGGTCGTGGGAGACGGAATAAGCAAAAGATTCCAGTTCGTTGTTGCTCATTTCGAGCTCCCTGGCCCGCTTGGAGAGCTCTTGGTTGAGCTTGCGAATTTCGCTCACCCGTTCCTGCAGCGATGCTTCCGCCGTTTTCTGCTGCACAGCCAGAAGCGTGACCAAGCCTATCGCTGCGAGGCCGATTCCGGTGTTGACGATCCCCGCGAACTCCAGCCCGCCTGGCGGGCTCATATAATAGCTCAAGCCTGTCAGCGCCACGCACCCTACCGCGACGCGGATAATGCCCTCCGCGGAGCAGAAGCGGGCCGCCATCAGAACGACCACGGCGTAAAGAGTGGAGAACGCGATATCCGTGGTTGTGACCGTGTCAGCCACGAAGATGGCGCCGGCGCAGAGGGCCGTTGCGAGTGGAACGAGTGGAAGAAGCCGGCTGTACCAGGCGGCGCGAGCCTGCTCGGGTAAATTGAGGTCAGATCGGGCGGGGAGCGAAACGGTACTCGTGGCTCGCAGGGCGCCCATAAACCAGGCAGTGATCGCAGCAAAGGCTATGAAAACGAAAAAGCGCGGTAGGTCTTCTGTGGAAACTTCGAAGGAGTAAAGGGGCTCGGTGAAGAAGTAATCGAAGCAAGCCGCAGATAGAACCACCGCCAGCACGGATGGGCCGACCCCCGCGTACCAGGTGGCGACGACGATGGCCAAGTCGAAAAGCGGCAATTCCTCGGGGCGAAAGCCGTAGCGCCGGCATGCCAGCGCTGCCCCAAGCGCGACGGCGACGCAGACGACTGAAAAACCATAGCGGATCGGCGGGCGGCCCGTCTCCAGTTCCAGGTTCCAGCGCGCCAAGCTTCGCCTCAGCGCCACACGTGTCGGCCCTTCCGCAAGATGGGTCATCATGACACCTCTGTTCCGATCGCTGTGCGGGAAGCGAGCGCAACTCGGCTGCCGACCGATGTAAGGACCGATGTAAGAATGCAACCGTGGCCCATCGTCGAGACGTGTGAGACATAAACGCGGGCCTGAGGATATCCTAGGACGCCGGCGCGGAAGGATGCAACAGAGCGCCCACAAGGGCGATTATACAAACGTATCTGCTGCCTAAACCGTGCGATCCTCCACTTTCGTTGTCGAACGCCAACTTCGGACGAAACGTCCCGTTCGCCATAAGGCGCGCTTTTGGCTAGTGTCGTCGCGAACGGACCGGTGAGCTTCGGCATGGCCCGATTGCGCGGAACTTCTTTAGGTCGAACAGTTCTTCAGTTGACCCTCCTTGTCGTTGCGATAGCTGGCGCCGGCTCGGCGCTCGGATCGTCGCCGACGCTCGATGAAGTCAAGGCGCGCGGCTCGCTGATTTGCGGCGTCAACGAGGGATTGCCGGGCTTCTCGTTCGTCGACGAGCGCGGCGCGTGGACCGGATTCGACGTCGACTTCTGCCGCGCCCTTGCCGCGGCCATATTCGGCAATCCGAACAAGGCGCGTTTGGTCCCGCTCTCCGCGGACGAGCGTTTTCAGGCGCTCAAGGACGGGAAGATCGATGTCCTCTCGCGCAACTCGACCTGGACGATGGGGCGCGAAACCGAGTTCGGGCTCACCTTCGTCGGCGTCACCTACTACGACGGGCAGGGATTTCTGCTCCCGCGCGCGTTGCACGTCGCCTCCGCGCTGGAGCTCGACGGCGCCAAAATCTGCGTCCAGAGCGGCACCACGACCATCGACAACCTCGCCGACTTCTTTGTCAGCAACCGGATGACGCTTCAGAAGGTCGTCTCTTCGACGGCCGACGAATCGATCAAGAACTACGATTCGGGGGCTTGCTCCGTCCTGACGAGCGATCTGTCGCAGCTCTATGCCTTGCGCCTCCGCCTCGCGAGGCCGCGCGATCACGTCATTCTCCCCGATGTGATCTCCAAGGAGCCCTTAGGGCCGGTCGTCCGTCAGGGCGATCTCCAGTGGGTCGAGATCGTCAAATGGGTTCATTTCGCCATGCTCGACGCGGAGGAGCTCGGCGTGACTTCGAAGACGATCGGTCAGGCGTTGCAATCGCAGAAGCCCGAGGTGATGCGCCTTGTCGGGACCGCCGGCGACTTCGGCGTGCAGATCGGGCTCTCGAACGCCTGGGCGGCGAACGTCATCAAGTCCGTCGGCAATTACGGCGAGGTGTTCGAGCGCAATCTCGGCGCGAAAACCCCGCTCGCCATCCCGCGCGGCCTCAATCAATTGTGGGACGCCGGCGGCATCCAGTACGCCCCGCCGATCCGGTGAGGCGCGCGGTCCACAACGGATGACCTCGTCCTGAGGCGCTCTTGCGCAGCAAGAGCGCCTGCTCTGAGCCTGTCGAAGGACCCTGCCCTGAGCCTTGTCGAAGGGGACGCTCCAAAGGACGCGCTGGGCGATTCGACGGCGGAAGACTGCAATTTCTCGCGAACCCGACATTGGCGCGCAAATTCGCGTGGCGACTCCTTCTTGACCGATCGCGGAACAGGGAACATCATCCATTACGATCTGCGAAATCAGGCGGCCGGCGGCCGACATCACGTCGGGGACGCCGGCCGGCTTCAGATCGCAATAGGCGGGCGGCCTTGGAATCCCTGGCCGGTTTCGTCCGAGAATAAGCAACAGGAGGAGACTCATGATGCATAAGCTTATGTGCGCTGCGGCGTCGGTTGCGGTCCTTACACTCTCGTCGACAGCTTTCGCGCAGCAGTCGTACGGCACCGCCGAAGAAGCCAAGGCCATGCTGATGAAGGCGGTCGCCGCCGTGAAAGCGGACAAGACCAAGGCGATCGATATGTTCAACAAGGGCGAAGGCGGTTTCCTCGATCGGGACCTCTACGTGTTCTGCTCCAATATCAGCGACGGCAAGATTGTCGCCCTTGGCAACAATAACGCCAAGCAATTGCTCGGCACGGATGCAAGCACTCTCAAGGACGCTACTGGCAAGCCTTTCGGCGCAGAACTCGTCGCCGGGGAGCGGAAGCCCGAAGGCGAATTCACCGAGGTCAGCTATATGTTTCCCCGGCCGGGCCCCGACAAGACGCCAGTTGCGAAGGTGAGCTTGGTCACCAGGGTCGGCGATCTCGGCTGCGGCGTCGGTTATTACAAGTAGAGGTACAAGTAGAGGGCTCCTGCTAACCTCGTCCTGGGCCGCTCTTGCGCAGCAAGAGCCTCGAAAGCCTGCCGCGAGGCTGTCGAAGGGGACGCTCCAGAGCGCGCGGTCGCCGCCGCAGCGGTCATCGGTCCGCGTTCAGCTTGAACCGTCCTTCGAGGCCGCTGCGCGGCGCCTCAGGACGAGGGCCGTGGATGTTGAGCGCGGGCGGGCGCAACGACGGATGACCTCGTCCTGAGGCGCTCCTGCGCAGCAGGAGCCTCGAAGGACGCTCCAGAGGGCGCGGTCGCCGCCGCACAGCGGTCAACCGTGTGCGCTCAGCTTGGACGAGGTCCCATGGATGTTGAGCGCGGAGGCCGTCGCCGCACGATAGCCTCAAGCCGGGATCACGATGCGCTTTTCGATCGAAGGAGATCCTGCAATGGCCAAAATGCGCGCGATGGTCGTCCAGAAGGCCGGCGGACAGTTGCAAGCGGAGGAGCGGGACCTTCCGGTCCCGAACCGTGACGAAATGCGCATTCGCGTTCAGGCCTGCGGCGTCTGCCACAGCGACGTGCTGACGGTCCAGGGCCTCATGCCGGGCATCC
>Ga0074046_10004663_pt1 | contig 11109 bp, 13 predicted proteins | sample BogForMeECP23OM3_FD_94441 | JGI IMG/M metagenome (GOLD analysis project Ga0074046, IMG submission 94441) | Bog forest soil microbial communities from Calvert Island, British Columbia, Canada - Bog Forest MetaG ECP23OM3 | ecosystem: Environmental > Terrestrial > Soil > Wetlands ...
CATCGGAAAAGAGACATTCCAGGTCCAACTCTCGAACGGAAGCTACCTTCGCCACATCGCGCCAGCGCGAACTTTCGGCTCGCGCCAGGACGAGCAGGCCATGCGCAACATGGGCTTGATTCGCGGCGCCTCCCGCGAGAACTGCATCGTGCTTACCCAGGACGGAATTGAAAACGGGCCGCTGCGCTTCCCCGACGAGTTCGTGCGCCACAAGGTGCTGGACCTGGTTGGCGATCTGGCTCTGTTGGGCAAACAGATTCTGGGCAAGGTAATCGCCGACCGTGCCGGCCACGCCATGCATACTGCGCTGGTCTCGCGCATCCTGCGCGACCAGACGCTGTGGGAGGAAGTGACGGTCTCGGCCAACCCAGAAGAAAGCGCGGTCGTCTCTGCCGCGCAAGCGGCAGCCGCGGCGCCGTTCTAATCTTCGGTCGTTCTAAATCAGGGGAATTGCGGGGTTTCTCTCAGTTACCCGTCAGTCTGCGGGTTCGCAGGGTGGTTCGGCGGGATCGGTCTCGCTCATCGGCTGCTCTCGCAGCAGTTTCTCCAGTTCAGCCCGCGTTTGACGGATCACAGCGGCGGCAAACTGCTTGGCCGACTCCTGCCTCTCTTTCGACAAGTCCTTGACCCGCATGTGGAGCAGGGGAATGTCTTCCTCAAACCAGCGCAGGGTTTTCTGCACCCGGGCAATGCGGAGATCGTGGGTCATGGGTTCGAAGGTCATGGGCTCGAAGGTGATTGGCTCTGAAATCTCGGCTGATATTTCAGGATGACCAAGGGAAGGATTCCGGACAAGTCCCATCGGAGATACCTGCGACGGGCGCTATCGCTCCGAAGTGCTGGCCCTCGGGCTGATTACAACGGCTGCCTGTAGGAGATGACCGGAAGTCTCGACCGAATCATCCGCTACGGACTGCGGCTGACGAGCGAGCCTTTTAGTGTCCGGCTTTGCAATTGGGCAGGGTTGCGGTTAGAAGGCCGACAAGCCCAACCCTGACAAAGCGCCACATAACCGAGCAAATATACCCGTCCTGACCCCGGGAGACCAACAGTTAGTAGTGGCTCAGTTTGGTGGCTCGGACGGGCCGCGCGGTCGAGCTTTGCTCGACCGGACAGCCGGGGGCGGCTGTCCCCACATGGTTGTTTCCTCGCTCGCCGGAAGGTTGAGGGCAAACGACAGCGGCTTACTGCAGGGTTCCGGATTCGGCGATCATGTCTTTGGCGCCGGGAATTTCTTCCTCGAGCCGCTCGTCGAGCCACTTCTCCAGATACGCCTGGGATTCTTTCTCCACGTGATGGAAGCGGAGTCCGGCACGGCCTTTCACGTCCGCCCAAACCACTTGGGCCTCAAGGCTCATTTTGTGGTCGGTCTCGGGCAGGGTGAACTGTAGCCGGGGTGTCGCTCCTTTGGGCAGGGCTTCGCGCAACTGCAAGGCGATGCCGCTCTCACTGATGTTGGTGCTGCTGGCTTTGACTTTCTTGTCGCCGAGTACAATCTGGATCGGCATTTTCACCGGGTGGCGGAAGTAGCGGCGGCGTTCCCGTACCATGAAGTTCAGCGCGGCGTGAAAGCAGCGAGACGCGTTCAGCGTGCTGATGGGTTTCTGCAGGACGAAGTTCGCGCCCATGCCGAAGGCGTCCTGGGTGGTGGTCTTTTTGCCGTTCAGGATGGCGAAGGTAACGGAGTTCTTGTTGCTGGGCGTGCTGCGCAAGCCCTGCAACACTTCCAGTCCCCCCTTCAGGTCGTCGCAGTCCACAATGACCGCGTCGAACTTTTCGGAGATCAGAATGTCGGCGGCCGACCGCGCTTCGTGGCAGATTTCCACGTCGATCGAGAGCTTCTCGAGCGTCGGCCGGATCACGCGCACCAACTCCGGATCCTGGCTTAGGAGGAGTGACTCCAACGTCATGCTTGTGATTCTAGGGGCACGCGACACTGGCTCCAAAGTAACCAAGGTCATGCAACCACCGATTGGCCCGCGAGCCTTTGCGGCCCGGCACGCTTGCGGGGTTTCGAATCCTTTGACCCGAAACCCCGGAGGGCGAAGGAGGAGCTGCGACACATGGTCGCGGCATTGTGCCCGCCGAGTACTGCGGAGTACAACTAGACACGAGCATTCATGCCGCAAGTTGCCTATCTGTCGCTTGGTTCGAACGTCGGTGACCGCGAGCACTACCTGCGGGAGGCTATCGCGCGTTTGGCCAGCGCCGGGACAGTTGTCGCGGTTTCCTCCCTGTACGAGACTGAGCCGGTGGAATTCACTGATCAGGCGTGGTTTCTGAACTGCGCGGTCGCGATTACGACGACCATGGCACCTGAGCAACTCATGGCGGCGGTGCTCGCCATCGAGCAGGAAATGGGCCGGCGGCGAACTCTGCAAAAAGGCCCGCGCATGATTGATATCGACATTGTGCTGTTTGGCGACCGGGTGGTTCGGGAGCCGGGGCTGACCGTTCCTCATCCGGCCATGCACCAGCGGCGGTTTGTGCTCGAGCCGCTGGCGGAAATCGCGCCTGAGGCCCGGCATCCGGGGTTGCAGCGGAGTGTTCTAGAACTTCTGCAAGCGCTTCCCGCGGGACAACTCGTGAGGAAGATCGGCGGAAAGTAGAAAGTGGGGAGGCCCGGGTCGGGACCCTCAGGGCCTAAAGGCCGTCCGAATGGGGTGAGCGGACGCGGCGCTAAAGCGCCGCTCTTCCACGGCTGCTGCGGGCTTTCACGAAGCACACAGGGAGCAATCCGAGGAACCAAGTGTATGGATGGGCTGTGAATTGAGGTCTGAGGTCTGAGGGCTGAGGGCTGAGGTCCGCTTCTAGCTAGCTGCCTGCAGCGAAGCCGCCCGCGTGGGCGAGGGTCATGCGGAGATACTTGTAGGGATTGACCGGGGTATCGTTGATGCGGACTTCGTAGTGGAGATGTGGACCGGTGGAGCGGCCACTGGCGCCGACGTATCCGATGACGTCGCCACGGTGCACCGCTTGTCCTGCCGTCACGGCAAAACCGGAGAGATGGCCATAGCGGGTGCTGATGCCGTTGCCGTGATCAATCATGATGGCCTTGCCGTAGCCGCCCAGCTGGTCCGTGAAAGTTACCACACCGTCGGCCGGAGCGATGATGGGATGGCCATAGCTGCTGCCGATATCCACGCCGCTGTGAAAAGCGCCTTCCCCGTTGAAGGGATCGATGCGTTCGCCGAAGCTTCCCGTCACCTGGCCTTCGACTGGCCAGAGATTCGGAGCCGCATTGGCACGGAACCAGTCTGCCGTCGTGGCGTTGCGGGTCAAGCCCATGGTCAAGCCGACCATGGTCGCTCCACTCAGCGCTGAGGTGCGGAGGGCATGCAGCTGATCGAGCGAAGAAGTCACATCCGCGTCTTGAATCTGCTCGGTCGTCGCCGTCACCAGCGTGGGTTGCTGCTTCAGACCATACAAGGCCGAGACTTCACCCGCTAGCGAGCCCAGCGACGCAACCTGCACGTCGCGCTCTTTGGCGGCCTGCTCCAGGCGCGAGTAATTGTTCTTGAGCTGATCTTTTTCTGTGCGCAACTGGTTATAGCGGGAGACCTTCAACAGCATGCGGGTGTAGGAGCCGGCGATGCCGGTCAGGCTGAGGAATCCGATTGCGGCCCCCACCACGAAAACGTAGAGGTAATGCACGGGGATGGAGATCTTGCGCAACTGCCCGTCATCCCCGCGGGCCACAAAAAGGATGTAGAAACGTTTCTGCAAATCGCTCCTCGGCTTCTCCACCAGCTTTTGAATCATCAGGTCCGGAATTCCAGGCAATGTTCTGAGGTTGCAGACTGCCTGTTCGGATCACCTGATTTTTTTCGGGCTGCGTCCCATCTTGGGAATGGAAACTTTCTCGCGCCCTACACCTACCGGAACTGCGACCAGAGCCTGAAAGCCTTTTGTCTGCAATGGTAACTCCATGCAGAACATAGCCCGGCCAAAAGGTTTGTGTGAATGACTGGTTAAAGTTAACAAACTGGGTTCCCCCTGTCAACGAGGCATAAGGCCATTTTGGGGTTACCGAAGGCGGGTCATCGAAGGTCACCATGGGACAGGTGACCACCGTCACACGGCCTATGCCCTCGAACGGCAAGGATTTCCACAGCCGGAATTCTTGTCTTCCGACGAAGCATCTTTTTCGCGGCGTGGCTTATATTGGTTGCGCCGATGCCGCTTCCCGAAAAAGCGCTGATTGCCCAGATTCGCCGCATGGCGCGGCTGACAAGAGCAGGCGGACAGGAGTGTCCGCCCCACATGGACAAGAGCAGGCGGACAGGAGTGTCCGCCCCACATGGACAAGGGCAGGCGGACAGAGCCCGCCCCACACAAATTCTCACCGGAATTGGCGACGATTGCGCCGTGCTGCGCGTCCTCCCGGACCGCGATTTCCTGCTCACCACTGACTTCACGCTGGAGGGGATTCACTTCCGGCGCGACTGGCACCCGGCGGAATCGGTTGGCCACCGCTGCCTGGCTCGCGGACTGAGCGACATCGCGGCCATGGGCGGGGAACCGGTTGCGGCCTTTCTCTCTCTGGCTCTGCCACGTGATTTGCCTCAGGCCTGGGTTGAGCGGTTCATGCGCGGGCTGCTCGCCCTGGCACAAAAATACGACGTCACGCTGGCCGGCGGGGATACCGCCGAGTCGCCCAACGGAATTCTTGCCGACATCATCGTCGTCGGCAGGACGCCCAGGGGAAAATCCGTTCTGCGTTCTGCTGCCCACCCGGGGGATCGCATATTCGTCAGCGGAGAACTCGGCGGCTCGGCCGCCGCAGTGGTCGAGATGAGGGCGAAATCCAGGCGGGTAAGGCCGCAGGATTATTCCCGGCATTTCTATCCCGAGCCGCGGGTTGAACTGGGCCGCATTCTGCGCCAGAAGGGCCTGGCGAGCGCCATGATTGACCTGAGCGACGGCCTTTCCACCGACCTGGCTCATATCTGCGAAGAAAGCGGGGTGGGAGCGGAGGTCGAGTCGGCTATGATTCCCCTCGCCAGCATTGGCAGGCCCGCAAGAGAAGTCGATCTCGATCTTGCCCTGCACGGTGGCGAAGACTACGAACTCCTGTTCACTGCTCGTCCTGGGAAACGAATTCCCGCGCAAATCGCCGGAGTGCCCGTCACGCAAATCGGCCACATCACTCGCCGGCGCAAGATTTTCGTCATGAACCCGAAAGGCATAGGCTACGAATTGGCTCCCCGCGGCTGGGAGCATTTCCGGCGATAGGAAGAATTCCCTCTTCTCGCGTCACGCTGCGGAGCTTCGCTCCGCCGGGCGGACGAGGGCGTCCGCCCCTCCACGAGGCCCCTCCACGAGGCGTAGCGGCTATTACCTCCGTGCCTCGGTCACTACTCAGTCTCTACCCGCGGGCCGAAAACCGGGCTAAAGTTAGGGTCATGTCGTACACGCGATTTCTTCTTCCCATCCTTGCCGGCCTGATGATCACAACCGCCTCGGCGCAAACCAAGCCCGTGCCTCCGCCCCCAGCTCACGCCAAGCCGCCATCGCCTGCCGTCACTAACGATTTCATCCACAAGCAATTCGGCGACAACTGTTCGTTGCTGGACGGAACAGCGCAGTTCGTGGCCGATCTCGATGACGACGGGGTTGACGATCTTGTGGTCGCCGCCAAGTGCAAGAATCCGATGGCCGACAAGGATGAATACAGCTTTGTGGTCGCCGATCCTTACGACAGCTTTCTTGGCTTTGGCAATGTCAAAGTCACCTCCAGCTTCGGCTCGGACGCACCGGAGCGGCGCGGCGTGAGCCTGCTCATCATTCACGGCGCGGGCAATGACGCCTGGCGCGCCGAGACTCCGAAGGCCAAGTTTCTCCTCATCAACCTGCCCTTTAAGACGCTAACCGTGAAGCGGCTTACCCTGAAGAAGAGAACCGTTCTCGGCATCTACATGGAAGAAACGGGCGAAGGCGAAAACATCTCCTCGGTGGTCTTTTGGGACGGAAAGAAATACAAGTACCAGCCGCTGGGATCAACGATGGAGTAGGGGAATTGTCCACGCCCAACTCCACGGCGTTTATTGACTTGCCCTCACGGGGAAAGTCCAAAAGCTGAGGATAGGGACTTTCTACTCCAACGGGTTGGCTATTCCCCCCAAAAAAACTTTCACGCAGGGCAGGGGATCGCCGTCAACGCCGGCAAGCCTGGCGACGGAACGCTGACTGTCACCGCGGCCGTAACACTCTAAACACACAGGGGCCTTACTTGCACGGTTTCGTGTGCGGGGACGGATTTCTTGCCACTTCGCCTCGTCCCCGGCACACGGTTCTTGATCCAGACGTATCCATCAACCATCAACAATCGATCACGGGAAATTCTGCGGTTCCGACCGCGCTCACGTTGGCCTCGGCGAACTCCACCACGCGATCCAGAGAACTCTGCAACTCAGCCGTATAGCGTTCGACGTCTTCGTCACTCGCTTGCGCCGGCACCGGAATCATTTTTCCAAAGCGGAGCAGCACGCGCGAGAAGGGCGCCGGGATCATCAGCCCATCCCAAGTATTGAGCACCCAAGCCTTGTCCACGGCCGTGTGGAACATGGTCAGCGCCATGCCCGATGAGCGCGCCAGCGCGACCGGCCCCGGCTTGACTTTGCGCCGCGGGCCACGCGGACCGTCGAGGGTGAAGGCCACGGTCCAGCCGTCCTCGAGGGCGCGGCGCAGGCCGAGCAGGGCGCGCACGGCGTTGCGGCTGCTCGATCCCTTCACCGCAACAAAGCCGAACTTGTGGATGATGCGGCCCATGTATTCGCCGTCGTAGCTGTTGCTGCTCATCACCCGGATGCCCATGTCGCGAAAAACGTAGGTGGCGGGAATCATGCAGCTATGCCAGAACGAAGCGACCAGCGGCCGCTGGTCGAGCGTGTCCTGCCCGCCGTCCTCGCGCGAGAAGCAAATCCGCAGCGTTGGCCCGATCAGCCGGATCAACCAGTATCCCGCCCAGATAATCATGCGCAAAACCATGCGCTGGCGCAGGGTGTAGCGGCGCGGGTCAATCGCGGGCAGCGCCGGCAGCGAGGCCGCGGGAGTGCTGGCTTCAGGCACGAAAGCTATTGTAACGGGATGAGGTTGCCCTACCGCGAGACTTGGGCTTGGAAATTCAGTTTCGCGTGGGGTACTGCCTTTGCCATGGCAAAACGCGGGCAGGAGTGCCCGCGCCACATAGTCAGTTTTCCAGGTAGGAATCAATCCAGACTTTCACCGGTCTCCGCCGGTCGTCCGCCTGATCGAAGCGGACGCCGAACAGCTTGGGCTTGCGCCAGCTGACCACACTGCGCACGATGACCCGCGGCAGCGTCATCAGCGCGAACGAGACCTCAAAGTTGGTGCCCACCGAGACATCCTCGGGACTCGTCAGCGACATGCCGCCCGAACTCATCTCAATGGTGCTGGCGATGAAGCGCCGCCCGTCTCCCACGACCAGGACTTCGGTCATGACCGGGATGCGCACATAGCGGCGGAATTCGTGCAGCACCAGCAGATGCGTGGCCCGCACCAGCTTGACCGCGCCCGGCCGCTCCAGCGGCTCATGAAACACGGCATTGATGCCGTACTTGGAGTAGCGCATGGTTTCCTGGGCGCTGCCGCCCACGCCGTAGATAAGCGAGCGGCTGTTCGACGGCGACATGCGCAGCGTTTCCATCAACTGGCCGGGATCGTTGGCCAGGTTGAGCACGCAGGCTTCGAATTTTTCCTTATGCAGGCGGTCGGCGGCCTGGCTCGACATGACTGCCGTCTCAATGCCGAACTGGCGAAAGCACTCGGCAAGCAAGCAGCGTGTGGATTCGTCCAGGTCGACCAATGCGGCGCGGGCCGCGGCTTTCCGCGTGGGGAGGGTAGGAGCGAAAACAGAGGAAAAAGCTTTATCCATGTTCAGGGGAAGCTCCACTTCGAACCCATTGTGGAGTCTGGCCGCCCGGGTTGCAAAGACACAAAGGACCAACACGGGAAGTACCAAAGTTCATTACTTTTTCCAAGGGGCGCGAGAACGGACATTACGAAAACGTGATGTGGCGTGAAATGAGCGAGTTGCGAGAGTCGAGGAGGTGCCGGGATGCGGTTCTTTTAATCGCGGCCGGCGGGATCGGGTTGGAACCAGGAAACTCCGCCAAAGGGACTGTGACTCGTAAAATCGGGAAGCGGCGACAGGTAACCGCCCTGAGCCTCCGAGGCCTCCTGCATCCAGCGCGGGCTGTACTGAATCCTCTGTCCGGCCTCGGACCAGTGGCATGCCAAATGTCCTACTTCAAGCTGCCACAATGATGTCATCGCATCGAACCTCCGATGCTCGGCTCATCGCGATTATAGCTCTCGACCCGAGATCACGCAGCGTAACCGTCTGCCGTCTGGTCGGTTGCCATCCTCACGATATTCAAGGGGATCCGAACCCGCCTGAGCTGGCGTGATTTCTGTTCGATTGCGTCCACAAACACGACGTTGTCGCCCATCACCAGAGGATCACCAACCAACTCAAATTGTGCTCCGTACAGCTTGATCTGGTTCGCTCGTGAGAATCCCAATCGCTTGAGTCGTTCGCAGAGACGAACCTGTGTAGCGGTCATGATGAGTACCATTTGCGTTACGAATTGGATTCTGGGACTTGTAGAGGTCCTGCGGAACTACTTGGTTGAAACTGTATTGTAACATTCCCGCAACAAACTCGTCCTCCCACGGGCGCTTCCAGGATTTTACCCGGACGCGTTTGTATCCCGGCGCCCAACTCCAATGGAGCCAAGATTTTAGCGGGGAAATGTGAAAAAAGATTCGATACGGCCGATATCCCGGTTCATTCCAAACGTCACGAGCAGCCTATTCACTCCAGCGCCGGAACAGCAGTGCACCGTTCGTGCCACCGAAGCCGAACGAGTTCGACATGGCGTATTCGATCTCGGCTTTGCGGGAATGGTTGGGGACCAGATCCATGCCGGCGGTGTCAGGGTCGGGATTCTCCAGATTGATGGTCGGCGGCAGCATCTGGTCGCGCAGGGCAAGGACGGTAATACCGGCTTCGAGTCCTCCCGCGCCGCCGAGCAGGTGGCCGGTCATGGACTTGGTCGAGCTCACCGCGACCTTGTGCTGGCCGAAGAAATTGCGGATGGCGTGAGCTTCGAGGGTGTCGCCGATGGGCGTGGATGTGCCGTGAGCGTTGACGTAGCCGATTACGCCGGGCGTGACGCCGGCGTCGCGCACGGCGTTGCGCATGACGCGGAATCCGCCTTCATGTTCGGGAGCGGGCTGGGTCATGTGGTAGGCGTCGGCGGACATGCCGTAGCCGACGACTTCGGCGAGGATGGGCGCGCCGCGCTGGCGAGCGTGCTCCAACTCTTCGAGGATCATGATGCCCGAGCCTTCGCCCATGACGAAGCCGTCGCGAGCCTGATCCCAGGGGCGGCTGGCTCTCTCGGGCTCGTCGTTGCGGGTGGAAAGCGCGCGCATGGCGGCGAATCCCCCGACGCCCATGGGTGTGATGGCGGCTTCGGCGCCGCCGGCGATCATCACGTCGGCGTCGTTGTGCTGGATGATGCGGAAGGAATCGCCGACGGAATGGGCGCTGGTGGTGCAGGCCGTGGCCGTGGCCTCATTCGGTCCCTTGGCGCCGTGACGCATGGAGACGTGCCCGGCGGCCAGGTTGATGATGGCGGCGGGAATGAAGAAAGGCGAGATTTTGCGCGGCCCGCCTTCGACCAGTGCGGCGTGCTCGCGCTCAATGATGTCGAATCCGCCGATGCCGGACCCGATATGCACGCCGACATGCTCGGCGTTCTCCGGGGTGATCTTCAGTTCCGACATCTTGAGCGCTTCGTCGCTGGCGGCGATAGCCAGGTGGATGAAGCGCCCCATCTTCTTCAGTTCTTTTTTTTCGATGTAGTTCAGCGGGTCGAAGTTCTTGACCTCGGCGGCGATCTGGCAGGCAAAGTTGCCGGCGTCGAAACCGGTAATGCGGGCCACGCCGCTCTTGCCGGCGACGAGCGCCTTCCACACTTCTTCGGTGGAATTGCCCACGCCGCAGATCAGGCCGAGCCCCGTGACTACGACCCTGCGAGTCAACTATTTTCCCGCCTTGGCGTGCTTGCCGATGTAGTCAATCGCGTCCTGCACGGTGCGGATTTTTTCCGCGTCTTCGTCGGGAATCTCGATGTCGAAGGCTTCTTCGAAGGCCATGACCAGTTCGACCGTGTCCAGCGAATCGGCGCCCAGATCGTCCACGAACGACGCGCTGGCGGTGACTTCGCCTTCATCCACTCCCAACTGCTCCACGATGATCTGTTTTACCTTGTCGTCTACGGCTGCCATGTTTTTCCTCGCTTGCCTCTATATAGATTTGAATTCGGTTCTGCGGTTGCTCAGCCAGTATGTTTACCGGTCGGGCTATGCCCTTTACACCTCGCACATCTTAACCACGGCGAACGGAAATCGGCGAACGTGTAGTGTAATTGTCCCGGTGAATCAGTGTAAAGGAAAGGGTGTGCCGTTTCGGGCCACGCCTCTGCTGACCTGCAATTGCACTCCAGAATCCTAACGGCTGGGAGTTGCCGGGTCAAACTCCGGGCGGGTTACTCCAAGCTTGACCGCCTTCTGCGCGCGCTTGGCGATCTTTGCGGTTAAGGTTGTTTCTTACCGCAAAGTCCGCGAAGAACGCTAAGAGAAGCAACAGAGATTCGAACCCGGCTTCCTTCCCGGTTATGATGAGGCGGTCAGCGCGGTGGAGGCAGAAATCGTATGCGGGCGGTGGTGCAGCGGGTGAGCCGGGCCAAGGTCACGGTCAACGGATGGACCAGCGGCGAAATCGGCCACGGGTTGCTGGTTCTGCTGGGTGTGGGGCACGGGGATACCGAGGCAGACGCGAGCTATCTCGCCGAAAAGATTGCCGGCCTGAGAATCTTTGAAGATTCCGAGGGCAAGATGAACCGCAGCGTGGTGGACGTGGGCGGGAGCGTGCTGGCGGTCTCGCAGTTCACTCTGTACGGCGACGTGCGGCGCGGGAAGCGGCCGTCGTTCGATGCCGCGGCTCCGCCAGAACAGGCGCGGCGGCTGTATGAATTGTTTGTCGAGCGCGTGCAGGCGGCCGGGCTGCGCTGCGAA
>Ga0074046_10004665_pt1 | contig 11108 bp, 6 predicted proteins | sample BogForMeECP23OM3_FD_94441 | JGI IMG/M metagenome (GOLD analysis project Ga0074046, IMG submission 94441) | Bog forest soil microbial communities from Calvert Island, British Columbia, Canada - Bog Forest MetaG ECP23OM3 | ecosystem: Environmental > Terrestrial > Soil > Wetlands ...
CGGAGAACAAGAAGATCGTGGCACGGAGACAGGGGATGTATGCGGGGGGGCCCGCGACGAATGCAGCCGCGGCTTTCGCCTCTCTGGGGGGGAGGAGCCGGTTAATTTCAGCTAAGGGACAGACCGCAGCTTCATATATGATATTAAATGATTTGAGCAAACTTCTTGTAGAAATCGTCGACCTTGCGGGCGACGACTTCGTTCCCTCTATCTCCTCGATCGCGGTGTCGGAGGCAACTGGATCCCGTACCGTGGTGTCCACGAACGCGACGACAACCTCGCCACAGGGGAGCGGCTTTCTACCAGCGATGCTGGACGACGTATCGCTCGTACTGGTTGATGGGCACAACCTCGACCTTTGCATTGAAGCCGCTAAGTGCGCGAGCGAAGCCGGTATCCACGTTGTGTTCGACGGCGGCAGTTGGAAGACGGGGACGGAAAATCTTCTTAGGCACGTTGACACCGCTATTTGCTCGGAGGACTTTGTCCCACCTCACCTCACCTCGCCGTCGGTAGACACCATCCTCTCCTACTTGTCACAGCTCGTGAGGCGTGCCGCTCTCACCCGAGGGGCACGTCCCGTCCTGTTCCGGGAGGGGCCATTACACGGAGAGGTGCCCGTGCCAGGAACAGAAGTCGTTGATACACTGGGTGCGGGCGACATCTACCATGGGGCGTTCTGCTATTATCACCTGATGAAACCGGGTCAACCATTTGCAGAACTGCTCGCGGAAGCCGCCAAAGTTGCTTCCCTTTCATGTGCGCATTTCGGACCGCGGGAGTGGGCGACGCAGTACCACAGGGCGAGGACTTCAGCGCCAGAGGGAGGATCTGGCGATCGATCGGACTATGTGGTGCCGCTCGAACCAGGCCAATCTCCATGTACGCCACCCGAACGAGGAGGTCTACGACATTGAACCACGCGCGGAGTACGTCACCGTCGGCTGCGCCTACACCCCGCGATCTGCCACGATATTTGTCCTATGGTTATGTTGTGATGGGTTATGAAGTTGACCCCTCGAGAGCCTCTAGTCATCGGCACTGCGCCGGCGACGGACCACGAGGGTGGCACCGTGCTGACCAATAGCGATGCAAGAAAGGGGCAAATCGCGATGGAGGAGACGACACTCCCCGCCGTCCTGGCGACGGAGGCTGAGCCGGCGCCGCCCCGCACCCCCCTGGTGCCCGAGCGGAGCGACTTCCTGGAGGGGGATACGCCGGCGGCGGCCAAGGTCGAGGCCTTCCTGGCCCGGGCCCTGGAGGTCACCGGCGGCGACGCACCCACCACCGCCGGGGCTTTGGTGCCCTGGATCTGTGATGCGCTACTGTCGAATCATTCGGTCAAAGGCTACGGCCGCGATCTCATGGACTTCCTGCGGCACATGCGGGCGCAGGGTGTGGACCCACTCCACGTCACGGCCGACCACGTGAAGTGCTACAAGCGGGCGCTGCTGGAAGCCGGTATGAAGTCGGCCACCGTGGCCAGGCGGCTCTCAGTCCTCCGCGGCACGTACCACCAGCTGGCCGCCAAGGGCCTGATCGCGTGGGAAACGGCCCAGGACATCGGCGCCGTCAAAGCTCCCGCGGTGCAGAAGAACTCGACGCCGTCCTTGACCCAGCGCCAAGCCATTTCACTCCTGGAGGCCATTCCGACCGAGACCCTGCAGGGGATCCGCGACCTGGCCCTGATGAGCGTCTTCTTCCTCACCGGCTGCCGGGTCTCGGCGATCGTTCAGGCCTGCGTCGGGCACCTCGAGAGCGACGGGGTCGAGCACTATCTCCACGTCACCGAGAAGCGGAACAAGAAGCGCCGCAAGATCCTCGGGTATGGCAACGATTCGCGACAAAATGGGCCATTGGCACCGCGGGCCCCTCACACCAACGCGGTTGCAAGGGTGGGTTCCATGCCCGGTCGCAAGTCGAGTGTGTAGTCCGGGGCCGGGCTGTCTCGGTCGAGATTGAGCGTGTACTTGCCGAACCGGTTGACGTGCTCCGTGAGATACGGGCTGAGCCGTGAGAGGGTCGCGTCGTCGAACCCCTCCCCTTCCTCGGCTAACTGGCGCAGGATGCGTGTCTGGGCCTGCACGTTGTGGAAGATCAGACAGTTGGCGACCAGATGGTTGTACTTGATCAGCTTCCGTTGCCGGTCGCGGTCGTTCTCGGCGATCAACCGCTCGCCGCCGAAGAAGAGCCACTGGACGAAGCCGTTGAACGCCTCGCTCTTGTTGGTCGCGGCCTGAATGACGCGGCGAAGTTCGGCGTCGTTGAGGTACCGCAGCAAGAAAGCGGTCCGGACGACGCGGCCCAGCTCCTGGAAGGCTTGATAGAGCCGGTTCTTTCGGCTGTAGGTCCCGAGCTTGCGCAGTAAGGTCGAGGCCGAGATCCGGCCCGCCCGGATCGAGAGGACCACGCGGAGCATGTCGGGCAGGTGCGTCTCGATGAGCGGCCAATCGATCACGTCCGTGAACAGCGAGTCGATGTGCCTGTAGCGCGAGGTCTTCGAGGGCCTGAAGAGCTTCATACCCTTCCAGTTGCGAATCCGGGGCATGAGCTCGATACCGAGCAGGTAAGCGAGGCCGAAGACCGGGGTGGATTGCCCCTGGGTGTCGGCATGGACCGTGTCCGGCTGGATGTCCGACCGGTTCTTCAGGAGCCCGTCCAGGATGTAGACCGCTTCCCACACGCCGCACGGGATGAAGTGGCTGAATAGCGCGACGTAGGTGTCCGAGACGTGGTAGTAGCCGATCCCGCCGTACCCGCCGTAGCGGACGTGACACTCGGAGAGCAGGTTCCGCTCGTAGAGGTCCCACTTCATACCGTCCGCCGACGCGTGTTTCCCCGAGCCCCAGCACTTCGGGAGCGAGAAGCGGTTGTACGCGTTGATCAGGGCGGTGATCGCCTCGTCGAGCTTCTCCTCGGTGACGTGCCTCTGGTCGACCCACGCGATCTGTCGGCGGTCATAGCCCTCCAGAGACCGGGCGGTTTGGGAGGGTCCCAGGTTGCAGCCGTAGCAGAACGCGGTCGCCACGTACCGGGCTCGTGAGGCGTCGATCTTCGCGTCGTGTCCGGAGATCGGCCCGAAGAACCGGGTCCAGTTGAGCCAGTTCTCGGTGTCGACGAGGACGTCGAGGATGTCGAGTGGCTCGATCCGTTCCGCGATCCGTTGCTCCAATTCCTTGACGTCCTGGGGCTCTTCCAGCCGCGGGAGCCGCCCGAGGACGGGCTCGCCGGCCTCGATCCTGAGGTACTCGTTGGCCGGGAAACTCGCGTCGGCCTCGGCGGCGATGCGGACCAGGTAGTCCTTCAGGTGGGCCACGAACGCGCGGCCCTCCACCGGCAGGCCAACCTGTTCTCCGTACCCGGCCACATCCCGCGCATACTCGGTCCACGGGACGAGCTGGCTGCGATAGTCCGCGTACTGGTCGCTCCCCTCGATGCAAAGGTCACCGGACTTGAGTTCGCCGACGATCTGCGAGAAGAGACAGACCTCGAAGTGCCTGCGGTCGACCTCGGTGGGGATGCGATTGCGATTCGACGATCCCGTGACGAGCTTCCACCACTTGTCGGGAACCCACGAGAGGTCGAGGGGCCTGTGCGGGTCGAGTTCGAGCCAATCACGTCGGCTGGTCCAGTTCGAGCGCAGGAATGCGAGGGCGTCTGCGACCGTAGTATCCCGGCTGGTCGTGGCGAGTCGGATCTCGTCCAGGAGTTCGAACAGCGTCTGGCGGTGACTCTTGTAGAAGCGCCACAGCAGCGAGGAGTAGTTGTCGTCGGCATACGCGGCGTGGGTCTCGCAGTCCTGAAGGATCTGCTCGGCCTGGTCGCCCACCAGGGCGTGCATCGCGGCCAGCATCTTGCGTGCGCTGCCCTTGCCGTTCATCACGGCGACCAGTCCGTGCAGGATCGTGATGAGTTCGTCGGTTCGGCCCTGCTGACGCCTGCGGTAGTCGGCGAGGGCTTCCTGGCCCTTGTGGTGGATCTTGGTCATGCGCTTGATGAGGGTCTCGCCCAGGTCGTCGAGGGTGCGGGCCACCTGCGCCCGGATGAGGGCGGCGGCGAGCGTGTAGCGCTTCTGCATCTGCATTTCCAGCATCCGTGCGGTGTCCAGGCTCTTCGCCTCGGCGGCGAAGTGCTCGACCTTGACACGAGCGATCGTTCCAAAGGCCGAGGCTCCGACGTTCAGGGTCTTCAACCAGTGGAGGCGGTCAACGAGGTGCTTGAGGTGCGCCAGCGTCGGCCGCCCCGCATCCTCTCGGATGGCGTTCCACGGGCTGCGCCGGGTGGCGCCATCAACGGTGAGGATGCGATCGAGCTGCGCGCGTCCCTCGTCGCCCAGGGCATGAGCGATACGCCGGTAGAGACCGCGGTTGACCTCGGTTCGACCACGCCTCGCCTCTTTGAGCAACGTCGTGAACCCAGGCAGCTCGAAGCGGTTTCGGACGAGCTCCTCAATGGCAACGTTCATGAGGTCGGCCAGGTCGTCCTTCGTCTGCGCCGCCTCGCGCACGACCGCGGCGACGAGGGCGCGGGCCTCGCTGTTGAAGGGTTGGACGTTGAGGAACGCGCGGATGATGGGGATGTGCCGCCGTCTCGTGCCGGATTCGTCGTACCTGAGAAGACGCTCGGGCCGATTGTCAGTGCCCAGGCAACGGGCGATGTGTCGGACGATCGGCTTCGGGACGTCGCCGACCAGCACGAAGTAGCCGAGCCGCAGGAACGTCTTGAAAAGGACAAGGAAGCCCAACCTTGCCCCGCTCCTGGTCGAGGTCCTCATGGCGAGGGCGAGCTCTTCCGCGGTCGGTGTGTAGACCTCCGCCAGCTCGGCTGGCGTCACGCCCTCTTTCAGACGGGGATAGGCGGTCTCGTGAACGGCGGACATGGTCACCTCACCACTTCGCCTCGAACTCCTCGAGGACGTGGCCGTCGGTGAGATTCAAGTAGATCGCCGTGGTCGTCAGGCGATCGTGGCCGAGGATCTTCTGCACGGCCGCCAGGGAGATCCCCTTCTGGAGTGCCAGGGTCGCCCAGGTATGGCGGAGCACGTGCGGAGTGACCTCGCGAGCGAGCTGGGCGCGGTTCGCGACCCGTTTCACGATCTTCTGGGCCTGACGCGTGCCGACGAACCAGGCGTCGTTCAGGGCGAAATAAGGTTCCAGGATAGCGCGGACCCGCGCGGATAGCGGGATGATCCGTTGTTTGCGCCGCGAGCCGTGGGGCCCGGCCTTGCCCGTGACGCGGAGGGAGCGTTGCTGCCACTGGACGTTGTCCAGGGTCAAGGAGCAGAGTTCCGAGACTCGGAGTCCCGTATCCAGCAGGGTCCAGACGATCAGCTTCTCCTCGGGGCTCCGGCAGGCGTTGGCGAGCCGATCGGCCTCTTCGGCCCGGAGGGGCTCGCGGACGAATTGGTGTGCCATCTCCTCACCTGCTTGGCAACGTGGTCGGTTCGCAGTCGGTCGGCGATCCCGAACTCGGTTCGCTCTCTCCAAAGCAGGGTATCAGGCGGCGCAGGGCGATAACAGCGGGTCCCGCCCGTGTTTTCGGCCGACATGGCCAACGAGGAGTGGGAGGTGGAAATCTCGCCGAGTTCGCGTTATTACACAGAAGGCGAACTCGCTTTCACCGTCGTGGCGGAAAGGGGGCCAAAGGTCAATAGTCCATTTTCTCGCGAACCGTTGCCATACTCCAAGGAAGCCGTCGCCTAGCCCCGGTTTGTCCCAGTCCCTGGGTATCCCGTCGACTGATACCCGCCAGGTTCGTTGGTTTTCAGCAGCACCTCCCTCACCCGGAGTCCATACCATGCGTGTCGTCGGAATCCACGGCATCGGACAGACCTTCAAGGGCGCGGCACAACTTAAGCCAGAGTGGTTGGCGGCAATCAACGCCGGCCTGGAGGAGGTGAAAGGCATCAAGCTCGGCGACGGCGACTTCGCAATGGTCGGGTTCGGGCCCGTGTTCCGCCCAGATGTGACGCGGAGCGGCGACTCGGCCATCGATCTGGACGATGTCGATCCCGACGAGATCGATGCAGACGAGCAAGCGGTGCTCGTCGCGTGGTGGGAAGAAGCGGCCCGGCTCGCGGCGGCCGCCCCGAAGCCGGGTAACGACCCGGAGAGGGATGAAGAGCCGACGATCCAGGGCAACGAGGAGGACACCCGCGTTCGCGTCCCGGCGCTCGTGCAGCGGGCGCTCCGGCAACTGACAAAGTCGCGGTTCTTCAGCGAGGTCAGCGCCCAGAACGTGCTGCTGTTCGGGCTGCGGCAGGTCCGCCAGTTCCTGCACGACCCCGACATCAAGGCGAAGGTGCTCGCCCGCGTGGACGAGGCGATCACAACGGACACGCGCGTGGTCGTCGCACACTCGCTCGGTTCCATCGTGGCCTACGAAGCGCTCTGCCGGGACACCAACTGGAACGTGGACACCCTTGTCACGCTCGGCTCACCGCTGGGCATCCGCAAACTGATCTTCGACGTACTCACCCCGAAGCCGGTCGGGGGCGTCGGCGCCTCGCCGAAGGTGCGCCGCTGGGTGAACGTGTCGGACGAGGGGGACATCGTGGCGCTGGTGAAGGACCTGGCCCCGCTGTTCAAGGGGGTGGAGGACGTGCGCGTGTACAACGGCTGGAAGTCCCACAATGGGTCGCGCTACCTGAACTCGAAGCAGGTCGGCGAGGTGCTCGCGGCGGCCCTGGCGAGGGGGTGACGATGCGGTACTTCATCACGATCGGCTCGCCGGAATGTCCCCACCTCGGGCTGCCAAAGCTGGCGAAGGTCGGGAGCGATGTCGAGGCGGTGGCCGAGCTGCTTAACGCGGAGTCCCAGGGTTACAGCCGCGCACTGGCTGCGGAGCTGCCGCTGGGCACGCCATCCGGGGTTATCAAGCACAAACTGGGCAAGTGGTTCCTGGACGACGCCAGGACCGAAGGCGACTGCGTGGTGATCTACGTGGCCGGCCACGGGGACAGCTTTGGGCAGTTCACCGCGCACTGCTTGCTGACATCCGACACCGAGCCCCGCAACATCGACACGGTCGTCAAGGTCGAGGAGTTGATCGAGCGGATCTTCGCGGCGGTGCGGTATCCGCGGAACGTCCTCCTGATCCTGGACGTGTGCTTCGCAGGGAGGGGGGCGGCAGAGGCTGTCGCGAAGGTCGGGACGTCGTTGAAGAAGGCGTTCCCGTCCGGGGCGGGGCTCCGGGTCGTCGCCACGGCGGATCGGAACAGCGAGGCCGACGACGGGCCGTTTGTGCGGGCGTGGCAGGCGCTGATGGCGGACAAGAATGGGGCGTGGTTGTCGCCGGGCGGCAAGAAGTACCTTTACCCGGACGAATTCGTATTGGCGGTGAACGAGTACCTCGGCCCCGCCAGTCCCCAGCGCGTCGTCCCGTTCTGCGCGGGCGGTCCAGACGAGCCGACATTCATCAAGAACCCGTGGTACACACCGGACCTCGACGGGTTGACCGTGGACCTTGTGAATCACTGGGCTCCGAAGGCGCGAGGCGATGACACGAAGGGCACGACTGGGCCCTCCTACTTCACCGGGCGGGGGGCGGTGCTGGCGGCATGCCGCGCGTGGTTGCGAGCGGACACCTCGGACGGCCTTGCCCGCGCCGTCACCGGGGCACCGGGATCTGGGAAGTCGGCCGTCCTCGGGCAAGTGGTGCTGAATCCTGGCGAATCCGCACCCCCGCTGGCGAGAGTTCACGCCCGCGGGCAGCAAACGGAAGAGGTTGCCGTCGCGATCGCAAAGCAGCTTACCTGCAAGGAGACCAAGCCGGACCGCCTGGTCGCTGAGCTCGCTGCCAAACCCGACCCGGTCGGCATCGTGGTGGACTCGCTCGATGAGGCGGTGAATCCAGCCCAACTCGAACGGGACCTCCTCCGCGGTCTCGCGGCGTGTCCTCTGGTGCGCCTGATCGTGGGCGTGCGGAGCCGGCCGGGAACGGCCCCCCTCGCCGGGGCGCGAGTCGAACTCGACCTCGACAGCCCGGAGTTCTTCGATCCCGCCGACGTGGAAGGGTATGCCTTCGCCCTGCTCACCGCGACGAGAGGCGGGAAACCGGCGACGTATGCCCCTGAAGCGGCCCACGCCACGGCCCGCGAGGTCGCCCGGTTCGTTGCGGAGCGGGCCAAGAAGTCGTTCCTCTACGCACGGCTGGCCAGCCGCGGGCTGGCGGCGGCCGACCCGGTGGACACCGCCGACCCGAACTGGAAAGCCAAACTCAAACTACCGGACGGGATCGAGGCGATGTTTGGGGCTGACCTCGACCACCTCAAAGACCCGGACGAGCGGCAGCGGTTCATTGACCTGCTCGTCCCGTTGGCCTACGCCCGGCGTCGCGGGCTGCCACAGAAGCACGTTTGGGCCGCGGTCGCGTCCCGGATTGCGAGGAAGCAGTACACCAACGCCGACATCCGTGAGCTGAAGGAGCGGGCCGGGTTCTATCTGATTCAAGACACGGAGGACGGGGAGACGGTTTACCGCCTGTTCCACCAATCGTTCGCCGACTACCTGAAGACCTTGACTCGTGACGAGGATGTCGAGGTAGAGTTCGCGGCCGCGCTCGAGGATTTAGTCACCAAGGGCGGTGGATGGATCGAGGTTCGTGAACCGTATCTGCTCACGGCGTTCCCGTCGCACGCTGCGGCCGTCGGGCGGCTGGGTAAGGCGTTGGCGGACGCGGCGTTCCTGGTGAAGGCGTCGCCGCAGGGGCTGCTACCGGAGCTGCACAAAGTTAGCGACCCGCAGGCATGGCCGCTAGCACAGGCGTACCGCCAGGCATCGCACCGGTTCGCCGCTGGGGAGATCAAGGAGGGCGCGCGGTATCTGCTGCTTGCCGCGCTGAAGTACCAATCGACCCTCCTCTCGGAACGGCTCACCGGAATGTACGGGGAGGATTCGCCTTGGTGGCCGCAGTGGGCCCGATGGTGCGGCACACTCGCCGGGTGGGTCGGGGTCGAGGCCCACGCCACGATCACCGCGCTGTGCGCAAGCCACGACCCGGTCGGGAACATGCTCGCTGTGTGCGGGCACAACGACGGATCGGTCTCCACCTGGCGGCTCGATAACCGAGCCAGGCTGCTCGACTACCGGCCGCCGGGAGAAACCGCCCGCGTCACGTCGCTCGCCGTTGCCGACTGCCGGGGCGAACAGATTGTCGTCGGGGTATGGGAGGGCGGGTCTGTGCGGGCGTTCCGCCAGGCGACCGGCGAGACGACAGGGCATTGGGAGCGGACGGCCAAATCCGACCAGCGGTTGACAAACGTCATCACAGTTGACAACGAGGGCGCACCACTCGCCACCGTCGGCGACGATACGGAGTTGCTGTTGTTCGAGTTGCCGAGGCTGTCCGTTCGCGCCCATCGCCCAGACGCGGCAAAAGCTTCACTCTACTCCCTCGCGGTGGCCCGGTGGAACAACAGACCTGTCATCGTGTCTGGCGGCGACACACTGCAGCAGGACGGGAAAAAAAGCGAGTCGTACCCCGTGAAGCTGTGGGGCATCGATAGTCTGGAGTGCCTGCTGGAGGGTGGCGAGGATATATTCCTCGCGAGCAGATTGCTGGTGTTCGAGGAGGCGGGGGAGTCGTTCCTGCTCAGCAGCGGGTTCGGAGCCGTTACGGTTCGCCGGGTGGCCGACCTCGGCCTGGCGGCCCCGAGGTTGCGCACAGCGGACGACTACGTCGCCGCGTACCCTGCGGACGGGCACACCGTCATCTTCCGGACAAATTGCGGCCGCATGGGGGCCTTCCCAGCCCGCCGGGTGCAGGCCGTTGACTCCGCCATGTCGGCGATCGAACTGAGTCTGGAGCCGAGGGGCGCGGGAGCGGACACCCCCGCTTCGCTCTGGAGCACCGTTGTGGAGCTGGAAGGACGCCCGGTTCTGCTGAGCGCCGAGGCTGAGCGAGTGCATGTGTGGGACGTGGTCGAGCTCCTTCGGCCGGCGGGCTCTCCTACAGGGATTGTGCCAACGATCACGGACGTCAGGAGCCTCGCTGGGTGGGGCGACACGCTGTTCCTGGGAACCCAGAGTGGTGCCGTCTCGGCGTGGGACCGGGCCGGAAACCAGCTCTGGTCGAGGGACCTCACACCGAACGCGATCCAAAGCCTGGCGGTTAGTGCGGGGGGGGCGGAGCTCCTTGCCGGGGGCACTGACGGGAAAATCTACCGCCTGGACACTGCGACCGGGGGCGAGTGGCAGCCGGCGCTGGCAGCAGGGTCCGCCGTCCACGATCTGGTTGTGCAGCCGACAGCTAGGGGCGAGCAGGTGTTCGCGGCGATTGAGGTGCGGGCAGAGAGCGGCCTCGACAGTCGGCTCTACTTCACGCGCGCATGGAACCTTTCGACCGGGGCCGAGATCCCCACCTGGAAGTCCAAAGTCGGCCCCGAAGTTCTGCGAGGCGAGTTTGAATGGACGTTGGGTTATACACGTGTAAACGGGTTCGAGCCGGCGCTGGCGCCAGGCGGTTACTACCGCACGAAGTCCTTGAATGGCATCACCGCATTCGAGTTCGAGGGACGAACGGTCGTCGCCCTCGCCGCCGGGTTGCACGGCGAAGTCCGGATGATGGACGCCGGGGCACTCGAAGAGTTAAACGCCTGGGTCGGAGGGAGCAGTGGGGCCTACGTCCAGTGCCTCGCCGGGGGAGTCGTCGGTGGCGTGCCTTATGTGTTCGGCGGGGATGAACGGGGCCAGCTGTTTCGCGGCGGGACCCCGCCCCTTCGACAGCGGCCCCAAGCTCACCGAGGGCCCATCTCCGTACTCACCCTCCACGAGACGCCGCGGGGGTGGGTGGTCGCGTCCGGCGGCGGGGATGGGTTGGTCCGGTTCTGGACCCCAGACCTCGAGCGGCTCATCGAGATCGACGCTGGGCGGCCCGTGATCTCGCTCGCATGGCTGGGCGACGACTTGGTGATCGCGGCCGACCGCGGCGTGCTGTGCGTGACGGTCCGGTGTTAATGAATCGTGGAGACAATGGCCCATTTTGTCGCGAATCGTTGCCATACCCCATCCTGCTCGATGCCGCGCGGCCGGTCTTGGCGTACCTCGCGCGCGCGGGCATCGGGGACGACAAGGAGGGGCCCTTGTTCCGGCCCATGAAACCGGACGGCA
>Ga0074046_10004667_pt1 | contig 11106 bp, 6 predicted proteins | sample BogForMeECP23OM3_FD_94441 | JGI IMG/M metagenome (GOLD analysis project Ga0074046, IMG submission 94441) | Bog forest soil microbial communities from Calvert Island, British Columbia, Canada - Bog Forest MetaG ECP23OM3 | ecosystem: Environmental > Terrestrial > Soil > Wetlands ...
GACTCTGGTTTCTGATTCAGCTCTTCAGTCAGGTTGGCTCTATAGCCAATGTACAATCCGGCGGTGGGGTCGCTTATGCCGCTCACGTGGGTGGCTTCATGTTTGGCGCAGTTACCGCACGACTGTTTGAAAGCTCAAGGGCCGCCTCCGAATAGGGATACTCGTCATGTCACCCAATTCTGCTGAGTCCCAGGTCGCGATTAGCGGTTTGACGGTAGAGGAAGCACAGGCGCGGCTCGATAAGTTCGGGCCGAATGAGCCGGCGGCGACCCAGCACAATTCCTTTCTCTCCGATCTCCTGCATGTATTCATGAATCCGCTGACATTGATTCTGGTGATTGCTGCCGTCGTATCGGCATTCACGGGCGACAAGGTAGATGCGGGAATCATCGGCGTCATTGTTTTGTTGAGCGCGGCTATCGACTTCGCGCAGACCTACCGTTCTCGACGCGCCATCGAACAACTGCGTGATCGGGTTGCCCCTACGGCTACCGTCCTGCGCGGCGGGGAGTGGAAAGAAATGCCGCGGCGTGATGTAGTGCCGGGAGACATCGTCCGGCTCTGCGCGGGAGATCTGGTTCCCGCTGACGCGCGCCTGTTGATTGCGCGCGACCTCTATGTTCAGCAAGCAGCGCTAACCGGCGAATCGCTCCCCACCGATAAAGAAGCGACCGGAGAGCCCGCCTCGACCAAAGCGGATGCACGCAACATGGTTTTCCTCGGCACCTCCATCGTGAGCGGAACGGCAACCGCCGAGGTCGTAGCTACGGGCGCTCGAACAGCTTTTGGCGATATTGCGGCCCGCCTGGCCGCACGCCCGGAAGAGACTGCCTTTGATAAGGGCTTGAAGAATTTCAGCCAACTCATTGCGCGAACGGTCTTCTTCCTCGTTCTCTTCCTGCTTGTCGCCAGCATTGTGCGCCATCGTGATCCGCTTCAATCTCTGATGTTTGCGGTTTCACTCGCCGTGGGCTTGACCCCCGAGTTCCTGCCCATGATTACCTCGGTGACGCTTTCCACGGGCGCCGTCGCTATGGCAAGGAAGAAGGTCATCGTCAAGCATCTGTCCTCGATTCAGAACCTCGGCAGTTTGGATGTGCTTTGCAGCGATAAAACGGGAACGCTCACCGCGGGAACGATGTCGCTCGATCGCTCTCTCGATCCCTTCGGGAAACCATCTCCCCGCGCGCTGGAACTCGCCTATCTCAACAGTAAGTTCCAGACGGGTATCCGCAGTCCGCTGGATGACGCCATTCTCCATCAAGCTCCAGTCAAGACGGAAGATTACGTCAAACGCGACGAAATTCCGTTCGACTTCGACCGGAGGCGGCTTTCGGTGGTAGTGGAGAGGCGGTCTCAGCGAGTTCTCATCACGAAAGGCGCCCTGGAAGGAATTCTCCCCCTCCTCTCCGGATGCGAGGTTGAGGGCAAGGCTGAACCCATCAGCAAGGACGCTGTGCAGCGTATCCAACAGACCAGCGATGACCTGAATAGCCAGGGATTCCGCTTGCTGGCGGTGGCCTATGTCGAAGTTCCGGCGCGACCGGATTACTCCGTAGCGGACGAGCGTAATCTGATCCTGGCCGGTTTTTTGAGCTTTTCGGATGAGCCCTTGCCTGACGCCAGCCAAGTTCTGGCTTCTTTAAAACAGGACGGGGTCGAGGTCAAGGTCATCTCCGGTGATAACGACCGCGTCACCGGCCATGTCTGCGCCAAAGTCGGAATCGAACCCGGCCACATCGTCACGGGCGAGGAATTGGACCGCACGACGGACCCGGCGCTGGCGCACATCGCCGAAGAGACATGCGCTTTCGCACGCATTTCGCCGGTGCAGAAAAACCGCATTCTCCTGGCTCTCAAGCACAACGGCCACGCCGTGGGGTTCATGGGTGACGGCATTAACGATGCGCCGGCGCTTCACGCGGCCGATGTCGGCATTTCCGTGCCCAGCGCAGCGGATGTGGCTCGCGAGGCTGCCGATGTCATTCTCGTTGAGCCTGGCCTGCGGGTCCTGCACGAAGGCATCATCGAGGGGCGCAAAGCCTTTGGCAACGTGATGAAGTATCTGCTGATGGGCACCAGCTCGAACTTTGGAAATATGCTCAGTATGGCCGGAGCTTCGGTCTTCCTGCCATTTTTGCCGATGCTGCCCACGCAAATCCTTCTCAATAACCTCCTTTATGATGTGGGCCAACTCACCATTCCCACAGATAACGTGGATGAGACTTACCTTGAAAAGCCCCAGCGCTGGGATATCCGCCTGATCCGCAATTTTATGGTGTTCATTGGTCCAATCAGTTCCATCTTCGACTTTCTGACTTTTTATGTTTTGCTGCATTTCTTCCATGCCAGCGAAGCGCAGTTTCATACCGGCTGGTTTGTTGAGTCACTGGCAACCCAGACGCTGGTGCTGTTCGTCATCCGGACATCCAAAAATCCGTTCCGCAGCCGCCCGAGTAATCCCTTGATCGCAACTTGCCTTGGGGTTGTGGCAATCGGGCTTTATTTGCCGTTCAGCCCGCTGGCCGGCATGCTCGGCTTCACGCCGCTGCCCGGGTCATATTTTGCTTTTGTGGCCGTCGCGACGGCAGTCTATCTCTTGTTGGTGGAAGCCGGCAAACAGGTCCTTCTCCGTAAGGAAACCGCCCAGAATGCGGCCAAGCCTGGATATGCCCTGGCAGCCGCAGCCTAGACTCGCCCATGGAGGTGTTGAAAATGGAAAACATGAAGGCAGTACGCATCCATCAATACGGCGGCCCGGAGGTCCTCGTCTTCGAAGAGGCTCCACGCCCCGTGCCGGGATTTGCAGAGGTCTTGATCAAAGTCCATGCTGCCGGCGTAAACCCCATAGACTGGAAAATTCGCGCCGGCTACATGAAAGAAATCCATCCCTTTACGTTTCCCTTGATTCTGGGATGGGACCTCGCGGGGGTCGTCGAAGCATTAGGACCCGGCGCGGGCAAGTTTAAGATCGGCGATGAGGTTTTCTCCCGCCCCGACAGCGCTCGTAACGGGGCTTATGCCGAATACATCACCGTAAAAGAGGCGGAAGTGGCCTTCAAGCCGAGATCGTATAACCACATCCAAGCCGCCGCCATTCCTCTGGCGTGTCTGACTGCCTGGCAGGCAATTTTCGATACCGCCGGGTTGGGCGCGGGCCAGAAAATTCTGATTCACGCCGCCGCCGGTGGCGTCGGGGGTTTTGCTGTGCAACTGGCGAAATGGAAGGGTGCGCACGTCATTGGGACCGCTTCGGCGCGGAATCAGCCTTATCTTCGGGAGTTGGGCGTCGATGAACCCATCGATTACGAAAAGGACCGGTTCGAGGATCTCGTCCGCGGTGTGGAGGTGGTATTCGATACCATCGGTGGGGACACCCAAAGACGTTCGTGGAAGGTATTGAAGAAGGGCGGAATACTTGTCTCCATTGTGGCTCCGCCCTCGGCGGAAGAGGCTGCCAAGAGCGGCGTAAGACAGGCGTTCATTTTCATGACGCCCAATGGCTCGGAGCTCGCGGAAATTGCCAATCTGGCAGATACCGGGCAGTTGAAACCCGTAGTTGAAACTGTCCTGCCGCTGGCGGATGCCCGGCGGGCCCACGAACTCAGTCAAACGGGCCACACGCGCGGCAAGATCGTCCTCCGTGTCGCCTAAGAACCGTCTGGATTGACGCTCCAAGAGCGACGGAGCGAAACTGCGAGGTAGAGCTTCCATGATCCGAAAAGCCATGCTTGCGGCCGTATTGCTGGTCTTGATTGCCGTGCCCGCCGTGGCCGGTAATGCTCAGTCGAATCCTGATCTGCGATCCTTCTTTCGGCAGAACATCGGACTGAGCGAAGATCAAATCGCCGAGATCCGCGGCGGACAGGCGGTCACGACAACTCTTCCGCCCCGCACGCCCGCCGAAGTCTTGTTGTTTGGTGCGGTCTATATCCATGCTGCTCCTGAAGCCTATTTCCAGTTTGCCCGCAATTTCGATCGCCTTCGCGAGGTTCCCGGCTTTTTGGCGCTTGGGGTATTCACTAACCCTCCGCAGCTTTCTGACTTGAAGGGGTTTGCTTTCGACAGCGATGATATCCGGGACTTGAAGGATTGCGAGCCCGGCAACTGTCGGATCCAGATGCCCGCAACCTCCATCGAAGAGCTTCACCGATCCATCAATTGGTCTGCCCCCAACGTGGGCGAGCGGTTGAATCACCTCCTCCAGAAAACGGCATTGGACCTTCTACTTGCCTACCAGTATGAGGGCAATAGTGCCCTGGGGGTTTATAACGACAAGCGTGACCCGACTGCGGTGCCGGAGCAGTTCGCCTACCTGCTCAGCTACGGCAAGGCCTTGTCGCAGCATGAGCCGGATTTCTACCATTACCTTCTCGTCTACCCCCGTGCGAAGCCCGCGAACTACGAGGACACGTTCTATTGGGCAAAGGTGAAATTCGGATTGAAACCGACGTTACGCATCGTGCACATGGTGACCATGCGTGGCGGCCCTGGCGACCCTATAGCCTGCGCTATCGCTCAAAAGCAGCTCTATTCGAGCCACTACTTCGAGACTGCGTTGGACCTCTCCATCTGCGTCCGCGAGGGTGATGACCCTAGGCAACCCGGCTTTTATCTGATCAAGGGCCTGGGCTCTGAGCAGGCCGGGTTGACAGGCGCCAAGGGATCGATCGTTCGTAAGGCCGCGGTGGGCCGGTCGGTTTCCAATCTCCAAAAGGCGCTCATGACCATAAAGAACACGTTGGAGAGTAACCCATAGACCTTAGCCGATCGGCCAGTGGGTGACGAGAACTGGGAATAAAGGAATTTCACTTCTTGCTGACATGCCGGTAGCTTACTGCGAGGTGCACAATGACACCCCTGGATCCAAAAAGTCGCGTTGCGCTGAAGAAAATCATGTTGGCCACAGACTTCTCCCCCCAGTCGGAGGCGGCGCTTCCTTACGCGTTGACGATCGCCCGCCAATATGGCTCTGAGCTTTTCGTTGCCCACGTGATCTCCCCGGGCATTGCAGACCGCATAGCACCTGAGTCGACACCGAGGATCAGCCAAGAGGCCCAGGAACTCAACCGACGAAACATGGAGCGTATCCTTAGTGCCGGACGTGAGTGGGGCGTATCGTGCCAACCCTTAATAGGGGAGGGCGCGATCTGGGATGTCCTTCAGGATATGATTCAACAAAACGGCTTCGATCTGATTGTCTTGGGCACTCACGGACGTGGAGGCTTGCGCAAGTTACTGCTCGGCTCCGTGGCGGAGAAGGTCTTTCGGCTGGCGCCTTGCCCAGTGCTTACTGTAGGCCCGCAAACCTCCGAGATACAATCGATGAATGTCCGTCTTGAACACATCCTTTACCCGTTGGAGTTCGTCCCCGACACCAGCGAGGCCGCGACATATGCTGTCGCATTGGCCGAGGAATACCATGCCAAGCTGACCTGTGTGAAGGTCTTTGAGAAGACTGATCCATCCCCGGACGTGGCAGCAGGGCTCCAGGAGCCCGTCAAGCATTGGATCGATGATCACATTCCACCAGAATCGCTCCTTCACGAGCGCACCAGCATTGAGCTAGGGTTCGGCCCGGCGACGGAAGCAATTCTCAAGTTCGCCAGAGATCGCGGCGCGGACTTGATCGTGATGGGCGTGCGGCGTTTGGAGCCGGTCATGGCTGCTCACCTTCCACAACCTGACACTGCGTACGAGGTGGTCCGCGCCGCACCATGTCCGGTGCTCACTGTGCGATGACGTTCACCCGCCAACTGAAATTGTAAAGGGTCACCTCTGCCATGGCCCATTGTGGATAGCCCGGAGATCCCCAATATTACCCCAATGTCCTCAAGAGGAACGCATGAAGTAGTCTAATTTCAATAAGTTAAAGCGATAGAGGTTTTCCCTTAGTTTGTTTTCAGGGGTATATCAAGAAAGAGTTTGATTTTCGTCGGCTTTTTGCCAGTAAACTCCCCAAGCGGAGCTAGAATCTGCCAATTCCGTGAATTCAAAAGTTGGCAGATTGGGTGGGCCAGAAGAATCCCCTGATTTCATACGTAATAGCCCGCATCTTCAATCATACTTCTGGACGGGAGGCCATTTTCGCCATTTTCCGACTCCCTCGCTTGACATTCAGCGTTGAGCAATCGGCCTGAGGCTTTGGACAATCTCGGGGACTGAGAGCGTATGTACATCATGAAAGCGGCCGCCTTGAAAGGATCTTCACCGTCGGCCTTGCACGTCCCGTCAGCTTGCGGTAGCCGCCTCTTCGATCACGGCGATCTGCTTCTGGATCCCTTTGATCGAGCTGGTCAGCGCCTTTTGCTCGGCGGGGTCCAGGTTAAGCGGCACCACGCCGCCGATTCCCCGAGCGTTTACAATCGTCGGGAAGGTCATGGTCACGTCACCGAGACCCAGAGCTTCGGGCATTTGACTCCCTACGGTGAGCACGGTGTTCTGGTCTCGCAAGATGCTGCGCAGCGCGCGCACCAGTCCCGAGGCGATGCCGTAGAACGTCGCGCCCTTTTGTCCCACGAGGCGATAGTAAGCGTTGCGCGTCCGGAGCGCCATCTCATCCAGCGCCGCCTTGTCGTAGGCAACACCGCGCGCACGGCAGAACTCCTCGATTGACAGTCCCGCAATTCTCGCCGCCGACCATGCCGGAACCTGCGAGTCGCCGAACTCGCCGATGACGTAGGCGTGCACGCTCTGCGGGTCAACGCCGTAATGGCCACCGAGCAGCACGCGCAACCGCGCCGTGTCCAAAATGGTGCCCGAGCCCACCACGCGGTGGGGCTCGAAGCCCGAGAGCTTTCGGGCGTAATGCGTCAGCGCATCGACAGGGTTCGTGGCAATCAGCAGGATCCCCTGTGGGTTGGTCGACACGATCTTGGGAATCAAGTCGCGAAAGATGGCCGCGTTCTTCTTCAGCAGGTCGAGCCGCGTCTCTCCGGGCTTGAGCCCCGCGCCCACGGTAACCACGATCACCTTCGCGGTCGCACAATCCTCAAAACCGGCGGCGCGCACCAATGTGGTGTGCGACCACGGTTCGGCGTGGCTAATGTCCGCAGCTTCACCCTCGGCTTTGTTGCGGTCACGATTAATCAGCACAATGTCGGGAGCCAACCCTGACAACAACAATGCATACGCCGTTGTAGCGCCTACATTGCCCACGCCCACTATCGCCACGCGATCCTTTAACATCTCTTTACCCGCCTTTCGATACAGAGCGACATAAATTGTGGCGTCGGTCTCCGATCGACGACGGTGCCGCCGCTACACTCGAATGCGCGAGCATTTACGTCGGCATGTTTCACGGTTTGGATATCGTCAGTTGCGGTGGAGCTATGCTGGCGCCCGGCGACGCGAGAGTAAAGAGCATCATGAGAAAGTCGAGCCCACGCTTTGAATTGATGTCGCGATCGTCAATCCAGAACCAGCAGTCACGGTACTGGATGGCGGTGAACGCCTCATGGGCGTCCGGCTTATGTGCCGACGACCGCACGCGAACGAGTTGCTGGAAATTAAGCTCGCCCACGGTCTGCGCCGCGGGCGGCTTAGTTGCCCGGCCCTCATCGAGATCGGCGGCCGGGATCTCAACGCCCGCTGCCGCCTCGGTGAGGATATCGAGCATCGAGCGGGTGAGAAAGGCAATCTCCGTGTCGGTATTGTTCATGGCGCCGAAAACGATGTGGAATTCCGACACGTCGGGATTGAGACCCAGCAATTCTCTGACGGTTTTCGCCATTGCCTGCGCCTCCAAGTCCGAGCGGCGACCGTGGAAGGTCAGCACTACTTCCCCTTCCGCGGCGCCCTTTTTGTCACCTTTTGCGCTCAGGACACGAATGCTGAAAGCGTCCCTCAACTGGAGCTCTCTCAGCACCTTCAGAAGCTCATAAAATCTCGGATCCCCCTGGTGGCGAAACGTTTCAGCGCCGGAGCTTGCATAGAGACCGTTGACGGCTCTCACCCCCACCCCTAACACCGCGTCAATGGGCCAGCCGGACTCGATCAACAGCATAAGGGATATGGGAGAGGCCGGTTCCAGCAGGCTCTTGATGAACTTATCGCCGGTCATGAGGTTATAGGTGATGGTCGGGCTCTCCGCCCAATACCCGGAAACGCCTGCCGCCGGGCCAGAGGGATTTCCTTTCCAATCCGGAGAAGCGATCGACCCCGCTCTTTCCATGGTGTATTGCGTAACAATCTGCGCGACGTCCAGGAAGACAGGCGGGTCCTGGTAGCGCAGCTTGACCAGGTTCGTCAGCATCTGCTCTTTCCAGGAGGTTGTGATGGCGGCAGCGTAGTTGAACCGGTCGGGCACAAGTCTCTTGGGTCCTCCCCTCATTGCGCAGGAGGGGAGAAAGAAGCAAAGTAGGGGCAGCAGAGAACTCGCGATGCTCTTTAGGAAAGGAGGCCACGCCGCGCGAGCGGGGATTCTCATTTTGAGTTCCTAACCAAAAACGGGCTCAAGTAGCTGTCAGTTTTGACCGTTCAAGTTTCCGGCTCGGGTTTTTATAAGAGAGGTGTGGCCCTAGGGCCGGAATTTCCAATATCCACTTTCCGCCGACTGAAAAGATACTCTTGACTGCAGGCGAACGCAATTGGGTGTTGATCCGGGAGTTGCGGCAGGAGGATGCGGAAGGCGGAACGCCTGCTAACGGCCCTCGACCGCGAAGAGAATTTCCGCGAAGGCTTTCGCCGTGTCTTGACGCGCCCAATCACGCTGTAATTCACAGGCCATTTGCGCCCAGCTTACGGCTTAGGAAAACATTTTCCCCGAGAGAGTGGGCAAATTTGATGCTATGCTACGGCGGCGAATTTAGTTGTCAGCCGACGGTCCCCAGAGCGGCTACAAACCAAGTCACTCTCTTGACCAGGTCGTGATTCATGATCCATGGGAGAACAAACAGGTTCATCTCCAACTTAGTGCTTGCGGTGGTGTTCTGCCTGATGGTGGCGGGCATATGATTCAGACGATTCGTGTTGGGTCCCGGGTGGCATCTCCCGCAACCGTGTTTTTATTTTTGGGTTTGCTGCCGGCGCTGGTAGGTCAAGGACAAGCCCAGAATTCGCAGGGGACAATCCTCGGGCACGTGCAGGACCCATCCGGCGCTGCCTTCCCTGGCGCCAAGGTAACCGCGACCAATGTCGACACGAATGTGGCCCGCCACTTCACTACCACGGGCGTGGGCGACTACATTTTTGTGGACATGATTCCCGGAACCTACCAGGTGAAGGTAGAAGCCACGAGCTTCAAGAGCGCGCTCAGCACCGGTCTCATATTGGAGGTAGACCAGACCCTGCGCCAGGACTTCACCCTGGAGGTCGGGCAAGTCAAGCAACAAATGGTGGTCACGGCCGACGCCCAGATGGTGCAGACCGACAACACCACGACGGGAACCGTGCTTGATGCGAAGACGATCGAGGAACTGCCTTCCAGCGGACGGGACTTTAATAATCTGCTGAACTTGTCAGCGGGCGCAGCCAACTTCAGCGGCGGTGCGCAGAACGAGGGCTGGACGAATCACGGACTGAACACCAACCCGACTGAGGTGAGCCTCAATGGCGCCCGGCCGGACTCCCTCAGTTTTATGGTGGACGGTGTGGCCGACACGGACAACTTCTTCGCGAGCGCCTCGGCCATTCCCTCCGAGTTCTCGATCCAGGAAGTCAAGGTGCAGACCGGTCTCTACTCCGCCGAATACGGGCAAGGCTCAGGCCAGATTAACTTGGCCATCAAGTCGGGAACGAACCACTGGCACGGACAGGCTTACGACTACCTTCAGAACGACATATTTAATCCGAAGAGCCCGCTGGCTGAGGAGCAACACCTCTATGAAGGCGGCGCGGTTCCGAAGGTCACTCCGTTCAAGCAAAACCAGTTCGGTGGAACGCTGGGCGGTCCGGTTAAAATACCCTGGCTTTACAACGGACAGAACAAGAGCTTCTGGTTTTTCGCCTACGACGGCGGCAGGCGCCACTTCCAGCCCAGCAACCAGACCGCGGTACAGATTCCAACCGCTAAGGAACGTACTGGCGATTTCTCCGACTGGATCAATCCGGCCACTGGTTCTATCTTCCCGCTCTATGACCCCAGCACGACCGTGTGCAATCCGACGTGCGATGCGGCTACGCGCACGGCGTTTCCGAACAACCAGATTTCCCTCATCAATACGATGGGACAGAAACTCATCAATCTGTATCCATTACCTAACATCAACTGCACCATGCCATGCAACAACTACCTGGTGCCCATTCACGACTCCATCACGACCAACAACGAGACCATGCGAGTCGACCAGAATTTTGGCGACAAAGACCGCATCTACTTCACCGGGAACGTGAGGGGCGACGATGAGCCCCGCCCCAGCATGCTGCCCTACTCAGGGTCGGTAAACTCTACCACGGCACAGCTTTTCGGCTTGAATTGGGATCGCGCCTCGAGCGCCAACACCATCAACACCGTGCGTATTGGCTATAGCCATCTGTTCTTCCGGACCGTCCCACAAACTGCTTATGGACCCAATCTGCAGGCGAGCCTCGGTTTTGCCAACGCTCCGGAGGTGCCAGCCCTTTATGCGCTTCCCAATGTCGGCCTCAAAGACGGCTACCACGGCATCGGCAACGGCCAGTACGAAACCTCTACGAAGAGCGGGACGTACCAACTCGTAGACAATTTGAAGCTGATTCGCGGCAAACACGCCATCACTCTCGGCGTCGACATCCGCCGTTTGCGGGAGTTCGAGCAGGACAACTACCTTGGCAATGGCACCATTAGTGCGAATGGGGAATACACCGCGAACTGCAATGGATGCGCGACGGGATCCCCCCGCCTGGGGCGCGGCAACGCGGTCGCCGACTTGCTGCTGAGCGATCCCAGCAGCCTTTCCGGTCCGTACCCGCTGGGCGTGGATTATCTGCACACTTTCGGTACCAACTGGAACTTCTTCGTTCAGGATGATTTCCGGGTGACGCCCCGTCTCACTGTCAACTTGGGATTGCGCTATGAATTGCCACCGGCTTTCCACAGCATCGACAACAGCGGCTGGGGCTTCGATCCGGCCAATGGCGGTAGTCTCGATTGGGTAAGCAAGAGCTTTGTGCAGGGTATCGAGCAAC
>Ga0074046_10004668_pt1 | contig 11106 bp, 8 predicted proteins | sample BogForMeECP23OM3_FD_94441 | JGI IMG/M metagenome (GOLD analysis project Ga0074046, IMG submission 94441) | Bog forest soil microbial communities from Calvert Island, British Columbia, Canada - Bog Forest MetaG ECP23OM3 | ecosystem: Environmental > Terrestrial > Soil > Wetlands ...
CCACAGGCTTCGACTACATCGTGCTCGGGGACGCTCTCCGCCGTGTAGTCGGTGCCTTTGGCATGAAAATCAGGACAGACCTCGCGAATGATGGCGCGCACGTCTTCTTCTGGGAAGACAACGACGGCGTCCACATCCGCCAGCGCCGCCAGAATTTCCGCGCGTTCTTCGGCCGGCATAACGGGCCGCCCTTCACCCTTCAACGCGCGCACGGAAGCGTCGCTGTTCACCGCGACAACCAGCTTGCCGCCGAGTTCCCGGGCTGCATGCAGGTAGCGCACATGGCCAACGTGCAGCACGTCGAAGCACCCGTTGGCCAGCGTGACGCGATTGCCGGCGCGCCGCCAATCCGCTACACGCTGCCGAAGTTCGCTGCGCGAAACAATCTTCTGATGGAGTGATGTGCTCAATGATGTCGACTTATCCAGCTACTGAAAAACTCCTGTTTTGTATCAGGGCATCGCTTTAGCGATGCCGACAAAATCCGCTTCCAGCGCCTGAAGGGCGCTTTCATAAATGTAGTTCTTACGGCACGCCTGAAGGCGTGCCCTGATACGAATCGCACTGCGCCACGGGAGCTAATGTTCGCGAGCCAGCGGCGGCGCCTTGTCCAGCGCCTCCAATAATTCCTGTTGACTGACTGTGGCTGTCCCGCGCTTCATCACCACGATGCCGCCCGCGTAGTTCGCCAGGTGCGCCGCCTCTTCGGCAGTTGCGCCCGCAGCCAAAGCGGCAGTAAAAGTCGCGATGACAGTATCGCCTGCGCCGGTTACGTCGGTGACTTCATCGCTGCCATAGATCGGAATATCCACCGGCTTGTGACGCCGCGGGAAGACCACCAGGCCATCCTTGCCGCGGGTGATCAGCAGTGATTCCAGGTTCATCGCGCCTGTGATCTGGTCTCCGGCGGCCAGCAGGCGCTCCCAGTCGTTGCCAATGCGGATGCCGAGGACTTCTTCTACCTCAGGTTCATTCGGCGTTGCGGCCGTAATGCCGGAAAACTCCAGCATGCGGTGGCGTGAGTCAAGAGTCACGGGAACTTTGTCGAGCCCGCGCTTTTCGCGAATCACGTTGAGCAGGGTTGGTGTGGCCGCGCCGTATCCGTAATCGGAAACGAGGAGCGCATCGGAGGCCCGGGCATACTCGCGGGCAGACAGCACCAGCTCGCGACGCAAATGCGAATTAGGGCCTTCGGCGGGCTCACGGTCCAGGCGCACGACCTGTTGTCCGGCGGTGTGCGCGAATCCGGCCAGGATGCGGGTTTTGGTCACGGTGGAGTAGGTCTTGTCTTTGAGAACACCGCTGACCGGGATGCGTTTGTGGCGGAAAGCGCGCAGCAGCAGCCTTCCCGGCTCGTCGTCACCGACGACTCCAACCGGCAGGACGTTCACTCCGAGATCGGCAAGGTTGTAGATGGCATTCGCGCCACCGCCCGGGACCACCCGGCGATCGCGATGCTTCAAAATCAGAACGGGCGCTTCGCGCGAAACGCGCGAAATTTCGCCAAACACGAACTCGTCGGCGACCAGATCCGCGAGGGCGGTTACGGTGAGTTTGGGAAAAGATTCGACGATTTTCCGCAGGCGGTCGTTTTCTTTAATATGTTTTGTCATCAATCGGCCGGGTCGCAATCATCTGGGACATCGGGTGCAACCAACAATTTTCTCACGAGCGGGGCTTCCGTTCCGTGATTCTCGCCAAGATGGTATCCACAACGTCAGTCGGATGGTCAAGCGTAAGACTTAGCGCGGCGACCGCGAACGGCGTAAGCTCCTTCTGCAACGATCCCAGATTGACCGCATCTTTTTCCGTGGTCAGGAAGCCGCCGGCGCCGAGCTTGCCACGCATGGCCAGCAGGCGCTCGATGTCGCTTCTGTCGTAGGCGTGGTGGTCGCGAAACTCGACTTCCGCCGCGGGCGTGATTCCGGCGGCGCGCACCTGGGCGAAGAACTGTTCGGGGCGCGCGATGCCGCAGAAGACAACGGGCGCGGAAGTCGGGGTTGGGAGAACGAGCTCGCGCTCGATGCGCCAGATCGGCTTTTGTCGCAGTGCCGGATGATCCACCGCCAAGCGCGCCGGCAGCACGACTGCGTCTGCGCGTGCGAGCGACGACAGCGGTTCGCGCAGCCGCCCTGAGGGCAGCAACCGGTCGCCGAAGTCGCGCTCGGTCATCAGTACAATGTCGAAGTCTCGAGCTAGCGAACGGTGCTGAAAACCGTCGTCGAGAATGTGTAATTGCGGCTGGAATTTCTGCTCAACGACTCGGCCCGCCTCGTAACGACTTTCACCGACAATGACCGGAACGCCCAGCCGCCGGGCGATCAGCAAGGGTTCGTCGCCGAAGTCGCTGGCGTTGCCATCGGGATCGACTACTAAAACGCCGCGAGTCTTGCGGCCGTATCCCCGCGAGAGCACGTCGAACCGAATGCCGCGCGCTTTCAGCAGTTCCCCGAGCGCAATCACAAACGGAGTCTTGCCTGAGCCACCCACCGACAGATTTCCGACGCTGACCACGGGTTGCTCTAGCTGCCGCGAAGTGAGCACGCCACGATCGAACAGCGTGTTTCGCAGAGCGGTGGCGGCGCCGTAAAGTCCGGATAGCGGATTCATGCGGAACACCCGCCCGAATGCTGCCCACCCATCGTTTCGGTACCCATCAGATGGAGCAGTGCCGAGATCGTCCTGGCCGTGGCGCCGCGCTGGGATTCAAAAGCCGCCTTTGCGTTCCGGCCGAGCGTTGCACGTTCGCCGCCGTTTTCGATCAGCTCCATGAAGACTAGGGGCATCTCTGCCACGCCAACGATGCGGACCGCATTGCGACTGGCAAAGAAGTTGACGACGTCACGGAAATTGTCGTAGTGATTGCCGGTGACAATGGGAACGCCATAAAGGGCGGGCTCAAGAATGTTGTGTCCTCCGCGCGGCACTAGACTCCCGCCCACGAATGCCACGGTGGCCAGCGAATAGAGCGCGGCCAACTCCCCGATACTGTCGACAAGAAACACTCCGCCAGTGAGCGGTTCGCCGCTCCACAAAGAACGCCGCCACATCCGGAAGCCAAGTTGTTCGACAAGCGCGGCAACCTCCGGGAAACGCTCCGGATGGCGGGGTGCCAGCATCATCACGGCCTTCGGATGATTGGCCAGGATGTTGCGAAATGCCGAGAGTAGGGGCCCTTCTTCGCCATCGAGCGTGCTGCCACACACCAGAACCGGTTGCGCTTCGGAGTAGCTGAAACTCTCGCGAAGACTGGCAATGATCGCCGGCGATGGTGGCGCCGCCACGTCGAACTTCAGGTTGCCAACCACGGTGACTTTCGATTCGGCCGCACCGATTTCTATGAGCCGCCGTCCGTCTTCTTCGGTCTGGGCCAGGAACAAATCGACGCTGTCGAGCGCCTTTTCCAGCAGTCGCGGAAGCCAGGAGCGGAGCCGCTTGTAGCCGGGAAGCGAGCGGTCAGAAATGCGACAGTTGATCACTGCGATGCGAGCCCCGCTGCGCTTGGCAAGCCGTAGAAAATTCGGCCAGAATTCAGTTTCGGCGACCACCACCAGTTTCGGACGCAGAACCTCGAGGTAGGGCCGGATGGCGAAAGCGAAGTCCAGGGGAAAGTAAAACACATTCTCCGCGCCAAAGCGCTGTGCGGCGAGTTTCTGCCCCGTGCTGGTGGTCGTCGAAATCAGTACGCGATGGGACGAGAATTTCTGTTGCAGCGCCTTGACGACCGCGCTCGAAGCCACCACCTCGCCAACCGAAACCGCGTGAACCCAGATTACGGGTTTCTCGCCACGGTCCGCGAGAGCTGGCGGAACGGCCCCGAACCTCTGGCGTAAGCCTGCCCTATACTTGCCGTGCCGCATCATCTGCAGCAGCCAGTAGGGCAGCGTCAGCACCAGGAAAAAAGCGAGCAGCGCACTGTAAAGCGCGTACATGAAGGAAGTCTCATTCTAAATGGCGGAGCGGAATTTGATTCGTTCGCGATGAGACAGCACGGTACCCGGTTGCGGCATCCTATAATTCACGTATGCATAACGCAGTTCCGCAAATGTCATCTCGGGCGACCATGCCGCGCGCCGCGCGTCTGGCGGTAGTCGGCATTTTCGTCTTGCTCTGCTGTCTCCTCGCGGTTGCGGCGAAAGAATTTGCGATGCCCATGGCACAGCCCGCTCGCACCTACCCGGCCCACGATGACCACCCCGCGGAGAAAGTTGTGGTGGCAGTCGATCCCTATGACGTGGAGGACAAAGCCTCGATCTTCAGCGTCAACTACCGCAATGCCGGTTACATGCCGGTCTTCCTCGTCATCACGAATGACGGCGATCAGCCCATCTCTCTCGTCGGCATGAAGCCGCAGTTGAATACCAAAGATCGCAGCAAGCTTTATCCCTCGACTACCGACGATCTCGTGCGCCGACTCTCGCATCCTTCGCGCAATGACCGGCCGAATCCCTTGCCGATTCCGCTGCCGCGAAAAGAGGTCAAGGGCGGCGTGAGCCGCAAGACATGGGACGAAATTGAGCAGGCTCAGTTTGGCGCAAAGGCGGTCGAACCGCACTCCACGGTGCGGGGTTTCCTGTTTTTCGATATCGCTGACATTTCGAATCCGCTGGCCGGCGCCAGCTTCTACCTCATGGGGGTGCGCGACGCGAAAGGCAATGAGCTGATGTATTTCGAAATCCCGATGGAAAAGTATCTGAGTGCGCCGCAAGTGCAGAGGTTCCAATACTGACGGCGTGATGAATCCATCAGCAAGGCTATAATCTTCCGATATGGCGACCACTCCAGCCGTTTCCGAGGATCTCCTCGCGAAATATGAGCCGGTCATCGGACTCGAAGTCCACGTACAGCTATTGACCGAGTCAAAAATCTTTTGCTCCTGCTCGACTCGGTTTGGCGATCCGCCGAACACGAATGTGTGCCCGGTGTGTCTGGGACTTCCCGGAGCCTTGCCAGTGTTGAACCGCAAGGCTGTGGAATTTGCGGCCCTGGCGGCGATGGCTTTGCAGTGCCGCATCAACGAAGTTTCCATCTTCGCGAGAAAAAACTATTTTTATCCCGACCTACCGAAGGGATACCAGATCTCGCAGTATGACAAGCCGCTGGCGGAGTTCGGATTCATCGAAATCGATGCAAACGACGGCAGCGGCGGTAAGAAGAAAATTGGCATCACGCGCCTGCACCTGGAAGAAGACGCGGGCAAGAGCCTGCACGAGGGTTTCGCCGATGCTGCCCATAAGACCGCCATCGATCTGAACCGGACCGGCGTGCCTCTGGCCGAAATCGTCAGCGAACCGGATATGCGGTCGCCCGAGGAAGCTTACGAGTACCTCACTCGGCTCAAGGAAATCATCCTCTATACCGGAGTCAGCGACTGCAACATGGAAGAAGGTTCGCTGCGCTGTGACGCGAACATCAGCGTGCGGCCTCGCGGGCAGAGAGAATTCGGCACAAAAACCGAGGTCAAGAACGTCAACTCGTTTCGCTTCATCAAGCAGGCGCTGGAGTACGAGATCGAGCGCCACATCGGCATCATCGAGGGCGGTGGCAGGATTGCGCAGGAAACTCGCCTCTACAACGCGAACGAAGGCAAGACCTACGGCATGCGCTCGAAAGAGCAGGCGCATGATTACCGGTATTTTCCCGAGCCGGATTTGCTCCCCTTGGTGGTGGATGAGAAGTGGCAAGCCGCGATCCGCGCCGGCCTGCCCGAGCTTCCGGAAGCGCGCCGCGAACGCATGATGAAGGAGTACGGCATCACCGCGGGCGACGCTCACACGCTGACGCTGACGCGTGCGATGGCCGATCAATTCGAGTCCGCGGCTCGCACGGCAAAGAATCCGAAGCGGGTCGCGAATCTCGTGCAGAGCGAATTGCTCGGACGCCTCAAAGCGCAGGGTCTGGAACTTGAGCAATCGCCAATTTCGATGGCTGGAGTTACGGCCTCGGCCGATTTGGTCGAGTCGGGCGCAATCTCAGGCAAAATGCTGAAGGATCTTTACGACCTCTGCTTCGAGCGCAAACAGGATTTCCCTGCGGTTTACGAAGCCGAGGGGCGTCCCGAGCAATCGCGCGACACGTCGGCGCTGGAGAAACTGGCCGATGAGTTGATCGCAGCCAACCCGAAACAAGTGGAGCAGTATCGCGCGGGCAAGAAAACCATGATCGGGTTCTTCGTGGGACAGGTGATGAAGGCCTCGAAGGGGCAGGCCAATCCGCAGTTGGTCAACGAAGTTTTGACGAAAAAGCTCGAGCGATAGCCGACGTCAGGCGCGGCCCCTAAAGGGGCACGTGATTGCGGAGAGGTTCCGGCATCGCTAAAGCGATGCCCTGATACGAATCCCCAGCTCTTCCTCGGCTTGCTGGGAATCCAACCACTCTCCACTACTTCGCAGCGCCGGCGTTCTTCAGCACTTCTTCCGCATAGTAATTGGTGACTTTGGCGTCGTCGCGGAGGCTCTCATAGTAGGCGGCTTTCAATAACTGTTCGCGGCGATCGCGCAACTGCTGCCGGATCGCCTGCTGCACTCGCGGATCATTCAAGTCGCGCTGGCCCGCCGGCTCCTTTGCAATCAGTTTCACAATCATGTAGCCGTAAGGCTGATGATTGGCCGGATTCACCAAAGGAATGACGGGCGTGTACTGCCCGGGTTTCAGTTTCATGACCGCGTCACGGGTTGCCGGATCGGCGTTCTTGAGCGCGGATTCGGGAGCCATGCCCAAATCGCCGCCGTTGTTGCTGGTTTCCGGGTCTTCGGAATAATTCATCGCCATGGTAGCGAAGTCGTCGCCACTGTCCAGACGGTTAGCGATCATCTGGATCTTCTTGCTCGCGTCAACAGCGCTCTGCGCCTTGCTGTTCTGCAGGTTGTGGACCTGCTGATTCGCCTGTCCGGACACCATGATTTTGGCCAAATGGTACTGCGCTTCGATCAGGTTGAACTCGGCTTTGTGCTCGTTGTAGTAGGTGGAAACGTCCTGGTCGGTGATATTGATGCGCGAAGTGATTTCCTTGTTCAGCACCTTGTCGCGAGTGAGCGAGCGCCGCAGGTCGCGTTTGAAGTCGTCGAGAGTTATCTTCTTGTCCTGCAGGCGCTTGTTAAATTCCTCGGCGGTGTAAGGCGACTTGATTTCGTTCAGCTTGCGGTCCACTTCTTCGTCGGTCGCCAGCAGGCCGAGCTTTTCGGCGCGTTGCATCAGAATTTCCGTTTCCATCAGCTCGTTAAGAATGCTGAGCCGCAAACTCACTGCCTGCTCGCCTACCGGCTGTTGATCGGAACCTGCCGTCTGGTTAGCGTAATACTTGTCGACTTCGCTGCGATAAATCTTCCGCCCATTGACTGCAGCCATAACGTCTCCGCCGCTGCTGTTGCGGTTACAAGCCGAGAGCCCGACCAACAGAAGCGCGCTGACCATGAGCAGGCCTGCTCGCCCAAAGCAGTTACGATTTTTCAAGTTCTTCCCTCCGCCATGACGGCGAGTTAGTCCCGCGAGTTACCAACACAGCGACCTAAAAGCAATAACAGCCTACTTCTTACTTCGATGGCGCCACTGGCGGATTCTTTGCTTCCGCCGCGGCAGGCTTGTGCTCCGGAGGCGCAACGCCGGCATCCTTCAACGCCTGATCGAGTGCGAGTCGTACCTCATCTGCAGGCACGGCTCCATCCAGTTTCTGTCCATTTACAAACATGGTTGGAGTTGCTTCCACGCCCATCGTTTCTGCCTCGTGCATCGAGATGCGCACGGCCTTTTCATCCTGGGCCTTGAGGCAAGCCTGCACTTTCGGAACGTCCAGACTATGCTTCTGAGCCTGTAGCATGGCGAGCTTGTCGAGTTCCGTATTCTGGCCGTCGCGGCCTTTTTCGCCGCTGATCGCGGACTGATTGCCGTGCAGGTAATCAGCATAGTCCCAGTAAGCGTCACCGTTTTGCGCGCCCAGACAATTGGCGTTCACCGCCGCATGCACCGCCCAGGGGTGGATTTCTTCAAGCGGGTAATCCTTGTAGATGAAAAGGACCCGGTCGCCGTATTCCTTGAAAAGCCCGGGGAAAAGTGTCGTGTGCATGCGCGAACAGAAGGGACACTCGAAATCGTCATAGTTGACGACGGTCACCTTGGCATCCTTGTTGCCGCGCGTGGGCCGCCCGCCGACATCAATCTTCTTCATGATCTCAGCGTAGGGATCGCGGGTCAGATCGAACCTGGTCAAGCGCACCAGCGCCTTGTGATCGCGGGAAAGCAGAAACTCCAAGTCCTGCGTCTTGTTGGGCCGGCCAATCGTAACGGTCAGCGCGTCATAGTTCGCAAACTCACTCGACCGGAGCGTCCCCACCACGACTTTTACGTCGGGTGGAATGGTATAGCGCGCCCGTACCTGCCGCTCGACCAGGCGTGCGATGTCCGAAGGCGGTGACTGGGCCGAGCACCCCAGACAGATCATCAAAAGAACCAGAAACGCACGCCGCACCATTATCAATCGAAACCACCTGAACATGAGGAAACCGCTTGATTATCTCATGGCGGCAACACTGGTTGCGCGATGGCGAGGTCAGAGACCTCTTTTCAGGCGCGTCCCCGCAGCAACTCGTCGGCCGTTAGCAGTTGGTTCATGGACCCCGACCGGAATCCCTCCAGGTCGAGGGTGACGAACTTGAATCCCAGTCCCTTGAACACGCTGGTAAACTCGCGGGCCATCTCGGCCGTTAAAGCGCGGGGAAGCTCTTCGCGCGCAATTTCAATGCGAACGATGTCGCCGTGATGGCGCACGCGGAATTGCCGAAAGCCCAAAGCTCGCAAGGCGTCTTCGCCGCGCTCGATCACGCTCAGCGCTTCGGGCGTAACCGCCCGTCCATATTCCATGCGCGAGGAAAGGCAAGCGGACGCCGGCTTGTCCCACACCCGCAAGTCCGCGCGCCGCGCCAGTTCCCGGATTTCAGCTTTGGTTAGACCGGCTTCGAGCAACGGGGCCAGAACATGATGCTGGCGCGCCGCCTGTTGCCCGGGCCGAAAATCACCCTCGTCGTCGGCGTTTACTCCGTAGGCGATGGCGTTGAACCCGCGCGCCTCGCAGCAGCGTTCGAGGACGGTGAACAGTTCGTCTTTGCAGTGAAAACAGCGCATGGCATCGTTGCGGACATACGCGGGATTTTCCAGTTCCTGCGTTTCCACTACCTCAACCGGGATTCCGTGCCCGCGCGCAAAGGCGAGCGCGTCTTCCAGGTGAGTCCGGGCCAGGCTGGCGGAATCGGCGATTACAGCGAGCATCTCGCCGCCAAGCACTTGATGCGCCGTCCAGGCGAGAAAAGCGGAATCCACGCCCCCGGAGTAAGCGACGAGCAGGCGGGGTTGGCCAGCGAGGATCTGGCGCAAGTGCTCCGCCTTCCGATCAAGCATGGTTGCAGGGTCCACGATCTCCATTATCCACGAAAAAAGTTCTCAGTTCCCAGTTCTTAGGGGCCTGGACAGCCGAGGGCGGCTGTCCCTACGTGGTTCGGGCTAGTAGAGCCGCTCCTGCCTCCGCAGATTGCCGAACGCTCCCACGTTCGCCAGCGTAAACGAGAAGCGATACTGATTCTCGTTGCGTACCGTTCCCAGCGCAAAGCGGCGGTATTCCAGGCTCAAACCGCAACAGTCCCAGTTGTAGCTCGTCTGCGCGGTGGCATACTGCAGCGATCCGTGATTTGCGTCAAAGCCGAAACTGCTGGCCGCACTGAAGCCCCGCTTGTTGAGTTGGCCGTAACCAAACAACACCCGAAACTGGTGGAAATCGCCCGCGCCGCTCTTGTCGATCACTCTCAAAAACGTATCGCCTCCGCCCACGGTAAACGGACCGTAGTGGTAGTTCACGAGCGCCGTGCTGTTATTGATGCGGCCAGCCTTGAGATCGTAGTCCAAGTCCCACTCGGTGTTGGTACGCGGACTGGTTTCGATGCGCAAACGGGAAATGAGGGGAGCAAAGCGGCGGGCTGCGTCCAGAAACGCGACACCAGTGAAATCCGCAGTCGTCGTGAACACGTTTCGTTGCCCTGACACCAGCGCGTTCCCAAATGTAGGATCAAAAAAATACTTTTGTCCGATCTCCCAACTCAAGATCTCCCGCGGACCCGAGGCACAAGGTTGAGTGTCTGGGGTGGGAGGCAGTTCCCAGGGAACCGCGCCGACTTGCGGGACACCGCCGATGGTGAGCGTACTCATGCCCTGCAGATCGCAATCCTTGAGGTTGGGATCTAGGTGCTTGGCGTATAGACGATTCACCAGCGAATACTCGACTTCATTGGTGTTGGTCAGCACGTCGGTGGCGTCGAACCGCAGAATGTCGGCGAAGTTGGAGTAATTGATGCCGGTGACGTAGTCGTACTTCATGCGCGGCTCAATCACGTGCTTCCATTTGCGTCCGAGCCAGGGATGATCGAAGACCCGCGTCAATGCCGGTGGACGCAATTCGACGGAAGCTTCCAGCGACTTGCGATTCAAGATGTCGTTGGCAGCTCTTCCCGTCTCCGCAGCCAATACCGCGTTAAACTCCTCGGTGTAGAACGTGTCCCGCAACGTAAGTGCGGGACGAAACGACCATCCTTGCCATTGCACCGGCATCGTAAGCGAGGGCGCCAGATCGAACCTGCCCACCATCGGACCAGTGCGGAACCCAATCTGCCGTCGCTGCAAACCTTCAGCCGCGCTCTCAAATGACCAGTACAGCCGCGTGTTTCCCAGTTGCCGCTCCTCACCGGAGAGGAAGAAGCTTGGCGTATGCAGAATCCGGACCAACTCGGTCTGGGTAAGGGTGGGGCAAGTGTTCGGTCCGGTTCCCTGAGGGCAGATTTCGAAGTCCTGGTAGCGCTCCGCCAGGGCATTGAAGTGAAATCCGTTGGTGGTATTCGAAAGGAAGATCTGCGACCTCACTTCCGAGTCGATCGCCTGGGTGTACACGTCGGTGAAGGCGATGCGGAAAACGAACGAACTTAAATAATCGACATTGGCGATGCCGCGGAAGTTCCCGAAGGGACGCTCAGCCATAAAACGCGCGTCCTCACCGCCTTGATCCTGCGGTGGATAACCGATGCCGCGATCTACCATTCCCTGATAATTGAAGTACACGAAGGAGTTGTC
>Ga0074046_10004670_pt1 | contig 11105 bp, 15 predicted proteins | sample BogForMeECP23OM3_FD_94441 | JGI IMG/M metagenome (GOLD analysis project Ga0074046, IMG submission 94441) | Bog forest soil microbial communities from Calvert Island, British Columbia, Canada - Bog Forest MetaG ECP23OM3 | ecosystem: Environmental > Terrestrial > Soil > Wetlands ...
GTCGGCCCCACAAATCCCCCGGTGCCGTGCCCCCCGCTACACCGCGGCCCGGCCACAGCCCCGGTGCCGGCGGGGGTGCGATTCACCCACATCCCGCGAGGATCACATCGGTCAATTGATGGCAGATTCATAAAACCGGTATCCGATCAGAAACGATACATATCCTGAATACAGATTAAGCAAAACTGTCGGATCACCTTAAAAATTTCCTGGATCTCATTATATTCTTCCACAACCCAATCGTCCCCTTTTAATTGTAATAATCCTTTACAAACTCCCCCCATTGTCGCGATTAAATCCGTTTCAGCAAATACAGCAACATATTTTTCAGATTTTTTCCCACATTCACTCAATGTATGCAATCGTTCGATTTCCATAGAAACCGATTGGGCAAGATTGGCTGGCTCACCTTCATACTCCCGAGGTAAAATAAAAATGTGGATATCACACTCTTTGATTAGTTTTTCACTTAATTTTCTGTCACAAACAGGATCGGATTTCTTACGTTCATTTTCAGATCGTTTATCAAGATCTTCTGAAATTATTGCAATATACCCATTGTCCCTGAGATATTTTTTCAAGGAAATGAGATCGTCCTTTCTTGAGCCAGAAAACGAACCAAAAATTCCGATTTTTGTTTTTGCCTTAAGAGCCTCAAGCTGCTCCTTTCTCCGGGAAAAATAATCAGCCGTCTCTTGAGAAAATGGCATTAAAATATAATTGGTTCAAATCATGTATAGATATTCTGCTTATTGCAGCGTGAAAGTAATATCAAAAGGATTATGAGTTACTAATTAGTAACTAGTTAAGTGATAGTAACTATGGATGAACATACTGTCCAGCATTATCTTAATCAGGTTCCGGCGGAAATCCGCGAAGCTGTCATGGAACTTGACACTCCGTATAAGTGGGCGATCTATATCGCACTTACCGTCGACGGGGACAAATATTTCAATCAGCTGAAAAAGCAGTTCAATGCGAATCCGAAGACTACAAACGAAGCGCTCAAATCGCTCGTGACAAGCGGACTTATTGCAAAAAAGGTCAAGCAGCTTACCGATGTCGGTGACACAAATAAGACCTATTACACAACAACAAAATTTGGCGAAAAATTGCTGATGAATTTGTATGAAGTTGTACTGCCACCACTGAATATTATCCAGTTGCAGAAACCGACAATTAGGTTCAACAAAATCACAACAGGAGAAATTGAAATGTTTCCAATTCCATCACAAAAAGTTGCGTATGAACTTCCTAAAATGAATGAATTATTGAATTTACAAGTAGAGGAGGTAAAATCATGAAAAAAAAGGTAGAATTTGGAAATATCGCTCTCACTGATGTTGGTGAAGAAAAAGATCGTATAGTAAGCCTCGATATAGGCAATTGCTACCGGTTTAAGCCTGAGGATTTTGAAATTAATGTTACCAGTGAAAAATATGCGAATAACTCATTCGTCCAGGTAATGAATGCAGATGTTTTTATTGATTTTATGGCATTGCCCGGCGTGAAAAAAGATGGCAAAATGGTGGCTGACACTACAAGGATCTATATGACCCATGTTCAGGCAAAAAAAATGGCTGATGCACTGAATATTGTTCTTGAAAACACCTATAATGCCGGTCGCATGGAATCGTATCCTCTTAAAAAATAATTCAGAAATTTTCATTTTCTTTCTCTTTCAAAAAATCTACCGTCGCGATCTTCACTTTGTTTCGTCGGCCTCGCGATCACCGGCTTGCCGTGCCCCTTGCGATCACCCGCCCGGCCACAGCCCGGGCGCCGGCGGGGATGCGGTGTCGGCCGGACCACTCGCTTTCCTGAATCCTGATCTCCGCTTCCTCTGTTTACTTTCACACCCCACGGAGATACTTCATTTTATCCCCGAATAATTATCATCAGACAACAATTTTCAGGGAACATCATGAGGATTGTTGCCATGGAGTATGGAAATGGCAAAGAACACAGACAAAGGTTTTCGAAGAGGAGAAGTAGATGATCGAAGTCAGGTTCTCAATCCAAAGACCGAACCGTATGTAAAACGTGATACTGTTACTGGCCAATTTATGGATGTAAAACAAGATGGAACCCCTTTCAAGGGTGTGAGGAAAGAAAGATAATTATTCTTTCACTCCTGCCACTTGTTTTTCTCACAAAATAATCTGTATACCCTGATGAATTAAGAACAGTATTATTATATCCGGAGTTAAATTGACAATCATGACGATCCAGCTGACCGATGAGAAAATCGGATCGTTATTAACTGAGAAAAAAGTACTGCCAGAAGATTTCTTCTCTCCCGGTAAATTCAAAACGAAGCATGGCCATAAAGAATATGAAAGAGACTTCACCGGTGAAAATGGATCGGATTTCCGCATAATCTTCCGGCAAAGCGAATTGAATCCATTGGATTTCTCGGTTATTCTTGTATATATCCCGAAGGGATCAAATCAGCAATTCCGTCTCCGCAGGTATAATGGAAAAAGTCATGAACATGGCAATCATATTGAGAAAAATAAATTCTATGGATTCCATATTCATACAGCCACACAACGCTACCAGCAATCCGGGTACCGTGAAGATACCTACGCGGAAGCAACCGACCGGTATGCAGATTATCACGCGGCAATTGAATGTATGTTGAGAGATTGCGGATTTTCTGTCTCAACGAAAAACCGTAGTCTTTCCCAATGGGGGATGATGTAATGTCGGTCAAAACAATCACCAGGGATTTCCGGCAGAAAGTATGCGATCAGGTTCGCGTCGAAGCCGAAGGTGTAGATCGCTACCATGTTTTCACCCCATTCCTCTTTGAAGATGGAGATCATCTGGTTATTATCCTGAAACTGGAAAAAGACAAATGGATCCTATCGGACGAAGGCCATACGTTCATGCACCTTACTTATGATCTTGACGATAAGGATTTGCGGAGCGGAGGACGGCAGAAGATCATCTCAAACGCTCTCTCTGCATTCTCAGTTGAAGACCGGAACGGAGAATTGATCCTTTCGATAGATGGCGATCAGTACGGAGATGCTCTCTACAGCTATATCCAGGCGTTATTGAAAATATCGGATGTGGCGTATCTTTCACGAGAGCGGGTCCGCACCACTTTCATGGAGGATGTCCGGGAGTTTGTTGAAGAAAAGATCCCCAAAGATCGTATTCAGATTGAATGGCACGACCCAACCCATGATCCCGACAGCAGATATACTGCCGACTATATGATCGAAACATCCGCAGGACCCATCCTTATCTATGCTCTGGCAAATGACGACCGGGTCCGTGAAGCCACAATCAACCTTCTCATGTTCGAAAAATGGGGCTTGAAATTCCGGTCCATCGGAATCTTTGAAGACCAGGAAGAGATCAATCGGAAAACGCTCGCGAAATTTTCAGACGTATGTGAAAAGCAGTTCTCCAATTTCGGCGGAAACAAGGATCGCTTCCTGAAATATGTACAAGAGTCTTGCGGAGTGTCAACAGGCTGACTTTTTTTTGTAAATTCTGATGTTGTCTTTCTTTTAACTTCTGATTGTTGTAAAAGATAAATGATTCTTTATAGAGTTCTTCTCTCACATCCTCTTTGGCATGGTCCTTTTGTGCAGGTACATTGTTCCGGCGGTGAATACCAGCGTTATAACGGTGAGGATTATGATATCGACTATAACCGGGAAAAAGTGTTCCCCGGTAAACGAATAGCGGACAAGATCTGTGAAATAGGTGAGCGGAGAGCAGGCGGAGAGCGCGAGTCCCCATGACGGCAACTGGTTTAAGGGTACAAAAATGCCGGAGATGAAGATAAGCGGGAACTTTATGAGTAAAGAAAGTGTCATAGGGGTCGAGGGCTCGCTTGTTGGTGGGACTGCGATGAGCATCCCGATTGCAGAAAAACAGCACGCGGCGAGAAAGATCGAGACAATCAGGGTAATCCCATGAAGAAGAGGAAGACCAAATGCCAGCGCGATGAAGACTGTGATAATAGTAATTCCGGTACCGAAGAGGATAGATGCGATCATATCACCAAAAACCATCGCTTCTATAGTGACAGGGCAGGAGACGAGTCGTTCAAGTGTCCCATGTCGCCCTTCCCATGCATAGATGGCGGGAGATAGGGCAGTGGCTGTGAAAAGAAGTGTCACTCCGATGAATCCCGGCAACAGGAATGAAAGCGGGAGCTGGCTGTTTCCCGTAAAGAAGCCAAGAAACAGGAAAACTGGCATGAGAATACCGAAGATGAGCACAGAATTCTTGGCATAATAGAGGCGGATGTCTTTTTTTGCAATCGCCCACGCCCGACGCACTTGTTCGGGAAGTCCGGTCGGGTTCATGTTTTTCTCTCCTGAGTTAGGCGAAGAAATGCCTCATCAAGCGTTGGAGCAAGCGTGTTGAGCGTGACAATCGCTGCATGGTTTTGTTGGCTTACGGCCATGAGCGCACGGATGGTTGCATCTTTATCCTGTGTGGTGATCTGCCATTTATCGCCGATCCGCAAAGCACTGGTTACACTGCTGAGTCCGGTCAGGATATCACCGGATACCTCCTGGTCAAAACTTACTTCTATCTTGTGCAACCGGTCGATAGCTGTCTTAAGTTTCTCTGGTGCATCGGTGGCTACTATCTCTCCGGCCCGGATAATACCAACGCGGTGGCAGAGCTGATTGGCCTCTTCCATGTTGTGCGTGGTAAGAAAAATCGTAGTACCTTGCTGGTTGAGGTTACGGAGCAGGGAGAGGATCATGTGCGTACTCTGCACATCGAGACCGCTCGTGGGTTCATCAAGGAAGAGGAGTTTCGGTTCGTGGAGCAGCGCCATCGCGAGGATGAGTCGCTGCTTCATACCTTTGGAATATGCCTGCACCTTCTGGTCTCTGCGCTCAAGAAGCCCAAGAGTCGCGAGTAGATCGGACGACCTCCGTTCGGCGTGCGTACGAGCAAGTCCATACAGCTCGCCCATCAGCATCAGGTTTTGCCATGCTGTAAGATCAGTGTAGGCATTCGAGACCTCCGGCACAACTCCGAATCCCTGTTTGGCGAGAACCGGCTCGGACCGGATGTCGTGACCAAGGATAATGGCAGTCCCATCATCAGATGGAATAACACCGTTCAGCATCCGGGTAGTTGTCGTTTTTCCCGCCCCGTTCGGTCCGAGGAAACCGAAGATCTCCCCTTCCCGGACCACGATGCTAACATCATTGACCGCTGTCACCGATCCGAAGGATTTTCTTAAATGGTGAGCTTCAATTGCGTTCATGAGGTAAATCTCTCTTGGTTGTAATGTCCTGTATTTCCTATTCCAGTTATGATTGCCAGCGATAACGCGTTGGTAATCGATGAGGATCTATGAGATAAAATATTGGTCACTACCTACAATGACTTCGCAAACTCCCGGACCTTTACCGATGCATCGGGTCTAAGAGGTATTCCATGTCCCGACAGCATGATATCAAAATCAATTGCGGCGATTTTATTGACTGATTGTTGTACCTCTTTTGTGTCTAATGGCGACACTCCAATTTCGATTTTACTGCCGTTAAACCTCAATAGATCACCGGCAAACAGAATTTTTGATGTCGGATCAAAAAGACAAATACTTCCCGGTGTATGTCCTGGTGTATGAATGGTGGTGAGACCGGCGATGGTGTCACCGTCGTTGAGCTTTATATCCGGTTCAACAGGCCTTGATCCGAAAAACAAGGGGATGAGGACTTTAAAGATCATTCCCATAACACCACTCGGTACAGGCTGGGTTTTTCTACCGGCAACGTAGTCCGCATCCGCTTCATGAATGGCCACCTTCGCGCCGGTTAGTTTTTTGAGATCGCTGGCGTCGCCCACGTGATCAATATGAAAGTGTGTCAGGACGATCGTTTTGATATCTGTTGGTTTACGTTTAAGAATATCCTGGATATATTTTACTATTTTTGCGCTGTTTTTGGGCATTCCCGTATCGATAATTGTTAGTTCGTCCCGAACAATAATAAAACAATTAGCATTTACACCATCGACTTGGTGAATTCCAGGTACTATCTCCATAATCCTCCAACTCCATTTTTTTGTATTTCTTCACTACAAAGATCTAACGTATGTCAATTTATAGCGGATACTAACAATTTTGGCCTGTGCTAACAAAATATATAGTGACTGAAATGGCGAAGAACAAGGATTTTTGGCGATGGATCGAGGCCGCACTTAATGTGATCGGAGGGAAGTGGAAACTGCTGATCGTTATTGCGTTAAAGGACGGGACTCAGCGGTATAGCGAGATCTCGCATAAGCTTCCGGCAATAAGCGAGAGGATGCTCGTTAAACAGCTCCGTGAGATGGAGCGTGACGGTATTATCACAAGGACAGTCTATGCAGTAGTCCCTGCGAAGGTTGAATATTCGCTTACGCAGTCTGGTGAAAAACTGATTCCGGTTTTGAAGATTCTCGGCATATGGAGTATAATCTACCTTAGATCCGATGTTGTCGGTGAGGGGCTGTCCGAGCCAGTGGAAGTAGACCCCGCCAAACTTAGTCAGCTGCTCGAAGATCTCGACGGTATCCTTAAAGATGTCGACAAAAAACTGAAACGCAAGGGCAATCTTGTTTAAGTTGCCTCTCGTTAATCACTCGTTTCTTTGAGTCGATTTCCTGGATTTATACAAAGTTCGGAACAGAAAATTACGAGATGTGGTATTCGAACCCCCCGCCAACCGTGTTGTTGCGTTGGCGGTTGATCGTCAATTCTTTACTTCGTTGATTTTATCGAAGCAACCGCCAACGCAACTGCGCCTTTTTTCCTTTTTGTTTCCCCAAAACCGGATTTTTAATTGTTATTAAATGACAGGTTTTTCTACGGGGAACTATCCCCGATACCCCTCCTACCCCCCCTTCGCTCCCGCTTCCCCTGAGCGTGAGCGTTTTACCGCGCCGCACAAAATGCCCCGTTCGCCGCACATCGTGGGCACAATGCGTATCGGGAAAATGTGGGTAAAATTGCATCCGTTTTGCAGGAGTTCCGGAAATGACCGTGCCGGAGTGGCAGACCGGGGTCGTATGAGGGCCGCCGGCCGTTCATCGCAATTTCGCGCCAGCCCCCGGGACGCCCTCACGTATTGTCCGGAAGAACCGGTTCCGACCTATCAAACCCCAGCCTCATATGCCTAATAGCGATCTCATAGGAACCGGCATCGGTACTCGGGACTGCCCGGTATTCAGTCACCCAGCAATGGGAGAGCAGATATGCATCTTTCAGCTCCCCGTTCTCATCGAATATCTCGATCGTGAGGGGTGTTTTGTATTCCGGGAGCAGGGAACCTTTGCCGGTTGCCGGGCCATAACTCCTTACCATGCTGACCCATTGTTCAAACCCGAGATCAAAGGAGATCCCCTTTTCAAGGTTGATGAAAAACGGGGTTCCCTGACCTTCCGGTCCAATAGCAGGAGGCGATTGGCCGCTCATTAAGTGACCGGCCCTTTTTATTGGTACCGGGAGTGGGGAGACCTCTGCAAAGCCAGCAACATACCGGTCTCTCCATTTCACCCGGAACGGGAAATTCCTGTATGAGTCGCTCAATGGGGACATGGAGATTCCTCGTTTGCTTCTTATCGCATCAGATAATGATTATTTCGGTCGCTGCAAAACGCGAGGCGCCAGCCGTCCATTGCAATTCCAGGATTTCACGGTGCGATCTTCGCTCTGTATCGTCGGCCCCTCGATCTCCCGGTGCCGTGCCCCACGCGATCCCCGGCCCGGCCACAGCCCCGGCGCTGGCAACTTGACAGAATCTTCAAAAGGGCATCATTACGTTGTGGTCATCATCAAAAATTATTGCATAATTATGTACTCCAGGTACGTACCTAAGTTTCATGGTCTTTAATCTCGTAACGACAATAGACGTATAGCCCGGTGAACATTCATCATGACGGACCATACTCTGCAACAGTTCGGAAAGGAACTGAAAAGCTTCGTAGTGCTCGTGCTCCTGAACATGGGGTTCGGCGCCCTTGCACTGGGATTCGGGATGCAGATTATCATTGTAACCATCCTGCTGTACACAACGGGGGAGTCCCCCCTGCCCATCCACTCCATCGTCAATATCCTCACCGGTATAACGGGAATCTGCATCGGGTTTTTCTGGGTACTGGCAAGCGTGAAGATCCTAGAGGGGTTACAGGTGATTCGTCACGAGTACCGAGACAGCGTCAATGCCGGTTCTGTCCCGGCCGAAACCCTTACCGGCTGGATCGTAGCGATGCTCGCCCACTACCGGGAGAACAGGACCGTGATATGGCGGATGACCTTCATCAGTATTGCCGGCGGCGTCTTTTTCCTAGCTCTTGGTATCGCTGACCTTGTCCAGGGAAGCCTGGTGCTTCCCGCCGCTGCCGGTCTGGAACCCGGTGCGATCGCCTTTTTTGGTGCCGGGCCGATCAACACGGGGGTTGGGTTTGTAACGATCTGCTTCGCGTTGAGATTCCGCCGGTATGCCGACACGTGGGACCTCCGCCAGAAACTGGCCGGTGAGGGAGAGGCATCCCTTAAAAAAGCGCTGGAGAACCGGTGACCATGGCAGAACGAAGGACATCCTACGAGATCTACTGGGAAATCCTTGTCTACTGCAGGACCCCTCGTACCTTCACCGCTATCATAGGCCGCTGCGATCTCAATTCGAAGACAGGCCAGGAATATCTCGGGTTCCTGATTCGCCGAGGCTTCCTGACCGTGGAGAAAGACGGCGAAAAATCGACCTATTTCGCAACTGACCAGGCTGCCGAGTACACCACGCTCTTTACCCGGCTATACCAAGGACTTTTCGACAAAGGGCCGGAATTCCGGGTGTAACCTCTGCCCCCCTCTTAGCCTGGGAGGGGTACGTACCCCCAATATCTTCTGGAACTGACCAACCAGGTTCTGGTGCGTTGTCGGTTGATCAACCATCTCAGCAGTTGGTGGTGCATGAAGGTTGATATTGGGAGAATAAAAAAATTAGAAACCATCAAAAAGAGTTGCAGATGTTTTGTTAGATTTTTTAATATTGCACGATTTGTGTGTTATCTGAGAGTTTTTCAATTCTGTTTTACCTCCTTTAGAATGGGGGGTAATGTGGTCGAGATGATAGTCTGCCCAATCATCGACAACTTTTCCACAGATTACACATTTTTTATCCTTTGACCTTGCCCATGCAATGCGTCTCTCCTCATCGTTAAAATTGCGACGTATATCTTTGGATATTAAAAATGGTATCATTAATTCTCTAACGATATTGTATCTTTTCTCTCGCGCTGCCTTATCTGTAGATCTTCTGTTAACATTTTCGGCATAATCTTTTACACGGGTATCAATATCAGATTTGGATTTGGAATCTACTTCTGAAGCGAATTTAATAAGACATGTTTTAATTTCTTCGTATCGATCTTGAGGTAAATGGTAGGTTTTTAGCAATTCACGAAATGTAATAAATAATGAGTAAAAATCTGATTTTTTATGCCACCGTGTTTTTATAAAATTATCCCCAAAAATTTTTTGAATCATCTTTTTAGTTGCTTCAAATTCTCTCCTTATATCATCCTTATCAGTGAAATTCTGATCATATTGCTTATAAAATCCATTGATACTCTCCTGATCTTTTTGTTGGATTCCATTGAGCATTGCAATAAACAGTTCACTGATAAATTCAGCATCAAGCATTCGCTTAATGTCGGTTGGTGTTACGATCTTGTGTTCAGCCCAAAAATCATCTTTTTCAGCAATTTGATTTATTATACCTATAAAATGACCACCATAAGTAGCATTCCTCAATTCCTGCTCGTTTAATGGAACGACGTATTTATTCAACCTCCGAAAAATTTCCTTAACTTCCTCTGTATTATTTGTCTGTAATTCTCTAGTTACGATGGAATAACTCCAGAATTCTTCTTTTAGACCATCTGTGAGATCTTTAAATTCCTTACCTTTATACTCAGGGCTCTCCGCTTCAAGTAATGCATATTCCCCTGCAATGAAATCTAAAATTGCTCTCATTCGTTGTTGTCCATCAACAACAACATATTTTGTTTTTCCTTCTTTGTTTGTTTTAATCTGGATATAAATCTCAGGGATTGGTAAATTTTGCAAAATGGTGTCGATCAAGTAAGATCTGTTTCTTTGTGACCAAACCGGCTTCCTTTGAAATGGGGGTGCTAGTTCAAGAGAGCCCCCAATATGCCATTGGTAATATTGAGCGATCCTAAAAGCTGTTGGAAGAGCATTCGTCATAAAAATTTCACAATTATACTTTTCTAAGTCCCTTCTTTATAAGTTTTATTACGGCCTCATTATTATTTTTCAAACCAAAATCGATCTTATATTTTAGTACTTCTTTCCACGTATCTTCGTCGATATCAAGGATGAGTTTTTTAGCCATATTAATAACCACTAATAATTATTAATGAGAGTGTTTATATAGGTTGCTGTCCAATACCATTAATAGTTGTTAATAACTATTAATGGAGTTGTCAGAGATGAAACAGTTAACAAACCCAAGAGAATTAAGAGGACTTGCAATACTCAGCCAACCGGATACAATTATCCAGAACGGTAAGAATCAGTGGGATGTACGCTCTCAGTCGAAGGATGCTTACTATGAAGTGACTCGCGCCTTCGTAAAAGGCCGGGACCGGAATCATATGCATGACTGGACATGTACATGCCCGGATTTCGCAACCCGCAATCTTCCCTGCAAGCACATCCACGCCGTTCAATTCTCGTTAAAGCTCAGCGGGGATATAGAGAAGGAGAGCGCACCGGCGGCAATCGCTGAGGCAGACCCAAAGATTACCTGCCCGTCATGCAAGAGTGAACACGTTGTAAAATGGGGAACTCGGAAGACTCAGTTTGGAGAGGTTCAGAGGTTCGCTTGCCGGGAATGCAATCACAAGTTCGTTGTCGATAAGGGATTCTGCCGTATGAAGAACAGCCCTGAAACGATCACTCTTACCCTTGATCTCTACTTCAAAGGATTATCAGACCGGAAGATCGTGGATCACCTTAAACAGTTCCACAATGTTACCGTCGTTCATTCAACGGTTATCCGATGGATTCAGAAGTACCTGAAACTCCTTGCGACGTATTCAGAGAA
>Ga0074046_10004671_pt1 | contig 11104 bp, 10 predicted proteins | sample BogForMeECP23OM3_FD_94441 | JGI IMG/M metagenome (GOLD analysis project Ga0074046, IMG submission 94441) | Bog forest soil microbial communities from Calvert Island, British Columbia, Canada - Bog Forest MetaG ECP23OM3 | ecosystem: Environmental > Terrestrial > Soil > Wetlands ...
ATACCTGGGAATCACGCTTGTAAATTGAGGATGAGAGGTGCGATTGAGATATAGAAGCAGTGACAGCATGACTCCTAGAAAAATGGCGAATTCGAGGTCCAAAAACAGCGTCGACAAAAAAGTGACAATCAGTACCGCCGATTCCGATCTGCTGGCCGTCCAGATCGCCCTGATCTGACGCAGATCGATGAGGTTGTAACATACCAGCAGCAATACGCCGCCCATTGAGGCGATTGGAAGATAAGCAGTCAGGGGAGCGATGACGAACAGCACCATAAGAAGACTCAATGCAGAGAAAACGGCTGCAATCGGCGTCTTCGCCCCCGCATCATAGTTTACTCCGGTGCGCGTGAAGGACCCCGAGGCAGCGAAGCTCGAAAAGAAACTTCCCACGACGTTTGAGAGCCCTTGCCCGATGAACTCCTGATTGTTGTCTATCCTCTGATGGGAGAGCGTGGCTATGGAGCGTGCACTGGAAATTGCCTGGGCAAGTCCGAGCATCGCCACCGCCATGGCGCCGGGGACGAGCTTGCGTAAAGCGCCGATTGAGAGGTCGGGCAGCGAAAGCGGAGGCAGGCTCGCCGGTAAGGCCCCTACAAAATGCAGGTGATGGGGTCTCCCGTCTATCAGCACGGCAAGGATGCTTCCGAGCGTCATCGCTATCGCCAGCCCGGGCCAGCGGGGCCGGAAACGCCTCAGCAGCGCGGCTGCCACAAGGGTGACCAGGGCCACCAGGATCGCGTAGGGGTTGGTCTGAGGCAGCAACCTTACGAGGTCTGTCCCAATATCCAGGACAGAGCTTCCCTGCACGGCAGGAACTCCCAAAACATGGCCCAACTGGCTGATTCCAATTAGCAAGGCGGCCCCGGAGGTAAATCCCACCAATACCGAAAGCGACACGAAGTTAACCAGGGCCCCCAACCGGGCGAGACCCAGCAATAGTTGGAACGCGCCTGCAATCAAAGTCATGGTGAGAGCCAATTTAACGTACTGACTGGTGAATGGGACGGCCAAAGTGCTGACTCTCGAGAATATGACAATTGATATGGCGGTGACAGGACCGGAGATGAGGTGAAACGATGACCCGAAAAACGCGGCAATAATCGCCGGCACGATGGCGGCGTAGAGTCCGTACTCCGCCGGCATTCCTGCAATTGAGGCGAAGGCGATCCCCTGGGGAAGGACCACAATCGCATTTGTGACCCCAGCCATCAAATCCGACTGCAGTGTGCGCCGATTGACTGAGGGCCACCATTGAAGGAACGGAAATATCCGTTCCAGCGATCGACGCTTCATAAGTCGATACCCCGAATTCGCTTCTTGAATGTTGAGCACTCCTCCACATTGGGATGAGCAACAGGTAACCTTTAGTATAACCGCGTGCATAAACCCAAGCAATAATGATTCTTACCCGGTTTGAGAACTTCGAATGAGGTCAAGATGCTCTTTTTTTAGGGTTGACAAAAAATATTCAATGAGCACTTTTAACCGAAGCCATACGAAGTCCCCTGTTTTGCAACTCGTTTAATTGACCGGTATGGGGAAATCCAGCCATGTTCTGGCTGAAAGGTATTTGTTAATTTCTGATTCAGACCGAACCACAAGCTCTCGCCATATAACCCGTACGGGAAGACCCTGTTTAGAGAAGGAAAACCCGCAACGCGGTAATTTTCTGAAAGCGCTCCAAGGAGGATTCAACACTTTTCCGAGCAACCGGATGAAATTTTCGTCAAAGGCATTTTGGAAAGTCGGGGTGGGAGCCCTGCTAAATGAAGGAAACCGGTCAGACGAGAAAAATTTTCTCTATTTTTTCAATTCCTACTAAATCAGTAGATTTTATTATTGACTCTCAATTCGGCGAGCGATTATCATCCGGTTGGATTATCTAAACCATATACTTCAACTTTTTGGATACCCAAAGGAGTAGTTATGAGAAAAATAGTCATTCTGGGATCCGGGGCGGGGGGCACGATGGTCGCCGCCAACTTGCGCAAGGAATTGGCCGAGGACGAATGGAATATCACGGTAATCGACAAAGAGGAGCAGCACCATTTTCAGTCGGGATATCTCTTCATACCTTTTGGAATCTACTCCAGGGAAGACGTTCTGAAACCCAAGCGGGACTTCATTGGCAAGGGTGTTGAATTTGTGATCGACAAGGTGGTCAAAATCGACACGGACCAGCGCAGGGTTGAAACTCTGAAAGGAGACAAGTACGACTACGATTGGCTGGTGATTGCAACGGGGTGCCGGATCGTTCCTGAGGAGGTCGAGGGCATGATGGACGTCTGGCGCAAGGACATCTTTGACTTCTACACCCTCGAAGGGGCGCTGGCGTTGCGCAAAAAGCTCAAATACTTCAATTCCGGGAAGGTCGTGCTCAATATCGCAGAATTCCCCTACAAGTGTCCGATCGCTCCCATAGAATTTGTCTTCATGGCCGACTGGTTTTTCCAGGTCAATGGCGTCCGGGACAAGGTGGAAATCGAATTCGTAACGCCGATCGACAACATTTTCACCAAGCCGGTGGCCGCAAAGGCCCTGGCCCAATTTGCCGAAAAGAAAAACATCAAGGTGACCCCTTATTTCGACCTGGCCAGAGTGAATCCCAGTGAAAAGACAATCGAATCCCACAAGGGGCAAAAGGTAGGCTACGACCTGCTGGTGTCGATTCCGCCCAATTTCGGGGACAGCGCCATCATTGACTCCGGTCTGGGAGACCCCATGGGGTACATGCAGGTGGACAAACAAACGCTGAAAGCCCAGAACGTGGACCGGGTCTATGCTTTAGGCGACGGCTCAAACGTCCCCACGTCCAAAGCGGGATCAGTGGCCCATTATATGTCCTACACCGTTGTGGAGAACCTGACTCGTGAAATAGAAGGGCAAGCCCCGATGCCGACTTTTGACGGCCATGCCACCTGTTTTCTGGCTTCAGGTTTTGAGAAGGCAATATTGCTCGATTTCAGCTACACTGTCGAGCCACTGTCCGGCAAATTCCCATTCCCGGGATTGGGACCGTTCAGCCTGCTGGGGGAGACCTTCGGCAATCACTGTGGCAAGATGCTCTTCAAATGGGTCTACTGGAACCTCATGATGAAGGGGCTCGAGTTGCCGCTCGAGGCGCAGTTCAACATTGCGGGCAAGATAAGAAAGGTAGCCGCATAGCCTGGAGGGACCGGTCATGAAAGACGAAATACTGATTCTTCAACAACTCGATCACATGGGCAAGGAAATCTCTTTATTATCCGATTCCGCCAGATCGCTGCAAGAACTGCGAGAGGAGCTCTCGCCAAGGGTAAACGAAGCGGTCGCGGTTTTAATCAAGGAACTGGCCGAAGTGGAGCCGGATTGCACGCTCGAAGATCTGGCATACCTTCTGAAGAACGTGTTGAGGAGTGTTCGAAACATCAACTGGTCGCTGGACCAGCTCAAGAGCCTCATCGATTTTCTGAGGACCGTTGAACCCCTGCTCAAGGCCAGCGTGCCTCAATCCATTTACCACCTCGACCAGTTGGAGCAACACGGGACCTTTCAAATTTTTTCCTCTATGCTCGCGGTCGTGCAAAAGATTGCCCAGACTTACACACGGGAGGACTTTGAGCAAATAGGTGAGGGCCTGGTGCACCTGGTGGGCGTAGCCAAAAAACTTACCTCACCGAATGCCCTGACCCTTTTGGACAGGGCCGCTGAAATCCCTGCCAAGCTGGATTTGTCCCGTGCGAAGCCGGTAGGCTTTTTCGGCGCGGCGTTTGCTATGCGCGACCCTGAGGTCAAGCAGGGAATGGGCGTTCTGCTGGAAATTACGAAGGGACTCGCGCTGCTCAAAAACGGAGGTCAGGTGGAAGGGGAATCGCAGGCAGCGACTCAAAACACCGGGGCAGGCCCACCGTCCACCACGGGATGATAGCCGCAAACAGCCCTTATCTACGCAGCGTGGAGGAGTTGTCCGTGCCCGAATTGACCCCGGAGAAGGTTTTCGAGCTGCTGGGGGTTGAAATTATCCCGGCCGAACCGTGGCAGATTAAAAAGCTCTGCAGGTGGGTTGAAGGAATCCTTCGTAGTCGAGGTGAAGCTTATCTCCGGGAGAATCGCACCGAGATCTTAGGCCAATGGGAGCAGTACATGAAAAACGAGTTCAAAACATGCGCCTGAACACGAAGCGGGAAGCAAGAAGCGTGAAGCAAAACATAAGCAACGGAGGAAAAAATGAGTGATCCTGGATTCGTATGTGTAGCCTGCGGCAAGGAATATGAAGATGATACCACCAACGTCATGACGGAATGCAAGGTCTGTAAGCGATTGCATTGCACAGAGTGCGTCGACGAATTCGGCCGATGCACTGAGTGCGCTAAAACCAAATCGGACAAAGATTGACGCGGGAAGCTGAAGAGTTTTAGTTACCAGTTGCTAGTTTTTAGTAACTCAAAACTCAAAACTCTTCTTGCTCCTTCTTAATTCGAACTGCTCACGACCAGAGCTTCCAGGTTTTCCTTCCTGTTGAACTCATCGGCGAACATTATAGCGGCTTCGCGGGATGGAAAAGAGCCAAGGAGGATGCGGGTCCATTTGGCGGCCCCGAGGTCGAGCGACTCAACGCGGGGCGAATATCCCCCGGCCCTCAATTTTTCGATCAGAACCTGCGCATCGGGTTCTCTCAATGAGGCCACGAGCAGCGTATATTGCTCGGGGGCAAGTCCAGCCGTCCGGGACTTTTCCGGCTGGGGGGCAGATGGTTTTTCGGCCGGCTGCCGGGACGCGGCTGCGCGTTTTGCGGGTTCTTTCACCGGTTCAGGAACAGGGACCACAGGAGCGGGTTCGATTGCTTTCGGAGCTGCATCTATGGGTGTTCCGCCTTTATGGGTCAAATCTTCATAGTAGTTCAACGATTCGAGCATCTTCCCGGGGTCTTCCCAGGTTGCGGCAGCTTTGGGGAAAGGCTGGCCAGTCTGTTTTTCCAATCCCAGGAATCGCAGCAATCGACCCTTCATGGAAAAATCATCCGACCTTACCATGGGAACTCCCCTGCCTACAAAAATTCCCAGAGCGAACATGAAACAAAGGGACAGAACAAAGCTCAACGCATAGAAAATCAGTTTATTTCTGCTCAGGTCGAAGCGGTATCCCCTGCCGTCGGAAAAAGAGCGGGGGTGATCGTCCAGGTCAGTGTTTACGACGACAAGCTTCGGGCGAGTCATTAGTACTTTCCTACATTTTTTGAGGCGCCGTAACCCCGAGAAGCAAAAGTGCGTTTCCGATAACTTCTTTTATCGCCAAAGCAAGGCAAAGCCGCGCTTTTGTCAGTTCGGCATCCTCGCTCAGGATGCGGTTGTCATGGTAGTAGCTGTGAAAAAGCGACACCAGTTGGTGCAGATAATATGGAATATAGTGTGGCTCGAGTGATCTCACGCATTCGCAAACGACCTCCGGGTATTCTCCGAGCAGCTTAATTATTTCAAATTCCTGCCGGACCTGCAAGAGGTGGAGCGTCTCATCGCTTATCGAGCGCCAATCAAATTCAACTCCACGGTCCCGCGCCACTTCGAAGACGCTGCAAAGGCGCGCATGCGCATATTGCACGTAAAAGACGGGATTATCATTGCTGCGGGCCTTTGCGACCTCGAGGTCGAAATCCAGCGGGCTGTCCGTACGGCGAGTGAGAAAAATAAAGCGAGTTGCGTCTTTTCCGACCTCATCGATAACTTCACGCAACGTGACGAACTCGCCCCCCCTGGTGCTCATTGCCACCGGCACGCCCCCGCGCAACAGGTTTACCAGTTGTACAAGTACGATCCGCAGGTCATCTTCCCTGCGCCCGATAGCCTGCACCCCTGCCCGCATCCTGTCCACATATCCGTGGTGATCCGCGCCCCATATATCTATTACCGATTCGAAACCGCGTTCGAATTTGTCCAGGTGGTATGCCAGATCAGCGGCAAAATAGGTGCTCGCGCCGTTTGCCCGCACCACAACGCGGTCTTTTTCGTCACCGAATGCGGTGCTCCTGAACCATACGGCCCCTTCTTCCTCATAGATAAAACCGCGCTCTGCGAGGCATTCAATCGTCTTTTTGATGGAACCCCTGTTGTGGAGTTCTCGCTCGCTGAACCAATTGTCGAAATGTACCCCAAAGATGTCAAGATCTTCTTTAATTCCATCGAGGATGCGCCTGGAGTAGTACTCGGTAAAAACCGGGAACGCATCCTCCAGAGGGGCGTTGCGAAAACGGTCCCCCCGATCCCGGATGAAGTCCCGCGCAAGCTCCCGCATGTATTCACCCCGATAGTGGTTATCGGGGAACTCGATCTTTTCGCCAAGCTCCTGCCGGTAGCGGAAATAGCCGCTGCGGCCCAGGGTGTCCATCTGATTTCCGGCGTCGTTTATATAGTACTCGCGCTGGACCTGGAAACCGCGGGCCTGGAGAATGTTTGCCAGCACGTCGCCTATAGCGGCCCCCCGGCCGTGACCTATATGGAGCGGCCCGGTAGGGTTAGCGCTCACGAACTCCACCTGGACCTTCGGACCTCCTTCAATTTCAAGCCTTCCGTACTTTTTGGGATTGTCCAGAATCTCACGGATAATGCCATACCAGGCCGCAGGTTTGATGAAAAAATTGATGAAGCCTGGCCCGGCTATTTCGACTTTTTCGAGTATGTAGTCAGAATCATTAAGGTTAGCGACGATTTCAGAGGCGATCTGTCTGGGATTTCGCTTCAGATGCCTGCTCAGACCAAGCGCGATATTGGAGGCGTAATCCCCGTGCCCGGAGTCCCTGGGTATTTCGAGTTCAATGCCGATTTCCGCCTTCATGCCCCGATTCCCGATAACAGACTGCAGCGTCTCAGCTATCATGGATTTGAGGCGGCTACGGACGATGTCCATGGCCTTTGAAATCCTTCCCGGACTGGATTTGTGAACCAGGCATATATATCACCACGGGCAGGGGTTGCAAGATTATCTTTGAGCCACTATTTGCGGGGCATAAGAAGTACAAGAAAGCCGCCCGGCACCCGAGCGGCTTTCAGATTTTTTATAAAGCGCCTTTTCTGGAATACTGATCCCAAGCAGCCGATTATCGCCATTTCGCGAACCAGGCAAGCCCTGCAGGGCGGGCTTATCAACCGGGGAGCCTGGTTTCAAGCGCCATGGCGATTTTTTTCTTTAGTTCGGTCAAATCAAAGCTCTTTACAACGTAGAAGTCGGCCGCGATCGACTTCATGTCTTCTTTGAAGGTATCGTAGGCAGTCGAGAGTATAACAGGCAGATCGTAAAAACGGTTTCGGATGTCCTGGAGGATGTCCAGACCGTTGTAGTCAACCATCTTTATGTCCAGAATGACCAAATCCGGTTTTTCCTCTTCAATTTTCTCGAGAAGCTTATAACCGCTCTCCGCCGTGATGACCTCGTATCCTGCTTCCTTCAGTTCCTCTGAATATAGGAGCCTGATGTGTTCCTCATCATCGACAACAAGGATCTTCGGCATAACTCAGCCCCCTTCTCCTTTAGTCCATGCCTTTAAAATATAAGGCTTGTTTTCCTCGAACATCATGCACTCGTTTTCAATGTATTCTTCAGCCTGCTGTAATGACATCCTCTCGGTTTTCTTAACGTAGGAAAGAACTTTACCGAGATAAAGCGGGAGCAGCCCATCGAGTAAGTTTTTTCTTTCGACCGGGGACATCCGGTGATAGGCGGCCGCCGAATCGAAAAGAATGCTGAGCCAGGTCTGGGTCGGGAACGAAAAATGCTGTAGTCCAATCGACCTTATTTCCTGGAGTTTGGGGGCCACAATTGGACCGTAAACCTGTTCCCACAGTCCATAATATTTGTCGAAGCCTTCAACAAACATCTCGTGCAGACGTTTTGTGTTGATGTCCACCGGAAGCGGGGTCTCAACTTCCTGAAGGTCTGTGCCAAACAGCGCCGTGGGTTTGCTCCATTTTACCTGCTCCCAAAAATCCTCATAGACCTGCATCAGGTCGAACATCGTGCCGACCACTTCGTGGAAAAGCACTGGCAGGTGCATGTAACGGTCCATGAGCCGATGCACCTTGGGAGCCCCCATGAACGCTTGAACGATTGGGAGCCTGGAGGCAAGCGCGATGTTGGCCATCCATATGTCCACCCCGAAACTCTCGATCGCTTCGTTCCACAAAGGCGGATTGAGATAGATGTCAAGCAGTTTTGGGCTAAAGCCATATTCCCCTGCGTTTGCCTGCCGCACGCGCCGACCGTAGAGACAGCGAAGCAGTGGATAAATTATCGAACAGGTAAGCGTAGCTTCATATTTGTGGCGCAGGTAAAGCGGACAAACGAATCCCGCTCCTTTGAGTATCGGCGCTCCCAGGTTTCGAATCCAGACAGGCGATATGTTCTTTATGTCGGCTTCTATGATTATCAGGGCTTTGGGGTCGAGCTGACGGGCTTTTTCGAAAAAATTGCGAATATTTCTCCCTTTGCCTCCGACTCCGGGTTCAGTAGAAACGTAGAGCCTGGGCGTCTTTCCAGGCGCGGAAAAGAAAGCTTCCCGCGTACCGTCGGGGGAGTTGTTATCGCAATTGATGATGGCACACTTCATATCCGGGAAGTACTCGCTCAGACCTTTGTCCACCTGCGCGGTGGTCCTGGCTATACACTCCACCTCATTTGCAGTGGGTATGCCCACCAGGACGTCCGCCCTGACAATTTCCCCCGGATTTTCCTCGTAAAATGCCATAGCTTTGCTCCAGCTCTATTTTCGGGGGACTGTGCCGCTTCCCTTCAAGTATTTAAAAACATCAGCATCGGTGCTGAGCACGAAGGAGCTGTTGTTGCTGAAATTACGATACAATTCCAAAGTCTTATACAGAGAGAAGAATTCAGGGTCTTTGCCGAAAGCTTCCGCATATATCCTGGTTGCTTCCGCGTCGGCTTTTCCTCGTATTTCCTGCGATTTCTTGTAGGCCTCCGAGGTCAGCTTGGCCAATTCCCGATCCATCTGGCCCAGAATCGCGGCCCGCTCGCCCTCGCCCTCGGACCGGTACTGGGCGGCAATGCGCTTACGTTCGGAAATCATCCGGTTGAAAACACTCTGCTGGACGGACTCAATATAGTTGATGCGTTTTATGCGAATGTCGAGCAGTTCCATCCCGAATTCAGGAATAAGCCGCGATGCGTCAGCTACCATTTCGCGGGTGATTTTTTCGCGGCCTTTCACGAGGTGATCGCTCTGTTCAGGGGTCTCAAACCCGGATGTGAGCATCTGAGATTCGGGAATGCCCGCCTCACTGAGCTTCTGCTTTGCCTCCTCCCAACCTTCGCTTCGCACCAGTTCCACAAGATCATTGTCGGAAACATGATCGCGGACGACGGAGTCTATTATTCCATCGAGGAGGCTGTTGGCTTTCGGTAACGTTCCAACCCGCGTCAGGAAGAGCAGCGAGTCCTTTATCCGCCAGCGCGCAGTGGTATCCACCCAGATGTACTTTTTGTCCCTGGTCGGAAACTGGTCTGGACGCCCGTCCCATTTCATTATTCGTTTTTCGAAAAAATTCGCCGTCTGTATGAACGGGACCTTGCAATGGAGTCCCGCCTCGGTGATCGGCTGCCCAACGGGGCGGCCAAGCTGAGTGATAACGACCTGCTGGGTTTCGCTCACCACGAAAAATGAAGATGCGGCCATTACCACCAGAACGACTAACACCGCTGCGGCTATTTTGGCCTTGCGTGGAACCATTTTTGTTTCCTTTCTGTATCAGGCATCGAGCACTTATTGCCCTTTAGGCTGCGCCTGAGAGCTCTGAGCTTTTTCACTCTGCCCCTTGAATTTGTTCAGATCGAGCAGCGGCAGGATATTTTTCTGCGCCTCGTCAACCACGTACAGATGATCGATTCGCCCCATCATGGCTTCGAATGAGTCGAGGTACATTCTGCGGCGGGTAACGTCGGGAGCTTTCTGATACTCGGCAAGAATATCGAGGAAACGCTTAGCTTCGCCTTCGCTCTTGTTCACCCGCTCCAGTCCATATCCTTCGGCCTGACTCACCGTTTGCCGGGCTTGGCCGACGGCCTTGGGAATTTTATCGTTATAGGCCTGCTGCGCATCGTTTATCATACGCTCCTTTTCCTGCCCGGCTTCGTTTACCTCATTGAATGCCGGTATGACAGGGTTCGGAACATTTGCGTTCTGAAGCTTTACCGCCACGACCTGGAGGCCCGTCTCGTAGAGGTCCATGATTTGCTGGATTTCAGCCCTGCACTGATCGGCTATCGAAGCGCGGCCGACGGTAATTACCTCGTCCGAATAGCGGTTTCCGACGATCCGGCGCATCACGGACTCAGAGATATCATCCAGGGTCAACTCTACTCCGCTTAACTTGAAAAGGTACGCAACAGGATCTTTTATCATGTACTGAACCGTCCACTGGACGTTTACAACGTTGAGATCGCCGCTAAGCATGATGGACTCTGCTTCATACCCCTTCTCCACGAATTGGGAGCGTACGCCGGGCTCTACCGTGTGGTAGCCGTATTCACGCTGGAGGACCCGTCCGGTTATTACTTTGGTCACCGAATCGACGCCGAAGGGGATTTTAAGATGGGGCCCAGCTCCGGCCGTACCAATATATTTGCCAAATCTTTGAAGGACCGCCGTCTCCTCAGGTTCGACCGTGTAATACGAACTAAAGCCAACCACAATAACAAGGACTAAGACGGCTATGATAATAATCAGGCGGAAGGAAGATGAAGGTGAAGACCTGAATCGTTCCGAGATCCACCTCAAGACCTCTTCGAGATCCTGCGGCGGACCGCCTTTTTCGGGTGCCCGTCTTACGGGTGGTCTTTCCCAAGCCATGACATTCTCCCGGCGAAAGCCCGCGGCTTTCGCGAAAAAGATTTCCTTTATAAGTCCTTTTTGTGCAGGACTTCGAAGATGTAAGCAAAGACAACCAAAAGACCGGCAATTAAAAAGATCAGCCAAACGCCCGCTGCCGGGAAAAAGGTCCGTGAAAGCAGGACACCAAAAACCAGTCCAAGGATGACCCTCATGAGCAGGACCGACAGGCGCATATTTGTTTTGACCATATCAGCAGTGGTGCTTTCTTTCCCCGACCGTCAAGGATCA
>Ga0074046_10004672_pt1 | contig 11103 bp, 8 predicted proteins | sample BogForMeECP23OM3_FD_94441 | JGI IMG/M metagenome (GOLD analysis project Ga0074046, IMG submission 94441) | Bog forest soil microbial communities from Calvert Island, British Columbia, Canada - Bog Forest MetaG ECP23OM3 | ecosystem: Environmental > Terrestrial > Soil > Wetlands ...
CTCTTTCGGATAGGCGCTCTCGAAGCCATCCAGGCCGACGGTATCGAGAATACGCAGTGCGCGTTTGTGGCGCTCGAGAACACGCACGCCGCGAGCTTCGAGAGGGGCTTCGACGTTGTCGAGTACCGTCAGCCAGGGGAACAAAGCGAAGCTCTGGAAGACGATGGCCACGCCCGCGTTCTGCGAGGTGATGGGCTGCCCATGCCATAGGACCTCGCCTGACGAAGGCTTGCTGAGTCCGGTCAGAATCCGCAGCAACGTGGACTTGCCGCAACCGGATGGACCGAGCAGCGTAATAATTTTGCCCGGCTCTATCTCCAGATCGACGGGCGCAATGACTTCAATGCGATTCCCATCGGGCTGCTCGTAGAATTTTTCGACAGCCTGGGCGCGAATGATGGGCTCGGTCACGGAATCGAACTCCAGAAAGAAACCAAGGTCTCAGGTCTCAGGAAACAATCGCTCATAGATCTCTGGCTTCAGGCCTGACACCTGACGTCTGACACCTAATCGATTTGCTTCAGCGAGAATACACTACTCAGGCAGCCCACTCTTCATTGGCCGCCCCTGGCAACGACTGCGGAATCCGGTCGGAGACTGCGGCGAGTGCGGCGAGTTTTTCCGCCACCTCCGGGCGCAGCAACCCGGCGTCAAGACGCCATCGCCAGTTCCCTCCTGCGCGGCTGGGCACATTCATGCGTGCATCGCTTCCCAGCCCCAACGCATCCTGCAGCGGCACCACGCAAAGGCTGGCGACGGAATCGGAGGCAACGCGAATCATGGCCCAGTTGATACCGTCTTCACATCGGCCGAGGTACGCTTCCACTTGCTGGCGTTCATATTCCGTGGCGCCCGATTCCCACCAGCCGACTAGCGTGTCGTTGTCGTGCGTGCCGGTGTACACCACTTTGTCGGTTGTGAAAGTGTGCGGCAGATGGGTGTGTGCGCCGGCATTGCCGAAACCAAATTGCAGGACGGCCATGCCGGGAATCTTGAGGCGCTCGCGGAGGGCATGCACGTCGGGCGTAATGTATCCGAGATCCTCGGCGAAAAATGGGAGCCCGCCCAGAGCCTCGCGCAGCTTCAGGAATAAATCGTCTTTGGGACCGTCGACCCAGCGGCCGTGAATGGCGGTGGGTTCGCTCGCCGGAATCTCCCAAAACTGCGAAAAGCCGCGGAAATGATCGAGGCGGATATAGTCGAAATTGCGCGTGAGCCAGCGCATACGGTCGATCCACCATGCGTATCCCTGCTCCTTCATCACGTCCCAGCGATACAGAGGATTGCCCCAGCGCTGGCCGTCCTTGCTGAAAAAATCCGGCGGCACTCCGGCGACGACTTCGGGGGCGAGTTCCGAGTTCAGGCGAAAAAGATCGGGATGGGTCCAGACATCGGCGCTGTCAAAATTTACGAAGATCGCCATGTCGCCCACAACGCGGATGGAACGTTGCGCGCAGTAGGCTCGAAGTGCCTGCCACTGTTCGAAGAAAAAGAACTGCACGGCGCGGCGGATATCGAGTTCGTCGAGCATTTTCACGCGCGCGCTCTCGATCGCCGCAGGGTCGCGATGCACCAGTTCGCGGGGCCAGCGGTTCCAGCTTTCCAACTTGAACCGCGCGCGTAAACTGTCGAAGAGAACGAAGTCGTCGAGCCACCACTGGTTCTGCCGGCAGAAGTTCTGGTAACGCGAGCGGGCGGTCGACGCAGTGGAGCGCAAGAAGTTGTGCGCCGCTTCAAACAGCAAAGGCAGCTTCTGGTGGAAAACCGCCGGGTAGTCCGCAGGCTCGACGCCGTCGGCCAAGGCGGCGATCTGAGCCCGGTCAATCCAGCCACGATCGGCGAGCCGCTCCAGGCTGATCAGCAGCGGATTCCCCGCAAAGGCCGAAGTGGAGGAATAGGGCGAGTTCCCGTAGCCGAGCGGGCCCAGAGGCAACACCTGCCACAGGCCCTGGCGCGCCGCCGCGAGAAAATCCGCGAACGCGTACGCCGACGGCCCAAAGTCGCCGATCCCGCCGCGCGAAGCGAGCGAGGTAGGATGAAGCAGAATTCCGCTGGCGCGCGGGAATGACATGGAGAATCAGTTCTCAGTTCTCAGTTGTCAGTCCCCAGTCGGTGGGTTACCAGTTCGCGGCATCGCCTGAGAACTGACAGCTGGGAACTGAGAACTGATTTTCGCTACGAACCTTCTTGCCCACCTTGGCGAGTCAGGTTCTTCATCTCTTCCTGATTGACCTTGAGCCGTTTGGACTTTTCCATGTCCTTGCGCAGGTTCGTAACGTACAACCCGAACAGATCGTTCTGCTTGGCTTCGAGGAGCGACTGGCGAATCCCGTCTTTCTTCTCGGCGAATTCCTGATCCGTCGGCGCCTGTTTTTCGAGAAGGTGAGCGACCACGCCATTGCCGCCGGCGGTGATCGGTCCGCTAATCTCGCCGGGCTTCAGTGAAAAGATCGCGCTCGCGTTCGCCATTGAGCCGATGTCGGGGACTTGTCCGTCGGGCGCAACCAGGTCGCTCGTCTTCACGGTTGCACCCAGATCTTTGGCAGCTTTTTTCAAATCGTGCTCAGCCTTGGCGCGGTCGGAAAGCTCCTGCGTCTTCTGTTGCAGCAAAAAGCCGGCGCGCTCGTTCTTGAACTGGCTCTCGACCCGCGAACGAACCTCTTCAAACGTGGGTGTGGCGGGAGGCTTTATGGCGAGCAGTTGGAATACCACGTAGCCTTGCGGGACCTGCACCATATCGGGCGGCGACTTCTCCGTTTCGTTGAAGACAGCATCCATAAACTGCGGATTCGCACCCAGTCCGGGCAAGTTATCGGTTCGGCTGAAGAATTCGGTGGTGACTGCCGTCTGACCTTTGGCGGCAGCGGCCGCGTCGAATCCATCCGTACGCGCATGGCTAAGCAGGGTGTTCGCTGCCACTTCGGTGGCGCGCGCCGTTTTCTGCTGCCTCACTTTCTCTTCGATCTCGCTCTTCACCTCGGCCAGCGTCTTGAGATGAGCCGCCTGCTTATCTTCGACGTGGATGATATGGAAGCCGTAACTGCTCTTGACGAGGTCGCTAGTCTGTCCTTTGCCGAGTGAAAAAGCGGCCTTCTCGAATTCAGGCACGGTGCGTCCGCGACCGATCCAGCCAAGCTCGCCTCCGCTCTTGGCGCTGCCGGGATCGTCAGAATATTTTTCGGCGAGCTTGGCAAAATCCCCGCCCGCCTTGACTTCCTTCAGCACCCCTTCGGCTTTCGCGCGTACATCGGCGACGGCCTTCTCATCTTCCTTGGCGCCGGGCGCAGGCAAAGGAGTCTTAATCAGAATGTGGCTGACCTTCACCTGCTCGGGCACGCGGTACTCGTCGCGGTGCTGATCGTAATACGCCTGCAGGTCAAGATCCGTAACCGTAATCGCCGCCGCTATTTTTGCGCTATCCACGACGACATACTTAATCTGCCGCTTCTCGGGGATGGAATTGTTGTAGGCCGCCTTGTTGCGTTCGTAAAAAGCTTTCAGTTCCTCGTCGGTGGGGTGCAACCCCTTCAGGATGTCGGCCTGCGTGATCGCGGCATATTCGAATTTCACCTTGGTGTTGCTGCGTTCGAATTCGTCGCGCACTTCGGCGTCGCCCACGAAGGCGCTGGTTGAAACGAGAGCGCGCAAGCTCCGCCTGAGAATTTCGTCCTTCACCTGCGCTTCAAACTGAGGAACGGTCAGGTCGTTGCGCTGAAGAAGTTCTTCGTACTCTTCCTGCCCGATGAACTTGCCGTCGGGAAAGAACGTAGCGCCAAGCTGCCCGTGCTGGAGCTCATCGCGCAGTTGGTCGTCGCTGACGCGCAGGCCCATGCGGAGCGCCTCCGCCACCAGCGCTTTCTCATCGATAAGCTGCTGAGCCGCCTGACTGACAAAATAGGGCATGAGCATGCTGGCCTGCGGTCCGCCGCGAGGGAACTGCTGCCGGATCATGGCCCTGGCTGCACGCTGCACCTCGATCACAGTCACTTGCTGGTCGCCAATTGTGGCCAGAACGCCAGCCGGAGGCTTGCCAATACCGAAACTGGAGCCGATCCCGCCGGGAATTAGCGTGATCGCCATCGAGGCACAGATGAGGACGAGTAGTGCGCCGAGAATGATCTTCACGGTCGGCCCTGCATTTTGAAGCTGTCGAATCATATTGGGATAACTCCGCCTCGCGGTAACTACGTCTCAGATTGCTCCACGCTGGAAACCGGAATCTATGATTATAAACTAGTACCGTCTAACATAAATTCGCGGCATAAACAGAATTGGTTTAAAGGGCGCGGCTGAAACCCCGCCGCAACCCGGTCCGGTCAAGAGGGGGCTTTGGCCCGTGGGATAAACGGCGCGAAAATCCTCTATTGAATCGAATTAATAAAAGTGTTATGAACATAGGGCGGCTCCGCAGAATGCGGCGCCGGCTTCCCATTTTTCCATCTTTATTTCGTCAAGGAAACTTTCATGAAGATACTCAGGCTCCTGATCCCGTTCTTTTCGCTAGCGGTTGCAGCCGCCCAGCCCAGCTTCCAACCGGCTCCGGCCCTGACGCTCCCTTTGCGCGATGGGTGGGCGCTGCAGTCTTCCGCTAAAGTGACGGCAACGGGCGAAGCGATCTCCAGCGCGTCGCTGGAGGCCACATCCCAGACCAAATTTCAGACCAAGGACTGGATCCAGGCGGACGTTCCGACGACCGTGGTGGCAGCGCAAGTAAAGAGCGGGCTGCTGCCCGATCCCTTCTACGCCACGAACCTGCGGCAGTACCCAGGGGTCAGCTATCCCATCGGCTTCAATTTCTCGAATATTCCGATGCCGCCCGACAGTCCCTACGCGGTTTCGTGGTGGTACCGCAAAGAGTTCACGCTGCCCGATGCATTTGCCGGGAAAACCGTATGGCTGAACTTCCGTGGCATCAACTACCGCGCCAACATTTTTCTCAACGGAAAGCAGATCGCCAATTCGAATGAGGTTGCCGGCGCTTGGAGGATCTACGAATTCAATGTCACGTCCGCCGTCAAGCCCGGGACGAATGTGCTCGCGGTGCAGGTGTGGGCGCCGACAGAGAACAGCCTCGCGATCAATTTCGTGGACTGGAACCCCGCGCCTCCCGACAAGAACATGGGGCTGTGGCGTGAGGTGTATTTAACGGCCAGCGGGCCGGTCGCGCTGCGGTATCCGGCCGTGTTATCGAAAGTAGATTCGCCCGCCGGCGAGGCCAGTGCAAGTGCGGCCCACTTGACGGTGACGGCGCTGCTGAAAAATGCCAGCGCTCACCCGGTGAAAGGAACGCTGAAAGGCCGGATCGGGGATATCGAAAATATCGAATTCGCACAACCCGTGGAGCTTGCGGCGGGAGAGTCGAAAGACGCGGTCTTCTCGCCGGATCGGTATCCACAGCTCAACTTGCGCAATCCGCGGCTGTGGTGGCCGGCGCAGATGGGAACGCCGAACCTGTACCCGCTGCATCTTTGGTTTGAGGTGAACGGAGAGGTCTCCGATTCGTCCCATACGAAGTTCGGCGTTCGCGAGATCACCTCCGAAGTCGTCGAGCAGGCGCCGGATCGCCTGAAACGCCTGTTCAAGGTCAACGGCAAGAACATTCTGATTCGCGGCGGCGGCTGGACGCTTGACATGATGCTGCGCGAGACCCCCGAACGGCTCGCCGATGAGTTCCGTTATGTGCGTGACATGGGACTGAACACGATTCGGCTGGAAGGCCAACTCGAGACCGAGGAATTTTTCGAAATGGCCGACGAGCAGGGCATTCTGGTGATGGCGGGATGGTGCTGCTGCGATTTCTGGGAACACTGGGGGAACTGGAAAGATGAGGACTTCGAGATCGCAAAGTCCTCCCTGCGCGACCAGATCTACCGCCTGAGGAGCCATCCGAGCATGCTGGCATGGCTGAATGGCAGCGACAATCCCCCGCCGCCGGACGTGGAAGAGATGTATCTGAAGATTGAAGGCGACCTGCGGTGGCCGAATCCTGTGGTGTCTTCGGCCACGGCTAAGACGAGCACAGTGACGGGCGAAAGCGGCATGAAAATGACCGGACCTTATGAATACGTCGCGCCTTCGTACTGGACGGCGGATCCGTATCTTCACACCGACGAAAAGCCTTGCAATCCGGGCGGGTGTGGCGGCGCTTACGGCTTCAATACCGAAACCAGCATGGGGCCGGCGGTTCCGCCGATCGAGAGCGTCGAGCGCATGGTCCCCAAAGACCATCTCTGGACGGTGGATGGGCCGGTCGATGAATACTGGAATTTTCACGCGGGTGGCGGCCACTTCAAGACCATTCAGGTGTTTACCGATGCGCTCAATGCGCGCTACGGAAAAGCGAACAGCGCGGAAGAATTCACCTACAAATCTCAGCTCATGACCTACGAAGGCGTGCGTGCCATGTACGAGGCTTACAGCCGCAACAAATACACTGCGACGGGCGTCATCCAGTGGATGCTGAATAACGCGTGGCCTTCGACGATCTGGCATCTCTACGACTACTATCTGCGGCCGGGCGGAGGCTATTTCGGCGCGAAGAAGGCGATGCAAACGCTCGATCCGGTCTATGGATACGACGACCACTCGGTATGGCTGGTGAGCGGCCAATATGTGGATGCCAAGGGACTGAAGCTCGCGGCGCGGGTGTTCAATCTGGATGGGACGCAGAAGTTTTCCCGGGACATCACGCTAAATGCTGCCGCCGACAGCACGGCGAAAGTGTTTGAGCTTCCGCAGATCGAAGGACTGTCGCCAGCATACTTCCTCGATCTTCGTATCACCGATGGCAGCGGCAAGCTGGTGGGATCGAACTTCTACTGGCTCTCGACGAAACCGGAAACGCTCGACTGGACAAAATCGAACTGGTACATGACTCCGACCGCGTCGTATGCAGACTATACTTCGCTCGCGCAGTTGCCAAAAGTAAAGCTGAAGGTATCGAGCCGCAGCGAGCGCAATGGCGAAGATTTGGTGACCTACGTCTCCGTGGAGAATCCCGGCAAGACCGTGGCATTTTTCGTGCGCCTGAAACTCGACAAGGGCAAAGGTGGCGAAGAAATTCTGCCGGTTATCTGGCAGGATAACTACATTTCTCTGCTGCCCGGTGAAAAGCGCGAGATCACAGCCACCTATCGCGCTAACGACTTGGGAGCGGCGAAGCCAGACGTCGAAGTGAGCGGTTGGAACGTGAAGTAGATTTGGTAATTGTGTAATCGGGTAATTTTGTAATTTGAAAGCCAGGTGAGCTTTCAAGGCCGTATCTCATGAATCGTTTTGGGTAGGGCACGGCTTCAGCCGCGCCGCCAAGAGTCACCAGCCAGCGTTTCTTCGCGTTGCTGACTTCCGCGCCGCTCTGCTACTTTGAATGGTCTCGTGCTTGCTGCTGACCTTGTGGGGTGAGATGTAATGCCGGCCATCAAATTCCGCGGTGTGGACTTTATCGACTTTGACACGTTGCTGAACGACGACGAGCGCCTGGTGCGCGACACGGCGCGCCAGTTCATCGAAGACAATCTCGTCCCGATCATTGAGGAGTGCAACCGCGCCGGCCGCTTCCCGCGCGAACTGGTGAAGCCGATGGCCAATCTTGGATTCTTCGGCGCGTCGCTCAACGGCTACGGCTGCGCCGGCATGTCGAACGTCGAATACGGCCTGGTCACGCAGGAACTGGAACGCGGAGATTCCGGTGTGCGCTCGTTCGTCAGCGTGCAGTCGGCGCTGGTGATGTATCCGATTTATACCTTTGGCAGCGACGAGCAGAAAAACACGTGGCTGCCCGCGTTGCAAAAAGGCGAAAAGATCGGCTGCTTCGGATTGACCGAACCGGACTTCGGGTCGAATCCGGGTGGCATGAGGACGCGCGCTCGCAAAGTTGGAAAAGAATATCTACTGAACGGCGAAAAGATGTGGATCACCTCGGGCACGATCGCCGATGTGGCAGTGATCTGGGCCAAGGTCGAAGATGAAGGCGACAAGATACGAGGATTTCTGGTCGAGACCGACCGTCCTGGATTCAAGGCGGATGACATTCACGGGAAGTGGTCGCTCCGCGCCTCGGTGACGTCGGGCTTGTCGCTGCAGGATGTCCGAATACCCGAGTCGAATCTGTTGCCGGCGTCGAACGGATTGAAGTCTCCGCTGATGTGCCTGAACCAGGCGCGCTATGGAATCGCATGGGGCGCGGTCGGCGCAGCGATGGCGTGTTACGACTGCGCGCTGCAGTATTCGTTGTTGCGGAAACAGTTCCGCGATCAACCCATCGCCTCGCATCAGCTCGTGCAGGAGAAACTCGCATGGATGATCAGCGAAATCACGAAGGCGCAGTTGCTCGCGCTGCAGGTCGGCCGCTTGAAAGACGCCGGGAAAGTGCAGCATCAGCACATTTCGATGGCGAAGAGAAATAACGTATGGATGGCGCTGGAGTGCGCGCGGCTGTCACGCGATATTCTTGGCGCAAACGGCGTCGCTGACGATTACCCTATCATGCGGCACCTTATGAACCTCGAAAGCGTAAAGACCTACGAGGGCACGCATGACATCCACGCGCTGATCATCGGGGCGAGCGTGACGGGGATTGACGCGTTCTAGCGCCAATATTTTCCGACGCATCCGTGAGGGCTTCGCGGAGCAGGATCTTTATATAGGTTTGGTATCCCACGCCCTTGCGGGCCGCCAATCGGCGCGCCGTTTCGAGGTCCTTCGTCGCGAGCCGCAGCGTGACGGGCTGTGAAGGCTTCTCTCCCTGGAGTAAGCCGCCCAGCGTCAATGGCCGCTTCTGCCTCATCCGCTGCCGGATTTCCGCCTCGATTTCGGAACGATGAGCGTCCCACCACGCCGCTTCTTCGGCTTCACTGGAAAACTTCGGGATCACCGCTTGCTTCATTTTTGCTTTCGCCATGTTCATTCCAGTCCCCATTGCTTGAGGTAAAGATCCGCTGTTTCTTTGTCCGCAGTCCAGCCCGTGATTGGACGCATCGCCTCGGCGCGGACTGCAAACACAATGTTCAGTATTCGACCGGTACGAGTCGCACCGACTGCAACCCATCGCTGTTCGTTCCCCTCCATTTGGTATTCCAAGAGGATGTGGTTTCCGGACAGCACGTCCTCCGCGTCGGAACGTCCGATACCATGGTTCGCGAGATGCCTTTCGTTATGCTCGTCCCAGTCGAACTCGGGGTCGTCTCGCACTAGACACAGTGTACATTAATTGTACATATACTGCAAATGAACTCCGTTAAGTGGTTGTATTCAAGAGCATTACCACTTACCCGTAGAGTTCCGCCAGCAGTTCATACGCCCGCCGCATGTGCGGAATCACTATGCTGCCGCCTACCACCAGCGCCACGTTGATCGCTTCCTCCTGCTCGGCGCGAGTCACGCCCAGGCGATAGGACTGAATGAGGTGGTAGTAAATGCAGTCGTCGCAACGCAAACAAGCGGAGGCAACCAACCCCATCAATTCTTTGTATTTCGCGGGCAGCGCGCCTTCCAGGTACGTGTTGTGATCGAGGTTGTAGAAGCGTTTGACGAGGAAGTTGTCGGCTTTGTCGACGCTTTGATGCATTCGGGCGCGGTTTTCCAGAAAACGCCGGGCGAGTTCACCTTTTTCAGCAACCTGCTTCTCGGAGAAGAGATAGGCAGGTTCTTTGCGGTCTTTGGTCACGTGTTCAGTGGCTGTCGGTTCGGTGTTCATGATGGAAGATTAGCAGATACTTTGCCGTCGAGGATGCTCGTAATCTGCACTTCCCTCTTCGCTCCGAAGGGGATATATTCCAAGATCGCGTTATGTCCAGGAGGCACTGATGACAACCCAAACCCAACCCCGTCCCGAACCGCACGCGAAGAATTTCGGGGAGAACATCGAAAGCGATCTGGCGCTGGAATTTTTGCGCGTGGTGGAGATCGCGGCCATCGAGTCGGCGCGCACCATGGGCCAGGGGGACCGTCCGCTGAGCGACCAGGCGGCCACCGAGGCCATGCGCAAGACGATGGACACGGTCCCGATGCGCGGCACGATTGTGATCGGCGAAGGCGAGCGCGACGACGCGCCCATGCTTTATATCGGGGAGCAAGTGGGCGGTACGTATCCGGACGGACGGGAGGTTCCGCCGGTCGACATCGCCGTCGATCCGCTGGAAGGCACGAACCTCTGCGCCACCGGCGCGCCGGGCGCGATCACGGTGCTGGCGGCTTCGGAAAAAGGCGGGCTGCTGCATGCTCCCGACTGCTACATGGAGAAAATCGTGGTGGGGCCATCGTGCAAAAACGCGGTGGAACTGGACGCTCCGGTGGCCGTCAACCTGAAAAATATCGCGCGGCGGATGCATCGCGGCGTGGAGGACCTGGTGGTGGTCGTGCTCGACCGTCCGCGGCACGAGAAGCTGATCGCCGATATTCGGAAGGCGGGCGCGCGCATCAAGCTGATTGGCGACGGCGATCTTTCGGCGGGCATTGCCGCGGCGGTGATGGGAACCGGAGTGCACGCGGTGATGGGATCGGGCGGCGCGCCGGAAGGTGTGATTACGGCGGCCGCGATCCGCTGCCTGAACGGATACATGCAGGGACGGTTGGTCATCGACAAGCCGGAACTGGAAGAGCGCATCGCCAAGATGGGGATCACGGACAAGCGGAAAGTCTATGAGGCAGAAGACCTTGCGCCGGGGAAACAAATGATCTTCGCGGCGACTGGAGTGACCGAAGGCGCTTTGCTGAAGGGCGTCCGCTTCTTTGGCGAGGGGACTCGGACTTCTTCGGTGATTCTGACTTTAAGGACTGGGCGGGTGCGATTTATCGAGAGTATTCATCTGGATAAGGGGCCGGATGTTAGAGTCCGGTTCGCGTAGGGCAGGCGTCAGGTCTCAGGTCTCAGGTCTCAGGTCTTAGGAGAACCTCTCGGCATTGGAAGGGTCTCAACTTTTTTCGTGGGGATCCGACTCCCCATTGGGCCTTTTTCGTCTATTTTCCTGGGATGTTCCCGGTCTGTACCCGTACTGAACAGCCGGGGACATCCCTGACATTTTAGACCGGGCACATCCCTGACACTTTTTCCTCTCCTGGCATCCCGGTGAGGGGATGGGGTGCAGGGGAAGGGGATCCTTCCTC
>Ga0074046_10004673_pt1 | contig 11101 bp, 14 predicted proteins | sample BogForMeECP23OM3_FD_94441 | JGI IMG/M metagenome (GOLD analysis project Ga0074046, IMG submission 94441) | Bog forest soil microbial communities from Calvert Island, British Columbia, Canada - Bog Forest MetaG ECP23OM3 | ecosystem: Environmental > Terrestrial > Soil > Wetlands ...
AGTCCGCATCAGTCGGGAACCAAGCCCGAAACTCCCCAAGGGACTTAGGGTAGTGGATGCTGGCGAGGGGTCGCTCCATCCATCCGGCATACGCCAAGTCCGGTTAAATGGATATCCCAGAGCAAGGGAATGCGAGAATCGTCGCATCGCTTGGCGTGGAGGCTGGCCACCGCGTTCTCGAAATAGGGTTTGGCAATGGCCGTGCGGCGCCCCAGGTGATCGCGAAAGCTGCGGATATCCGATACTCAGGCATCGACATTTCTCCAACCATGGTTGCGGAAGCTTCTGCCTTCAACGCCGCCATGGTTGCCGCAGGCAGGGCCAGCTTTCAGTTGGGATCGGCGGAGCGCATGCCGTTCGCCGATGATGTCTTCGATCGCGTCTTCTCCATCGGTGTCATTCATTTTTGGATTGACCCGTCCGCTTCTCTTATGGAGGTGCGCCGGGTTCTGCGCTTCGGCGGCTTGATGTGGATGGGCTGTCTGGCCCCGCAGGAAGCGCCCGACTTCGCCCGAATGGAATATGGCTTTCACCTCCGCGACGCCGCTGAGTGGGATGCGCTCTGTCGCGCCGCCGGCTTCACGGATGTCCATGCCGAAAAAATCGAATTCCAGCAGAGTACCACCAGCGGCTCGCCGATACGGCGCTATTTCATCCATGTGAGTGGCCGCGGCTAGGTTGCTGGCGCATCCATCTTCAGCTTTGGAGCGAGCGGAAGCGCGGGACGCGAATTGCCTCCCAAAGACGCGCTGGTGAAATACCGCTTCTGGCGCAATCCTCCCGTACAGGCGCCGACCAGGGGGGTCTGCAAAGGGGTCGAATCCGGCCGTCTGGCGGCCGACCCAGTCGGGCGCCAGGTGTCAGGCCCCTTCCCACTAGCTCAGCCGCTGGAGAGCCGCCCGAGCCGCGCTGTTGCCGGGATCGACCTGAATCGCGCGCGAATAGGACTCGATCGCCTTGGCGCGATTGTTCAGTTTGTCGTAGCAGAAGCCCAGGCCCGCCCACGCCTCGGAAATGTTGGCGTTGACGTTCAAGGCGGCGTTGAAATCCTCGATCGCCGCTTGGTACTTGCCGGTCCTCATCAGGCTCTGCCCGCGGGCCTGGTAGGGAGCGCCGGCAAAAGGATCGCGGTCGATCGCGTTGTTGAAATCGGTGATCGCCTGAACGTCGTTGCCCTGGCGCTGATAGATGAGCCCGCGGGCGTGATAGGCTTGCGCGCCTTCGGGGTTCAGGCGGATCGCCTGGTTGAGGTCGGCGAGGGCGCCATCGAAGTTGTTCTGCGAACGAAGAAGATTGCCGCGCCCGAGATAGGCGGCGGCGTCGTTCGGATTGACCGCGATCGCCTGATTGAAATCCTGCATCGCCAGCTCGTCTTTCTTCTCCTGGCGATACGCGAGCGCGCGGTTTGTGTAGGCGCCGGAAAAGCGCTGATCGAGCTCGATCGCGTGAGAGAAATCATCGATCGCGTTCGAGAATTGTCCGAGCTTGGCGTAAACGACGCCGCGCGTGTTGTACGCGACCGCATCGCGCGGATTCCTCTCGATGACCTCGGTCAGCGAGGCGATGTTTCCGGCGTTGGAGGCCTGCGCGTTCTTGTCCGTGTAGACCTCCGCCACCCGCGACGACGGATCGACTCCCATGGTCTCGTTGCATGCACCGAGCGCCAGCGCCATCGCCAACGCCATCCCCGCCAGGGCCGACGCGCTTCCAAGCCTAACCATGACCTTCACCCTAAGCGGACTGCCCGCGGTCCCCGCCGGGACGAACGCCTCACGCAGAAGGCGCAAGCTCAAACGCAAAAACCCCGCCGCGGCGGGCGGGGTCCAGATTGTCCTTGCGCCTCGCTGTGCGAACCGCGCAACAGACCGCCGTCCCGGATCAGCCGGCCGAGCGCTGCGGGCCGGGCGCAGGCTTCGCCTTGACCGGCAACAGGCCCTCGCGCTGCAGCTTCTTGCGGGCGAGCTTACGCGCCCGCCGGACGGCCTCGGCCTTCTCGCGCGCCCTCTTCTCCGACGGTTTCTCGTAATGGCCGCGCAGCTTCATCTCGCGGAAAATTCCCTCGCGCTGCATCTTCTTCTTGAGCGCCTTGAGGGCCTGGTCGACGTTGTTGTCGCGAACGAGTACTTGCAAAGGGCTATCCTGTGTTGTGAGGTCGGGCCTCGACGAATTCGAGATTGCGCTAAAGACGCAAGAGCGCGCTTCCGCGGGGGAGGCGCGCCGACTTGGGCACGCCATTACCAGAAGCGCGCCGCTTTGTCCAGCGAAGGATGCGCTGCGCCCTCGCGATCCTCGCGATCTTCGGTGTTTCCTCGCCGCTCCGGCCGTGGCATAGAGCGGCAAAGCCAGGAATTTTGGTCATGAACAAGATGGAGCGAAGGCCCGCCGAGGCGGGCGAGGCCAAAGTCGAGTTTCTCGACGGCGATTTCCGAATCGTCCGCCCGGGCGCCTTCGTGCGCTGCGCCGTCACGGGGGAGCCGATCCCGCTCGATGAATTGCGCTACTGGAGCGTCGACCGGCAGGAGGCCTACGCCAGCCCCGCCGCATCGATGAAACGCGAAACCGAGCAGAAATAGGCGACCCGGCCGATTCTCGGCCGCCTTCGACGCCGCATTTATATGAAAACTCGCCGTGCTTCGGCCATATCAAGGGCTTGGGCGCCAACAACGACCTTTCGCCTTAAGACATTGATTTGCCTACGCCACACCCCGATTCTGCGCAAGTTGGGTCAGGTCGGAAGCTGGCCCGCAGCAGCCCGTATTCGTGCAGTTGCCGGAGCCATTGGGCGTCATCGACATCGGGTCTTGCGGCCGGGGACATGCTTGGCGTCCCGCGCGTTGACCAACATCACCTTAGCGCCTGTCCCGTCTATCTCCGAGCGCCAGCGGATTCTGCGAAGGCTGTTCGCCTGACGCATCGAGCCGGTTCGGCAGCGCAAGGACCGCGGATTGGTCGCCTTTTTCGACGACGACCGCGCGCAACTTGACCGTTTTCAGCCGCCATCCGGAGGTCTCCTCCCCTTCCCGGACGCGCTTAACCGCTTGCGTGGCGGTATCTCTCAACATGGCGACGCTCGTCCCTGGACTGACGATGGTTCCGATCAATGTAAGCGTCGGCCGCTCCGGCGGAGCCGGCGCGGGATCCGGCGCCGGTGGAGGCGGAGGCGGAGGGGCCGCCTGAACAGCCAACGCCGGGGGGCGGCGCGACACGGAAAAGAGCGGTCGGTCCCGTGTCGCGGTAAGAGCGCTCAGCGGAATCATCCACAGCGGGTTGCCGCCCTGCGCCGCCGCGTCGCGATGAGGCCCGTCAGCCGCAGGAGCCGAGCCCTCGGCGCCCGCAATGCCGCCTCGAGCGGGCGCATGCGCGGCTTCGACCTCGGCTTTCACGCCCTCGCGATCGTCGATCGGGCCCGCCGAAGCCGCCGCCGCCAGGGCGAGGCCCAGAACAGAAAACGCTGCGGCTGCTCTAATCATTCGGGCGGCCGCCACTGTCCCACGACCGACATTGTCATCCGCATGCGCCCGCTCTCCGGCTCGCCGAAGTCTTCCGGCGATTGGATCGAAAGTTTGTCAACGAAGAGATAAGGCATCCCGGCCTCGATGTCATAAAGAATCGTCTGCAGCGCCGCCTGTGCGACCTCCACGCTGGCGGTCAGCGTGACGAAACCGCTCTTGGCCTCCGGGGCGTCGAGTTCGACCTGCGAAGATATGACGGCGCCGCCGGCTTTCATGACCGCCGCGCCGAATCGCTGCTCCAACGCCGCGCCCGCGATCGTAATCGTTCGCGCGTCGAGAAACGGCGAACCGCTCATGCTGGCGTCCGAAGCGAGCGAGTCCGGCGGCCGGGGCCGCGAATGTTCGGTCAACCGGTCGAGCCGCTCCCGCGCCGCCGCGATCTCGCTCGATCGGGCCCACAGATCGTCCACGAGCCACAACGACGAAGCCAAGAGGCCGACCACGATGCCGACATAAGCGAGAACGGCCAAAGCCTCACGGCGGCCGGAGGCGACCCCGCTGGTGGACAAGAGCGTCAATCCGTCACCGCAAATGGCGGCTCGATTTGAGCCTCGATGTGAAAGGTCTCGCCGCCGTCTGGAGCTCTGACGGTAGGCGCGAAAAAAGTCGCCCGTGTGAATCGCCGGGACTGCTCGATCAGCCGGATCAACGCAGGAGCGTCGCCGGACAGGCCGACGATTTGAACCTTGCCGTCTTCGATGCGCAATTCCGTCAGATGCGTATCGTCGGGCAGCGTCTTTGCCAGCGCCTCGAGAGTCATGACGGCGGAACGGGCCGTCCGTTTCCGCGCCTGAAGCGCCTGAACGGCCTGCTCGGCCGCCGAATCTCGCCGATTCAACAGCGCCGCACGGCGCTCGGCGATCCGGTTCTGCAGCTCGGCGAAGCGCGCCTCGTATGCGTCGCCGACGACGGCCCAGACGCAGAGGCTGGTCGCGAAGACAAGGCCGGAAAGGCCGAGGCCAATAACGAGGCGGCGGCGCAAATGGCGAGCGCCGTCTTCGCCGTCCGATCGGCGCGCGAAGACCGGTATGACGAGCGCGCCTTCGTCCTCGGCTCGCGTCGACATGCGGATGTCGCTCACCCGAGCCGCGGCGAGGGCCTGCGCGATGGGAGCGACCAAGGCGGTCGCTGTGGCTGCGACTGCGATCGCGATCCGATCGGAGCCTGCCTCCGCGGGCGCGCTCCAGCCGAACACCGCGTCGCTCGGGCTCCAGGGGGTCAGGCGATCGATCTGCGACCGGACGACGCCTTCGAGGAACTGACTGGCGCCGCGCGGCAACTCGAGCGTCCGGAAGACGAAGCGCGAGGGCGCCAGCACGACATCGACCCGGCTTTGCGCAAGCAGCGTCCGCATCCGCCCGGATATCGGGCCGGCAAAACGGTCCTGCTCGAGGCGCAGCGGCGGCTCCGCGAGCGGGCGCGCCGCGCCTTTGCGCCATTCGGCGGCCAGGAACGCGCCTTCCGCTTGCTCGATGAGCTCGATCCTGCGGCCGCGCCGCATCATCCCGTCGAGAAGAGCGACCCCGGCGGCGACGTCATCGATCCAGGCCGACAAACGTCTGAGGAATGAAGCCGCAGCGGTCACCGCTGGCGCCTATCCGGATTGCATCGGACCATCGAAATCGTCCCGCCAGTAGAGAAGATCATAGGGCTCGTCTCCTCCGTCCTTGAGACGAAACACGACTTCCGCTTGAATGCGCCTGCCGTTGTCGAACTGAACCTCGACCGCGGCGCGAACCGCCTTTGATCGGTCCGTGCTGGCGTGGCTCTTCGCCGGACCGAGCAGCTCCAAGAGCGCCCGTCCGTCACCCGGATCCTTCGCGCGCGCCTTCAGAACTTCGCCGAGGATCTGAGACGTCATGCCCGGCAGTGCGGAGAGAACAGTCGGGTCCGCGGCGACGACGTCGATTCCGGGCCGGCCGCTGAACACTGTGACAAAAGGCAGAACGCGCTCGACCACCGGCTCCGGAAGACCGGGCAGAAGGCTGAGCTCCAAGGCATTGTCGAACGGCGCCTGACGCGGCGGATAACCGACGCCTTGTGCGGCGTAGAGCTGCGCCTCCTTGGAGGGGGCGTTGGCATTGGAGGGGGCGTTGGCGTCGGCGTTGGAGGGGACGTTGGCGTTGGAGGGGGAGTTGGCGTCGGCCTTGGAGGGGACGTTGGCATCGGCCTTGGTGCGCCAGCCGACGACGCGATCCGCAAAGGTCGCGGCGTGCTTCGAGTCGACGCCGACGGCGGCGAACAGCCCGGCCAGCAGGTCCGCCGGAGCGGCGTTGAGATCGATCCGCGCGGCTTCCGATCGAAAGGCAACGGCTACGCGGGTGCGCCCGACGCGCAGATCGAAGGCGCCGCGCGACGGCCTGGCTGGTTCTGGAACGGCGAGTTCCTGAAAGACCGCCATCTCGACCCCGGCTTGAATGGAGGCCTCCGCCTGCACGCGGTCGTCTGGGACACGCGACCCGTTGACGGTGTTGAGCGCATATATCGAATAGATCGAGGCGAGCGTCGCCAAAGCCGCCAGAATCCAGAGGACTGCGACGAGCACGAATCCTGCGGCGGCGCTCCCTTCGGATTCTACGGCGGGCGTCATCACGGGCGGCCTCATTGCTGCGGCGCCGGACCGGCCGCCTGCGGGGCGGAGGTTGTTGCGGCCGCGGGCGGGTTGGCTGCATTCGCTTGCGCTTCGAGTTTGGGGACCCCTGGCGCGGTAACTTTCACGCGAACCGCGGTCGAGACCGCAAGCACACGCTTGCCGACGGCGTCACGGACCGTTATCCGCACCGCGTCGGGCAAGCGCTGTTTGCTTTTCCAGCTATCCACCCAAACGCGGTCCGGCCCAGCGTAAGCGAACGACGCTCGGAACGGCGCGCGAACGAGAGCGACGGCGTCGCCGAAGGCGAAGCGTTGCGCCGACGTTCCCGGCGCCGCTGGCGCGAACGGCGCGCGCGTACGCGTAAGCGCCAGGCCGCGATCGTCCTTGGCCTGAGCCAGGCGCACGACCTCGAGATGAGGATGGGAGTCCGGGCCGATCGCCGATCGGACGAAAACTACCGTCGTGGAGTCGCCTTCGAACAGCGGCGTCGGCGCGTCGGCCCGAGGCGTCACATATTCGGCGGCCGATACGTCCTCGACGATGCGTTCGAGGCCGACGCCCAGCAAATCCGCGCGCTGGAGATTGACGAAGCCTCGCCGCCAGTTGGGGAGCCACTGCCCCGTCACCGCGGCAAGCGCCATGACGATCGTCGCCGTCAGCGCGAGCGCCGCCATCGCCTCGATCAGCGAGAAGCCGGCGACGCGCGCCTCGGGTTTCGCTCGCCTCATTTCGCTGGCTGCTTGCGCAGGCGGATCGTGTCGATCTCGATCATCGCGCCGGACGGGGACCGCACCCGCAGGGCAACGCTCTGCGGGATCCAGGATGTTCCGCCTGCGCCGGCAGTCGAAACCGGCGCGGAGTCGATGCGCCATTCATGGGCGTCGAGCGAACCTGTCAGGCGGCCGAACGGAAGCGCATTGCGTCCCGGCATGCCGGCAAGAATCTTGCGAGCGCTCTCGATCTCCGCGAGATGCCGCTCCGTGTAAAGGCTGGCGCGCAGGCTCGAGTTGGCGAGCGCGCCGATCGCCGCCAACCCCGATCCGGTCACCGCCAGCGCCATGAGCGCTTCGAGCAGGGTAAAGCCCGCCGTTCCGCCTCGTTCAGGCCTTGATCGCCACAATTTCGACGCCCCCCGTCAGCCAGTTGACGCGAATCTGATACCCGACTCCATTGCGGGAGAGTGCGACCGCGCCCCCGCAAGATGCGCCGCTCGGAAAGAATTCGATCGTCGAGCCGGTTCGCCGATTCGAGCATCGCTGCGCCAGGAGGGCCGCGAAGGTCACGTCGGCCGGAATCTCGACGACGTGGTCGCCCGCGCCCGAGCGAACCGTGCGGCGGTCGGCGTCGAGCGTCGTCGCGACCGCCAGATGACCGCGGATGGCGGCGTTGCGGTCGCTTTTGAGGAGCGCGGCGACCTCGACAACGTAACCGGCCAGGCGCGCCTGCGAGGTGGCTCGCGGAATCGCCGGCAGGACGAGGACCGCGAGAAGCGCGATGATCGCCAGCGCGCAGACGACTTCGATCAGCGTGAATCCGGCCTCCTCTTCCATCGGTTCCCCTACCGCGACGCGCTCTTGATCATGTTCTGCGAGTCGCCCATCGCGCCTGCTCCGTAGGAATCGATCTCGTAAGGCGCATGATCGCCGGGAACCTTGTAAACGTAGGGGTGGCCCCAGGGATCGTTGGGCACCGACCCGGTCCTGAGATAGGGGCCGTTCCAGGCGGGCGCCGTCGATGGACGCTGGACCAGCGCCGCCAGACCTTCGTTCGCGGCCGGATAGGCGCCGTTGTCTAGGTAATAGAGATCGAGGGCGGCCGCGAAGCTCTCGATTTGGATCTTTGCGGTCTTCACCTTCGAGTCGCTGAGATAGCCGAGGACGCGCGGGCCGACGAGCGCCATCACGAGGCCGATGATCGTGATGACGACCAGCATTTCGACCAGAGTGAAGCCGGCCTCGCCCTCTCGCCCTTCGGTGCGGCCGAGGGCAGGCGAGCCCGAGCGCGCGGACAAACGAATCCATTTCCCCATGGGCCGAACTCCTATCCGACGACCTGGTTGACCGAAAGCAGCGCCGTCATCACAGATACGATGAGCCCGCCGACAATAACACTGATTACGATGATCGCGAAGGGCCCGACGATCCCGATGGCGCGATCCAGGCTTCGGCGCAGCTTCGCCTCATAGAATTCGGCGATTCGCCCTGCCAACACAGGCAACTGACCGGAATCCTCCCCCAGGCGCAGAGTGCGAATCGCCATCGGAGGCAACGCCCCGGCCGTCGTCAGCGCCTCCGAAAGCTTGCCGCCCTGGCGCACCCTGTCGACAACATTTGACCACCGTATGACGCTGCCGGTCGCCGCCATCGCGTCGGCGAGAATCCGCAAGGCCGCCGTAAGACTGACGCCGCTGGACAACATCAGGCCCAGATTGCGGCAGAAGAGGCTCGCGCGGTGAGAATCCATGATCGGCCGGACCACCGGCAAGCGCGTGAGCGCGCCGACGAGCCGCGCGCGCAACGTGCGCTGTCGCAATGCGAGCCAGCCGGCGAGGAGCGTAACGAGCACCGCCGCTGCAATCGCTTGGCCGTTCGAGCGCAGCAGGTCCGACAGCGCGAGGAATGTGACCAGCACGGGGTCCAGCTTGGCGTTGAAATCGCGAAACACGCCGGCGAACTGGGGCAGCACGACGAGGAGGAAAAACAGCAGCACTCCGCCTGCGCCGACCAGCAGGAAGGCTGGATAGCGCAGCGTGTCCGTGAGCCGTCGCGATAAGGCCTCTGCGCGTTGACGCTCCATCGCCAGCGCTTCCAGGATCGTCGCCAGCGCCCCCGACGTTTCGCCGGCGCGCACCAAGGCGACGTAGATGGGCGGGAAAACATCGGGATGCCGCGAGATCGCTTCTCCAAAACTCTCTCCCGAGAGAATCGAAGTCGCGAGCTTGGCGACAGTCGAGCGCATGCGGCCGATGTCGGCGTCGGCCGCGAGCAGCTCCAGCGCGTCGTTGATGCAGGCGCCGGTGCGCAGCAGCAAAGCGAGATCGGCGGTGAAGACCGTCACTTCCTCGGCCCGCGGTCGCGACAGCGATTTGAACGACAAGCCGTAGCTGCTGGAGGCGCCCTCGTTCCTCGCGGCCGCAGCCTCGATCGGGATGAGGCCGAGGCCTTCAATCCGGCGATGCACTTCCCCGACCGTCGGCGCATCCAGCGAGCCGGCGACGACTTCGCCGACCTGAGTGAGAGCGCGATATTGGAATGTCGGCATCGCCTCACCGCGCCGTCGTCACTCTTAGAACTTCGGCGACCGAGGTCACGCCCTGCCGGCACTTGGCGATCGCGTCGTCCATCATCGTCGTCAGACCGGCGCGTCGGCCCGCTTCGTCGAGCGCGCCCGAATCCACCCGCGACCCGATGAGGTTGCGCACCTCGCCGCCGACCTCCAGCGCTTCGAACACGCCGACCCGGCCGCGATAGCCGACACCGCCGCAACGCTCGCAGCCGCGCGGCTCCCAGACCGATTCCCCGACGGAAAGCCCGCACGTCTCGTAGCGAGGGTCGGCGAGGATATCGGCTTCGGTGAGCCGCTTTTGCATTTTGCAGCGGTCGCACAAAGCGCGCGCGAGGCGCTGCCCGAGGACGCCCCGCAGCGTCGATTTAAGCAAAAATCCCTCGACGCCCAGATCAAGAAGGCGCGGCGCCGCGGCGACCGCGGTTTCCGTGTGAAGCGTGGTCAGCACGAGATGCCCGGTCAGCGCCGCGTGGATCGCGATGTTGGCCGTCTCGGCGTCGCGGATTTCGCCGACCATGATCACGTCCGGGTCCTGACGAACGAAGGCGCGCAGCGCCGCTGCGAACGTGAGGCCGATCGCCGGCTTGACCTGCGACTGATTGACGCCGGCAATCTCGTATTCGACCGGATCTTCGATTGTGAGGATCTTGCGGAAAGGCGTGTTGAGGACCGAGAGCATCGTCGCCAGCGTCGTCGTTTTGCCGCTGCCCGTCGGACCCGTTATGACGATCATGCCATGCGGCAGATCGAGGAGCCGCCTGATCTTGCGCTCGTCGTCGGCGCGCAATCCGAGCTTTGGCAGATCGAGCAGGCCGCGGTCTCGGGGCAGCAGTCGAATGACCGCGGATTCGCCATGCTGGGTCGGCATCGTGGCGACGCGGATATCGATGTCCTGGCTCGCCACCTCGAGTCGCGCCGCGCCGTCCTGCGGCAGCCGCCGCTCGGCGATGTTGAGGCCGGCGAGAATCTTGATGCGGGAAATCAGCGCCTGCGGCAGCGCGTGCGCCGGCGCGGGCACCGTTCTCAACAAGCCGTCGACGCGCATGCGCACATTGAGCGTTTTGCGCATCGGCTCGATGTGGATATCGCTCGCCCGAAGGTCGATCGCTTTTTCCAGAAGATCGTTGACAGCGCGCACGACGGGCGCGCCGCTCGCTAGATCGCGCAAACTGTCGACGCTTTCCTCGGCGGCGCCCGAAGTTTGGCCGACGGATGCCGCCGCCGAGCCTTCCTCCTCGCGACCCAGGCGCGCAAACAGGACTTCGCCGATATCCTCGAACGAAGCGACTGCGACCATGATCGGCCCGCCGAGCACGATCTGCGCGCCTCGTTGCGCGGCGATATCGGTCGGATCGGCGACCGCGAGACCGAATCGTCCCTCGCCGCAGTCGAAAGGAAACATCATCGCGTCGCGCAAGAAGCGCCGGCTGAAGCGCTCGACAAGCGCAGGAGCAGCCATAAGTTCTGGTAGGGTGATTCGCGGATATCTGTAATATTCTGCAACCTGATCTGCGAATTCCTCAGCGGAGAGGGCGCAAGCCTCCAGTATAGATCGAATCGACCTGAATTCTCCTCCTCTATTCGGTACCTCCGGTAAAACAACCTTCGAGGTTTGATCAGGAATAGATTCGTTGAGATGCTTCACAAAGCCGAGCAATAGCTCAGCAGAAGAACCACGTATCTCTGAAGAGTTATTTGTAGTTTCCATGAC
>Ga0074046_10004675_pt1 | contig 11098 bp, 9 predicted proteins | sample BogForMeECP23OM3_FD_94441 | JGI IMG/M metagenome (GOLD analysis project Ga0074046, IMG submission 94441) | Bog forest soil microbial communities from Calvert Island, British Columbia, Canada - Bog Forest MetaG ECP23OM3 | ecosystem: Environmental > Terrestrial > Soil > Wetlands ...
CCGGGCCAATGTCAGCGTCGCTGAATCGCTGAAAAATGGCGTGCCCGTCGTGCTCTTTCCTGAGGGCACCACAACCGATGGCCACCGTGTCTTGCGGTTCCACTCGACCATGTTGCAGCCTGCCATTGACGCCGGCGCGCTGGTTACGCCGTGCGCCATCATCTATGAACTGGACGATGGTGAAGTGGGCCGCGAAGTCTGCTGGTGGGGCGATATGGACTTTTTGCTGCACGTCTGGAACCTGCTGGGAAAGAGAGTCATTCGCGCGCGAATCGCCTGCGGGGCTCCGATTGTGGCATCTGGCGACCGGAAACAGCTCAGCCACATGCTGCATGAGCAGGTCGCGCGGTTGCACGAACAGCTTCGGCGAAACGAGATCAGCAGCCAGGTTGGCGTGGGTGTTCAAGGCTAGAGCAATTGCCGCCTTGCGGTGCCGGACCCAGGGTTGCTCGGTGCGAGCTAAAGCCTGCGCCGCCGCTGTCAAAGTAGTATGATTCTGATGTAGCACGGGTCTGGTTCACCCTACAGGCCGCGTCCGTGTTTTTTCTTTGCGCTACAAAAATCTCCACATCAAAGAGGCTCTGGCAAAATCATGACCTTCACAACGACGACTGTAAGCGGGACACAAAACGGTCGAAAGCTTTGGATTGCACTGGGATGTCTGGTCTGTCTGGTTTTGGCGCTGGGCGCCGGGTGTGTACCCCAGAAGGCGGAAACCCCGGCGGTGACCTTCTCGACACCCTACCAGGCGGTGGTGCTCATCAACAATTCCGTCTATTACGGGAAGCTCTCCGGCTGGGGTACCTCGAATCCAGTGTTGACGGACGTCTTTTACATCATCAGCAAGACCAATCCGGACGACAAAGACAAGAAGGTCTCGAACGTCCTCGTGAAGCGCGGCAAGGAGCTGCACGGCCCCGATCGCATGTACTTGAACGGCAACCAGATTATCTTCGTGGAGCCCGTCGGTCCTGACTCCAAGGTTGCCCAGTTGATCAACGAGGCCAGCAAGCAGCAATAAACAGCTCGGGACGGCGGCCGTCTGGCCCGCCGTCCTTAGATCTTTGCGCTGTCGGCCTTCTCGCCGGGGAATAGCAGTCCGGAATCGCCGTCGCCGTCCCGCCAATCGGGGGCGTCGAGCTGGCGCGAGGTCTTTTCCACCGGCCCAACCTCTTGCAGGTCTTCCGCAGCGAGTGACTTGTCGAGTTCGGCGAACTTGCGCGCCACTGGAAACACCGAGCGCTGCATCGAGCCGACCGCGCTGTTATATGCGTCCACTGCGGCGCTTAAGCGGTTGCCGATGTTCTCGAAGTGTCTCGCCATCACGCACAGCCGTTCATAGAGCTGCGAGCCAGTCTCGCTGATTTTCTGCGCGTTCTCCGCCAGGTTCTTCTGGTTCCATCCGTAAGCGACCGCTTTGAGCAGCGCTATGAGCGTGGTCGGAGACGCGACAATCACCTTCTGGCCGACGCCGTACTCGATCAGTTCGGAATCGCCGTCGAGCGCAGCACGAAAGAAAACTTCTCCAGGCAGGAACAGCACCACGAATTCAGGCGTGGGCTGAAACTGCGCCCAGTAAGACTTGCCGGCAAGGTTGTCGATGTGTTGCTTGATCTGGCGCGCATGATCGCTGAGCCGCGCACTGCGCACGGTGTCGTCGTCAGCTTCCAGCGCCGCTAGATAGGCCGTCAGTGGGACCTTTGCGTCGATCACGATGTTCTTGCCGCCCGGCAACTTCACGACCACATCGGGGCGGTAGCGGCGGTCTTCGTTGGTAACCGATACCTGCTCTTCGAAGTCGCAGTAATCGAGCATGCCCGCCAGTTCAATCACCCGTCGCAGTTGCAGCTCGCCCCAGCGCCCGCGCGTCTGCGGCTCGCGGAGCGCCTTGACGAGGTTGCCGGTCTCCGCCTGGAGAGCTTTCTGCGTATCCAGCAGAGACGCCACCTGGGAGGTCAGCGTGCCATAGGCTCGTTCGCGCGACTTCTCCAGTTCCCTCACCTGCTCGTCCACCTGCTTAAGCGATTCGGCAATGGGCTTAATCAGCGTTTCCACAGCCTTTTCCCGCGCCTCCAGCTCACCCTTGGCTTGGGCCTGGTACTTCTCCAGCGCGCTCCTGGCCAGTTCCAGAAAACTTGCGTTGTTGCTCTGGAGCGCTGAACTCGCTAACGCCTGGAAGCTGTTCTCCAGTTCGGTGCGTGCTTCCGACAAAAGTTGGAGCTTCTCTTTGCCCGCCTCGCGCTCGGCAGCTAGCGTAGCCTCCAGCGACGCCCTGGCGGTCAGCAGAGATGAAATCTCAGTTTGCTTCAGCGACAAGTCTCCCTTGAGGACCGCAAGCTCCTGCTCCAGCGCGCTCTTGCGCTCCGCCAAAGCGGCGTTCCTCGACCTGGCCGCCAGCGTGGCGAAGGCCGCTCCGACTGCAACACCGATTAGCGCGAGAAGAATCACTACGGGAATGTTCATCAATGGGCCCTGAGGAGTGATGTTGTATTGTATGTTGGCAGCGCGACGAACGGAAGCGCGGAATGTTGCGTCTAATGCTCAATCAGATGCGCTCTCACAAGACTCTCGTTATTGTTCGCAGTTTGACCCTCACTTTGGTCGGGCTGGCGCTGCCGGTGAGCCACTCCTTTGCGCAGGACCAGTTCGATTCCGCCGGCGAGAAACAGTTGGTTGAGCTAATCAACCAGGAGCGCAGTCGCGAGGGCTTACAGCCGCTGGCGGTGGATGAGCGCCTGACGCAGGCCGCGCGCAAGCATACCGCGCAGATGGTAAAAAACAAGGCGCTCTCGCATCAATTTGACGGCGAGCCATCGCCGCAGATGCGGTCCGTGGACGAGAACCTGCGCTCTGACCGGCTGGCTGAAAATGTTGCGCTCGAGATGGACGTGGCCGGCGCCCACGCCATCCTGATGAACTCGCCGCCACATCGCGCGAACATCCTCAGTCCCAACTACAACGCCGTCGGAGTTGGAGTGATGCGCAGCGGTGACCGGCTGTATGTAACCGAGGACTTCGCGCATCGCCTGCCGGACTACTCCGAGCTGGAGGCCGATGCGGTCCTGCAAGACGCCATTGCAAAGTACGCCAGTACGAAGGGATTGCCCGCGCCGGCGCGTAAGCCTCAACTTGCGCTCCAACAGATGGCTTGCAACATGGCCCTGAGCGATGCCCTGGATCCCAATTCACCACGGAGCATTGTGGGCGTGCATCGAGTTGTGGTTTGGACGGCTACCAACCTCGAAGAGCTTCCTGGCGATGTGAAAGGTATGCTCTCGCAGCCCTTGAATTTCGGGTATTCGCTGGGAGCCTGTTTTGCTCCCAGCGTGAGCCATCCCGGAGGCGTGTATTGGATAGTTATGGTCACTTATTGACAAGGAATGTTTGCTCTTTAGAGGTTTTGCCTGGCAAGACTCGCGGTCTGAAAGAAGGATGCCAGAGTTCTAAGTTCAACTATTTCGGTCTGCTGCCCGACTTCTCCTCGTACATGGAAACATCAGCCTGCCGCAATACCTCTTCCATCGTCTCTCCCAGCTTCCATTCTGCCAGGCCGATAGATGCACTGAGGCTGAGCTTGCACTTCTCTTTGCCCAGCGGAATCGTGTAGTCGCCCAAGATCCACGTCTCGATGCGCTTCACGCGCGCTTGTGCTTCCTGCAGGTCGCAGTTCAGGAGCAGCACAAACTCGTCGCCTCCCCAGCGGCCCACCACATCCTCACGGCGAGAGGCCGTCCGCAGCTCGTTGGCGAACTGCTTGAGAAGATCGTCGCCTGCCTGGTGCCCGTACCTGTCGTTTACCTTCTTGAAGTCGTCCAGGTCGAGCATGACCAGGCAGAACTTCTCATTCATGGATATGCGCCACTCGATGTGCGACTCAACGCTCGCGCGGTTTTCGAGGTCCGTTAGCCCATCCCGGAGGCGCGCCGCTCGGCTTCGACAAGCCTGGACTGGTAGGTAGACATCTCCGCCTGCAGTTGCTTGATCGATTCGCGGCCGTCATGGGTCATCTGGTCCACGCAGTTCTTCAGTTCGGCGGCGCTGTGCACCAGCGAAGTGCGAATCTGAGTGATGTCTTCTAGGTTGGCGATGGTCTGCAAGCGCGATGTGAGTTGGGTGAACTGAGACGCGTATTTCTGGTCCCGCTCGCCTACCGATTCGGCGGTGCGGGCCAGCACGATGAGGAGCTCCTTCACCTCGTTTGTTTTCTGCTTGAAGTATTCCTCGGTACGCGATCCCCACTGCTGTAGCTGTTCCTTGACTTGCTCCCGGGTCTCCTCCATGACGGGACAGGTAGCTTCCCTGGATATGCATTGCGCGATTTCCAGGAGGCTTTGCCGCAGGCCGGAGCCAGTGGTGGAACAGGACAGCACGCCGTAGGTCCCCACGGCGCTCAAGGCCGAGCGATAGCAGTCTAGCGTGCAGGACAGCAGCTCGTCCGGTTCTTGCTCGAGGTATTTCTTAAGCGAAATCATTCTCATGAAAGCGCTGAAGTTACGCCTCATTCATCGGCAGGCCCAGCCAAACCTTCAGGATAGGCGAAAAACCGGAGAATCGACGAACAAGGGCGGTCTTAGCTGCCGCGCGCTGCCTGTGAGGCGACGTGCATTCCTGTTGGATTAGGGGGCGCACGATACGAAATAGGCGCCATAACGATTCCCCATCTTGTAAAGCAGCCTCACCTTGAAGTGGAACGGGCTCGCGTCTTTTTGCCGGAATTGCAGGTCAACGATTCCCCCAACGTACAAATCGACATTCGTCTCGAAGGCAATGCCGGATTCACTGATGTCCGTGCACACACCATCTTGGGAAACCTCGTCCACCAGACCCTGGCCGATGATGCGGACCGGTATGCAGACTCTTGCGCGGTCTTTCCTGCGCCTCTCGAACGGAAGCAGTCCAGCTCTCGTCGCCGTTAAGTTTGGATCGATCGTACTCCTCATTCCAAACTTATCGGCAAGATCTCCAGCAGCCTTTAGTCTGACCAAACCTGCCGACGCTCCTCGTAAGTTGCCGGGCTGAGTACAAACCGACGACAAACAGCTACTATTTCTTGCTCCACTCCTCCTGCGACATCACGGTCAGAGGTGCAGCCTTGGAATTCTGGAGCTGCGAGTTCAGCGGCGGCACTTGGGACGTTAGCGACTGGAACTTGGCATTGGCGTCGTCAAGCTGCTTCTTGATGACAGCGGTGCGTTCGATCTGGGACTGCGTGGGGCTGCCGGAAAAGCCATTCACGCCGCCGTACAGTTCACCCAGGTTTTCGCGCAACTTCTTCTCACCCGTTATCATGCCGCCTTCCTTCACCGAGACCAGCGACGAGCGGAACTCTTCGAGGTTGTCGGCGAACTTCTGGAGCTGCGCCTTGGTCTGGCCGTCGGTTGCGTCACTAGCGCGCTCACGGGCCTGATCGCGGAGATTGACTGTGGCGTCTACGAGGTACGTTAGCTGACCCAACATGTCATAGAGCTGAACGACCGTCTTGTGCTGTAGGGCTCGGTCTGTGGCCGTGCTCTTGCTGCGCGGATCAGGCACCAGGCTGATCGTGGTAGTGTAGGTTTCCTTCCCCTTGATCAGCTTGACGGTGTACGTGCCTTCCTGCACCTGTGGGCCCAGGAACGCGAAACCGTTTTCGACCAGTCCCGCCGCGGGTGGCACCTTAGGCGGCTTGGCGCGCTCCGGCCACTGAACGCGGTTCAGGCCGCGACGCTTGTCTCCCGGAAGGGTGGTGACCAGCTTTCCCTGCGGGTCATAAATCTCAAGCCGCAAGTCACCGAAGATATGGCGCTTCTTCTGGTAATAGACAATCGGCGCCGCTTCCGGCAGGGAGGGTCCAACGAAGTCGGAGTTGCCGTCAAAGCGCTGCTCGCCAGCAGGCAGGGTAAGCGCGGCCGGTCGCGAAGGCAGGAATGCGGCGTCCTTGGCCATTATCTCCGGAGTAAGCGCGCGAAGCGGAGTGAGATCGTCCACGATGAAAACGCCTCGGCCGTGGGTGGCGATAATCAAATCGGACTCGCGCGGATGAATGGCGATGTCACGCACCGCGACATTGGGCAGCTTGCCGGTGAACTGCGCCCAGCGTGCTCCACCATCGATGGAGACGAAGAGTCCAAACTCCGTTCCCACAAAGAGCAGGTTGGGATTGACCAGGTCTTCGCGGACCACGTGGGCATAGCCCTTCAGCTCAGGAGTTGAAATGGACGCCCAAGTCTTGCCGTAGTCTGTGGTTTTGTAGACGTAGGTCTTCATGTCACCGCTGGCGTGCCCGTCGAAGGTGGCGTAAGCGACGGCGGGATCGTGATGGCTGGCCTCGATGGTGGAGACCCAGGTGTTCGGTGGTAGGCCGGGAATGTTCTTGACCACATTGGTCCAATGCTTGCCGCCGTCGCGCGTGATCTGGACGTTGCCGTCGTCGGTTCCCACCCATATCAAGCTACCGTCCTTCGGCGATTCCGCGATGGTGAAGACGGTTTCGTATTTCTCCGCGTCGGAGTTGTCGATGGTCAAGCCGCCGGAAGTCTCCTGGTGCTGCTTCGCCGCGTCGTTGGTGGTGAGATCAGGCGAGATGCGCTCCCAGGATTCGCCGTGGTCGCGGGAGCGAAACAGAAACTGCCCGCCGAGGTAGATGGTGCCCGGAGAATTCGGGCTGAGGTGAATGGGAGTATTCCAATTGAAGCGAAACTCCGGCTCGTTCGCCCGCGGCAACGGCTTGATGTCTCTCCTCTCGCCGGTGGACTTGCGGAAGCGCGAGATCTTGCCACCCTGGTACTCGGCATAGGCGTAATCGGAATCGGCGGGATCGGAGAACGCCCAGAATCCATCGCCGAAATCGATATTTCGCCAGTGACGATTGGCGATGCCTTCTATCCCGCGCGATGGAGCCATCCAGGTTCCGTTGTCCTGCAGACCGCCGTAAACGTTGTAGGGATCGGCCATATCAAAGCTGACGTGGTAGAACTGCGAAACTGGCAGGTTGTTCAGGAAGCGAAAGTGCGTCGCGCGATCGAGCGATTGATAGACACCGCCATCGTTGCCGTCGAGCACTTGATCGGAATTGGCGGGATTGATCCAAATCGCATGGTGATCGCCGTGCACACTGTCACCGGGACTCTCGTTCATGGAAAGGGCCGAGCTGAAAGTCTTCCCGCCATCTTCGCTTACCGTCAGAGAGAATCCCGGCTTATAGACGCGGTCAGGATTGTTGGGATCGGCGACGAGACGGGCGAAATAGAACGGTCGTCCGCTGACGTTGAACGAATTGTTGACCTCGGTCCAACTTTCGCCGGCATCATCCGAGCGAAAGAGGGCGGTGTGGTTCTTCGCTTCCACAACGGCATAGACTCGAGTGTGCTTGGAAGCTGGAATCGCCAGGCCGATGCGGCCGAGGTTACCTTCGGGCAGGCCTTTGCGCAGTTCATGCCAGGTGGCGCCGCCGTCGGTGCTCTTGAAGAGTCCGCTTCCCGGACCACCGGAGCGGAAGCTGAAGGGTTGCCGCCGCACATCCCACATTGCGGCATAAATCACGTTGGGGTCCTGCGGGTCCATCACCATCTCGGAACAGCCGGTGTTCTCGTCGCGATACAGGACCTTCTTCCAGCTCTTGCCGCCGTCGGTGGTCTTGAAGACGCCGCGTTCCTGGTTGGAATTCCAGAGATGCCCCAGGGCGCAGGCATACACCGTGTTGCTATCTTTTGGGTGAATGACGATGCGACTGAGGTGCTCGGAATCGGTGAGGCCCAGGTTCTCCCAGTTTTCGCCACCGTCGCGCGACCGGTAAATGCCGGTTCCCACAGAAACGCTATTGCGCACCCACGACTCGCCAGTGCCAACCCACACGGTCTGCGGATTAGACGGGTCAATGGCAAGGGAGCCGATCGATAGAGCCGGTTGCTTGTCAAAGACGGGCTTGAAGGTCGTACCGCCATCGGAGGACTTCCACACGCCACCGCTGGCGGCGCCGACGTAGATCGTCAGCGGGTGCTGACCCTCCTGCACAGCGACGATGTCGGCAATGCGGCCGCCCATCACCGCAGGGCCGATAGGGCGCGCCGAGAGACCGCTGAAGGTGTCGGAATCAACCGCTACCTCTTGGGCCGCGACGAGAAGGGATAAAGATGCAATGAACAGAGCGAAAGCGGAAAGACGCAGACGATTCACCATAGCGTGACCTCGAACAAAAGCTGCGGTTTGGTCGTAGACCGCGCAACCCGATACAAATATTCCTGAAACACAGAGCGGCGAGCGAGCTGGAATTCACGCGAGAATCCCCGCGCCGCATTTAAGCGACGGACTGCCTACTTCTTCGGCTCTTCCGGCTTGGTTGCGGGTGCCGCGGGTTTTGCCGGCATCTTGAAGATGGCGTCATCCACGGGCACGTTGAGCTCAATCTTCGAGAGCGTGAGCTTTTCTTTCTCCTGGCTGCCTTTGATACCGTTTTCCTGGGCAAAGGGGAACATCATCCCATTGACTTCCTTGTAATCGCCCAGCACGGTTTCAATCTCTTGTTCGCTGCCGCGGACATTGCGTTTGACCTCTTCCTTGATTTCCAGAAAGGAATCGGCGTCCAGATAGATGGTCACGACGTCTCCGTTCTTGAGCGTAGCCTTCAACTTGTAGACATCCGTGCCCTCCAACTTGTCCTTGCCCAGCAACTCGACCTTATTGCCCTTGCTCTTGTAGTCGACGAGCGGACCATCGATGTCAGCGTTTTCTTCGATGTCCTTCTTGTCATCTGCGGACATCATTTCAGGATCCTTCTTGCCCGTAAAAGGCATAATCTGCCAGGCGTCCTTGCCATCGTAGGCCTGGATCGCCGTCAGACCCTGAAGCGTAAATTCGATGCGCGCCATGTCGGGGCGCTTCTGAACCATGGATCCCGGAGCTTCCATGCCGGGGCCCATAGTCATTGTCCCGGTCGAGCGGATTGTCTGCACCGCCTTGATCTTGTCCAGACCACCGCGGGCCTGAATGTTCTTGGCAATGATTTCGTCCACCGTTTGCGCCAAAAGCAACGGCGTAAGAAGAACGGCGACGGTGGCGACCAACGATAATCTCCGTAACATGCAGCCTCCTGGCGCGTTCGCGCCTTGAGAAAGTGAATACGTATTCTACTTGGAAACGGTTCCGCACGGCACTCTACGGGGCTGGGTGAAGGCTGTCAACTCCGCAAAGCTGGACGGTCGAACTGTACGGGCAGGACTGGCGTGGGCCTTTCCGCCAGCTCTATTAGCTGTCAGCCCAAAAACCGGCTGCGCTGTTCTGCACTGGGAACCACACAACCTGCGGCACTGGACGAGATCCGGCGACGGTTTCTCGCGATCAGTCTGTATACCCGGCGCAAGAGAGAGGAAGGACACATCGAGCCAGCAACCGCCAACAGAGACCAAGTGCCGCCGAGGTAATCGGCTGCTCTTATCACCGCATCAGATTCCGTGAACACCCGGCCGCTGTCAATCCATAGCATGGACTCAACAGCTTCCATTCCATGGGTGTGGCGCAATTGTTTGCCTAGTTCGGAATCACGAGGAACAAACAGCAAATCATGCCGCCGTTCGTGTCGTAAGATGAATTGAACCGAGCGGCTACAGAACCCGCATGAGCCGTCGTAGACCAACGTCGGCGGCTGATGTGCATTGACTTCCAGGTTAGTCGCTGATGGCATTGTTCCGTCGGCGGTAACGTTGCGGTCTCGTAGCACGGCTCGAAGATTCACCTTGCTCCTGTCCAAGCTCTAAGGGAGAGTGTATCAAGACCCGGTACCGATGATCCCTCTGGCCGTTTTCCTCTCGCTTCTCTTCCTCTACAGCCTCACGTCAGGGCGGCTACAGCGGACGATCGTTACGGCGCCCATCGTGTTCACAGTCGCGGGCATGCTGATGTTTCCCGCTTTGCAAGGAATCCTGCGGGCCGGGTTCACTGCCAACGCCGCGCTCCATCTTGCCGAAGTCGGCCTGGTGATGCTGCTCTTCACGGATGCCAGCCGCACCGACCTGAATGTTTTGCGGAGCATTCGAAACCTGCCGGCGCGGCTGCTAAGCACCGGCATGTTGCTGACAATTTTTCTGGGTGCAGTTGCCGCGCGCCTGGTGTTTCCGCGTCTCTCCATATGGGAAGCGGGAATCCTGAGCGCCATCCTCGCGCCGACCGACGCCGGGCTGGGACAGATCATCGTGAACAGCCCACGCGTCCCCATGCGCATTCGCCAGGCGCTCAACGTGGAAGCCGGCCTGAATGACGGACTGTCCGTCCCGTTCATGCTGTTTTTCGTCGCCCTCGCTGCTGCCAAAATCGAAGGTGGCGCGGCCAGCCTGATGGATTTCATTGTGCAACAGCTTGGCTTTGGCGCGCTCGTCGGCTTGGCAATCGGCCTCGCCGGCGGTTGGTTACTGGGCCTCGCTCGCCGCAAGGAGTGGATTGCGGAATCGTTCCAACAAATCGGCGTGGTCGCGCTGCCGCTGCTCTGCCTGGTGGCGTCCGAAGTGGTTGATGCGAGCATGTTCATCGCGGCTTTTATCGCTGGCCTGGCAGTGCAGATCGGATTCAAGGAAGCCGGCAGGCACAGTGTGGAGTTTGCAGAGGAATGGGGACAACTACTCAATCTCAGCGTGTTCTTCCTGTTTGGCATGGCGGCAGCGCGGGATTGGCCGCAGGCTGGCATGGCATCGTGGTTATATGCGGTTCTAAGCCTGACGCTGGTACGGATGCTGCCGGTGGCCATCGCGCTTATCGGTACGCGCCTCAGCCCGGCTAGCGTGGTCTTCATGGGCTGGTTTGGACCGCGCGGACTGGCCTCCATCGTTCTCGGCCTGGTTTATCTGGAGCAGGAGATGCATTTGCCGGGCGAGGCGGCGATCCGGTTCGCGGTGATGGCAACCGTGATGCTTAGCATCTTTGCGCACGGACTGACCGCCTTGCCCGGCATCAACCTTTATGCACGCAAGATCGCGTCGCTGGGCGCCGACGCGCCTGAGCATCAAGAGGTCAGGGCCTGAAAGACATACGCAGCGATGTTGGCATCAATAATCTCGTGCGATGAAAGCCGTTCTACAACTCGGGGTATTGGCCGTGGTTGTTCTCCTGAGCGGCCTGCCGTTGGCCCAAG
>Ga0074046_10004677_pt1 | contig 11098 bp, 9 predicted proteins | sample BogForMeECP23OM3_FD_94441 | JGI IMG/M metagenome (GOLD analysis project Ga0074046, IMG submission 94441) | Bog forest soil microbial communities from Calvert Island, British Columbia, Canada - Bog Forest MetaG ECP23OM3 | ecosystem: Environmental > Terrestrial > Soil > Wetlands ...
AGGACACAACGGGCCGATGCGCGTGCTGGATATTGCCGCGGGCCATGGGCTGTTCGGGATTGAGATTGCAAAGCAGAATCCGCAGGCACACGTGACGGGCCTCGATTGGGCGCCGGTGCTGCGCGTGGCCTTGAAGAACGCCGAGAAGGCCGGCGTGAAGGACCGCTACGACATGCTTCCCGGCAGCGCGTTTGAAGTGCAGTTCGGCGGACCCTACGATGCGGTGCTGCTGACGAATTTTCTGCATCATTTTGACAAGGCTACGAACGTCAAGCTGCTGAAGAAAGTGCGCGAGGCGCTCAAGCCTGGCGGGCGCGCGGCGACTCTCGAGTTCGTGCCCAACCCGGACCGTGTATCGCCGCCGATGCCGGCGGCTTTTGCGATGACGATGCTGACGACGACCGCGGAAGGGGACGCGTATACGTTCGCGGAACTCGAGGCTATGTACGCGGAGGCGGGATTCAAAGGGATCACAGAGCACTCGATTCCCATGAGTCCGCACACGGTGGTGATGGGGAGGGCGTGAGCCGAGTGAATGAGTGAAGAGAGTGAACGAAGTGAAGGGCCGGTGCCGTTTAGTTGCCGGCCCTTATTGCGCGCGTCCACTTTACGCTCCGTGAAGCGGAGTTCAAGCTATACTTGCGGTGAGTTCCCGCAGGAGATTCCAAATGCGTTTCAGGATTGCGCTCTGCTGCGTAACTGCAGGCTTCGTTATTGGTCTCGTTGCGCAAGTGTCACAAGCCCAATCGCCGCAAAGTGTGGCAGTCGTGCAAGGGACGCTCACCGCACCGGGAAGCGCGCCGTTTCATTTGAAGGCGGAGATCACCGATGACGGGGATTCGTCGCCGATGGCCACGATGGAAATGTCCTGGCTCGATCCAAATCACTGGCGGCGCGAGATTCGTTCCGAAGAGTTCTCGCAAACGATGGTCGTAAACGGAGAGAAAGTGTTTGAGCAGGACTCGACAGAATACTTCCCGCTGGGACTGTGGAGCATCACGACGGCGATGGTCGATCCGGCGCCGATTCTGGCGAAGCTCGGACCGGCAGACCAAATTCGCACCAAAGCAAACGGGCTTTCGAGTGAATCCGGAGTTTCCTGCTTCGACGCGAGTCACCGATATTGCATGAGCGGTCCCTGGGGCTTAGAAGAGTTCGTTGGGGGAGCGGGGCATTCCATCGAGTTCGAAGAATACAGGCCGTTCCACGGCAAACGGATTGCACGGCGATTGGTTTACCTGGTCTCAGCCGGGGATTTTATGACAGCGCGCGTGATGGAGCTCCAGGATTTGACCCAGCCCAGCGACGATCTTTTCGCGGTCGAACATCCCACAGACCCATCCAACCGGGTTCGCGTGGTGACACTCGATCAGGCGGCGTTGATGGACCTGGTCACCGAGAAGTCGGCGATCATCTGGCCTCAGGTGTTAGATGGAAAAGTGACGGGAAAAGGTAGTTTTTACATCTCGATCGATACAGCCGGGAAGATTCGCGAAATCCACCCCGTCCGGACAGACAACGAACGAACAAATGATCCGGCTATTCGCCAGATGATGCGATGGAAGTTTAAGCCGCCGGTCGTGGACGGAATACCGGCGCAGGTGGAAGGGATTCTGACTTTCGATTTGAACACGCGCGAGTATGGGCCGAAAGAGGTGCTTGCGGACGCGGAGATGCGCAAAATGGCGACGAGCACCGCTGAACTCGATGTACCCCCAGGCACCGTGCCTCCGGGTTCAGTAAAGAAGGTCTGGGTAGCGGTAGATGCGGACGGATACGTTATCGAGTGGATTGCGGGCGATGGCCCCGGCGGGCTGAGCACGCAGATCGTCGATGCCATGAAACATTGGAGCTTCAAACCGATCTATATCGATGGCAAGCCAATGCCCTACCGCGGAGAGATTGATTTCCATGTGAACTGAACTCTGCGCAGTTGCTGCGAAGAAGCTATCCGCGCCTTGCGCGGACGGCCGCGGCAAGTTCGGCGAGTAGCGCGCGGGTTTCCTTCCAGTCGATGCAGTCGTCGGTGATGCTTTGGCCGTAGACGAGGGGTTGGCCGGGCGTGAGCTTTTGTGCTCCGGCGACCAGGTTGCTCTCAATCATGACGCCGATGATCTTGCGATTTCCTGATGCAATTTGTGCGGCGACGTCGCGGCCAACGACACTCTGACGCCGAAAATCCTTGCCGCTGTTGGCGTGGCTGAAATCGATCATGATGCGCGGGGCGATGCCGGCACGTTCCATGAGCGCCGCAGTTTCGGACACGCTCGCGGCGGTGTAGTTGACGGAGTTGCGGCCACCGCGCAGGATGATGTGGCAATCGGGATTGCCCTTGGTGACGAATATCGCCGACTGGCCGTGGTGCGTGTGGCCGAGAAATGTGTGCGACCAGGAGGCCGAGAGCACGGCGTCGACGGCCACCTGCACGTCGCCGGAGGTTGCGTTCTTGAAACCCACCGGGCAGGAGACGCCCGAGACCAGCTGGCGGTGCACCTGGCTTTCGGTGGTGCGCGCGCCGATGGCGCCCCAGCACACCAGGCCGGCGATGTACTGCGGCGAAATCATGTCGAGGAACTCGGTGCCTGTGGGCACGCCCATTTCCGCCAGGTCGAGCAGCAGGTGGCGCGCCAGGCGCAGGCCGTCGTTGATCTTGAAGGTCCCGTCGAGATGCGGGTCGTTTATGAGGCCCTTCCAGCCGATGGTGGTGCGCGGCTTTTCAAAATAGACGCGCATAACGATGCGCAGGTCGTCGGCATATTCGTCGATGGCGCCCTTAAGCAGCCCGGCGTATTCGCGCGCCGCCTTCACGTCGTGGATGGAACAGGGGCCGGCCAGCACAACGAGGCGTTCGTCGCGGCCGTTGAGAATGTCCACGATCTCGCTGCGGGCGTTGAATATGGTGGTCGAAGCCTCCTCGGTGAGGGGGAGCTCTTCCTCGAGAAAGACCGGGGGAAGGACGACTTTCGTCCATTGAATGCGAATATCTTCAGTGGGATGGAACATTGGCTTCTTTTGAGGGTAGTCCGATGACCTCAGCGACAACTGCAAGGGAGCCCTATAACGAATCTAACAGCCGGAAATGGGCAGAATCCTGCGGGGATGGCAATAGGACAGAGGCCCGGGCTGAAGGCGCGACTCTCCTGGGACCGAATTCAGGGGCCTGAAGGCTCCTGCTCCCTCCGTTGCCAGCAATCAGCGGATTGCTTCGTACGCGGCAATGCCTCCGCCGGCGGCTGCGGCGCCGATCAGCACCGGAACCCAATGGTGGAAGTGGTGCTCGGACTCGGAACCGGCGCCGATGAACTCTTTCGTCTTCCTCACGCGCGTTACGTCGGCGAAGTTGAAGGTCTGGACTTTATTGCTTTCGGCGTTTGTGAGCTGAAAGGTCGCATCGGAGACATCGCCCAGAGAGCCGAGAGCCTCGCTGTTGTCGCGAAAGTCCACCTGCAAAAAGGTACCGGTCCTGTACTTGGCGAGCTTTTTCTCGATCTTTTGTGCGTGTTTTTCGACCCTTGCGGACGATTCAGCCCGGCAGATGGGCCCGAATCCCACCATCAGGAAGGTAACGGCGATGAGCATACACGAGTAGTGCCGAAGATAACGGAGAATTCTGTTCATTAGGCCCCTCCAAAAAAGAAAATATGAACTTTGATGCAATTGCGTCTGCGTCGATTGCCCGCAGACGGTTCCACAATAGCACTATTTGGACGGTGAGACCGTGGGGGAGAAGCATTACGAACGTCACAAAGGGCGCGAGAAGATGCCAAGATGGGCACCAGCAGCAGGGCGGGCAGTAGGGCAGTTGAACAAAATCGCCCGCCCGGGGCGAAAGCCCCACCCATTTTTGGCGCCCTTACGGCACGACTGAAGTCGTGCCCTTTCGCGACAGATTCAAACTGGACCACTTCACGCCGCGCCTTGACATGAACAGACGGCCGTCACTAGACTTGAATTGGGGTATTTTCGGAATTTTCGAACGTAAGTCGAAGCAATAAAGGGATTTAATCAACAAGAATTTCTGCCCTGGAAGTGCGGGAGCGGTTTGGTGTGGGATGCGCCCAGGACGGGAGGGAGAGCCTCGGAAGATGTCCGATGTGCGCCTCAGCCCGCGTGAACGGCTGGTGTTGACCGCGATCATCGACCAGTACATCGCGACCGGGGAGCCGGTGGCCTCGCAGGCGGTTGCGCGCCATTTTGCCGATCGGGAAGGCTTGAGCTCGGCTACGTTGCGTAACGTGATGGCCACGCTGGGCGATGCAGGACTTCTGGAGCAACCGCACACATCGGCGGGCCGCGTTCCTACCGCGGCGGCTTTCCGTTTTTACGTGGGACAGATTACGCAACCCGGCCGCGCGGCAGGGCTGGCCGGGGTCTCTGCGCCGGGCGGCGCGGAGTCTCCGCTGAGCCCCCTCAGTATTGAGCGCCGGGGGCAGATTGAGGAGAGTTTTTCCGGCGTCGCCAGTTCGCATGACTATCTGGAGCGGACCTCGCACGTGCTGGCGCAGCTTTCGCGCGGCCTGGGCGTGGCTCTGGCCAGTTCGGCGGAAGGACAGGTGCTGGAGCACATTCATTTTTCGCGGCTTTCCGCGGGACGCGTGCTGGCCGTCCTTGTGACTCAGTCGGGCACCGTGCAGGATCGCGTGCTGATGCTCGATCACGAATTGACGTCGGTCGAACTGGAAACCGCGAGCCGCTACCTGAACGAGAACTTTCACGGCTGGGCGATTGACCGTATTCGCGCGGAAGTGGAGCGCCGGGTTGAGATTGAGCGAGAGGCCTATCGCCAGTTGCTGACCGCGGTGGAGGAACTGTGCCGCAAGGGCGCGCTGGCCGGCGATGAAAGCGGCCCGGCGCTTTTTGTGGATGGCATCGCGAATCTGATCAGCGCCGAACAGGATCGCGAGCAACTGCGCCAGATGCTCCTGGCCCTGGAAGCCAAGCAACGGCTGGTGGAGTTGCTGACCGCTTACGTGGACGGCCGCCAGCAGGAGGTGCGCGTGGTGGTTGGCCTGGATGAAGCTTCACCCGCGATGCAGGATATGGTGTTGATCGGCGCTCCGGCGCGGCTGGGCGGCACCAATATGGGGACGGTTGCCGTGATCGCGCCGACGCGCATCCAGTACCAGGAAATGATCGAGGCCGTAAGTTATATTGCGCGCCTTTCCGAGCGCCTCCTTGATCTGCCTAACGCGTAGGCGTAAAAGCAGGGACCGAGAGACCAAGGGAACAAGGGAGCGCTGTCGCGAACCGCTGCACCGGAGCTCGAGGATTCTCATCTAAAGAGGAAAGACTACCGATCGTTTCGGAGAACGTACTGAATCATGCTGAATCAGGAGATAGAAGAGTTGAAGGTGAAGGGATTCAAGGAACCCGCCAGCAGTGCAACGGCAGCGAAGATTGATCCCGCGACCGAGTTGCCGGCGCCCGATGAGCTCTTGGCTGAGGCCGAGGCGGTTGGCCAGGCGACGGCCGGCTGCCAAACGGAGATCGATCAACTGAAGGGCGAACGCGATCAACTGCTCGACCGGCTGGCCCGCATGCAGGCGGAATTCGAGAATGCGCGCAGACGTGCCGAGCGCGAGAAGGCTGAGTTTCGGGATCACGTGACCGGAAGCGTCGTTGAACAGTTTCTGCCGGTGCTCGACAACTTCGAACTGGCGCTCAAGTCTACAGGTTCGGTGGAACAACTGCGCTCCGGCGTGAGCCTGATCATGAAGCAGATGGAAGAGATTCTGCAAAAGATGCAGGTGAGCGCAATTCCCGCAGTGGGCGAGAGCTTCGATCCGCGCGTGCACGAGGCGCTGGGAGCGGTGGAGCGCGACGACGTGCCCGACCAGCATGTGGCCGAGGAGGTACGCCGCGGCTACAAGATCCGCGAGCGGCTGCTGCGGCCGGCGCTGGTGCGCGTGGCGCATAATGCGAAGCAAACCAGTGAATAAGTGATTAAGTGAAGAACTGAAAAGAGTGAACGAGTGAAGCGGCAGCAAGCCGGGAACTGACGGCTGAGAGCTAAATCAAGGGAGCAATGGGTTCTAATACAAGAGTGAGCAAAGCAGATTATTACGAGGTGCTGGGCGTCTCGCGAGAGGCCACCGATCAGGAATTGAAGAGCGCGTACCGCAAACAGGCGCTCAAGTATCATCCTGACCGCAATCCCGGAGACCACGCGTCCGAAGAGAAGTTCAAGGAAGCCAGCGAAGCCTACCAGGTGCTGAGCGACGCCGACAAGCGTGCGGCCTACGACCGCTACGGCCACGCCGGTCTTGGCGCGCAGGGGTTTGGAGCCGGGCCATTTGCCGGCGGCGTGGACCTGGGTGACATCTTCGGCGATCTATTTGGCGAGATGTTTTCGATGGGCGGCGTTCCGCGCGGGGGATCGCGCGCTCAGCGCCAGCAGCGTGGGGACGATCTGCGCTTCGACCTGACCATCGACTTTGAAGACGCGATTTTTGGCACCGAGACTGAGGTGAAGATCCGCCGCCTGGAGACATGCACGGTGTGCCATGGCCAGGGCAGCGCGTCAGGCCGGGGACCGAGCGTTTGCAGCCATTGCCAGGGCCACGGGCAGCTCCGCTACCAGCAGGGATTCTTCTCGGTGGCGCGCACCTGCGCGGCCTGCGGCGGCACGGGCTCGGTGATCGGCGATCCCTGCACCGCATGCCGCGGCGAGGGCCGCGCGGCGACTGAAATCAAGCTGAAAGTTAAGGTGCCGCCGGGCGTCGAAGAGGGAACGCGCATCCGCTATGGGGGCGAGGGCGACTCCGGCCGCCGTGGGGGGCCCAAGGGCGATCTCTACATCATTCTTGCCATCCGTCCGCACGACTTCTTCGAGCGCCACGGGCACGATCTTTATTGCGTCATTCCCATCAGCTTTCCGCAAGCGGCATTAGGCGCCGAGTTCGAGATTCCCGGAATCGACGCACCGGTAAACATCAAAATTCCGGAAGGCACGCAAAGTGGCAGAGAGTTGCGCGTGCGGGGACGCGGCGTTCCCTACCTGAACGAGAAGGGCAACGGCGACCTGGTTGTGAAGGTGGTGGTGCAGATCCCGCGCAAGCTGAACCGCGCGCAGCGCGAGCTGGTGACCAAGCTCTCCGAGACCATGACCGTGGACAATCAGCCCACGTCGCCGGGGCTGATCGAGAAGATGAAGGACCTGTTCAGCTGAAAAAGCAGGGAACAAGGGAGCAAGGGAACAAGAAAACCGGTGCGCCTCCGGGCATTCAGATCGCCAGTACGGTGATGGCTGCGACGGCAATTCCGATTGCGAGGCTCATGCGGTCAGTCAATGCGAAGACGAAGGGATCTTCGTCGAGCTCGCCGCGCGAGGCCAGCAACCAGATGCGGCAGAGCCATAGAATCATCAGCGGCATAATGAGCCACAGCAGTTGCGCTCGGCGGTAAAGCACGACCACGTCGCTGCTGCTGATGTAGATGGCGAAGATCATCACCGCCGCAAAGGCGCTGGCAGTGCCGAAACTGCGCAACTGATCGGTATCGGCCACCAGGTATCCTCGCCCGTTGCGCGGCGACAATCCACTCGTGCGCAAATTCTGCAGCTCGGCAAAACGCTTGACGATGGCCAGGGAGAAAAACAGAAAAACTGAAAAGCCGGCGAGCCAATGCGAGATGTGCGATGCGGTGGCGGCGCTGCCGGCAAACAGGCGCAGGGTGTAGAGGCCGGAGAGCACCAGCACGTCGAGGAGCGCGATCCGCTTCAGATACCAGGAATAAGCGAGCGTGGTCGCCAGATAGAGCAGCAGCCATCCGGAGAAGGCCACGGGCAGCAGGCGCGCGCCGAGGAACGCCAGGAACAGAAAGACGACCGCCATGCAGACACCGGCAATGGGCGGAAGGTCGCCCGCGGCAAAGGGGCGCTGGAGCTTTTGCGGATGACGACGATCGGCCTCGATGTCGAGCAGGTCGTTGACGATGTAGGCCGATGAAGCCGTGAGGCCGAAACAGAAGAAAGCCAGCAGCGCGGTCAGCATGCGGCTGGCGACGGCCACTTGCGGGTGTGCCAGCAGCAGTGGCAGAAAGATGAGCAGATTCTTTGCCCACTGATGCACACGCATGGCTCTGAGCGCAGTCGAGAGCGATCCGGCGCCTTCATCGAAGGTGCGCGCAGGGCGAATGCCACGCAAGCGCATTCTGAGCCGCAGACTCAGGCTGGGGTTGGCCACCATGATTTCAGCCGCGTGGGCCAGCATGGGCAAATCGGGCGTGTCGTTGCCGATATAGCCGTACTCGCCGCCGCCGAACTGGCTGCGCACGCGATCCAGCTTGCGCTTTCCCGTTAAATTGACCGCGCCGTCGCTGCCCAAAACGCCGGTAAAGATACCGAGATGCGCGGCGACCCGCTCGGCCAGACGGACATCAGCTCCGGTTACGAGAGAGAGGGTACGACCGCGGGCACGCTCTTCGTGAAGGAACTGCAACAGGGTCCGGTTATAGGGCAGATGCGCGACGTCGAGCGAGACGTGGGAGGTGACGAATTCCTTGAAGGCAGCCTTGCCGTGAAGCAGGCGACCGGGCAGAGCGAACAACAGCGCCGGACGGGTACGCGCCAGCACCAGCAGCGAGTCCACAAGAGTGTCGGACTTGACCAGCGTTCCGTCGAGATCGACACAGAGGGGGCGCGTCGCGGTGACAGGTGCTTCCGGAAGAGAGACAACCTGGGACAACCGTTCACCTCAGCGAGGGCGTAGAGCACTTGCATCGATGATAAGACCCGGGGACGGGCGGGAGAATGGGATAGAGGGGAATTTGGTGGAGCTGAGCGGGATCGAACCGCTGGCCTCCTCGTTGCGAACGAGGCGCTCTCCCAGCTGAGCTACAGCCCCACAATGCCTTCATTTATCTTAGCAGCGAGGCAGAAATTGGGAAAGTGCGACGTCCTGAGGCAAGACGCCGGCTGAAACCGCAGGAAACCATTGTGGGATCAACTCAGATTGGGCGCGCACAGGCGCCGAAATTGGAGGGAATATGACGAACACAGCCGCAGACGAAAGTCCGGAATGCTGGCCGGCACTGCCGCTCGATTCCTGGCGCGAGACCTGCGCCACGTTGCACATGTGGACCCAGATTGTGGGCAAGGTGCGGATGCGGCTGACCCCGCTCGTCAATCACTGGTGGAACGTGCCTCTTTATGTGACCCCGCGCGGGCTGACCACCTCAAACATTCCTTACGGCACGCGGTCGATCGAGATACGATTCGACTTTCTGGCGGATCGGCTGGTGCTGGATTGTAGTGATGGGTTGGTGAAGGAACTGGCGCTTCGCCCCATGGCGGTTGCAGATTTCTACCGGGAATTCGTGGAGATGCTGCGGTCGGCGGGAGTCGAGGTGAGCATCTGGCGCATGCCAGTGGAGATCCCCGATCCCATCCCCTTTGACGAGGATCGCGTGCACGCGGCGTACGACGCGGAACGGGTGAAGACTTTCTGGTGCATCCTGCGCTCGGTGGATGCAGTTTTCCATCAGTTTCGGGCGGGGTTCGAGGGCAAAAACAGCCCGGTGCATTTCTTCTGGGGAAGTTTTGACCTGGCGGTGACGCGTTTTTCCGGCCGGAAGGCGCCGGAGAGGCCGGGCGCCGACAGCATTACGCGCGAAGCCTACTCGCACGAGGTGAGCAGCGTGGGATTCTGGCCGGGCAGCGGTAGCATGAGCGGTCCGGCGTTCTATTCGTATGCTGCTCCGGAGCCACAGGGATTCAAGGAAGCGCGCGTGCGTCCGGATGCCGCTCGCTACGATGCGGGGCTCGGGGAGTTTCTGCTTGCATATGACGATGTGCGTGCGGCGCAGTCGCCGACCGCAGAGCTGCTCAGCTTTTGCCAAAGCACCTACGATGCCGCGGCTGATCTGGGGAAGTGGGATCGGCAGTTGCTGGAACGCGGTGGGGCCGCAAGTAGATAAAACGGCATAATCTTCAAGAAGAATTACGCCAAAAAACGTAACGCCGTGTGGCGTAATGCGTGGGCCTCGCCCAAGGCGCAAGATTTGCGTTAGTCACGCCCTGAGAGCTGCCAGGCTTTCTTCGCGCGTGGCATCGATGGTGAGAAGTGTATTCATGTTCGTCAGCTCAAGTAGGGACTGGACACGCGGAGCCACTCCGCAGAGGCGCAAATTGCCGCCTTTCGCTTTCAGCGAGCCGTAGGCATAGATCAGCATACCGAGCCCGGCGCTATCGACCGATTCGACCCCACTGAGGTCGAAGACGATCTTACGCGCGCCGCTCGAAATCAGCGACCGGACCTGCGAATCAACCAGGCTCAGCGAGGAGCCGAGCGTGATTTGTCCAGTAAAGACAACCACGGCGCAGCTGTCAGGATGTTGCTCGATCGATGCAGTCACAGGCATGGCGAGATTCTACACTGGAACGCCGTCAGGGCAGAGGATCATTTTCCGTTCTGCCGGCGTTCGCAGCATTTTTATGGAGCCTGCCTACAGCTGGTTCATGTTGGCCAGGAATTCGGCGTTGTTACGAACCTTCTCGAGGCGGCTGATCAACAGCTCCATGGCTTCAACGGGCGAAAGCGGATTGAGCACACGGCGCAGGATAAAGACGCGCTGCAGATCTTCCTTGGGGATGAGCAGCTCTTCCTTGCGGGTTCCGGAGCGCTGGATATCGATGGCCGGGAACACGCGCTTGTCGACCAGCTTGCGGTCGAGGATGATTTCCATGTTGCCGGTGCCCTTGAACTCTTCGAAGATGACTTCGTCCATGCGGGAGCCGGTGTCGACGAGGGCGGTTGCGATGATGGTGAGCGAGCCGCCTTCCTCGATGTTGCGGGCCGCGCCGAAGAAGCGCTTGGGCCGCTGCAGAGCGTTGGAGTCAACGCCGCCCGAGAGGACCTTCCCAGAAGGTGGAACGATGGTGTTGTAGGCACGCGCCAGGCGAGTGATGGAGTCGAGCAGAATGACGACATCGCGCTTGTGCTCGACCAGACGCTTGGCCTTTTCGATGACCATTTCGGCCACCTGCACGTGGCGGGCGGCGGGCTCGTCGAAAGTCGAACTGATGACTTCGCCCTTCACCGAGCGCTGCATGTCGGTGACTTCCTCGGGGCGTTCGTCAATAAGCAAAACAATCAGCACG
>Ga0074046_10004679_pt1 | contig 11097 bp, 22 predicted proteins | sample BogForMeECP23OM3_FD_94441 | JGI IMG/M metagenome (GOLD analysis project Ga0074046, IMG submission 94441) | Bog forest soil microbial communities from Calvert Island, British Columbia, Canada - Bog Forest MetaG ECP23OM3 | ecosystem: Environmental > Terrestrial > Soil > Wetlands ...
AAGCGTCAGCATCAACTAAAGGAAAACCTCAAAAGAAAATAACTTGTCCATACTGCGGCAAAGTTGGTGGAACTACTATGTATCGTTGGCACTTTAATAATTGCATAATTCTAGGAAAGGGAGATTGCAATGGGCAAAGTTAAGCAAGTTATAGTAATGAGAAAAGATTTGAACATGCGCCGCGGAAAGCAAATTGCCCAAGGAGCCCACGCAGCCATGAAAGTCTTCTTCGACAAAGGTGAGTTCTACGGCCATTCTTTTGAAATTACTGGACTCTCCGACACAATGGTTGAGTGGATGAAAGGCGCTTTCACCAAAGTAGTAGTTGGCGTCGATTCAGAAGATGCTATTTATCAACTGGCTGAAAAGGCCAGAGAGGCCAACATTCCCCATGCCGTCATCATTGACTCTGGTTTCACTGAGTTTCATGGCAATAAGACTACTACCTGTATTGCCATTGGTCCAGACGATGGAGACAAAATCGACAAAATTACAGGCGACTTGGAATTAATATGAAACGCTGGCCCAAAGATGAAAAGGAATACGTTCCTTTCGAAGAACTCATTACACCTCTCATAAAAGCAATGCATCACTGTTACAACCTCGAGCGCATACACAAAGACGTAGATTTTGAATATGATGGTTATGAACTCAGCTTTCGCGAGGGGGCTGTATGTCCACAACCTGATGAAGCCCTTACTGCAGAAACTCTAAAATGGCAAGAAGAGGACCAAGGTCGCGAAGCAATTGAGACTATTTTACAAATAGCGTTCCAACTTGGAGTAGAACAAGGACGCAGACTCGGACGGAGATCGCTATGATTTTCGTCTATCTCGCTATGATATTAGTGGCTACGTTCGTCATCGGGGCCTTTCTGAAAAGAATGTTACCACTATGGCTCTTAGTTCGAGGAATACAAAGAGCCAACGAAGAAGAAGAAAAACGAAGCCGTGAAGAATATGAGAAGCACCAAAAATGGGAAGAACAATATCATAAAGAGAAGCAAGCCAAAATAGATCATATGATTAATAAGGGCTATGAAAGAGTAATAGGCGTAAGATATGACGAAGATTCTTACGAATAAATGGTCATATTGCGGCTCTTTTCAATCTTAATGAAAAAAGAGTTCCTTTGGCAGAACTCGCGCAATCAGACTATGCTGAAATCATAGGAAATATTCCAAGCATTTGGTATAAAGGCGCGGGCAAAAAAGAATGTATCACAAGTGGTGAGCTCAGTCATGATGATTGGGATGTAAAAAAACCAACGGTGAACTCTAAAGAAATAACCAAAAATCTACTCAAGAATAAGATTTGTGAAAACTGCCTTCATGACTGTGCCCTCGCCTCCTCGCATAAAAGATCGCCTGCAGGAACTTGTAGAGATTGGCGTAAGCGTTCATGGTGGATTTTACCATCTGGGGCAGTAGAGCCTCTTGCAGCTGAAGTTGGTAATGCCTCGACAAGACAAAAATATGAGCAAGAAAGAAATAACCAAAAATCTACTCAAGAACAGAATTTGTGATAATTGTTTGGGGATCTGTTCACCTGGATTCAATCTTTCTTCAAGACAAAATACTTGTGAAGAATGGCAATTATCTAGACGATGGCATTGTCAATATAACGCTAACACAATTTTACTTGATCCAAATGAGCCCCACGACGATGGTTGCTTTTGTGATCCTATAGAAATAAATGACGCCAAATGAAATAACGAAGAATTTACTAAAAAATAAACTCTGTCGAAATTGTCAATATAGCATTATACCCGACAGTTGTATAAAAGGCGATATTCCAAAAGGCACAATTACTTGCGAGAAATGGGAAAGCGAACGAATCTATTGGATGAAAATGATCTATGGAAACTCAGATAACAAAGAATCTACTCAAAAATAGAACTTGTGAAACCTGCCGATATTCAGCGTGGTATTTAGATGAAAAACATCTAAAGTTTGTATACGGTAATCCGCAATTTCAATATAATTATTATTTTAGAGAAGAAGGTTAGTCGGTAATTTGCGATGAAGATTCTGTCTATAATCAACATATATTAATACCTAAAACGGGGACTTGTCCAAAATATGTCAGATTTGATTTTGAGCCCTAAAGAAATTACAAAAAATCTCCTCAAAGGTATAGTTTGTGAGAATTGTGTTTTCACTAAAAATGAAATGTGTTCTTTTGGCGACCAAATGAATGAGTGGCCAAAAGAAGACACATGTCCAGAGTGGTCTCTTAGACCACGGTGGATGGACGACTATATGGAAACTATGAAAGAGCATGAGGCTGAAGAAGCTAAAATGTGGGATGGCAATTTCTTACAGCGACTTCTCAGAGGAAAGCATCGATAACGCGCTATAATGGTATTGAGGTAAGACTATGAAAAGCACGGTCGAATTCTACAGCCCGAGCGGGCAACGGATCAACACGATAGAGAACGTTGAAAGAGTCACTATCTTTCAAGGCTATATCCGCGTCACTTTTCGCGAAGAGAAAAAGATAAAAATTCTTGAATCGAATTTACCGTTCATATACTACGATGGAGAAAAGTAAAAATTAGGAGAAGTAATGGCAAAGAGAGACTATTATGAAATTTTGGGTGTAGACAAAAAAGCAGCCAAAGACGAAATCAAAACAGCTTACAGAAAATTAGCCCTTCAATTTCATCCCGACAGAAATCCTTCAAAAGAAGCCGAAGATTCTTTCAAAGAAGGAACTGAAGCGTATGAAATTCTCATGGACGACAATAAAAGAGCTCAATATGATCAATTTGGTTTTGAGGGTTTAAGAAGACAAAACCTCCATTCTAATCCAAATGTTTATAAAGGATTTGAAGACATCTTTGGAAAAGGTGGCTACACAGACTTTTTCAATCGCATGTGGGGCGGCAATCCTTTTGAAGACATCTTTAGAAATTATCAACAACAGCACCAAAAAGGAAAAACGACACCAGGGTCTAATGCACAATATCGTCTTACATTTGAATTGAAAGATATCATTTTTGAAAAGAAGGTTGAATTTGAATTTGCAAGAAAAGAGATTTGTGAATCTTGCAAGGGTACTGGGGCAGCTTCTGATGGTAAAGAGATAAAATGCGAGCATTGTTCAGGCACTGGTCGACTGCGAAATCAACAGGGACTTTTCTCTATTCAAACTACTTGTCTAAAATGTCAAGGTACTGGAATAATTATCGACAAGCCTTGTACTAATTGTCACGGTGAAAAACTCGCTGCAAAAACTAAGACTGTCAAAATAAAAATTCCACCTGGAATTAGCGACGGAGCAATGTTAAAAATAAACGGAGAAGGACATCATAGTCTCAACGGCGGACCTCCCGGTGACTTATTCGTGATTGTAAAAGTAAAGTCTAATCCACACTACGAGCGTGATGGTAATAAACTTTCTTGTTTAGCGGAAATTCCACTTATTCAGGCTTTATTAGGCGACACAATAAATTTGACTTGGTTAGACGATTCTATAATACCAGTAACTATTCCTCCCAACACAAAAAATGGAGAGGTCATAAAAATTCAAGGAAAAGGTATTGCCGGTGACGAGCTTTACATAAACATTCTAGTCAAAATACCCCGAAAATTAACACAAGCACAAAAGGATATAATAAAATCGCTCAATTTTGAGAGAGACACAGATTTACAACTTAAGCGGATTTAGGAGGGATTTATGACATTTTACGAGGTATTTTCTGGACATTCATTGGCGTCCTCATCGTCGGTGCAATCCTTAGTTCTGTTCTTAAAATCAACCTAGCAACTGAAATTACCAACTATGGCTTGAAGCACACGATAGAAAGAATCTGGAATGGCCCTGAAAGATGAAATTCTCTATAGAGTGCGACATGAACGATAAGTGGGTCGCCACTTTCCTGGGTATGTTGAAATATATGGAAAAGTTAGGACATATGGGTAGTTCTAGAATAGTTGCTATTTATAGCGACGGTGATGGTAGTTTTAGGCCAGAATTTAAATGGAACCCAACATTACCCGTGTCAACTAAGCCTAAAAAGGAAAATAAGGGTAACGTCTTATTTGATGAATATTGAAAGATAAAATAGAGGCACTATAATGCAATTAAATAAAATTTTAACTTTTCCCACAGCAGAAGAAAGAGTGAAAGCCATTAGATGGATGATCGATGAACTCAAAAAAGGTAAGCAGCTCATAAACACAAAACCTGCTACCAAAGATTACACTACCTTTGACGAACCGAGATTGGCTAAGACCGATAAGACAAAGATATTTAATGAGATAGCTGAAAAGGCCAAAGACACAGAATCAATACGCGGAAGACTTGAAACTTCTACTCTGATCAGAGATTTACAAAGATTAGACATGTTCTCAAAAAAGATAGGTATGGACTTTTTCGGATTTGCCAACTCAGTAAAAGATAAAACATTGGGCTTAATAGCTCATCAGTCTGACGAGTTCTGCACTGATGCTATTAATGCTACTGTCAAGGCAATGAAGGAAAAACACTTAACCAAAAGTGAAGCTTTTAATTATCTCCTAAATCAATTCAAAAATAAATAACGCAGAGGTTGTTAGCTAATAAAATTTTCTCTTATTTCGTTTTTCTTTATTTTTTAAATAATATTCTTTAGCGGAAGTGGTGGAATGCATACACGTTAACTCCAGATGTTAATGCTCGAAAGAGATTGAGAGTTCAAGTCTCTCCTTCCGTATGATGTTCTTTTCTGTGACAGTTTGCGCAGAGCACTATACATTGTCTATGTCTTTCTTTTGTTTGGGGCATAAATATAAGAGGTTATTATCTTGAGGGTTCAACAGATAAATCAAGTTTGAACCATTAAAAATTGCATATTTTCTTTTATGAAGAGTATAAGCAATCAGATAAGAAATGCGATGCTCAAAATTAAGGGCGTTAAGAGCGTTCATGTCGAAAGAAGAGTAACTTATGAAGTCAAGACATTCGTTGATAACTATAGAGACGACAAACTGAGAAACGCTATCTACCAAAAAGAAGCTGACATTATGGATGAGAATCAAGATCTTGACTTTGATTTTCATGTGGTACCAACTAATAGGGGAGAAAATAAAGATGGAATACCACCGACTAGCAAAGATATTTGATGAGCGGTATCTTGTCAACAGCTCTGACTACCTCAAAACTTGCAAAGAAGTCAAGGCTATTCTAGAAGAGAGAGGCGCTGAAGTCGAAGTAGATCAAATTGATGACCAGGCAAGACTTCGAATTTTTACTAGCGATGAAGAATGGCTTGTCAGAATATCTGCTCAAGGATATGAGATTTCACAAATATCGAATATGATACTATAAGATAACAGATAGTTTGTTTTAACATCACGTGACAGTTTTTGCCCATTAATGAAGATATAAAATTCTTAGTTCAATTTCATTTTCTCGCACTTCTCATAAGATAATTGTATGTCAAAATGCTCAATTTGTGGAAAAGAATTTAACGGTAAAGGGATGGGAGGACATGTAGCGGCTGTTCATAGCCTCGAAAGAAAAATTAACGCTCAAATTACAAGAGCAAAAAAATATAATCTCTTTTTAAAAACTTGTCCTAAATGTGGTAAAAAATTTGAAGTCAAAAGAATAAATAGAAATGGCGAATATGTCGCCCTAAGAAATGAAAGAGAGTACGATAGTAGAAGCTGCGCTAATGGGCACGAACACAGCGAACAATGGAATAAAAATATATCAAATGGCTTAGGTGGTCGAAAACCTAAACCTCCTAAAATTCTTGAACCCAAAAAAGTAAAAATTAAAGAAATTTGTAAGACTTGTAGTAAACAATTGGGTAAAAGAAACGCTAATCACTATTGTAAGATTTGTATTTTAAAACAACCCATAATTATGTATGATATCGGTAAGAAAATTAGTCAAAAAGTACGAGCTCTAACGTACAGAAGAAAATGTAAGTCAACTGTATACTATAATGGATTTAGATTTGACTCAAAATGGGAAGTTAGTGTTGCTAAAATATTAGACAAGAACAAAATCGGTTGGATACAGCCCAAACCCCTAAAATGGGTTGATAAAATTGGTAAAGATCATAACTATTTTTCAGATTTTTACTTGACTGATTATGATATATACTTAGATCCTAAAAATGATTATTGTATAAAAGCACAAGAAGAAAAATTAAATTACATCAATAATCATTATCCCAACGTGCATATTTTAAACGAGCAGAAAATCAACGAAGTTTATATTTTGAGTTTATTGGCCCCTTAGCCCAACGGCAGAGGCGCTCGGTTTAGGACCGAGATGTTGAGGGTTCGAATCCCTTGGGGGCTAATTACTATCACATATTTTCTTATATCATGACTAAGCGCGAAGTTATTACTAATTTAAAAAACAGAACTTGCAATGAATGCGCTTGGTGGGGTACTGTAAATGAATATTGCGTATTTCCTCACGACAAACATAAAATCCTACGCGATGGCAAATTAGATTACATGAACATCAATTTAGGATGCGATGATTGGTGTAAAGAGATTGATATTCAATCTTTAAGAGACAGTGGCATATTACCGAGGAACAAAACGTAGCAGGGTGGAGGAGTACCGCAATAAGACATATAAGCTATAAACACGACTGGAGATCAAGATGAAGCAATATAGGTACTCACGCTCACTCAACTGTAAGAAATGTAAAAACGGCCTCCGTAGACTTTTTGATTATGACGTTCCTCTAACTAGTCTGCCCGCATTCCCCGAACTCAAGATCAATGAACTCTGTTCATGTATTAGAGAACAAATTCACAACGAATCGGACTGCGTAATTTTCTTTGAGGAAAATGAAATTCATGTGACGGAGTGGCTCTAATGGGTCTTAGCGAAGCATGGGAAGCCTTTTGTATGACGCACACTCAAAAGGAAATTGATGATCACATAGCTAAAAATGACCCCGAGGGAAGAAGATTTAAGGAAGCTGAACTCGCTGGTAAAAAAGAATTGCTCTGGCGAAAATGTAAAGAGTGGGTAGAAAAAGAAGAAGTGCTCTGTGCAGAAGCTATTTATCAAAATGATGGCGTAAATCAAGCTCTACCTGATTTAGCCGAAATCATATGTGAAATCATAGGCTATGCGAAAGACAAAGGCGACTGATGAAAGTAGGCTCAATCTACAGTGTCTTGATGCACGATGGTAAAAGATACAAAGGCGTTTGTGTAATTCAAGATGACGGCGGACTTTGAGAGTGAAGAAATTGCACCGTCGTGGCGTATTGATTTTCCTAATGGCGGTTGCAAGTGGGTGACTCAGCTGGCTGAGCAAAATGGAACTGTCAAAAAGCTTTTTCTACTTTTTAATCTTCCCACTTATTTCCGCGTTCGGCGATGACAAAGACTGAAGTCCTCAATCTACTAAAATCTCGTAATTGTTACAACTGTGAAGACTTTATGCCGGGTCAATCTTGGGGTCACATGGGGCGTTGTCTGTGTGAATATCTTGGCGAAGATTTTCAAGGCGGCATTTGTTTCAAAGACTCAAAGAACATGAGGATAATAAATGCTGAGCGCTAAAATTTGCGGAATACCGGTGACGCTAGAAAAGACTAGCGAAGACGAATGGTTAATGATTGGCCGCACGTGGATTGGTGATTGGATTATGCGCTTTCTTCTTTTCTTTAAAAAGCATATTCTAAACGAGAGTCCAGCAATCACTGATATAAGAGAGATAACATAATGGGTCACTACGACGATTGTTATGCTCATGATGACTATAACAAAATGACACTCAAAGAAAAAGAAAACGTCTGGACAAGATTTGATAAAGAATTCAAAAAGAAAGGTTTGCTTTACGGAACATATGATGACATCTATGGTTGGCTTTTAGCTGAATGGGCTGAGCAACATTGTTATGCTATTCATAGAAGTGGTGGGATGCACAACATAATAGTTGATAGACATACTACAAAAGAAGAAGTTGTGCAAATGCTCAAACCCAAGAAGCCATTTACCGGCATTGCCTCCTCTAAATGGTTAATAACACATGATTATAGATGAAATTTACAATAACGTTACAGAAGACGACTTCAACAAAGCTGCCTTTGTAATTTTTGTGAGAGCCCTTCTTGCAATCCTAAAAGATCGTGAGGGTGTAGTCATAGACAATATAAAAGGTAATACAGTTATTGTCTGGCACAGACAATCAACTGGCGAATTGGTTGTCACAGAAAACGTAAAAAATATACCCAATGGCGCAATGGTCTGGGTAGACGACGAAGAAGAAAAAGACGATGACTAAAGAGGAAATCATTTTACGTCTTAAAGATCAAAGTTGTATTAGTTGTATGAAAAACGGCTGGATGTGGAAAAGTGATACGCTGCTAGACGGAACAATCGAAATCAGTTGCCGACTCAGCGGATTTGATGAGCTATTACCACCAGAATTAATTTGCTCTAAATATGTTTACGTTGATTATTCTAAATCAGCTTCAATACAAGCGTGGCTAAAAATAGCGAGACCATATGTCAGGGATCTTTAAATGTATTCGTTGCGGCAAATGTTGCCATGATATTCCGCTATACCAAACTGAATTTGACATGTTCCGTTACATCCTTCAACTTGAAAGAAAGTGGGAACAACACAAGGTTGTCTATCATCCAGACAGAAAGCAATATAAACTAAAAGGTATTTGCCCATTTTTAGAAACTAGCGTTACTGACCCTAATATCACATCTTGTAAAATTTATAGCTTTAGGCCGGTCGTCTGCAAATTGTATCCATTAACTAGTAAATGCTACTGCGTAAATGAACAAGATAACTAAACATGAAATTAGTAAGCCTAAAAAATTTTCTAAAAGAAACTCTTTACGAAGACCGATTGGAACAAACTTATAGTTTAGATTATTTGAATAAAGAGGGAAAATATAAAAAATATAAAGTTCAGCAAAAAGCAGGTACTGTTAATTTTCAAGTTTATACCACAGACCACCTAAAACAAAGATTTAAAGAAAGATTTGTTGATGGCGGCGCTCTCGTCAATCCTGACTCAACAACAATTGGCGCTACACGGTACAGTGATCTTCTGCGTTGGAAAAAACTAAGCTATAACGATTTTGACAAAGTTCTCTTAAGTGGCATCAATAAATGTATTAAAAAATTTAAATTTGAATTTGGGGCCTACTTTATAATTTCTAAATCGACAAGATTAGTAATCCCTATGATAATAGCCAGGACGGATAAGCCGGACTTGAGGGCAGTTTGCTTAAACACTGTCTTACATACAAGTATGGCAAAGGTAGATGTTTTTAAACTCGGCGACATGAAATATGACAGCAAGAAACTAGTTACTGAGTTTAATCTTTATGAAGACATCTTTGTCGATGACGATATGAATCTATCCTTAAGCGCTGCTGTCTCCTGCGTTGCAGATTTCTAGCCATATGTTATCTTTGTAGATTAATATACTCAAGATAATTCTATGATTTATACATACATAGCTTTTGGCAGAGCCGTATCAAGTGGAATTGCCATCACAAAGCAATTCTTAATAATTGCCGATGTTCTTAGTGGCACTGCAATTTTAGGTGGGGCGGCCATAACATTACAACAAACAACTTATAACCCTAATTTGGAGTATATAACTGGGGCAATAATTGCTGCTGCTACTATAATAAATACTCCTGGCGCTTTAAGCTTTAGCGGACAAGATGTAAGAGGCTATTATCAATATGATCAACGGCTTAATGCATTAGCTGGATTAACTTTAAAGCTTATTCCATCAGACAATTTATCCTATGATTATATCACGATCGGTGGTTTATAAGTTAGAAGTAATTGGGTCGACCAAGTTCAAGTTCAAGTGTTTTGGGATTTAGTTTCCTCAAATACTCAAGTTCAAATAAGTACTGATAATGTAAATTGGAAAAATGCTTATTTTGATCTTTACGATCCAGAAGACCCAAACCAAGAATATTACTATGTTTGGAACGAAGGTAGAACATCTTATTCGCACTTAAATACAGCTCAGGTGGAAGAAGTAACTTGTATTCCGGCGCTTACGTTAAATAGTAAATATTTCACAATTTATAATGGAACTAAACAACAGTATTATGTTTGGTTTAATGTGGCAAGCAACGGAATAGATCCCGGTTTAGTTGGCGGCCCATTTTTCGGTACACATGCAACTGGCATACAGGTTCTATTATTGAACACTGATGCAGCTACTGATGTAGCCGTTAAGCTTAAGGTCACAATGGCTGGAACTCCTGGATTTTCAGCTACTATAACGCCTAATGATCCTACAACAGTGGCAATTGCTAGTACGACAGTGGCAAGAACATATGCACCGAATACAGAAAACTCTGGTTTAACTATCTCAGTAGTGACAGAGGGCAATGACGAAATTGGTTACAAATACGCTAGATTGGCATAGATAATAGATAAGAAAAGGAGATATATTATAATTCGCTCAAAAGAACAAAATAAAATTCGTTATCAGCGAAGCAAGGAAAGACAAAAAATTTATAAAACAGCTCATAAAAACGAAATTAAAAGCTATAAAAAGCTATATTACGAAATTCATAAAGACACGTTAGATTCTTATAGAGAATCGTTCAGAGATAGAATACTTGATTATTATGGTCGTAAATGTGCTTGTTGCGGTGAAACTGAATTAGATTTTTTGACTATAGATCATATTAATGGCGGTGGCATAAAACATAGAAAAGAAATTAATGGAGGAGGGCTCAGACTCTATCGGTGGTTAATAAAACAAAATTTTCCAGATGGTTTTCAAATACTTTGTATGAATTGTAATTTCGCGAAGGGCAAAGTAAAAAACAATAATCACTGCCCACATGAGCAACAAAATTATATGGATAGAATCGGCTGCTAAGAAAGGGAGATAATATGGCTTTTGTAAGCGTTGGGGAAAATGAAACAATCGACTCAGCAATTCGGAGATTCAAGAAGTTACAAGAAAAAGAAGGCATTTTGAAAGATTTCCGTAAAAAGGAATATTTCATAAAACCAAGCATGGAAGAACATACAAAAATTCGCGATGTAGTTCATAAGCATGCAAGAAGAATGTTGAAGGTGAAGCACAAAAAGCCGAACTATGACAGGAATGATAAAGAGAGGCGTGA
>Ga0074046_10004680_pt1 | contig 11093 bp, 7 predicted proteins | sample BogForMeECP23OM3_FD_94441 | JGI IMG/M metagenome (GOLD analysis project Ga0074046, IMG submission 94441) | Bog forest soil microbial communities from Calvert Island, British Columbia, Canada - Bog Forest MetaG ECP23OM3 | ecosystem: Environmental > Terrestrial > Soil > Wetlands ...
CAACTCGCGCGCCAGCCGCACCACGGCGAGGGTTTCGCCAACGGATACGGCGTGAATCCAAATAGCGCCGCGCTCCGCCTGCTGGAATGATTCCGGCAACAGTCCGAATCGTTCCCGCCATCGACTTCCGGCCAGTTCGTCATGCCGTTTCCAGACATAGTAAGGAGCCGTCAGGACCACGCCCAGCGTTACCAAGAAGCTGTAAATCAGATACATCATTCTGGAAGGACAGCGCGATGGCCAATAGCAAAAACAAAACCGCTATGGCAGGTTGCCGAGAAACCCTTTGGTCATGTCATTTTGATCCCGCCGTGCGGGAGAAGAATCTCGGCAGTTGCAAAATCAAGGGTCGCACCTCATTCCCGCGAAAGCGGGAATCCATTCCAAGCAACTTCGGAGATCCTTCCTTCGTTCCACTCAGGACCGCCTGCGGCTCCTCAGGATGACAGTCCGAGAAGTTTTCAGCAACCTGGTAGATTATATGCCCAGAAAGGAAGCCCGACAACGGCGCGTAGCGGGCTAATGGGACGTAGGGCCGGGGCTTGGCCTGCACCATACGGTACAGGGCTTGCCCCGGCTTATTCCGCCCCAAGCAACCGAAACGAGACTCTCTGTGTCCTCCGTGCCTCTCAAGCTTTAACACAGAGCACACGGAGGCTCTCAGTGACCTCTGTGTTGGGATTCTTCTGGCCACAGAGGACACGGAGCCCCGCATCCGTCGGCTGACGGAGCGCAGAGCGAAGGCGCTAACGACACGAGGAGAAATCCTCCCGGCGCGAGGAGAGGCCGACTGCTCGGGCTGCAGAGCGACAAGAGACATTGTCTTATACGCTACTTTCCTTTTCCTGTCACGAGCGTTAACTGCTTGCGTTTTCAATAACATTCCCGCCTAAAATGGCTAAGTACCTGTATTTTCATAGGCATTCCCGCTTCCGCCCCAGTTTTCCACAGCGGTCCTTTGTTTTCATAGACTTTCCCGCATTGGTCGTTCATTTTTAAGCCTTCCATCCGCCATGAAAATGACTCCCCTCCTCAGCGGAGGAGGGGGCAGGGGGTGGTGGGTGCCAGCGTCACTGTGCCTTGGGGCTGCGCGGTCCGGTGGAATGCTGAGCATCCTGACGCGCAGCGGCGAGTAGTTCGGGCGTAAGTTGGGGTGGTTTGTGTAAGGACATGGTTCCTCCTGAGACGGGATGTTAGATTAGCGACGTAGGGCCGGGGCTTGCCCCGGCCTGGCCGCCCCGCCATGGCGGGAGGCGGCCCTACATCGTAACTGGGGCTTTTCACACGAGTAGGCTACCACAGCGGGGGAGCGTTGTCAAGAGACAATGTGTCCACACGTCTAGCCCAGGAGTTCTTCAATTGAGTCATTGATTCATTGGGTCATTGAAGCATTGAAGAGCACTTGCCGCTACTCGTCGGGCCAAAACGACGCCTCTTCGGGGCTCTCGGGGGCGAGCAGCTTCCGCATGTGGGCGGCGGCCTCCGGGCGCATGTAGTGCTCCGCGACAATTATTATGACCTGATGGCCTTCAGGACCGCAGCGGGGTGGCGCAGAGTCTCGTTCTCCAGAGACTCTGCGGCTTGTGCGTATGGAAACGGGCCTATAATTCTGCTTTATGTCCCGCTTGCGCCGCCTAGTATTATCCGACCGATTCTTCTTCATCGCCTGCCGCCTGCTACCCCACCGGGGGAGGCTTCAGGAACCCGAATTCGAGTGCTTGGCCCGCGTGGTACGGGAACGTGAATATTACGAGAAGGTGGAATACATCATTGCGCCAGGGAGGTGCACCAACAAAAAGTCAGTTGGAAATCACCCGCACCGCAACGAGCGAGGCTTTGCCGGGGACGTAATTCTCGACTGTGGTTTTGAGGAGAACCTGGAAGTACGGGGGGGCCGTCTTTTGGTCGGGCGACAGCGCGACCAATGCTTTGTGGAGTTCAGGCAACCGTTCCTCGCTCGTGATGTATTCGATGGCGGCTTGCGAACCCTGCGTATAAATACCGTAAACGAGCAGAATGCGGTTCTCTTTAATCTCGTTCGGCAGCATCAGAACCAGCGCGTAGTCGAGGGTGAGGTGATTGGTGACGGGATCAAACTGCGGTCTATAGATTGGCTCTTCGCCAGGGCGCGGGTTGTTGTTCTGGATCACTCCCGCTTCAAGACGAAAAGCCTCTGGAGTCAGGAACACCCTGCCACTCCACGACTGACTGCCACCAAGAAGTATCGCGTTACCTTGCTTGAATTCCTCGAAGGTTACCAGCCGAGACTGGATCAGCCGCGGCTTCTGACCGGTTTGCGAAAACAGTCCGAAGAGATTTGAAAGGCCCATGGTCTCGCCGACGGCGGTGAAGTCTGTCATGGAAGGAACAAAGACGAATCGCTTCAGTTCCCGGAAATGAATTGTGTCGCGGAACTCCGGCAGTTCATCCTTGGGGATTTCGTGGCCATGGGCCAGGGTTTGAGCGCTGTCCCCATTGTGCGCGGCACGCAACAGCGGATGGTTTGGAATGACAATAATAGGGGGGGGCGCAGGCGGCAGGAAAGGCTTCCAGAACCACTCGAGGCTCTCCGGCAAACCGGGAAGAGACCGCTGCGCCAATTCCTTGTTTCGTGACCTCTCCTGAAACAAGAGGAAGCCCAAGACAACACACCCCGCGGCCAGTCCCACGACAAGCGCGATATACAAGAGCCCAGGCTTCCGGGGCATTGCTGCAACCGCTTCCGGGTGAGCGCCTGCCCTTGCTTCCTGCTCCCATGGCACTTTGATGAATACGGGTACATAGTGGCCCGCAGGCAACTCGATCCGTAGCGGACTGCTCTGGCCTTCTTCCTCGTAGTATTTCTTGAGCGCGCGACGAATGTCGTGCGCTTGTACCCGTACGATGGGATCCGACTGAGGATCAAACTCAGGACCCCGACCGTAAACTTCCACACCGACAAGGTATTCGTTCAGCTTCTCAGCGTTGCCGAGCAAGGTCTGTTCCGTAACAAACTCCAGGAAGCGGCTCCTCTTATGGGCATTTGCGAAGTGTTTGCTCAGCAGGACTCGGCGCAACTCCTCCCTCTTTTCGAAGAGCGACATCGGTGGCGCCGTGAGGGTGTGCTGAGAGTCCATATGAGTCTCCGGTTGGGGGGCGGCAGCCCAGCCGGGTTCTTATCCTAGTGGCTACGGCATTCCCGCCTGAGGGCAAATTAGCACGGCATTTCAACGAGGTCAATGCGATAGAGGCCAGGGAGGGACATGTTGTCGCTCGCGTACTTACGGTTAGACGGCCCGTCAGAGGACGTTAGAAAACAAGCCATCTGAGCTCATTCATCGCGGCGGATTTGGCGTGATGAGAGCCCCTTTCGCTGCGACGGGTTGGACGTTAGGCGCCGCATCGGATGTCATGACCAGAAAAATCGCCCTGGGAGCTTTCCGGAATGGACGCGATGCGTCCAGTCTCCGGCTTTCGAGGCAAATTCCCTGCTTTTGTTGCCCATATAACCTCTGTTAACCGTATTCCTAACAGGTATTACGTTGAAATGCGGTAGGGCTCCCAACTACAAGTATACCGCGATGCGCAGAGTGTGCTTGAAAGCCGGAAGGGTCGGGTTCTCAGACCTTTTCCTTTGCACCGGGGAGGCACCCGCGATTGCGTGTAGAACACGCAGCCGGGGGGAGGGATACAACGTGGTGCCAGCATGGAGAAAAGCGTTCTCGTGCCTTGCGATTCTGTTTGTAACCGGTCTCGGCAGTGCTCCAGCGGAAGACCTGCAACTGGTGGTCACCCGACAGTTCGACGAGCCAATTCTCACGACCCACTCCGCCGGCGCCGAGGGGAATAAGTACGGTTTCGAAGGTGGCAGCGTGGTGAAGCTCAACGGGACTTATCACCTTTTTACTTCTGAGAGTGTCGGTAGTCCGCACTGGGTGAAGATGAAGCTGGCGCACTGGACCAGCGATGATCGGTTACGGTGGAAGCGTGTTTCCACCTTGTTTGAATCGAGCGGAGACTTTACGGGTAAAGATCCGCGCGCAGCCCTGTGGTCGCCGATGCCGATCTACGACCAGACGGAAGGCCGCTGGAATCTGTTCTACGTGGGCTATCAGTCCGCACCCGACACGTCCAAGGAGTGGCTGACAAACCACGAGGGGAGGATCTGGCGCGCCGTTTCGAAAGTGAAAGGCCGCGGCGGCATCGACGGCCCTTACGAGGATGTGGGCATCGTCCTCCAGCGAGGAAAAGACTCCGATCCCTGGGAGGGATTGCAGGGAACAGATTCATTCTTTCCTTACCCGGTAGGAAATAGATGGTACGCCTTCTACGGAACCGGCCACACCGAAAAGTTGCCTATTAGTCTCTGGCAGGTGGGTCTGGCGTGGGCGCCCAGCCTGGCGGGACCCTGGAAACGGTGCACGCAACTGAACCCGGTGAACATTGAAAAGGTCTTTATTGAGAACCCCCTCGTCACCAAACTCGCCGACGGAACCTATGTGGCCGTCTACGACAATAAAACGGAGCACGCCGTGGGTTATACGTTGTCGCAGGACGGGATTCATTGGACTCCTGGAAAAGCACTCATCGTCCAGAAGGGCAACGGAATCTGGGCGAGTGAAGTCCGCACTCCCCTGGGACTGATTCCCGAGGGGAAAGACTCGTTCACGCTCTTTTACACCGCCAATCAAGACCTGCTCGGAGCCCCGCCCGACGCCCACGGGATCAAGATGACGCCCGGTGCGATGGGTTTGGTGGAGGTAAAGCTGGAAAAGACGGGGGCGAAAGCCCGAGACCGAAGATAGAGAAACGTAGTGAGCACTCATGCAAGGAAAGTACTGATTGGGATTTCGAGAATCTCGTGAGACTCAAGTAATGAAAAGGAGGAGACAAATGATCAAGCGGTTTTTACTAATGGGATTTCTTTCCCAGTTCTTCTTTCTTGCGGCACTGATGGCCCAGACAGACAGGGCCACATTGACCGGAACCGTGACAGACTCATCCGGGGCCGTCGTTCCTGGAGTTTCTGTCATTGCCACTAACCTGGAAACCAAGGTAGAGACATCGGCGACTACAAACGATGTCGGGATATTCCGGGTACTCAATTTACCTGTAGGGCAGTACAGCCTTCTGTTCAAAAAGGAAGGGTTCAAGACCGTCGAGCGGACCGGCATCACTTTGACCATCAGCCAAGTGGCGGAAATTGATGTCAGGCTCGAGGTCGGGGCGGTAGCCCAAACGGTCGAGGTCACGGCGCCGGCGCCGATCCTCCAGGCCCAAACCAGCGACCTGGGTACCACTATGACCAACCGCAACGTCGTGAACGACCTGCCGCTAGATATCACAGGGGGGCGGGAATTTGAGAACTTCGCTTACGCCATTGTTCCCGGTGTGGAGGGCAATAACTGGACTTCCTACATTGCCGGGACTCCCGCATTCAGCAAGGAAGTGCTCATTGATGGGACGTTGCAACAGGGTTCGGAAAGCGGCAGCGTCGATGAGGACTACCCACCCATGGATGCTGTCGAGGAGTTCAAGGTTGAGACAGGGGGAACGTCCGGGGCGGCAGCAGCCTACACCGGCGGCGGAACGTTTCTCTTTACCATGAAATCGGGCACGAACCAGTTCCACGGTTCGGGGCTATTCTACTTTCAGAACGAAGCCCTGAATGCCAACACCTGGATGAACAACTATTACCAAGCGAAATCAGAGCCTTCCTTTTGCTCCACGGCCAATTGTTCGGTGCCTCGCGACCGGCAGACGGACTATGGCTTCAGCGGCGGTGGACCGATTCGAAAGGACAAGACTTTCTTCTTCGCGGCCTTCGAGCAATACCGGACCAACGACTACACCACCGGCTCGTTCAATCGTACGGTCCCGGTTCCCGATTTCTTGACGGGTGATTTCAGCGCGCTGCTCGATCCGACCAAGCAGCTAGGGGTAGATGCGGCGGGGAATCCGATTTACAAAGGCGCGATCTTCAACCCCGGAACCGGCGACGTCTTTCCCAACAACATGATTCCCTCGAACATGTTCAGCACCGTATCGAAGAAAATTGTGAGCGTCTACCAAAAATACTACACTCCCATGAATTCGGCATTGTTCCACAACGACGCTGCCACCGAACTCAACAATCCCTGGTTCCACCAAACGCAGCTCAGCTTCAAGGCTGACCACAATATTTCCGACAAGGATCGGCTTGCCAGTTCGTTCATCTGGACCGAGCGCCCCAGAATCCTCGCTGACAGCGGTAAGGGGGTTTGGGACCCCAGCGATCCCTACGGTGGGCCACTGGCGGAATCAAGATTGCAGAAGGTCACGAGCCGGAGCTTCCGCTTCAGCGAGAGTCACAACTTCAATCCCTCGGTGCTGAACGTGGCGAGCTTCACGTATCTCCGCTACCGCAACCCGAGCCAGGCGACCGCCTCGAGCGGGAACTGGCCTCAGGCACTCGGCTTTGGCAACACCGGGGTAGGAAACTTCCCCGCAATAGATTTCGGGTCGGCGGTCAACGGCATTTTAGAAGACCCAATCGGATACAGTTCATCGGGATTCTACGTCTCCAACATTTTCGTTGGAGATGACAGCCTCACCTGGGTCAAAGGGCGGCATACCCTTGCCTTCGGGGGCGAGTTCCGAGACTTTCAAGTCAACAGTCACGCTGCCAGCGGCACTTTGAATTTCTTCTTCTCGCCCGACCAAACCGGCGCGCCCACGCAGAGTTGGGGGAACGAAGTAGGCTTTGGATTCGCCAGCTTCTTGCTGGGAGATGTGCAAAGGGCCTACCAGGATACCCCGTTGGATCTTTATGGCCGGCGAAAGGGCCTTTCGCTTTATGCCACCGACAGCTTCAAGATGAATTCCAGAACCACGCTCTCGCTGGGGGTGAGCTGGACCCAGACCTATCCCTGGCATGAGCTTAATGGATACTGGGGAGATTTCAGCACCAGCGAGACCAATCCTAGCTTGGGCATTCCAGGCGTGATGGTTTACGGTAAGAATGGGGGAAGCACGTTTGAGGGGCCGATTCGCTGGCGGGATTTTGTCCCCACCGTGGGAATTGCCTATCAGTTGAAGCCCCGGGTGGTAGCTCGGGCAGCTTACGGCATCTTCTACACACCGATTGGAAGCGACATCTGGGAGGGGGTTCCTTACGGATTCGCCCCCGGCTTCCGAGGCCTCAATGAGGTGCAACCGACGGCGAACCATGCCCCGGCCTTCAATTGGGACAACGGGTATCCGGGAGTATCCGTCCCCGGGACCCTCGACCCCAACTTCCTCCAGTGGGGAATGGTCACTGTTAGTCCTGATTCACTCGTCCCAGGGCGAGTCCAGCAATGGAATGCGGGAGCAGAAATCGAGCTCTCAAGAAACACCCGCCTCTCCGTGAACTACCTTGGCACTCGTGGGGCTCACCTGCACGACGGCGAGCTGCAAAACAACACGTTTTCGCTGCCCGCCTACTCGAAGTTGATTCAATCCGGCCATGACTGGGACTGGGTTTGGGATCCTGCCTCGGCTGCCGCGGCGGGCGTGCCCTATCCCTATGCGGGATACTCCAATTATGCCTTCATGACGCTGTTCCAGTTCCCCCAAATTGAGTCAACCTACGGCCCGCTCTATGGTGTGAACTCGCCGCTCGGCCGCTCCGGCTATGACGCCTTCCAAGCGGAGTTGGTGCAGCGGAACTCGCATGGAGTCACTGCGGACCTCAGCTTGACCTACGCTCGCCAGATCTCCGACCTCGATCCCTATTATGGGAACTTCGCAGAAACCTACGACACCACCTGGCTACAAAACCTCTCCGACCTGAGTAACGCGGCGAACTTTGTGCAGCCTTACAACCAAGCCATTGTGAAAGGTTACGTGGACTACGACCTGCCGTTTGGGCGTGGCCGGAAGTTCCTGTCCAACCGAAGCAGGGCGCTGAGCGCACTCGTGGGCGGATGGCGAACAGGTGTGACTCTGTACTACGGCACGGGCGCGCCGCTGACCGTCGATTCCAATTACTTTTACGAGGGTATAAACTCCTATTTCGGTGTGTCGACAGTTTACTCGCAGGTGGCTCCGAACGCCGGCCTTTCGAGTCACTTCAATCACAACACTTTCGACCCCGCTAGTAAAACTCCTTCCGTCAACCAGTACTTCAATCCGAAGCTTATTACTAATCCGGCTTGGGGCGCCTTCGGCAATTCCGGGCCCTACATCGCAGGGCTGAAAGGTTTTGGCACTGCGACCGAGGACCTTGGGATCTATAAGGAATTCCGCTTTGGAGAACAAAGGCGGCTGCAACTGAGAGGAGAAATCTTCAATTTGTTCAACCGCCACTATTATGACAACCCGATTACAGACATCGGGAGCCCCGACTTCGGCTCCGTCATGGGCGTGGGCGGTTCTCCACGCCGGGCGCAGTTGGGCGCGCGCTTCGAATGGTAGCGGTGCAGCCGGCAGCACGCAGTGAGGCGTCACGGCGTGCCGCAAACTGCTGCCCGGTTTTACCGGGGTTCTCCTCTCTGGCCGGCGCTGCTGATCGCAGCGCCGGCGCCTTTTCCGAAGAGCACAGATCGTCGTCATGCCGGAGGCAATATTGAGCGGCGATCTATACGTTGTCGGTCGGGAGGAAAATGAAGATGGAAATCCCGGATCAGGTGTCCAAAAAAGTCAAGGAGTTGCGTTGGGCTTATCTTTTGTCGACGATCGGCCTTGTGTTCGTAATGGCGTGGTTGATTAATTCTGTGGTTTTTCCGCTCCCAATATGGCAATCGGTGTTCGCTTTTTCCCGAGGTACAGTTCAAGCCACCCTGGTCGTCAGTCTAGCTTCATTTCTGGTTTTCTACACTTGGCTTCGTCTTGCGGGAATTCGGCTGAATGGTTTTGGTTTCGGGTCGGGTAGGCAAGTGCTGCAAGGCTTCATGGGCATGTTAGTGTTCTGGGTTCTCGTTCAATTGGCTGTAATCATGTCCGCGCGGCTCAAGGGACTAGCGGTGAACTTCAATCCGGAAGTGAATCCCCGGGGAGGAGCGCCCCCCTATGTTTTTTGGGGATTGTTCCTAAGTCAAGCTTTGGGGAACGCCCTGTATGAGGAAGTGGTTTTCCGAGGGTTTCTCATTCCCCAATTCTTTCTGAAATGCAGAAGGTTTCTCCCTACACGAGTAGCGCCCTCTGTGTTTTTGGCAGCGGTTCTCTCCTTAGCCATTTTTGACCTCTACCACCTGCCAAATCTGCTATCCAGGAATCTGCCGTTAGCTTTTCTTGTTTATGCGCTCACTGGGGGAAGCCTTTATACCCTTGTCAGCAAATCCCTGCTCCCGCGCGCCCGCTGTTCCTACCAACTCCACGTTCAACGGTCTTATTCACCAATGAGTTAACACACGGGCTCGTTTGGCATTTCGCCTGCCTGATCGCAAGCAAGGGCGCCGTGGCGCCAATGCTTCTGAAGGAGGTTCAGATGAGGACAGATAGGGTTCGAGAGCATTTCAGACTTTTGATGGTGGCGGGTGGATTTCACGCCCAAAATCACCCGAACGACGTATGGCGTTGAACGGCGGAATCTGTGTGACGCTGGCGGAAGCGGTGAGTGATGAGTCTGGCGCGCCTCTCCTATGAATAGGCTGTCACGCGACACGGTGGAAGACGCCGACACAAGATGCAATCGTGTGCCGCGAGCCAGGAGGGGTGAAGACCTCACTGGACGCAAAGCCGACTTCTCATTCCGAGTCCGACCGCGATGCAATCGATCACGTGAGAATCATTGGTGGGATAGGGACTTGGCAACAGTTATCCGATTAGCAGCACGTTTTGGCATGCAAGTTGCACAACTTTAAGGATGCAAGAGCCCTTGCATGGCAGGATTGCGGAAATTCTTGCGTCGTGGAGAATATCCCTGATGCTCGATCCCTGAAGTCACGGAAGCAGCTCATGGAATCGCAAACGACCGCTCCCGGATTGTGGCCTGTGGACATCCTGCTTCTCGCTTACTTTCTGGCAGCGAGCCTGCTGGTCGTCTTGTACTGGAAGCAGATTCCGGGAGCCGGGTGGCTTGTGCTCCTCCACGCCGGCGTCATGCTTCTGGTCGGCTTGGCGCGGGGATTCCCGTCCAGCAGGACGCAAGGGTTGGGATGGTTCCTCCGAAACTGGTATCCCCTTCTCTGCGTCGCGGCTGGGTACAAAGAAATGGGTACCCTGATCCCCGCTTTACGCAGCCGCGATGCGGACGCAGCGCTTGGCCGGCTGGATTCCGCCCTCTGGGGAGTCAACCCCACTGTCTGGCTGGAACGAATCCAGACCCCCGCGGTTACAGAATTCCTGCAGATTATCTACTCCCTGTTTTTGCCCGCGGTTTTGTTGGTGGCGGTAGTATTCTGGGCGCAGAGGCGTTGCAAGGAGTTTCGTTACTATCTGTTCCTGATTTCCCTGGGATTCCTGGTTTCATACGTCGGCTATTTTCTGGTCCCGGCGCGGGGGCCGCGCTTTCTGCTGAATAACCTTCAGACCCGCCCGTTGGCGGGAAGGTGGTCGTTCCAAATCCTGCGGGGAGCATTGGACTGGCTGGAGGGAATCCATTACGACTGCTTCCCGAGCGGCCACACGGAGGTGACGCTTCTGGCGTGGTGGAGCGCCCGGAGGATTTCAAAGTCCTTGTTCCGGACTTACTCTGCCTATACGATGTGCATGGTTTTCGCGACGGTGTACTTGCGCTATCACTACTCGATTGATACCATGGCAGGGGTTCTGCTGGCGATGGCCTTGCTGGCCGCAGCGCCGTACGTCTATGGGAGTAGACAACTGCATGGGACCAGCGGAGATTACTCCGGTCAAAAACAGTAAGGAGCTGCGCGAGTTCCTGGCCCTTCCTTACCTGCTCTACAGGGAGGATCCCTATTGGGTCCAGCCTCTATGGACCACGCAGAAACAACTCTTTGAAAGCCGCGACCACCCTTTCTACGGGCACGGAGAAATCCAGTGCTATCTCGCGCGCCGCGACGGCCACACCGTGGGGCGGATCGCCGCGATTCTTGACCACGATTTCAACCGGGTCCACAAAGAGTCGGCAGGATTCTTTGGCTTTTTCGAATCGATCAACGATCCGGAAGTGTCCCGCGCTTTGCTCGAAG
>Ga0074046_10004682_pt1 | contig 11091 bp, 5 predicted proteins | sample BogForMeECP23OM3_FD_94441 | JGI IMG/M metagenome (GOLD analysis project Ga0074046, IMG submission 94441) | Bog forest soil microbial communities from Calvert Island, British Columbia, Canada - Bog Forest MetaG ECP23OM3 | ecosystem: Environmental > Terrestrial > Soil > Wetlands ...
CGGACAGAGGTCTCCATGCGCTTGGAATCGTGAACCGTGGAGGTCAGCAAAATCTCGTAATGGTGCTGCACCGCAATGGTTTCGAAGACTTGCACAATCTCGGGGAAAAACGGGTTGGTGATCTCGGATACGATCAGGCCGAAAATCCGGCTGCGGCCGGAAACCAGCGCCCGCGCCTGCCGGTTGGGAAAGTATCCGAGCTCGTTGACTACTTTCCACACACGTTTCGCCAGCGCCGGATTGACAGTCGGGATCCGATTGATCGTCCGCGAGACCGTCGCGGTCGAAACCCTGGCGCGCTTTGCGATTTCCCGGATATCCATACCTTTGCCCGTTTACTTCTTCCCGCAGTTCACCGCTTCCATGGCCCCACGATCCACGCCCACGCCACCACAGGAGGGTACAGGGTTCCCGAAAAAATCCCTCCCACCGCTGGCTTCGATCCTTCGTCCCGAATCGATCGCCGGAGAACTCGTTCCCAACGCATACCCCGAGACTGTATGCCGGCCAATGCCGGCGTGGCCCGGGTCGATCATCCGCGGGTTCGATATCAGAGCGTGCGGATCGTCGGCAGCCGGCACCCCGTAGTACACGTTGTAGTCGTAAACGTTGTTTGTGCTCTTGCCCGGACCCGGCGCACTCACATAAGACCCGTCCGCATTGCCCGACACGCCGTACGAGAATCGCGCTCTGCCTTCTGCATAGAAGATATTGTTATAGAAGTAAGTATCCGTCGCCCATCCCGTCCAATCGGTGTGGAGAACCAGATCCACGTCCTCTCCTTTTCCGACGTAGATCGTGTTGTTATAGATGAGTGTGTTCTTCACCGGACCCGAGAGCTTGATCCCCCGATGATGATCATTCTGGCTGATGTTGTAGCGAACGATCGTGCCGCTATTCCCCTCGCTGGCCTGCGGACTTTGGGAACCTTCGTCGCAGATCAGCAGGAATCCGCCCTCGTTGTCGTGACTGTAGTTGTACTGGATGATCGTATTCCGGCTGTTCCAGTCGGAATCGAAGCCTTCCGCATCGTGTTGGCCGCGAGTGCCATAGACTTCGTTGAACTGCACGACCGTGTTGTCGGCGCTCCACGGCCAGATGCCCACGTTGTAGTCTTGCGAGCGCTGGCTGGCATGGGCGACCACGTTGAATTCGACTACTGCGCCGTCAGTCGCAACGTTCACAATTCCGTCACCACCAATATCGTCGAGTACATTGTTCCGGATCACCACTCCCAGGCTCGGATACCACTTTGACCGCACCCAATGCGTGGACGAACCAAAAACGCCGCTGCGATCCACGTGGTGGATATGGTTATCCTCGATGCGGAGATCCACAAAGCGACTCGGCTTTTTGTCCCCGGCACAGTCATAAGTGATTCCGCCGTTCTCTTTCATCTCGAGGCTGCCGTTGACGTCGTGGACATCGACACCCTGAACGTAGATATGATGTGCCTCGCCGTAATCTTCAGCCACGATGCGAACCCCGCGCCGGACTCCTGGAGATACTCCCGTGTTGGTCACTTCGAGATTGCGGATCTCCCAATACTCCTGATTCTTCAGCAGGACGGCATCCTCCGCCTCGCCGCGGCCGTTGATGACCGGCTTCGCCGCGCCGCCATACTTGTCGATCATGATCGGTTGGCCCTCGGTCCCGGAACCCTTCGGCCAGAGCTGTCCGGTCCACACCGCACCGGACTTGAATAGAATGCGATCGCCGGGGGAAAAGACAGTCGCGTTAACTTTGGCCAATGTTCTCCACGCCGTGGATGGGGAGGTACCGTTTCGGCTGTCGTTACCGGACGTCGAGTCAACGTAGTAAGTCGTTCCTGGTTTCTGAAGACTGCCCGTGTAGCCTTGGCGGCTCTGCTTCCCTGTGCTGCCAAGCCCTCCCGCCATCAGCAAGACAATGCATAGCCAGAGACTCTGGCGAGATACCCAAGCGGCTTGCATTTCGGCTCCAAGCATCCTGTAACTAGCCAGACTGATCAAGAGCGGTTGTTGAAAAAAACTACCGGGCGACCCGCAGGTTCGCAAAGTTGCCCGATGGTTTGCAGACAGCAGCTAGAAGTCAAAGCGAATACCAAACTGCGCATTTCTTGGATTGTCCATGACGGACAGAATCTGTCCGAAGTTGCTCGCACCGACGTCGGATCGCAGGCTAGAGCAACCCTGGATCAAGTAGTAGTGCCGGTTCAAGAGGTTGTAGAACTCCGTGCGCAACTGCAGCCGGTATTGCCCTTCAGGCCCCATCGTAAAGTTCTTCAGCACGCTGGCGTTCTCGTTAGATTGTCCGGGGCAGCGCAGGGCGGAAGTCGCTGGTGAAGGCGGCAGCACTCCGGCAGCGGGATTACTGGCCACGGTCGACGGCATGTAGATGTTGCTTGCGGGAGGAGGGCCTTGCCAGTTCGCCGGTAAGGGTACGAAGTGATTCGTACTGTTAGCACCCGTGTAGCCGGCCAGATTGAACTGCGGATAAATGTCGCCCCAGAGCGGCCAGTAGGGATTGGACGCACTTACCTCGAAGGGCTGGCCCGAGTTGTATTGGAAGAGGCCGGTCACAGTCCATCCACTCGCGATGGCGTTCGTCAGGCGGTTTCCACCGTTGAACCACTGCCGCCCCTTGCCAAAGGGGAGTTCATAACTGACGAATCCCTTGACAACGTGAGCCAGGTCATATCCCGTGACGGCATGCGCCGCCTGACGCATGTTGCTAAAGTCCTGCACGCCGGTATAGTAGCCGTTACCCTCCTGCATGGCGGACCATGTGTCGCCTTCCTGCCGGGACCAGGTGTAACTCATGTCCATGGTCAAGCCGCGGCCGGTGCGCTTGACCACGTCCACCACCATCGAATCGTAGAAGCTTTGACCGAATGGTAATCCTACGTACAACAAGTTGGCGTAGCCCCAATAATTACTCTCTGCGTCGGCCAGTTGCGGGGAGGGGGCGATTGCCGCAAGAACAGGGGCACAGAAGTTCCCGTATACATATTGGCTCCCGTATGGATAGGGGACGCCGTTATAGGCGGCGTCGGCCGGGCTGCAGACCCAGTTCCCCAGATAACCTTGCTGTCCCAACCGCTGAAAAGTCGAGGTTGGGCCCTGGTTCCACGCCAGCGATGTGTCGGTGAGGCGGTGGCCGCGGTTGCCTACGTAGGAGATTTCCAGTCTTGTATTGGGTGTCAGTTCCTGTTGGATACCAAAGCTGAATGCTTCGCTGTAACCGAGGCGCAGAGCGCGAGGATCAGTGTAAACAACCGGAAACAGGGACGGGGATGTGGGCGGGGTGCTGGCATCCGGCTTGAAAACAACACCCGGATAGCCATTGTCCCAATTTGGAATGGCGCCTGTCTGGTTGATGCCCAGTTGCGGCGCAAACCCGTCGGGCACGCCGGTCGCGTAGGACACGCCCACCGGGTTGTAGATCAAACCGAAGGAGCCCCGAAACACGGTCTTCGGGAAAGGCGCGTAAGCGAAACCAAGGGAGGGCCCGAACTGCCTCCCGTACTCGTTCTTCTCGAAACTGTCGCCGCTGTTCTTGGCGAAAACCAGCACCCCGGGAGCGTTGTAGTTCGGATTGATGGCGTTGAGGTCGTAGTTGGCCCAGTTTCCATTCTTCTCATGGAACCGGAAATTGTAGTTCCAGCGCAGCCCCATGCTCAGAGTGAGCTTTGAGTTAACCTTGTAGCTATCCTGGGCGAACAAATACATCTCTTTCTGCCGTCCATATAAGTCGTGCTCCACGGACTCCGCCGCCCTATCCGCCATACCAAGCATGAAACTGGCAAAGCTGAATCCATCGTAGGGATAGCCGGGGCCGGACGTATAATAAAAAGGAAAATCAAAGGAGAGGGCGCCGGAACCGGAGTGGCTATTCACTTGATGAGCCATGAAATTACCGCCGAAGCTAAGGTTGTGGCGTCCCTTCGTCCAGGTAAGCGTATCTCCAAGGATGGCACTCACTCCCGCAAAATTTCCCTGCCACGTGTTGCCGATATAGCTCTCGGTATGGCCATAGTAGGCATATTGGTCGTTGAAATTGACAAATGGGAAGGTATTGGAGCCAGTGTTGCCAAACCCAAGCTGCTGCGACCAATTTCCGGGGTCGGTCGGGAGGGCGTTCTGGTGATCGATGTTATAGGTGAAGTTCAGGACGTTCAGAACATTTGGACTGAAGGTGTGGCTTTCGCTGAGCCGCCCCTGATGCACCCAGTAGAGAATATTCCGGCCATTCGCGAGCGGCCCACCATTGTCTGTTCCCTGCTGCCAAATACCCCCGCTATCGTCCAGCAGGCTCGGCTTGTGGTTGTAAATCCAGGAAGCGGACAGGCGATCCCGTTCGCGCAAAACGTGATCCACCTTGATCACGAATTCATTGGGAGTTTGACTGGGCGTGCTGGCGATGAGACCTCTGGAATTGTTGTCGACTCCCCCGAACTGCGGCAGATAGTACTGATTGTAGAGAGCGGCAATCTGCTGCGACACCCTGCTCAGCCGAGCGGTCGGGATGACGTTGCCCGTAAACTGGCATGGGGCATGGTTTGCTGGGCACGCCGTCGGGTCGGGGTTCGGATCATAGATCATATTCACCTGCGCCGGGATTTGCTGTCCAGCCTCGTTCCAGACCATGAGTCCCGGGATGGTCGCTCCCAGCAGTTCGCTGAAGTCGGCGCCGGTGCTGCCCGGGGCGAGGCCCAGCATCTTTTGAGTTGGAACCGTCTGAGTTCCCCCGGCCAGGCGAAAGTCGGTCTGCTTAAAGCGCTCGAAGGTGCCGAAGAAGAAGGTCTTGTCCTTACGGATCGGGCCGCCCAGGCTAAAACCATAGTCCCACGCCCGCTTCTTGGGTTTGCCATAACCGAAGTAGTCATTGGTCCAGGTGTTGGCATCCAGCAGTTCGTTGTGGCCGAGCAGAAATGCGGAGCCGTGGAGCTTGTTTGTCCCCGACTTCAGGTTAAAGGACATAACGCCGCCGCCGGTGACGCTGCTTTCCGCGTCCAGGCCGCTGGTTTGCGCCTGCAACTCCTGCACCGCTTCCATGGCGGGACCGCTTGACATGGAATTGCCTTGATAGCTGGTCGTGCCCGACGTGCCGTCAATTGTGAACTCCTTGGTGAACCACTGGCCTCCATTGACCACTGCCCCGTACGGATTGCTATAGACCGAGTAGCCCGGCGTCAAAGCAACAGCGAAGTCTTCGATGAAACGTCCTCCGCCGTAGATGCTCAACGGGAGGTCGTTGACCACGCTCGCCTTCATGTTGGTCCCGACCGATGGCCTCTCCAACTCCAGCACGGGCACATCCGTCGTGACCGTTATCGATTCGGTCACCGCACCGATCTTGAGCGCGGCGTCGAGCCGGGCCACCTGGGTCGACTCCAGGGTGAGGGCTGGACGAACCAGAGTTTCAAATCCATCCCGCTTGAATTCAACCGAGTACTGACCGGGAAAGAGGTTGGGAATAACGTAAATGCCGTCGCCATTGGAGACGGCTTTCGTGGGCACATTGGTGCCCGTGTTGGTGGCGGTCACTTCCGCGCCAGCGACTACCGCACCCGTGGAATCGGTTACCGTGCCGGTGATCGAAGCACGATTGGCTTGGGCGGCCGCGTTCTGAGTGCTCAGTTGGATGAGGACGACGAACAGAAGTGGGAGGAAGAAAGCAAGGAATCGAACTCTGCGCATATTGCCTCCATGGCCAGCAAACGTTTACTGTAGTATCCGAGCAAGTCCGCCGAAAATGTTACAGAATACAACGGCATCTTGTCTGTGATTTTGCTCACAGTGGCTGGTGACGCCAATTCTTAGCGTGAAAGCATGAAATCTGTTCTGGCGCTTCCAGTTTCGCTGCTCGATGGGCTTGGGAAGTTGTTCTCAGCAAACGTTTGCTACAGCGCTCCTTGTATGGCCGAAACCTCGGCTTGTCAAGTCCTTTTTGCGGTCGCCTCAGAATCTTGGCAATAGCTGCTTCGATCAGCCAGGCCATAGCATGGCAGAGCCGGTGCCTACCGCGGTTCTGCCGAGTCCACTCTCACTTCATACTCGGGCGCCACATCAATCGCGGACACATCCGCAATTTCGCCGCTGGGTGGAAACTGCGGCCGGGCATTCCGGGGCAGATAAATCCTGGCGTCTTTGCGCAGCGGCATGACTTGGAGCTCCAGATCCTTGCCCAAGACCTCAGACGCGAATCGCTTCAGCCCAATTTCCCATACAGTCCCTTTGTAAAAGTCATCCGCCAACAATCGCTGGTCGGCGTCGAGCCGCGCCACATCCCCCGCGTATTGAATTCGCAAAAACGCGTCGCTGAGACCGTCCAACGCATGTCCGGGAATGACGATTCGCCACGCGGCGGCGCGGTCGAAGTCGGAATCGGTGGGAGCCGTGGCGTTGTACTTTCCCATCTTTCCCGGCAGTGAAGCCGCTGCAGCGCGAATTTTCTCGCAACGCACGGGGACATGTTTAGGCGGCATGACCGCGGAATAGGAAACGAACACACCCTCGCGACCAGTCCGCTGGAGAGGCACATTCGCCAGCGGCGCATTTTTCAGGACGGGAAAAACTGAGAAGCGAAGTTGCCGAACGTCGCGCGCGCGCAGGTGCAGGCTTGTTTCATCGAAGAAAAGATCCGCCGGCGAGAGAAACACATGATCGTCGCCGGCCACTGTGCCTTTCCAGATGTCCAGCGCCTCGGATGGGGTCAGCACGACGATGTGCACCGTCTGGCCTGCCTTAGATCGCACGCTCAGCGCGACACCGGGGCCGGGCGCAATTCCGTCAACATAGCGAACGCCGGTCGCGCGCGAAATCACGGCCGTGGCAGCTTTCAGGGATGCCAATGAGCCTTCATCGAAAGCGAACTCCGCTCGCATGCCGGGCGGTGCAAAGAAAAAGTAGTACTCGACGTTTCCGTCGCGGACCTTGGTCAAGGGTTGGGCGGTCGCGTACCTGAGCAGGACTCCGTTGAGATTCAGGTTCACAGGCCAGATACCATAGGTTCCCGACGCGAGGTCCGTGGGCTTTCGCGGCAGCACCACCGTCTCCGACGGCAAAATGAGCTTGATCTGAAATTCTCGGTGATCGGGTAGCGGATAATTCCGCGCGTAGTTGTTGAAGAACACAAAGGCGCGATTCCCTTGGCTGCGCGCACAGACGCGTACGGTCGAACGATCCGCGGCGTTGGCGGGCACAACGCTGGGTAGAACCGGGACCATCGGAGCAAGAGAACTTCCAAATTCGTTGAGAAACAGGTGAACAATCTTGGTGGCGCGAAAGGCCGGGTTCATCTGCCCGAACTCTCCCAGCGGAGCCTGGAAGTCATAGGAAACTTTGGGCAGATCGTAAACATGATCGCTGGCCACCGATTCCTGCAGGCTGGTCAGCTTGCCCTCAGGATTGGAACCTCCCTGAAACATATAGTAGCCATAGAGGTTGGCGCCCGAGCCCAGGCGGGTCAAGGCGATGGCGGCGACGTCATCCGCACCGATCACCGGCCGGCGATGATAGGCGACTTGCATGCCTCCGCCCGCTTCGGCCATTAAATAAGGATACTCAGGTCGGGAGGTCTGCTCCGGCGCTGACGGGCCGCCCATTCCGCCATTATCGCGTGTGTTTTCGAAGAGGTAATACCCGCTGGGCGGCAAATCGGTCAACGTGCTTTCCCAGAAATTGTCGGGATAACCGCCAAAAACCGGGATCACTTGGCCTGCAGGAAAATTGGGATTGCCCCAGCCCGTCACCGTGTAAAGCGGAGCTTCGATTCCGGACTCACGCGCCGTCTTCTTTAATTCGGAGATGTGCTCAGCGCCTGCGCCGGGACCGTGTTCATAGTATTCATTCTCGAATTGGACTCCGACGATCGGCCCGCCATCCTTCCACAAAAGTCCTTTCACCTGTACGCCAATTTGCCCGAAATACCGCTGGACATAGGACAAATACTGGGGATCATTGCGACGAGTGACACCCTTCGCAAGCAGCCAGTCCGGCAAACCGCCATTCCGCACCTCGCCGTGGGACCACGGACCGATGCGCAGGAAAACATATAATCCGTGCTTGTCGCAGAGTTGAAGGAAGCGGCGCAGATCGCGCTGTCCGGACCAATCGAACTGCCCCTCAATTTCCTCGTGATGAATCCAGAATAGGTAAGTAGCAACAATCTGAACTCCGCCTGCTTTCATCTTCAGTAATTCTTCTTCCCAGTATTGCTCGGGGTAGCGAGAGAAATGGAATTCGCCCATCACCGGCAGCCAGGGCTTGCCATCGAGCGTCAGATATTGACTGTTCACTCCGATTTCATGGCCCGCCGGAGATTTTCCGCCCAGCCGTGGATTCGGAATTACCCGCGCATCCGCCTGCTTGCTCGCGTCGATCAGGATGGTATTGGCGTGATGCGACTGGGCGGCGATTGGAGAAAACATGGCCAAGAGTGTGAACGCCACTGCGATCAGGCCCCGCCTAATACGTGACTTCAAAAGCTTTCCCCTCCAGAACCACGGCATCGTCCTCCGCCGACCAGCACTGAATCACCACTGGCACGCCCGGCTTCAGCGCGCTGTGCTGAATCTCTCCCACCGCCCAGGACAAGCCGCTCCAGATCACTTTGTCGTAGTTGATCTCGACTGGAACCGGCTTGCTATCTTGCGTAGCGCTCAGCACCAACACCTTGCCCATGTTCGTGCCATTCGGAGGACCACCTTTCCAGCTGCGCATGATACTTCCGTCTTTAGCGGAACGTTGCTGCATGAGGATTCGCAAGTCGCCTTTCGGTGGGACTGCCACTTCGGCCCGGATAGTGTTCTTACTTGCCGCTGAGAACTCTGCCTTCAGCGGGTTGATTGCCCGCGGAATCTTCACATCCTCCTGCATGCCCAAGTCGTACTGCGCACTGGAATACTTGCCGAAACCGACGACAGCCATTTCCCCGGGGCCCAGCTGTATGTGATCGCCCGCGAGCACGGGCTGAAACCCCGCATCGCGAAACATCACACGCCCGCTTCCAACCGGCCCCTGATCCTTCGACAAACGTGGCAGTTGGATTTCTTCCACGCTCTCGGCCGGGTTCACCACGGCATATACCGACCCATCGGAGTCGAGCGACCCAAACCCGTAGGGCTGGGCCTCGCCCGGAATTCCACCAAAGGTTTTTGTCCGCCCCTTCGACTCCAGGGAGAGATAGAGCGATTGCACCTTCGCAAACCAACGCGCATCGTCATCACTCAGGAACTCCAGGTTGCCATGAACCGTGTTTACCCAACCGCCCCGCGCCATCATCAGGAGCAGCGCTCCCTTCCAGGCATTCGTTTTGCGGTAATAAATCGTGCCCGTGTTGCCGAGCATGAATCCGGTCGAATCAATCCTTTCGAGCGGCAGGAAACTCTGTTGGTAGCGCCGCACCATGTGGTCGCTATAAATATCCATGGAGCGCCAGAAATTCATCTCGGGCACGTCCGAAGGCCGAGGATCGCCGGAATAGAGTGAATCGAACACCTCCAGCCAGCGCAGGTCCACCAAGTTATGAAAAGGGAAAGGACCGGCGGTGGATTCGACATCGCCGCCAAAACCATTGAAGGCCACCAACACGACATCCGGGTTTCGCAGCCGGAACTTCTTCAGGGCCTCGCGATAGGCATCGGCATTACGCGCGCTAATTTCTTCGGGAGACTTTGACTTTGCCGTCTCGGGAGTGGCCGCTCCGAAGTCCACAAAGTCGAATTTGAACATACGGATGCCACGGTCGTACCAGTACTGCATCGTGTCCATGAAACCGGGCAGAAAGCCGCCTTCCGAAAAGGACATCGAACCCTTCTTTTCGTTGAGCGAGTCCCGCCACTCCGGTGCCGGGTTGATCTTAACCAGGGTATTAGTACTAAACCAGAGCCCGGGCATGATGCCATTCTCCCGGCATTTGCGGATCCACGCGTCCGGCCCATTGGGCCAATTGGGCTTGCGCCAAGTGCGATAGGCGCCGTCGGGGTCGAACCAGAAGGCGTCCATCATGTAGTAATCGAAGCGCACCCCGAAGCGGCGCAGGCGCAGGATTTCGTCCAACTCCTTCATCGCCAGTTGCTCGGTTAGCGGAATATTATCGGAAAGTTCGTCGTAGGCGGACCAGTTGTTGTAGACAAAGATCGGGTCACGAGCCAGGGGAGCGCCGGGAAGCCCTGCCGCCGCATGGCTCGCAGCCCTGTCAGTGTCTTGCGCCGCACTGTTTTGAGCAGACCCTGAGTTTGCAACCAGCAAAATGACAAGAGCGAACGCTGCAATGAATTGACTCATAACGATTCCTTCCGTGGTTTAGGTCCGGGAGGGTTTCCGGTGGCGCGCACACGGACCTTGCCGATGCCAGAAACGCGTATCGAAAAGAGTTTGTACCCGTACTTGTTGGTCATGGACACTCGTCTTGTATCTTATCGCGAATCTACTTGTTCACTTTCAAAGCAGGGCGTGTGGGTTTGTCCGTCATTAGGGGCCAGTCGAGAGTGCTAGCTCGGGACGAGAGATTTGGGATTGCGCCAGATTATCTGTCCCGGCATCACTACCCGCATTGCTGGGGCTTGATTTCAAACACCTTAGGGGAGCCTTGTTCGGTGGCCAGTCGTAAAAGATGTGAAAGTGTGATTTCGGCCATCACTCGGTCTCTATCCTTTTTTTTCAGTCATGGCTTCTACCCGCTGTTCCGAAAGCGTCAAAACCGTTGATGCCTTTTAGCGCTCCTCGTGCACGGCTACACCCCTGAGTTCAGTCTCGCTAGTTCTGGTAATGTGCTTTTGCGATGCCGAGGCGGCGAATTTTGTTTTGCAGGGTCGTGCGTTTTAGTCCGAGCCGTTCGGCGGCTCCCCCCTTGCCTGCGATCCGCCCCGAAGCAACTCTCAATGCCTCAACGATTACACTGCATTCCGCTTGACGAAAGCTAGAGGTCGACGCGGCAACAAAAACCATTTCGGAAGAACTACGAAGCTCCGCTATCGGCACTTCTAACTCCTCACCACGTGTGAGAATGACAGCTCGTTCGATGAAGTTTGCCAATTCCCTAATATTCCCTTTCCAAGGACAGTTCGTCAGCATCTCCATTGCGCGTTTGGGGATGGACTTTATC
>Ga0074046_10004683_pt1 | contig 11088 bp, 9 predicted proteins | sample BogForMeECP23OM3_FD_94441 | JGI IMG/M metagenome (GOLD analysis project Ga0074046, IMG submission 94441) | Bog forest soil microbial communities from Calvert Island, British Columbia, Canada - Bog Forest MetaG ECP23OM3 | ecosystem: Environmental > Terrestrial > Soil > Wetlands ...
AGTATCTGGCTTTTCAAAAGCCATGGAAAGACACGCGCAACATTTATGTCAAGGGCGTGGACGAACCCTTCGGCGCGGCGCGGCTGCTCACTGCGGAAACCAAGCGCCCGATCCCGGGCTATTTCTGGAGCCGAGACAGCAAATACATTCTTTACGTCAAAGACAACGACGGCGATGAAAACTTCAACGCGTACGCCGTCGACCCGGGCGCCAAGCCGGCGGCAGGCGCGGATGCTCCCGCCTCGCGCGACTTGACCGGGCTCAAGGGCATTCGCGTGGAGCTGGTGGACGTGCCCAAGAACGATCCGGACACGATCTACATTGGCTTGAACGACCGCGACAAAGCCTGGCATGACCTCTACAAGCTGAAGCTGTCCAACGGCGAGAAGACACTGGTGCGCAAAAACACCGAACGCATCGCCGGCTGGACCTTCGATCTTCAGGGCAACCTGCGCCTGGCCACCCGATCCGCAGAGAACGGCGACACGGAAATCCTTCGCGTCGATTCCGACAAATTCGCCAGGATTTATTCCTGCAACGTTTTCGAGTCTTGCAACACAATCCGTTTTCAGAAAGACGGCAAGCGCGCGTATATGGACACCAACAAGGGCGCCGATATGGACCTGAGCGCCCTGGTGCTGCTCGACCCGGAAACCGGAAAGACGGAGATGTTGGAATCCGATCCGCTCAAGAAGGTGGATCTCGGCGGGGCCGACTTCTCTGAGGCGACCGACGAATTGGCGATGACCTCTTACCTGGAGGACCATCCGCGCCGCTATTTCAAAGACAAAGGCTTTGAGGCCGATTTCAAATGGCTCACAGGCAAGTTGCCTGGCAAAGAAATCAGCCGCGGCTCGTCCACGCTGGACGAGCAAGTCTGGCTGGTGAGCGCCTTTAGCGACACCGAACCGGGCGAGACCTACCTCTTCGACCGCAAAACCCACAAGCTCACGCTGCAGTATAAGGTGCGGGAAAAGTTGCCGCGCGAGGCCCTGGCGGAGATGAAGCCGGTCCGCTACAAGTCGTCGGACGGGCTGGAGATCCCGGCCTATCTCACTCTGCCCAAAGGCGTCCCCGGCAAAAACCTGCCCACCATCATCTTTCCTCATGGCGGGCCGTGGGGCCGTGACATTTGGGGCTACAACGGATATGCCCAGTTCTTTGCCAATCGCGGTTACGCCGTGCTGAGCATGAACTTCCGCGGCTCCACCGGATACGGCAAGAAGTTCCTTGATGCCGGCAACAACGAATGGGGCCGCAAGATGCAGGACGACGTGACCTGGGGCGCGAAATACCTGATTGACCAAGGCATTGCCGATCCCAAGCGCGTGGGCATCTTCGGCGGTTCCTACGGCGGCTACGCCACGCTGGCTGGCGTCGCCTTTACCCCCGATCTTTACGCCGCGGCGGTGGATCTGTTCGGTCCGTCGAACCTCATCACGCTCATGGAGTCGATCCCGCCCTACTGGGAAGCTGCCCGCCAGATGTTCTACCAGCGCATGGGGAATCCCACGACGCCGGAAGGCAAGGCGCTGCTGGTGGAGCGCTCTCCACTGACTTCCGCTGGGAAAATCAAGACGCCGTTGATGATCGCGCAAGGCGCCAACGATCCCCGGGTCAACCACGCCGAGTCGGAGCAGATTGTGGTTGCGCTCCGCGACCGCGGCTACCCTGTGGAATACCTGCTGATTCCCGACGAGGGCCACGGCTTTGCCCGTCCGGTCAACAACATGGCCTCGTTCATGGCCACGGAGAAATTTCTCGCCAAGTATCTGGGCGGGCGCTACCAGGAAACCGGAACGCCGGAAGTGACGGCGCGCCTGAAGGAGATCACCGTCGATCCCAAAACCGTGGTGCTGGCCAGGAAGATAGACGCGAACTCAGTCGGAGTGCCCAAACTGGCCTCGGACCTGCAACCTGCCACGTACAAGTATCAGGCCAGGATTGAGGTTGGCGGCCAGCAGATCTCACTGAATATCTCAACCACTATCGCGGAGGAGGGCGGCGCCTGGACCGCCACCGACGTGATGGACACACCCAACGGATCTGTGACGGCAGTAGCAACATTGGAAAAAGGGACCTTGATCGCGCGCAAGCTCAACTTGAAACAGGGGCCGGTCACGGTCGATCTCAACTTCAGTGGCGACAAGGCTATCGGCAAAATGAGTTTGAACGGACAGGACCAGCCCATCTCAGTCGATCTGGGTGGGCCGCTGTTTGCTGACGGCGCCGCTGCGAAACAGGTCATCTCGTGCCTGCCCTTGGCCGAGGGCTACAGCACCACGTTCCGGAACTTTGATGTCCAGAAACAAAAGGTAAAGCTGATGCAGTTAAAGGTTTCCGGCATCGATAAAGTGACGGTGCCGGCCGGCACTTTTGAAGCGTATGTAGTGGAAATCTCGTCGGCCGATGGCGGCCCCGACAAGGAAACGGTTTGGGTGGCCCGGGATTCCCGCAAAGCTGTCAAGGAAACCGCAGTGCTGGCGTCCATGGGCGGAGCCGTATTGACACAAGAATTGGTGCAGTAAGCGCTCGACCACCGGCTAGAACAGGCACCCACCGCGAGGTAGGTGCTTTTTTGTTGGCGAGTGGGAACCGAAGCCGTCGCCGAACGTTCCAGATTTGAAATGGTCGGGACGGCGAGATTTGAACTCGCGACCCCTTGCACCCCAAGCAAGTGCGCTACCAGGCTGCGCTACGTCCCGATGGAATCCACTGTCGAGGATGACAGCGTGGGGTTTGACCTTCAAATTCTACACCAGTCGGCAGCCCCAGGATAGGACGCCGTTCGGTGCGCCGAGCGACACCCTTCATGAATCATCATCAAACTCAGCGAAGCGAGGAATCCGCAGTTCGCCGCGACTTCGCGGCGAGTCTGAAGTCAGACTGCTGACTTCTACCCTCGCCTCCAACCCTCGCCCAACCCTCGCCTCCTCCAGTTGACGCCCAATCTCTCTCGCGCTTAGGATACTTGTTTGACTTCATGCGGGATGGAGCCCCCGTGAGGCGCGACTTCCGCTTCGCGGCAGGCAGTGATCATGGACAAGAAGAAACTAGAGACGTTCAGAAAAAGACTGGAAACCCGGCGCCAGGAACTGCGCTACATGGTTGTCCGCAATCAGCAGGACGGTCGCACCGCCGACGATGAGGCGACGCAGGACGTCGCCGATCGCGCCGCCAGTTCCTACAACAAGGAATTCCTCTTCAGCCAGAGCAACAACGACCGCCAGTTGCTCAATATGGTCGATGGCGCTCTGGCTCGCATCCGGGAAGGCAGCTTCGGAGAATGCGTTTCGTGCGGCAAAGAGATCAACGCCAAGCGCCTCGAAGCCGTGCCCTGGACCCGCCATTGCATCGCCTGCCAGGAAAAAGCCGAGAAGGGCCTGCTGGAAGCCGCGCAATAGTTTTTCGCAGAGCGCGGACACTGGTTCCGCGCTGAACTCTGCAGTAACCCCCGGCGCTTGACGCTTCAGCCTGGCCCCCGCGACCAGGACACGGCTGGGGCCGTGACAAGGATTTTACAAATCGCTGACTTTCTCCTGACAACTCCGCGCTGACTCCTCAATAGCATTCCTCTTGCCGCGAGGTTCGGATTTCTTTGCCTTTCCACCCCGCGCGGCAGGCATGGCGCCCGTTCCATCCGCCATCAAGTTCCGCTGCAAAGGAGATTTCCAGTTATGTCTCAAGCGATTCGTCACAACCTCTTACTCGCAGCACTGCTTGTGCTCGCGTTGACTCTTGCCTCCAACCCCGCCTTGGCCGCTTGCGGCCAGTCGTACACCGCGACCACGCTGGTGAAAAACACCGGCAAGCACGGCGACACACAGCTCATCAATCCTTGGGGACTGGCCTATGGCCCCGGCGGTCCGTTCTGGCTCAGCGATGAGGGCTCCGGCCTCTCCACGCTCTACACCGGCGCAGGCGTCAAACAGAGCCTGATAGTCACCATTCCGCCCGCTTCCGGCACCAGCCTGGGGTCGCCTACTGGCATCGTCTACAACGGCTCAACGGAATTCAAAATCGACAACTGGACATCGGCCTTCCTCTTCGCCACGCTCGACGGCACCATCAGCGGCTGGTCGCACTTCGATCCGAACAACGCTCTGATTGGGGTGAATAACTCCGGTTCCGGCGCCGTCTACACGGGCTTGGCAATTACCAGCAAGCCGTCCGGCAACCTTCTCTACGCCGCCGATTTCTGGAACAACAAAGTCGACGTTTACGACGGCACCTTCAAGCTCGTCATGTCTTTCACCGACACCGCTCTGCCCCCCGGCTTCGCCCCCTTCGGCATTCAGGATATTGGCGGCCAGGTCTATGTTGCCTTTGCGGCCACCAACGGTAAAGCCGGAGGATACATCGACATCTTTGATGAGAACGGAACGTTCGTAAAGACCCTCATTCACGGTAAGCCCCTCAACCAGCCGTGGGGATTTGCCGTCGCCCCTTCAAACTTCGGACCGCTCAGCAACACCTTGCTGGTCAGCAACAACACCAACACCGGCACCATCAACGGCTTCGACCTGACGACCGGTGCTTTCGTGGGGACCCTGGAAACTTCTGCGAACAAAGCCATCCACATCAACCAGCTGTGGGGAATCGAATTCGGTGGCGGCACGTCCATGAACGGCAACACCAACCAACTCTTCTATACCGCTGGACCGAAGAACAACCTCGATGGTCTGTTCGGTGTGATCAACGTGCAGTAGCCCACCACCCTCCGCGTGGCCTTGCGGGGGGTGGCTTTTTTCGCTCTTCGTTTTAGAGTTCTGGACTTGCGCGGGCGATCCAGCTTTCGGTTGTCTCTCCGTGACAGGCGCCTCGCCGCGCCCGCTTTGACGCTCTGGAAATCGGCCTGTTAGACTGAATAATTGTCATTCTACCTTTAAGCGAAGAAGGAAGCCTGTGCGCGCAGAAACCCGGCATCAACTGAAACAGGACCGCTTCAGCAAGGTCACGATCGAGGCAGCGGAGAACGCCGCCCACTGGAGCGCGGAGCACCAGTCGAAAATCATTGCCGCTGTGATCGCGGTTGTCGTCATCGGCGCGATCGGTTTTGGCGGCTGGTACTACGTCAACTCGCAGGACGAAAAGGCGAGCGCCGATCTGGCAACGGCGGTGCGCACATTTGAAACGCCGGTGCGTCCAGCCGGCATGCCAGCGCAACCGGGATACGACAGCTTTGCGTCGCCGCAGGAGCGTGCCACGGCGGCACGCAAGCAGTTTCAGGCCATCGTCGATAATTATCCGCGCACCCACACTGCCGACATGGCGCGCTATTTCGTGGGATTAGCCTCGGCGCAGCTCAACGACAACGCGGCCGCGGAACGCAGTCTGCAGCAGGCGGCCAACTCTTCGAACGCCGACCTTGCGGCGTTGGGCAAGTTTGCGCTGGCTTCCGTTTATCGCGCGGAGAATAAGGACGCGCAGGCGGTCGATCTTTATAAGCAGTTGATCAATAAGCCTACGCTCGTCGTCAGCAAGGCGACAGCGCAACTTGAACTCGCCGAGTTCTACGAATCGCGGCAGAAGCCAGACGAAGCCAGGAAAATTTACGACCAGGTGGAGAAAGAAAATCCGGCCTCTGAAGCGGCGTCGTTGGCGCAGCGGCGAACCGCGGCTCTCAAACCGTAGCTCTTGTGGGGACTGGGCTCCGCCCCGTCCGGTGGCGGGGCAAAGCCCCGCCACCACACAAACCTTGAGTGCAGGCGTGTTTAGGCGATGCGACGCAGGCACGCGATGAGCCGCTCGCCGTCCTCGGCGGTGTTGTAGACGTGCGGCGTCACGCGAATCGAACTTCCGCGGACGCTGACGAATACCTTCTCTCTCGCGAGCATTTCGGGAAGTTCTTTTGGAATCGCCGCTTTCCTCCGCAGAGCCAGGTAGTGAGGCGCGCGTAACGGTTCGGCGGGCGCGGAGAATCCCAAGCCCGCTGCGGCTTCAGCCAGTTGACGGTTCAGCGCGCCGGCCGTTTCGGAGATCTGCGCGACATCCCATTCCAGCAGCTGCTTCATGGCGCGCACTGCGGCAGGCAGCAGCGCAAAGTTGGAGCGCTCGCCCATGTCGAAGCGTCGCGCTCCGTCGTCGTAGTTCTCGGTATAAAGGATGAGGCTCGAGAAATCGCGGGCGTTGGCGCGCTGAATCCAATTCTCTTCCAGCGGCATTCCGCCCTGCCATTTTGGAGCGACATAGAGAAGCCCGATGGAATAGGGACCGAGCAGCCACTTGTAAGTGGCGGCGACGGCAAAATCCGGCTGCACACCATTCTGCAAATCGCGCACGCTGAAGGGCAGCGCGCCAAGCGACTGGGTGAGATCGAGAACCAGCGCAGCCCCGAGCCTGCGGCAAGCTTCGCCGATGCGGACGAGGTCGAGTCTTCCGCCGCTCGTCCACTGCACGTGCGGCAGCGCGGCGATGGCCACGTCGGCCGTCAGGGCATTCAAAACCGCAGCGGTCCAGTCGTTATCTTCCGGCCAGGCAGCCACTTTCAGAGACGCGCCGGTTTCTTCCGCCTTCCGCTGCCACGGGTAGTAGTTGGACGGGAACTGCTCCGCGAGTACGAGAATACTCTGGCCTTTTTTGACCGGCAGATTTCGCGCGGCGGTGGCGATGCCGTAGCTGGCCGACGGAACGATGGCGATACAGTCGGCTGAACCGCCGACGAGCTGCGCGGCGGTGGCGCGGAATTCGTCTGAGCCCGTAAAAAATTTGTCCGGAGTGATTTCCCACGGATGCGTTTTGCGGGCAAGTCCCGCGGCTCCGGCATCCAGCACCGGCTTCATCAGGGGCGACATGTAGGCGCAGTTCAGGTAGGTGACGTCGTCGGGAATATCGAAGAGATGGCGCTGGCAGGGAATCATGGGCTAGTCTTTTGTTGGATAGATCGATGGCCATCAGTATAGCAATGCGGAAGGGACTGTCGGCGATGAGTCGAGTAAGAATCTGTCGGGTGAAATTGGGGGTCGCATCCCTATTATTGGCTGGTCTTGTGGCAGGTTGCGCGGCGGCGCAGACTGGCGCGGCCGCGAGCGCCAAAGCTTCGCTGGCTTTCTCGCGAGCGGAAAAGTTGAAGCGGGGAATCAACGCCAGTGAGTGGTTCGCGCAGGTGTATGACAAGCGCGGCTACACGCCGGAACATTTTCAGGCGTGGACGACGGCCGAGGATATCGCGCTGATCAAGTCGATGGGCTTCGATCACGTGCGGTTGAGCGTAAATCCGCAGCCCATGTTTAACGAGCGCGAACCTAACAGGATTCCAGCAGAATATCTCGGGCACCTGGATGCGGCGGTGAAGATGATTCTCGACCACGGGCTGGCGGTTGTGATCGACCTGCATCCGGAGAGCGGTTTCAAGGCGCGGCTGGCGAAGGACGACGACTTTGTCGAACAGTTTGCCGACTTCTGGCGAGCGCTGGCCGCGCATTACTCGACGTGGGATGCGGACCGCGTGTTTCTGGAGATTCTCAATGAGCCGGAGTTCACCGACCGCTATCGCTGGCTGGGTGTGCAAGCGAAGCTGGCGGCGGCGATCCGGGAGGGCGCGCCACGGCACACGATCATCGCGGCGGGCGCGCACTGGTCGAATGACGATGAGCTGGTCTTCCAGGAACCGCTGCGCGATCCGAATATCATTTACAACTTTCACTTTTATGAGCCCTACATCTTCACGCATCAGGGGGCGACTTGGAGCGCATATTACTGGCACTGGCTGCGCGGCGTGCGATATCCGTCGACGGCGGAGTCGGCGGAGCGCGCGGCGGCGCTGGCGCCAAGTGAAGTGGACCGGTTGCAGGTGATCCGCTATGGGCGCGAGCATTGGGACGCCGCGCGGATTGAATCCGAAATGAAGCAGGTGGCGGAGTGGGCGCGGCGGCGCGGCGTTCCACTGGTGTGCAACGAGTTTGGCGTGTACCGGGAGTATTCCGACCCGCAGGACCGGGCAACGTGGTTGCACGATGTACGGACGGCGCTCGACCACAACGGGATTGGCTGGACGATGTGGGACTATTCGGGATCGTTTGGCGTGGTCACGAAGAAGGATGGGAAGGCCGTGGCGGATGAGGGAGTGCTGCGAGCGCTGGGGATGAAGTAAGTCTTCACAGCTGTTGTCCCTTGGCGGCTTGGCCTGCCAAGAGGAAGGTCTTGGGGTACTTCCCTTCTCAGCAGAGTTTAAAAGAGGCGAAATCCTTGTACCATCGTCCCTCGGGAACATCCGGCTTCGACTCAATCCAGAGACTGAGCCGGTTGAGGTCATCGACGCCGATCCTGCGGTCGCGCATCCGTTCGACGAGGTGATCGCGAATCGCAGTGGGAAAGCGCGACCAGAGCTCGATCTGCGGCATTATCCACCGAAGACGAAGCGGCCTAATTCATCCCCGAGTTTCTTGACCTCGCTCGGGTCTTTTGAAGAGCGGAATCGTCCGGCAAGCTCGAAGAAAGCCTGTTCCTTTTGTTTGGCGGCCTCGATGCCCTGTTCGATGAGTTCTACAAGGACTCGGTTATCGCTGAGGCGGCGGCGCTTGGCCAGACGATCCACCTGCTGGGCGATCTGAGCCGGGAGACTGACACTCCGCCGGACTTGCTTCGTGGTTGACATGGCACCAGTATACACCATTGTGGTGCATACATCGCCATTTCCCGACTTCGAGACGGCGCGCCAGCCCTTCATATCTTCTGCGCCTTCCACTTCCCGCGCTTGAAGAGCATCGCGCTGGCGGCGGCGATAGAGCATTCCGCGATCACGATGGCGATGTACACGCCGTTGGAATGCAAGCGCATTGGAATCGCCAGCCAGTAAGCCAGCGGGATTTCCAGCAGCCAGAAGCCGAAGAAATTTACGATGGTGGGCGTGACCGTGTCGCCGGCGCCGTTGAAAGCCTGCATCATGACCATGCCGTAGGCGTATCCGATGTTGCCGTAGCTGACGATGCGCAGACAGGTCGCGGCCAGTGGAACGACCGCCGGGTCCTGGGTGAACAGCCGCACGATGGGCTCGGCCATGAGGATGAAGAACACTCCCACCGATCCGAGGAAAAGCATGTTGTAGAAACCGGTGCGCCAAACGGCTTGCTCGGCGCGCTCGGGTTTCTTGGCTCCGAGATTTTGGCCGACGAGAGTGGCGGCAGCGTTGCTGAGTCCCCACGACGGCAGGATAAGAAACACGACGATGCGAATGGCGATGGTGTAACCGGCGAGCGCGGCGGCGCCGAAAACGCTCACGATGCGCACGAGGCCGATCCAGCTGGTGTGGGCGATGGCGAATTGCAGGATTCCGGTCAAGGACACGCGCACCAGCCGCAGCAGCACGTGCAAATTCACGCGAATCTGCCGCGTCAGGATGCGGATTCGCTCCGTCCCGCGCAGCAGGCGGTAGAACTGGTAGGCCACTCCGATGCTGCGTCCCGTGAAGGTGGCGAGAGCGGCGCCAGTGACGCCCAGACGCGGAAAAGGTCCCAGCCCGAAAATCAGACAGGGGTCGAGAACCAGATTGATGATGTTCGAAACCCACAGCAGGCGCATGGCGATGGCGGCGTCGCCGGCGCCGCGAAAGATCGCGTTGTTGAGAAACAACATAAGAATGGCGCCGCTGCCACCGAGCGCAATTCGAGCGTAGCCGCTGCCCATCGAGACGATGTCGCTCGAAGCTCCCATCAGCCGCAAAAACTCGGGAGCGTAAATGAAGCACGGAATTCCAACGGCAACCGATGTGGCCAGTCCCAGCACGATCGCCTGCACTCCGGCCACGGCCGCGCCCTCGGGGTCTTTCTCGCCGATGCGCCTCGCCACCATGGCCGTGGTGGACAGGCTCAATCCGATGCCCACGGCGAAAACCAGGCTGAGCAGGGATTCGGTCAGTCCAACGGTGGCAACGGCGTTGGCGCCGAGCCGGCCAACCCAGAAAACGTCCACCACCGCGAACAGCGATTCCAGCACCATCTCAAGAACCATGGGCACAGCGAGCAACAGGATCGCCCGGTTCAGATTGCCCGTCGTGTAGTCCTCATGAGAACCCCGGATCGCTTCCCACAGCGAACTCCATAGGCTGCGCTCGGGTGACGGTGGCGGAGTATTGATTGCCGTGACGGCTTCCATAAGTACCTGGCAAACTTTCTGCGCGTCGCTTCCGCATAGGGGAATGGCACGACGGCATGGCTAGAGCAACGGAAAAGAAAACCGGATATCCGCAAGCGCGGATCAAAAGAGCGGCGAATTAGACGCGGTCTAACATCGTGGAATCCTTAGCGGGCCGGCAGGCCTTGTAACAAGAAGTTGCGGTCAAGCCGCCGAGTGAAAAGCATTATACCTGTAACTCCCGTGCGCAGGCAATGGCGCAGACCTCAATCCAAACTGCCCTGCTCGATGACGACGTTCTCCCGCACGATGAGGCGGTGCGCGGCCATTTCTCGCAGCTTCGGGAGAACGCGGTTGACGTGCTCGTCGGTATCGACGAACGAGATCACGACGGGCAATTCGCCTCCGGCTTCGACGAGGTGCGCGGTGTGGACGCGGCCTCGTCCGAGAAAGCCGGCGACGGCGTGAAAGGCGACGGCTCCGAAGACATTTTCTTCGCGCAGATATTTCAGGATTTCCAGATGCAGCGGGCGATGATGCCAGGAATCGCCTTCGGTGAGATAGATGGTGACTTGAACAGCCATAACCTTGATAGGCTCCACAATGCCGGCTGCCATTTTACAACCCCCTCGCGAGCGCAGCGCCAGCCAATACGGCGGCGAGGCAGAGCGCGTTGCTGGCCACAATGTTGATGCCGGTCAGGAGCCATTGCCCCTGCTCCATCAGCGCGAAGCTCTCGAAGGCGTAGCTGGAGAACGTGGTGTAGGAACCGCAGAAGCCGATGGCGATCAGCAGGCGCCAGCGCGGATCGAGCAGCGCGCGTTCGGTCGAGAAAACGAGAAAGAATCCGAGGACGAGGCTGCCGGTGATGTTGATCAGCAGCGTGCCGTAAGGAAACGCCGATGCGAAATCGCGGGAGATCAGGGTGCTGAGAAAGTAGCGGGCGCTAGCCCCGACGACGGCGCCAAGCGCAATCCAGATATAGTTGGCGAGATGGTTCACGATGGAGTCCTCCTG
>Ga0074046_10004684_pt1 | contig 11086 bp, 8 predicted proteins | sample BogForMeECP23OM3_FD_94441 | JGI IMG/M metagenome (GOLD analysis project Ga0074046, IMG submission 94441) | Bog forest soil microbial communities from Calvert Island, British Columbia, Canada - Bog Forest MetaG ECP23OM3 | ecosystem: Environmental > Terrestrial > Soil > Wetlands ...
GGCCGCATCGAGTCCGGCCACCCGAGCGGCTGCCGCGGCAGCGCCGAAATAGCCGAACAGCGATGAGTAGATGAATCCGCTATCGATGATGCCGATCGTGGTCGCGACCCCCAGCCGGCACACCAACTCCAGCCCGGCAGCGATGCCGGCCAGCAGGTCTGCGCCGGTTGCGCGCGGGTTCAGCTCCGCCGCCGCCAGCGCAGCCGGCACGACTGAAACCCCAGCGTGGAGGACAGCCGCGTCGTGCGTATCGTCGTAGTCGCGAGCATGCGCCATCATGCCGTTGACCCAGGCGGCGTGGTGCGCCGGAACGCGCGTCGTGGAGCCCCAGATCAATGCCTGCGGCGCGCCGCCCCATTCCGTTGCAAGCGCCATGACATCAGCGACACCGGACGCGGTGCGCCCGGCGGTGGCGCAGGCGAGCGTATCGAGCAGATTGACCCGCGCGGCTTCGGCGACATCAGAGGGCAGGGTTTCACCGCCCAGTGCAGCGGTGAAGATCGCAAATTCGGCCGCGAACTCATCGTACCCCGCCGTCGGGGTAAGCGCGGCTGGGGTGGGGTGCATACACGGCCTCCGCTCAAATCAGGCTGCCGGCACCGCCGGACAGTTTTTCGTTGCTATCCATCTAGATGATTTACCGGGGAAGGGCAACACCTATTTTTCAGTCTCAGCGATAGACAGGGCATGATGACGATCGTGATGCATCTGACGAAATCGCCTCGGGAGAATCCGACGCGATCAGCCACGACTTGATACACGAAGCGCTCGCTTCACCCGCACAATGTCGATCATCAGGATCGCGTCGGTGATCGGGACGATCAGCGGCACCTCGGCATCGGGTCCGAGAGGATGATCTTGGCACTTGATTTCGACGATCGGGCAGTCGAGCTCCATGAACGTCTTCTCGCGGGTCTCGCAAACCTGGTGAACGCCTAGATTTGCTTGCCTTGAAGTCCCCATCCGAAAGCGAGGTTGCCGGAGTGGCCTTGGCGCTCGTCGCCGGGCCGACGATGGCGCGAAGAGTCCTGTTCGGGAGCTCCCCCTCAACCTGCTCGATCTCCACCCACCCTCGGTACTGGGATGATGGGGATGCGCCCGCTCTCGTGGCCGACAAGCAGTGAGGGGCAAAACGTCCATTCAATGTCGTTCAATGTCGCAGCCCGCATCCGAATAGGCGCCGCTGACCCAGGAGCCGACCTCGTCGGCCTGCGTCGTGATGATGTCAGCCGACTTAGGTGCACGTCGCGATGGCAAGACGACAGAGAGAGCCCGTCAGAACACTCCGTCCCGCCGAAATTGCTCCAGCTCGTCGATCGTTCGCCCGAGCCAGTCACCGTACACTGCACGATTGTCGGCGCCCAGCGGGTGACTCGGTTCCAACGGCAACCGTTCCTCGCCCTCGAACCGCAATGGGGAGTGCGGCAGCGTGACGCGGCCCAGCGTGGGATGATCAACCCATTGTAGTGTGCCGCGAGCGAGCATGTTCTCGTCCCGCGCGACTTCCGCGAGGTCGCGTACCGGGGCGCAGGGGACGCCGGCGGCCAGCATTCGGTCCGCGATCTCCTGCTTGGGCGTGACCCTGGTCCAGGTCTCCACGATCTCGTCCACCTCAAGCATATGCGATACCCGCGCTCCGCGGGTCGCGTAACGCTCGTCGTCGATCAGGTCGATTCGGCCGATCACGTTGAGGATGGACCGGAAGTGCCCGTCCCCCGGGGCGTTAATCACCACCCAGCCGTCGCTCGCTGCGTACGCGTTGTACGGCGAGATGCCGAGCCCGCCATGGCGGTTGCCGGTACGCGCCGGAACCTGGCCTCCTCTGGCGTGCAGCATCCCGAGATTTGAGGCGAGGGAGCAATAAATTGCATCCTGCATCGCGACTTCGACGACCTGCCCCCGGCCACTGCGCTCGCGGTCGTAAAGGGCGGTCACCACTGCGGCATAAAGATGGATACCGGCGCTAAAATCGCACAACGCCGGGCCGGACTTAACAGGAGCCTGGTCGGGGTGACCGGTCACGCTGATGACGCCGGACATAGCCTGCATGACGAGGTCCATGGCTGGGTAGTCGCGGTACGGGCCATCTTTGCCGTAGCCGGAGGAGGAGCCGTAGATCAGCCGCGGATTGATCTCCAGGAGCGCGGCGGGACCAAGGCCGAGGCGGTCCATCACGCCTGGCGCAAAGTTCTCGATGATGACGTCGGCGCGCTTCACCATGTCGCGCAATAGCGTCTTCCCGCGCTCGTCCTTAAGATTCAGGGTGACGGCCTGCTTGTTGGAATTCAGCATCGCGAACGGCAGGTCGGCGCCCCCCATGTCCCCGCGGCTGCGCAAGTGCTCACCGCCCTTCGGTTCGACCTTGACGACCCGCGCACCGGCTAACGCCATCAGCAGTGTGGCGTACGGACCGTTGTAGACGTGGCTGAGATCAATCACCGTGATGCCGGACAACGGATGATGCACCGGGGCCTCCGGCATTTCGGCCCGCGCCTTCGAGACGTTGCTCAGCATTCTCGTTCCCGCCCTATTTGCGTCCGTACACACTAAAACCCAAACGGCCAGGTTTGTCAAATGATCTAGATGCATAGCCCGCCGGTGTTGTGAGCCGTTATCCGGGCCCGGTTCGCGTCTTCCAGTGCCACCCTCCGGCGCGGTCGGTAAACAAATCGTCTCAAAGTCGCGTGATCGGCCCTGCAGACACACCGGCACGAGTCACAGCCGGCCCTGCAAAGATTCACTGGACACCGCAAATGGTTTAGAGCGATACATCGCGATCAACAATCAAAGACGGCCAGGAGTGTGTGCCTGACCGGTTCTGGAGACGGTGTGCAACCATGGGCATCGGATACGTCGGCCTGGGAAACGTGGGGGGTGCGCTCGCCAGGCGGCTTCAGCTCCGCCACAAGTTACTGGTGCACGACGTCAATGAGGCGGCCGGAAAGCGCATGGCGGACCAGGGCGCGACCCTGCGCCAGCCTCGGCGAGCTTGCAGGCCGCTGCGACATCATCCTGCTCTGCCTGCCCACCTCGGCTGAAGTGCACGCCGTGATCTTCGGCCAGAATGGGCTCGCCGGGTCGGCCAAGCCGGGTACGCTGATCATCGATCAGACCACCGGGGATCACACGGCCACGCGTGCAATGTCGGCCGAGTTAGCCGGGCGGGGCGTGGAACTAATCGATGCCCCGGTCAGCGGGGGCCCTCGCGGCGCAGATGTCGGGACCATCGCGATCATGGTCGGAGCTACAGCGGATCAGTACGCCCGCGCCGAACCGATCCTGCGCTCGATCAGCCCGAACGTGTTTCACGCCGGCGGGGTCGGCACCGCGCATGTGATCAAGCTCGTTAATAACATGCTCTTCGGCGCGCAGCGCCTAGTCAGCTTTGAAGGCCTCGCTCTCGCCGTCAAGAACGGCATCGAGCCTCGGATGGCGCTCGACATTATCCTGGCCAGGTCCGGACGGAACTTCTACCTGGAGCACTTCGGCGCACAGATCATCTCGGGCAACCTCAAAGCCGGGTTCACGCTCGGTCTGCTGCACAAGGACGTTCGGCTGGCGACTCAGCTCGGCGCCGACTCTGGTGTCCCGCTATTTCTGGGTAACATCGCGCGGGACTTCTACCGATGTGCATCAACGAGATGGGTCGCGAGGCGGAAGTCAATTCCGCCGCGCCCTGGCGATGGACCGACTCGCAGGGACGCACGTCGTGCCGCCGGACTACACAGTCTGACGCCTTCCCTCAGGCGTGCCGATGAAGTCGATACAACGCGAAGGACGCGCGCTCGGCGGAAAGGAAGCGTAGGCGCCAAATGGACCAAACTAGCTTGAAAGCGGGAGCGCCCTCCTCGGAGAGCCAACCGGCGCCGCGCAAGATCACGCGCGAGCTTGCTGCATTCGCGGCACATTCGTCCTTTGCGGCGCTCCCGGACCACGTGAGGACCGAAACCGCTCGCGCCTTCCTAAACTGGATGGGATGCGTCCTCGGCGGCTGCCGGGAACCGCCGATCGAAATAGCCGTTGCGGCGGTCGCCGAAACCGGAGGGAACCCACAGGCTTCCATCATCGGACATAGGCGACGCACGGACGTAGCGAGCGCTGCATTCGTGAACTGTTTCAGTTCAAGCGTTCTCGCCTTCGACGATACGCACCTCGCGACTGTGACGCACCCAACGGGGCCGGTAGCGGCGGCACTGTTCGCCTTGTGCGAGAAAGAATCGGTCTCGGGTGAGAATTTCGTCAACGCGCTTGCGTTGGGTATCGAAATCGAGTGCCGGATGAGCAACGTCCTGCTACTGCCGCCGTCGCAAGCCAACGTGGGATTGTATGTGACGGGCCTGACCGGCCCGATCGGCGCGGCTGCCGCGCTTGGCCGATTGCTCAATTTCGATGAGCAGAAGATGACGTGGGCAATCGGGATCGCCGCGGCGCAAGCGTCGGGGTTCCGCGCGACGCATGGCTCGATGACTGGGCTCGTCGTTCCCGCTCTGGGAGCCCGCAGTGCGGTTGCCGCCGCAATACTGGCTTCCAAGGGATTCACGTGTTCCGACATGACCCTCGAGGCGGAGAACGGCTTCGTCGGTATTTTCGCGCCCGGCGGCGATCTCGCCCGCGCAACCGACGGCCTCGGCAGGCATTTCGACCTCCTCTCCAATGCTTACAAGCCCTATCCCTGTGGAATCGTGATCCATCCCACTATCGATGCCTGCCTCGAAATCGCTGAAAGGCTTGATACGGACGCCAAGCTGGAGAACGTCACGATTACGGTCCACCCGCTGGCGCTCACGCTAACTGACCGCCGGTCGCCGATCACGCCCCTCGAGGCACAGATAAGCCTCCAGCATTGGGCGGCTGTCGCGCTTTTGCGCCGTTCTGCTGGTTTGGCGGAGGTGCGGCAGGACTGTATTGACGATCCCCACGTAGCGGCGTTGCGGGCGCGCATAGCCGTGATTGCGGACCCCGCGCTCCGACGAGACGAGGCAACAGCGGAGGTATGCCTTGCAGGCCGGTCGAGTCTGCAGTCGCATGTGGCAAGCGCACGCGGCAGCGCCAACCGCCCGATGACCGACCATGATTTGGACACCAAGTTTCGAGCACAGGCAAATCTGATCCTACCGAGCCAGGCGACGGACGAGCTTCTGCGGCTTTGCCGGGACATTGCGACGCTCCGGAATGTCGGCAAGGACATCGCCGCTGCCCTCTGGAAGGAATGACGGACACGTCTGGAAGCCCACAGCTGAATTGTCGGTCGGGCAATCGCCGCCATGGCAGGGTCCCGGCCGCGCAGCAGGCGAGCGCGCCACCACTGCACTCAGCTCGGGATTGATCAGCGTTGCCGTCTCCGGGCCAAGCGCTCGGAGTTCCGCCGACCGTCCCTCTCGCCAAACGACATAACGGCACTCGACGGTCCGGTGATCGTCTCGCGAGGCGCTATCGGGGCCACACGGTTTCGATCCGAAGCGCAGCGAGGGCCGCCGGAGCGAATATCCGCTTCACGTTGTGACTTCGCCGGCGATGCGGGCCGCGCTCGAAAGCGGCGAGCCGCGGCCGCGAGGCCGCCCCCGAGACGATGCTTTCGAGGTTACCTGACTTTCCCGGCGACGACGGGCTCTCCGTTCCTGATGATACCGATGTAGTTGACGGTCATGATCTGATGGTCGATGCCGGAGTTCACCTTCCCGCCGAGCGTCAGTTCGTCACCCTGGATCGACGGCATCGGCAGAGCTTGAGCGAAGGCGGCGGCCACCTTCGACGTGTCGCGCACGTCCCCGGCCTTCTGGATGGTGTGGAGCAGGACGTTGGCGCCGTCGTAGAACGAGACGATGATCTCGTTCGGATCCTGCCCGACGGACCTCCTGTATTCAGCGACAAGTCGCTGATAGCCGTTGTTGGCGGGATCGGCATACAGCAGGTTGATCATGCCTTCCGCCGCTTCCTTGCCCGCGGCAGCAACGATGTCCTTCGGCCCGGCTCCGCCCGTCTTGACAAAGAGGCCCTTGTAGCCGAGCTCGCGCGCCTGTCGGACGATCAGACCCGCCGTTGCCGGCGACGTGGCACCGAGATCAATCACCTCCGGGTTCAGGCCGATGATCTTGGTGAGCACCGGCTGGAAGTCCTGCTGGTTGCGCTCGGCCAGTTCGGTGCCGAGCACGTCAAACCCGTTCTCCGCGAAGAGCTTTTTACTGAGCTGGGTCTGGTTCCAGCCGGCCTCGTCGTTCGGATTGAGGATGACAAGGCGCCTTTCCTTGATGTTGTCCTTCAGCCACGCGATGTACGAAGGCAGGTAATCAACCGGGGCGCTGAACATACGGAACATGTGATGGCTGCTCGGGTCGATCGAGTCGCTTGAATAGGAGGACGTGAGCGCGATGATCTGATCATCCTCGACGTTCTGCTTCAGCGCCATGGTAGCGACTGAAGTCATGATGATGATGTACTTGACATCGTCCTCGTCGACGAGGCGGTTGTAGGCTGCGACGGCGTCCGCGGCCTTGTACCGATCGTCGTAGGCGATAACTTCAATCCGATACTTCTTGCCACCGACATCAAGCCCACCCTCGGCGTTGATCTCGGCCGCGAGGATCTTTGGCCCTTCCGCCGCGGCCATGCCCCAGGGCGCCCCGCCGCCGGTGAGTGGCGCGATGACGCCGATTTTCAGCGTCTCGGCAGCGGCACCGGCCAGCACGCCTCCATACAGCGCGAGGCCCACGGCAAACGCTGTCACGGCTTTCCTGATGTTCATGATAGCCTCCCCTCGGGAGCTATATCCTTTAGAGCATTTATGGGGCCAGTCAAGTGGAGAGGTTGTGCACGTGCGGGGATGCCGTAGCGCGATTTGGCCGGAACGTTTACGTGACGGGACGGCCGTTCCCTCCCAGCCCGGGGCGGCGCAAGGGCTTCGATTGGCTGCATTCCCTGGTCTCCCGAAGACTCGACCGACGTCGCGGCGCCTAATTCGGGGATTGACCGATTGCCCATAAATCATATAGATCGTTGTAGAGCGAACCTGCCAGAGGGCACCATGTGCAGCGGCCGTCGATCGTTAGCGCTACCGATCCACCCGCACTCGCGTCGAAGATACATGACGCGTCACGACCGGGAGCGGAACGATATGACCATGATGTCGCGTCGAGCCGTGCTTGGTCTACTCGCCTCTGCGCCCCTGGTGCGGCCGGGAATCATCCGCGCGCAAACCGTCTCCGAGCCCGTGAAAATAGGACTGCTGAGCGATGTCGGCGGCCCCTACCGGGACCTCGGCGGTCCCGGCAGCAAGGTCGCGGCGGAGATGGCTGTGGAGGATTTCGGCGGCTCCCTGCTGGAGCGGCCGATCCAGGTGCTGCAGGCAGACGACCAGAACAAGGCGGATGTCGCGAGTTCCATCGCGCGCGAGTGGATCGACGACCGTGGCGTGAACGTGCTGGCCGACGGCGCGGGGTCCTCGGCAGCACTCGCGATCCAGCAGATCGCGCGCGACAAGAAGCGCATCTACCTCATGAGCACGCCGATCTCTACGCTGTTGGTCGGCAAGCAGTGCTCGCCCTACGGCTTCCAGTTCGCCGGCAATGCCTACGCGTTGGCGAAGGGGATCGGCGGCGAGCTGACGCGGCAGGGCGGTGATACCTGGTTCTTCATCACGGCCGACTACGAGGCCGGTTACTCCATGCAGAGCAGCACCGAGGAGTTCGTCAAGGCGGCCGGCGGCAAGGTCCTAGGCAGCGTGCGCGCGCCACTGGGCACGTCTGACTTCTCCTCCTACTTGATCCAGGCGCAGGCGTCGGGGGCGAAGGTGATCGGGCTCGCCAATGCCGGCACGGATCTGCAGAACTGCATCAAGCAGGCCTCCGAGTTCCGCATCGTTCAGAGCGGCCAACGCCTGGCCACGGAAGTGATGGCGATCTCCGACGTGCTCGCGGTCGGGCAGGATGTTTGCCAGGGGCTCGCGCTGAGCAATTCCTTCTACTGGAACCAGTCGCCGCAGACCCGCGAATGGACCGAGCGCTATGTCGCGAGAATGAACAGGCCGCCGACCCAGTACAACGCCGCCGCCTACGCCGGCGTGATGCACTGGCTCAAGGCGGCGCGCGCGGCGCAGACGCTGGACGCTGACGCGGTCGCGGCGAAGATGCGGGACACGCCCGTCAACGACTTCTACAACGCGGGCGTGCAAATCCAGGCCAACGGGTCGGTGCCGCACACGATGTACGTTTGGGAAGTGAAGCCGTCCGCGCAGGCGAGCGGGCGCTGGGATGTCTATAGGCTCCTCAGCACCCTGCCATCGCCCGAGGCGTACCCGCCGCCCGCGCAATTTGGCTGCCCGCTCGTCCGGCCGTAGCGGCAGCCACCGCGACCTGCCTGCTGCGGTCGATGCATTGCGCGGCGACCGAATGACACACACGATGCAGCACAGAAACATGAGCCCCCCGATTAAGCCACCGTCCCCGAGCGACGCCGACGTCACAAAGGAGGAACTGCACTTCCGCCGGATCGACATGCGAGGCTTCCGGCGTAGCGACGGCCTGTACGAGGTGGAGGGTCGCGTCACCGATCGCAAACCGCACGAGTTCGTCGCCGTCGTCGGTGGCCGGCGGGTAGCGGCCCGCGAGGCGATTCACGACATGGGCGTACGGCTCGTGTTTGACGACCAGATGCTGGTGCATGGGGTGCAGACCTTCACCGACGCTGCGCCGTACGCAGAGTGCCCTGCGGGCGGTCGCGCGCTGGAGTCCCTGAAAGGGCTGCGCATGACAAGCGGCTGGAGCAAGGCGGTACGCAGCCGGGTCGGCGGGGCGCGCAGCTGCACGCATCTGATGGAGCTCCTCATCCCGCTGGCTACGGTTGCCTTCCAGTCGCTGAGCTTCCTTCGCATGAGCCGTCCGGAGCCGCTCGACGCGACCGGCCGGCCGACGAAGATCGACAGCTGCTACGCATATGGCGCGCAGCGAGAGGTGGTGCTGCGGCGCTGGCCAGAGTTCCATCGTCCCACGCCGCCAGAGGGAATAGGCGCGAGCACCTCGTGACAGAACGAAGCCGGCAGGCGACCTGCGCGTTAGTAGTTTTGGCACTTTGCAAGCTTGCCCTCAGTCTGGCTGACCGGCCGGGCCGACAGTTTTTCGCGTTTGGCCCTTCTGCCGCTCCTCCATCGCACGGCCGGCGCTCCTCCTGCAGTGTCGTCCTGAACAGAACCTACGATACAGCCGTTATTTCGGTGCCTTCGGCTCGCAGTGACGGCGACGAGTCATCCACGCCGAGTTTCGGTATTAGTTGAACTTGGGGGTCCGCTTCTCCAAGAATGCGTTGACCGCCTCGATATGGTCGGGCGTCTTGTGAGAAACCGCCTGGAATACGGCGGACAGTTCGAGCACCGTCTCCAACCGCGAATAGAGGGCTTCGCGCATCAGGCGCTTGGTCAGACGCACGACGTGCGAGGCGTGCTGTGTGATCCGCCCGGCTAGTTCGCGGGCAGCAGGCAGCAGTTCCTCATGTGGAACGACGCGGGAGACCAGGTTCCACGCCAATGCTTGATGTGCATCGATCAGATCACCGGTTAGTGCGAGTTCGGCGGCGCGCGAGATGCCAACGATGCGCGGCAGCAGCCAGGCCCCACCGTCGCCAGGAATAATGCCGAGCTTGATAAAACTCTCCGCGAACTTGGCGTTTTCAGAGGCAATGCGGATGTCGCACATGCAGGCGAGGTCAAGGCCGGCGCCGATCGCAGCACCATTGACGGCGGCGATTACCGGCACTTCGAGGTTGAAGAGACTCACCGTAAGCCGCTGGATGCCGCGGCGATAATCGTGCCTGATGTCCATCTCACTCACGTCGGGCCCGGCCAGCCGCTTCATCTCGCGGATATCGCCTCCGGCGGAGAACGAAGGACCGTCACCGGTGAGAATCACGCAGCGCACATGCCGGTCATCGTGGATGCGATCGATGGCGGCTAGAAAATCTGCCACCGCGCTGTTGCCGGTCAGCGGGTTGCGCTGCTCCGCCTGGTTCATGGTCAGAGTGACGAGTGGGCCGTCTTGCTCATAAATCACGAAATCGGGCATTTCTCTGCGTCTCCACTGGCGGATATCTTGTCGCTTGCCGATAGCTCCTGGATGTCGAAGCTTGGCGAATCGCGCGCACAACGTCCACCGGCTCTCCACGACCTCACCACCTCACGCCAAACTGGTGAGCAGCCCGGTCCAGGCAGATCCAAAGCCAGCACGGATTCTCGTAATGAGGAGCAGCCATCCGGGGGAACGTGGGGCGGTCTGCGGTTCGGGCACCGGCGGCATCTATCGACCGGACTCAGCCACTTACCACGCCTGCTCCAAAGGTTCGTTGCCGCTCATATACGATGGCGGGACGTGGATCGCCGCGCAGAGCATTCAGCCTTCCCTAGGGACGCCGACCTCCCGCAATCGTCGCGGAATTCCAAACTTTCCGAGACGCGCGTTCGTCGCGCCGATGACGATCGTAATAAGGGACTCGGACTCGGATCAAAGCAGGCCCAAAGACGCGGCTGCCTTCAGTAGTAGCTGCCTCGGCGTTGGAGTGGAGAACCTGCAGCGGGGTGATTGCGGTACCAAGCTCGCGCGTTGGACGTGGCGTCAGGCGCGCGCGCGGCGAGGCATCGTCGAATACTGGCAGCGGATCCGGGGCGCTCGCGTCGAAGGCCCAGCTCAGTCCCTCTCCTGTATTGCCGTGATCTGCTCGATCGGCACCTCTATGGGCGGAATGCCTGCGCGTTCCTGCTGCAGCAGCATGAAGGACTGGCTGTCGCGCCCGCCCCAGCCGCGGTTCATCGCCTCCGTGATCTCCTGCGATACCAAGTTGCACAAACGCATGGGCACGCTGACCTCGCGGGCGAGCTGCAGTGCCAGTAAGACATCCTTGTGGGCCAGCCTGAGCTGGAAATTGGGCGGGTCGAAACGGCCTGGCAGGAATCGGGTGCCCAGCATCTCGAAGGTGCGTTGCCGCCCGAGCGCCCCCTGACGGATCGCCTCCCAGAGTTGCAGCGGCTCCAGTCCTGCCTTCACGCCCATGGTGAGCACCTCGGCCATCACCGTGCTGAGTGCAGCAGCGGCCAAGTTGTGCGTCA
>Ga0074046_10004686_pt1 | contig 11084 bp, 4 predicted proteins | sample BogForMeECP23OM3_FD_94441 | JGI IMG/M metagenome (GOLD analysis project Ga0074046, IMG submission 94441) | Bog forest soil microbial communities from Calvert Island, British Columbia, Canada - Bog Forest MetaG ECP23OM3 | ecosystem: Environmental > Terrestrial > Soil > Wetlands ...
AGCGGGCTAACACCCGCTTATGTCATTGGTTCCAATAGCTTATTTCCATTTCATCTTTTGGGGTCCAGACTTTCACCTTTTGGACCCCAACTTTCATCATTTGCGCAAACCCACACGGTTCATTGTGCGTGTGCCCGAAAAGTGAAATTCACGAGCGTGACGATTCAAGGAGTTAGGTCTTAGCGGTCCGAAAAACCCGAAATCCGAACGGCGCAAAAGCTGAAATTTCCCTCGTGTTCTGCCCCCATATCGTGAAATTTGGACTAGCACTTTCATGAACGCAGGAATTTCTTAACATGTACCCGACGAGTGGAAAAGTGGAAAAATGACTTCGAGCATTTGGCCAAAGACCGCCGTGAATGCACCTTAATAATCGTCAAAAAATCGACTGTTTGAATGATCGACGTCAGTCGAGGATGGGCTCGCCGCGTGAACTGCCAATTGTGTATCGGTAGCTTAATATTCGGAGCAAGAGATATTGTTACTCTTGCATCGGAATGTCCCCGAAGATTTGCCGAAGTGGCACGCATGCTGAATCCTGCTGGACCACCTCAGGCTGGGGTGAATGTAAGTCCTCGAATGTCAGTCCCAGACCACAGGGGGCGGCATTGCTGTGGGCGTTTCGGACGCCAGGCCTTTGACAAACCCCCGAGCGGGACCGCGATTGCATTACGGTTGCGACTTTAGTCGTGGCTGTGACAATGCCCTGCTGTTAGGGTTCGGGCAAGAGCAGCGAGAAGAAAGAGCACCACCGAAGTTTTGCCCTATCTGTGTTGGGGAGCGATGACCTTGACGTTCACCTCCGCGGCCGGCAGTTGTTGTCCCGGTTCCTCGATCAGAGCCGCGTACAGATGGTGCTGCCCGCTGGTCGTCGGAGTCCAGGTGAACCAGATGCTTGTTCCATCGGAGCCGTGAGCTCCGGGATGGATGACTTGATCGGCAATGGCCGGGTTTCCTTCGGCGGGATCGCCATCGAAGAGAAGCATGTGTGCGCCATCGGCGTGCAGCATGGAGCTGTACGCGGTGAAGCGTAGCTCTAAGGGCTCGCCCTGAACCGCGGTCAGAGCCGAATCCACCAGCCGGGAGGAGCCGCCCTCGCTTAAACCCTCGAGCGAATTTGCCTCCAGATAGTCATGTGGGATCGGATCCGCGCCCGCCGTCAGAGCCGGAATATTCGTAACGCTGATCATTCCATAGCCTTCATTGTTTTGGCCGGGATCCAGCACCGAAACCATGCCGCCACCGGCGTAGCTTCCTCGGCTGGAGACCGAGCCGTTGAGTTCGAATTGGTCATTCGAGATCCGCGTGATGATGAACGTGCCATTGGCCTTGTCAAGACCCTGAACATCTCCGATGATGACGTACTCACCGGTTTCCAGATCACTTCCCGGAGCCGTAACCACCATCGGCGTGGTGTTCTCGAGGTTTGTGATGTTTAGAGAAGCTGGTTCCAGGCCGTAGATCTCACTACCCGCTCGACTACCGGGGTTCAGGACTATGTAGACGCGATAATCGTAGGTCCCGAAATCGGGAGCGAAGTTCGCAGTATCCCAGTCAAGAAATACCGATGGTGCGCAACCCGTGCTGGCTGGGTCGTCATAACCCGAGATGCAGGTGAACTGAAGCGGCTTCAGCTGGCTGACCGTAGCTTTTCCGATCGTTGTCCGTGCGGAGCGTGGGCATACCAACCCGGTCCTTTTCGTGGGCGCCCCGTTGATGGGAGCGTCGCAGATCTCGCTGTCCCGAGCACTGTCGTACTGAATGACCTGGAACTCGACGACGGTGTTGACTGCCGTCACTGCCGTGCTGTAGTTGTAGACGCGGGGCTCGATGCGAACGATGTCGCCAGGCTTGGGATTGAAAGCCCATTGCAAGTACGTGTTTGCGGCTGGATCTATCTGAGCGTGGCGGAAGAACAAGCCGCGCATCTTCTTGCGTGATGTTTCATGATTGGGCTCCCATGATTCCAACTCTCCCGATCCGGCAGACCGAGACAGAAAGCGCAACGGCAGGTTCAGAGCTGGATCGGGCAATGCACCATAGAGTCCGGCATACGTTTGATAACCCGATTGATTTGTCGAAGAGTTCGCGGGATTCGGCATGCCAAACGACATCTTCAGAGTCCCATCCTTGGTGTTGTAAACCACTGGAAAGAAGGGATACGCCCAGGTCGGGGTGCCCCTAGCACGGTTAAGCACGACCTTCGTCTGGTCCTTGGTGGTGGATGTACTGGTGTCGTTTCCGCCCCAGCTATTGCTATTGTGAAACTCGAAGGATCCGCAGGATCGAAATTCGACCCCTGTGCCGCCAAACCCTTTGGCTTCGCCGGTGAAGGATATCCGCGTATCGAAGTTTTCTCCAATCTTGTGTGAGTAGCTGAAAGAACCGCTTTGGGCGATGTCCTGGCTAAATTCGAGCAGGATGCTTCCCGAAGTCGCATCGAAGCGTTGCTCACTGGGCGGCACCACCGGCTCGTTCTGTTTGGTCTGACCGTTGGGCAAAGTAAAGGAGCCGATGTCCGCAGGTATATAAGGGCTGCCGGCATTTGCGCCGAGCCGCGACGGATAGGAAAGGATGTTGCCATTTTCGTGAATGGGCTGGTACCAGTAGAAGTTCATCCCGCCGCCGTCAAATGTTATTGACTGACCCGGAAAAACCAACTCGTAGAACGCATTCAGGGAGCTGCCGCCATTAGGAGCTCCATACACGCGGTACCGCCATATATCGAAACTTTGCATCTGCCCTTTCAAGTAGTCGTCCCGATCGGTCTGACCTTCGCTCGCGACGGTCCGCTCCTTGTACTGAGAGTTGAACCATTCCTTGTGTTCGTTATAGTCGTAGCCTCCCTTCACGGTTACGTCGACACTGACTTCAGCGCCGGACTTAACAATTCCCAAATCGGCGCCTGTTGACACCGTGGCGCCAGCGCTGATTGCAACCGAGCCGCCCGTATCGCGGGATGACTCACTTTTCGTCTCTGTTGAGAAGCTCGCAGTGTTGCCCCGGAAGAGGTGTACGTAATTTCCGTCGAACCGCGAATAGTTCTTGAGCACATGGTCTCGCTCGTCCCAGTATGCGTGCTTGGGAGGCTCCTGCATGACGAAGTCGGTTGTAGGAGAGCTGTATGCAGTTAGATGAACGGGATTCCCCAGATATCTGGAGTTGCCGTGACCGTCGTAGGCGATCACCGGCACCCGCATCCTGGTATCCGCCAAGACTCCGGTGCTCTGCGCAGGTTTTCGCTGCCATAGCGAAATCCCTGCCCCGCTCACCCGATAGGTGGTCAATTCAGTGAACGTACCGAGCTCGCCCGCGCCAAACCAAGAGTTTACAGCGAGTTGATAGATTGGCAGCTTGCCAGAGGCACCCTCAAATCCACCTGCAGCGATGGAGAATTTGATGTTAGCGAAGAAATCTGCGGAGATTGTCAACTTCGAGCCCATGGGGGCGACCGTGGCTAAGTTGCTAGATACGGAATAAGCCTGCAATTGAATATTGGCCGGCTTGGGGGAAGACCCGGCAGCATACCCGGTATCTTTCCAGCCAAGAACAATCTGTCTTCTGCCGTACGGAATTCCGTTTTGCGGATCCAGAAGGAACTGTCCCGAGGTGATATCGACGATTGGCCTGGTCGAGAGCGGAAACGTTTTGTCTCCCAATCCTCCCGCGGAGAACATCACCGTGTCATTTTTCAGCGTGGCGTTGAAAGATGAGTCGTATTTCAAGATCAGCATGCCGATACCGTAGCCGCCATAATTCTTGTTATTCAGTGATTCGCCCCATCGCGCGTAAGCGACCGCAAGTTCGTCCGTGCCGTCACCATCGAAGTCACCCGCGGTGGCCGCAATGGTGCCCACAATCGGCCTGGATCTCCAAGGTTCGGGGCCAACATAAGGTAAAGCAAAGTATTGCGCCCGTTGCAACTTGAGCGTATGGCTTCCGTCCGCCGTGTCGTACTGGAATGTGTAAAGCAGCAGCGTGCTATCGCCCAGAGCCAGCACAGCGACCTCTTTCTTGCCAGTACCCAGGAAGTCGCCGGTTACCACCGCCAGAATGTTGTCGCTGGGGAGAAGACCGCTGATTGAGATTTGTGGTTTTGTCTGAAACTTGGGCTTGACCTCAGCAAAATGCGAGACGGTTATAGCAGGAGACTGAATCTGCCCCGACTCGTAATCCACGACGTCGACGTCGTAGCCGTAGAATTGAGGATCTTCACTATTCACACGCGCCACCACTGCTTTGTCATGTAGATTCCCATCGGAGCCTGTGGCATTGTCGAGGTCGCCGGCTGCTATCGCGATAAAGTCTGTAAAATCGGATTGACGTGGCAGCAGAGTGCCCGGAAGAGTCACCGACAACGTTCTGAAGAATCCGCCGTCCGATCCGCCGAAGAAAGTGACGTCTACTCCAGCTTGCGGGTCGCTCGGCCTGCCGTTACGGGCGGCCCATAGTGCGTCTTCGCTCGACGGCTTCAGGAAATGCGCGGTTGTCGGGAAGTAGGGCGTGGGACCCCATCCGTTGGGATCCCAGGCATCCAGGGGATACGAGGCAACTGGGGGATTTGTGCCACCTTGATCCGTGGTCAACTCCTCTGCGTTTATTCGAGCGGCATAAGGCTGGAATGCGAGTACCTCCTGATCCGGAAAAAGCATATAGCGGCCGGCTGGAGCTCCCTCAGGGTCGGTGGCGCCTGGCACAGCGAGAGTTCCGAAGCTAAGGTTTTGGGCGCCGCTCTGGGAGAGAAGACTCATTTCCTCCCCACACGCGGGTGCAGCCGCAGCCGCTGGCTGGTCCTGAGCTAACGCGGGAGCGCTAAAGCCCAAAAGGCCAAACAAGAGCGCAGCCATTGTCGCGAACATCGTTCCTGGAAGCCTCGCTTCAAATCCGTTGGCGAAATTATTTAGTCGGACTGCTGTTTTCACGCGTCGTGCAAAATCCTCTGATTTCATCATGTGACCAGCCTCTTTCAGAGGGAGTAATGCAACCTGCGAACCAAAACTAGATTGATGATTAGACTGGACTTGCGGGAGTCTTAACTTCCAGGAGGCTCGGGAATTCACGAAACTTCAGGAGCAGCCAGGGGAAATCAAGAATTAGTCGAGGATGGATTTTCTGGCCGCTCTACAGTCGGCAATCCATTCGCGAATATAGGCGGGACAATTCCACAAGCGGGCTCCGGCGGCCTCGCAGTCGGCAAGAAAGTAGACCGTATCCTGATCCACGAGTTTTACGTCCGTCAGGTCGAGGATCAGATGGTGAATAGGTGCATGTGATGCGAGTGCATCCTTCAGTTCGGACAGCTGTTCACGCTGTAACCGGCCGCTCAGTCCTAAGACAATTTGATTCCCTGTTTCTATCCGTTTAGCTCTCCACATGAATTGTTCCGCACCTTATTTAGTTTCCCAATCCCTGCTGCCAGGGATTGCAGATTTGTCACCCGGAGGTTGCAACTGCGATGCCAACGCAGCTGCGCTGCAATGAAACGTCTTTCCTAAGTTCTTTACGTATGATTCGACCAATCTTCACGACATTCCGTGATCGAGATTGTTGCGGAGGGACTCTGCCGCGAAGGAGCTAGAGACCACTCAATGCGAGCGCTCGACTGTCAGACGAAAATGAATGGCCCTCCGGCAGGTTCGCCGGAGGGTCATCGTCTTCGGGCAATTAGTTAGATTATCCGGCTACGGACCGACACAGCTGCTCCATTGGGGTTCCCCTGCGTTATCCGTGCATCCCGGCTTGTAGCAAAGGGTAAAGCCGGGCCAATCGAACATGTACGGCCCCCCCCTGCGCGGCACTGATGCGTATAAGAGATCCTGCTGAATATTCAGGGGAGCCGTGGCAGGCGGATCAATCTCCGGAGGCGCACCGAACAATATGTTCAGCAGATCCGCACTGGGCAGGGATTCCGTCACATTCGGGGTGCCCTGGTTGTTAATCGCCCCACCGAGGACAAACATGTCGGTCCTTCCACTGCTGCCGTACGCCGAATAGACTCTGTAGCCGTACTCGTTTGACGTGATGGCCGATGGATAGGCTGCAGTGCACGTATCGACAGGCGGAGTTTCGTTGCCGGGGCCAGGATTATTGAAGTAAAAGAGACCGAGTCGATCGATGCTCGCCACCGGTTGCTGGTAGTAGGTATCGGCCGCATAGAATTGAGGGATCAGCTGAAGGTAGATTGACCGCCGTACCCCGCCTGCTAGTTGGTTGGTCAGGCCTTGCTCCGACACATTGCTGTCAAAGTACCATCCCGTCGACGAATTCGCGGTCTTGGCTCCTGTTGCCGATAGCCTGCCCCAATCGCTGTAGATGTTGTCGAGGGATGTGTCGTAGGACAAAGCTAGATTCGCAGCGTACGTTGATGCCTGTTCCTGCATCTGTCCCAGGGTTGTATCAAAACTGCTTTCATAGCTTGGAGGCGTGACCGGATCGTTGGTGGCAAAGGGCCCAAACGCTGAACCAGTCCAAAGCGCGCCACTGGTAACCCCCATCGCCGCGGCGGCTACAGGAAAGTCCGCCGGGCCCAGGGCGGTACCAAGAATCGAAGTCATGCCCGCTGCCAGGTTCAACCAGTCGTAAACTGCGCCGTTCACGGCTGTACTACTTGTTACCGGCATGACCTGATCCTTCAGCACCTCATAAGCCGCAGCAATAACCTGGTCAGACAGCACGCCACCACTGCCGTCACTCTGCTGAATCAGCCCTCCGATCCCGTTCGAGCCAAGATAGAGATCTGTATCGTGGAGTGCCGTGAGTTCGGTGTATAACTCTGCATCCACATCCGTGAGGTCTTGCTCGGTGAATGAAACCCCATTGCCGGGGTAGTTGCATGGTGAATTTGCCACCGTATTCGGACACTGGAAATCTGTGTTGTAAGTTCCCATATCCGAGGCGCGTGTCGGACTGTGATACCAGTAGCGCACGTCTGCACTGAGTGGGTCGGGTGGCTGCGATTTGCCGTAATGGTTAAAAAGAAACTGCTGGCTCGCCCAATGATAAGCCGCCACGTGTCCCGGTGTGTCCGTCAACGGCCAATCGATCGGGGCTTGCGAGCTGATCGTGTAAAAGTCGTAATCGATGCTAAGGCTGGTCGCGTTATTTCCATTCATTTTTCCGTCTTCCTGAGAAGTGACTGAAGGGAGATACAGGCTGTTGTTGTCGCGAGCCATTACGCCACGCACAAATCCAGTTTGCCCCTGCTGACTGAACGCCGACGAGGAATTGACCACACCTGCCGACAAGGTGCCGTTTGATGTGTTCGTGGGCAAGCCCTTAGCAATCAGCGTGTAGGTCGAGGTGCTCTGGGTGAGCGACTGCAACGTGTAAAGAGAGCCTCCAAATTGGAGAAATTCATTTGCCAACTTGGCGGTTACTGACGACGCACTCTGGAATGGTTGGCCGAAGGTAGTGACGACTGCCAACTGACGTGGTGTTACCCCAGAGAGCGCATCTGCCAGACTATCCGCCGCGGCGGACGCAACGTTCGGGTCCGTGCTGCCAGTGGGGAAAAACTGGCCGCAATTTTGGGCGAATCCCTGCGGTTGACAGAGGCTGCCGCTGGCCGTATTTGCATCGATCGGCAGCAGCGTTATACGGTCCAGTGTCAGAAGCCAGAACCCATTCGTTGACCCAAATGGCGGCCCCCAACCATGAACGTCGCCGCTGTAGCTGATAAAGACGTTACTGGTGCCGTTGTTCGGATTGTTCGGGTAAACCTCGAACTGGATATTGTCGCCGGCGTGGAAGTTGTAGTTGTCGTTCTGGTCCATAGCCAGCAGTCCATTGGCAAAGGGAGTCCTCATGTAAGGTTTGCCAATGTCAGTCGAAACGTAGTAGCTCTCGTAAGCACTTCCGGGCGCTGCTCCCGATATTCCAATCGCAGCGTATCCCATTGGCTGCATAACATTCGGGGACGAATAGTTCGTGCCACCGATGCCGGTTGTGTCGAGGGTGGAGTCAGCGTTGTTGTACAGCGTGGTCCCCACCAGTACGATTTCCGTACCTTTCGCCAGGCCTGCAAGATCGCTCTTGAGCGTGGCTCCGTCGGCGGCACAAATGTAGCCATCTTGTTGCGCCGGGTTCTGACGATTCAGAACCACGACTTGATAGCGGTTTGTACACGGAGTTTCGCCAGAGCTGGGGAACGTCATATCCCGATAGGGAAGCGAGTACTGTGTGGGGTCGAGGTTGTCCTGCATATTGGCGGGCCAGCCTGTGGTCAAAGTCACCCAAGGCTGGGCGCCGCCCGGATTCAGCGAAAGCCCCAGACTAGGAGCTTCCCACTGTGGCTTATTTTGCCCAGCCCCCAGACCGTAGTCATAAAAGAATTCTGCTCGCTCGATCTTTATACTGTTGTCGGAGCCGCGCGCAAATGCCACGAGCCGGTTCGCACCGCTCAGCAGCCGGTCCCTTTTGCTGAGTTCCACGGTCCATTGGCAAGCGTCGTGCGCGCAATTCTCTTCTTGGGCATGACGGGTAACATTCGTTCCGTTCAATGTAATGCGGAGAGACTTGGGACGAATCCCGTTGCCCACGCGCACAACGGCTTTCACCGTGGTTTTATCGGTGATGATATTGCCGTATTTAGGCTCCACGATCTGGAGCGCATCGGACCTCTTGTTCGCATTGTGAGCCGAGGATAGGCTCCCCGGGGCAACGGGACTTTCTGAAGTAGTGTTATCGGCAGCGGAGGCGGCCATCGAAGCCGCTCCGAGGAATATTCCGAGAGCGATCTTGTGTAGTTTCATTTCCGTCAACCTTTCTTGAAAGAGTTTTGGCCGCATCGAGCAGCCCCAATATCAATCGGTAATGCATGGCAGCGACCAATCTGTTTCCTTACAAAGGCAATGACTTAAGGGGAGCCGCGATGCAGTTGCGTTCGGGATTTTCCGAGAATCCGGGAGGCGCGCTCGTGTCGCTGGCGAGCGGAGGACCGGTCCCAAGATTTTCGGAGGTCCTGCGAATGGAGACGGCACAGCGGGTGAACTCAGCGAAACATAAGCCGGACGTCAACATCACTAGACGGCAGAGACAATTTCTCTGCCCTTCTCGCCTAGGTCGGCGATCAACCCGTCATCGGACAAATCCATTGGGCGTGAGTTCTTCCAGTCGTGATGGACCAGCTTGTGAATGCGGTCGACAACATCCTGGTCGCGTACTTCGATGGCCAGCTCGCGCCGGCTGTTGAAGCTACCGGGGGCTAAGTTGATCGAGCCGACGATGGCGCGCGCCCCGTCCGCGTACATTAACTTGGCGTGAAGTTTCAGGCCGTGCACCTTGTGGACCTTTACCCCGACATCGTCGAGGATGCGCAAGCCAGCGACTCCTTCGATAAGCTTTTCTTCCTTTAGCGTATGCGGCGGGCGCGCCATGATGTGCACCTTGACCCCGCGGCGGCTGGCGCGGACGAGGTGCTCAATGATCAGCGGATCCTGATAACGCTCGTTCTGCACCCAGAGCGAGTGCTTAGCTTCGTCGATAAATTGCGACAGCCGCTGCCGCGCGTTTCCTACACACCAGATCATGTGCGAGTGGTGGCCGGGATGGAACGGTTCCCGCGCCCAGTCCGCCTCGAAACACTCGACGATCTCTCGCACCTCGTGCGCATGCGAAGTCACGACGGCATAGTCGCGGGTTTCGATCAGATTCTCCGTTTCCCAGTTGAGCGACATGATCCAGGCCGATTTCTCATCGACCACCATGGATTTTTCGTGGGTCACTTCAAAATCCGGAGTGCTGTCGATAACTTCGATACCGGCGTTTTCGAGCAGCTTGCGCGTTTGCTGGTTCTCCGTCTGGCCGTTGCGCCGCGTCGGATTCAGCATGATACGCACGTGCACGCCGCGGTGGTGTGCCTTGATCACCGACCCCAAAATGCGCGCGTCGGAAAAGACGAACATCTTGACTCGCACAGAAGCTGAGGCACCATCGATCGCGTCGAGAATGGGGCGCACCGAATCATCGGGGAAAGCAACCAGATATCGCGACATCGTGTTTTCTCCTTTTTATGCGAGCGTTGCCTGTGGAACGAGGCGGAACCGCAAGTCGATTTTGTCCGTTTCGTTCCCGAACTGTGTGCGGTACAAGGCCGCGTAAATGCCATTCCGGGCGACTAACTGTTGGTGCGTGCCGTTTTCAGCGACCACGCCTGCTGCAATCACGACAATCTGATCAGCATCGCGAATCGTCGCCAGGCGGTGCGCGATGGTAAGGACCGTGCGTCCCTTCATGAGTCGCTCCAGTGCATCCATTACCAACCTCTCCGACTCAGCATCGAGAGCAGCGGTTGGCTCATCGAGAAGAAGGATGGGATTGTTCCGCACAATCACGCGAGCGATGCCGATGCGCTGTCGCTGGCCTCCAGAGAGAGTCAGGCCTCGCTCCCCGACCACTGTGTCGTATCCGTGGGGCATGCGGGCGATAAATTCGTCGGCATTGGCAAGGTGGGCAGCCTCGACGATCTCGGCGTGAGTGGCTCTCGGCCGCCCGAACGCGATGTTCTCGAGAATGGTTCCACGAAACAAGACGGTATCCTGCAAGACATAGCCGATGTGATCACGCAGGGAGTGAAGTTTATATTCGCGCACGTCGTGCCCGTCGATGACCACTTTCCCGGCGATCACGTCGTAGAAACGCGGAATCAGGCTGACGATCGTAGACTTTCCGCCGCCGGTCGGCCCTACGATCCCCACTCGCTGTCCCGGCTTGACGAAGAAGCTGACATCGTTCAGCACCGGAGGATTGTTGGGATAAGCGAAGGCGACGTTTTGGAAGATGATTTCGCCCTTGATATTCCGCGGTTCGATGGCATCTTCGCGCTCGGGGATGATGGCATCCGCCTCAAGAACCATGCTAATGCGTTCCACTCCAACAGCCGCTTGAGCGATGGCGTTGGTCGTCGTAGCCAGATCCTTTACGGGCTTGAAAAACTTTGTGAGATAGGAGAGATAGACAGTGAGGGCGCCAATGGTCATGCCCCCCGCAAGAATCAGATACGACCCCTGCCACATGACAACGGCCGTGCAGAGTGCCACCGTGGCCGATACCATCGGCGCAAGCAGAGACTTGATGCGCCGTGCCGC
>Ga0074046_10004687_pt1 | contig 11082 bp, 6 predicted proteins | sample BogForMeECP23OM3_FD_94441 | JGI IMG/M metagenome (GOLD analysis project Ga0074046, IMG submission 94441) | Bog forest soil microbial communities from Calvert Island, British Columbia, Canada - Bog Forest MetaG ECP23OM3 | ecosystem: Environmental > Terrestrial > Soil > Wetlands ...
CCTCAACCGTGGCTTGAAGATTCAGGACGTCCTTAACTACCTGCTGTCCGGGTGTAATGCCCGACAGAATTTCCTGCTCGCCTCCGGGTAGCGTCGATCCGCCGGTCACTTCCACGCGCTTGAATTGTCCCTGGCCCGCAGGCACAAACACCCATTCGCGATCGTGCAGGTGCAGGATGGCGCTGGCCGGCACCGATGCATGGGTCACCGTAGTGCGGCTCAGCAACGTCGTCGTGGTAAACATCCCCAGGCGCAGAATGCCGGGGTTCGGCACTTCAACGCGCACCTTGGCTGTGCGGATGGTGGGATCGAGCACCGGCCCGATGTCGCTCACGCGGCCGGTGAGAATCCTGTCGGGATACGCGGTGAGCTTGATCTGCGCTTGCTGTCCCAGAGTCACTTTGGGCAGGTCGTTCTCGTACACATCGCAAATAATCCACACCGAACTCAGGTCGGCAATGGTGAAGGCCGTCGCCGTGCCCGAGAGCGATACGCCCGTGGCGGCGGCTTCAGTAATGTTCTGGGAGACGATGACGCCGGAGATTGGCGCGTACACGTTTACGATCGGGCTGGGATGTTCCTTGTCCACGCCGAGGATTTTTAACTGCTCCTCGGCCGCAGTGAGCACGGCTTTGGCGTCCTTTTCCGAGTCCTCTGCCTGCTCCAGCATCGATTGCGAAATGGCTCCGTGCTGATACAGGTCCTGAGTGCGCAGGTACGCCTTGTTGGCGAGTTGCTCGTCGGCCTCAGCCTTTACATAAGTGCCGAATGCGCCGCTGATGTCGGGGCTTTGCACGCTGAACAGCAACTGCCCCTTCTTCACGTAGTCATCGAGCCGTGCGCGGATATCAACGACGCGGCCATTGGCCATGGAAATCACGGGTATCTCCCGCGACACGTCAGGAAACACCGAGCCCGTCACGTCCAGCTTTTCCGGCTCGTCGATCCGGTTCGCCGCCACGGTGGGATATTGCTCCGGGTGGTCCACAGTTACCAGGCCCGCATTGCCGGTCTCCACCACCTGCGCGGGAGAGGCGGCTCCGCTGGCCGGATCGAACTTGCTTTTGCAGCCCGCCAGCGCAAGCCATGCGGCCAAAAAACACGCGCTTCGAAAAAGGGAAGTCTTCGTCATGGGATCACCTCGCGTCCTACGGCAAGATTCAGTTGGGCTGCGGATGTAAGATACGCACCGATCAGTTGTGCGTAAGCCAGTTGCACCTGGCGGTAGTCGCTCTGTGCGTTCAGGAAATCCATCAGCGAAGCGCCGCCGTGGAAATAGGCGTAGCTCACGGTATCGCGCACCCGCAGCGCCTCGTCGTTGTACTTGGCTTTGTAAGGCTTCAGCAGTTCGACGTTGCTGCGCACCACCTCGTACGCCGTGTCGACGTCACTGAAGACCTGGGCCCGCGTGGCTTCGCTGGCCTGCTGTGCACGATCGATATCGATCTGGGTGCGCTTTTTCTCGCCCTGGTTGCGATCGAAGATGCGCAATGGGATGTTTACGCTCGCGCCGAGAGTCTGAATACCGTTCGGATTGTTGTTCGAGGAATTGTATGTATACCACCCGGCGAAGGTTGGATCGGTAGAGCCATTCGAAATCGCCAGTTTGTGATTGGTCTGCGACTGCTGGATGGTTTCAAGCGCTGCCTGCAGGTCGGGACGCGCCGCCAGCGCCGCCTGGCGGAAGCTGTCGAGAGGATCGAGCGCGTCGGAGAAATCGAAGATCCCGGTCACGTCGAATTGATCCAGCGGCGTGCGATCATCCATAAGTTGCAGCAACTGAATCTTGGCAGTACGAAGGTTTACGATGGCCGTCTGCAGTTCCGATTCGTACTGCACGCGCAACAGCTCGATGCGGTCGAAATCGATCTGCGCAATGTCGCCGGCCCTGAGCCGTGCGCGGCTGATCTCGATGATCTTGTCGTAGTAATCGAGATCGGCTTTGGCCATGTCGAGCACGGCCTTGGCCTCGAGTGTCTCCACAAACGCCGCGCGCAGCGTGAACTCCAGGTTGCGCTTCAGGTCCTCGTGCTGCGCTTCGGTAATGCGCGTGCCTTCCTGCGCACTTTCAAGCCGCAACTCCCGCTTGTGATCGCGCTCGTGCAGGTAGCTGAAGTTGGGCTGCTCGTAGGTGCCCTTGAAGGGCGTCCACACTCCGTCGTGCGGCGCGATCTCCGTGCCGTCGGCCAGTAGAGTGAATTGTGGATTCGGCCGCAGATACGCGGTGATCTCTTCGGCGCGCATCTCGTCCACGTTGTCGGCATCGGCCTTCAACGCCGGATTCGTGGCCTCAAACCGGGCCTTGACCTGATCCCACGAAAGCGCCTGCTGAGCTGGAGTACAACTCGGCGCCAGAGCGAGAATCACGCCCATTGCCCCAACGGCAACGGAAGGGAAGATCCGCTTCATACCAAACCTTTGCGCCGTGGTCTGCACGGCGGACACGGAACATCAGAATATTGACGACGAAGACTTCAGCGGCGAGGAGCGATCAGGCAGTTGGAGGGGGCCGGTTCTGGATCGATGCCAGAGAGGGATTGTCAACCAAAGGAGAAGGGAGATTGCTGGGCCCGGCCACGCCCACAAAGGCGAGCGATATGCCAGTAAAGCTGGGCAACGGAAGGGGCGCGGCTGCCGGAAGAATGGAATACGGGCTGGCGCCATGGTCGTGATTGCGGCGTGCGCAGCAATCGATCTCTGCGGGGTTTCGCGCCGCCACCAGGTCGTCGGTCATGGAGATGGCCGGTAGCAGGATCAGGATGACGACCGCCAGGGCCACCATCTGGATGCGGCGATCCGTTGCTCTGCGCGGCGCCTTACGAACCCATGCGCACAACATCCACACGGCCACCAAAACCCAACCGAGATTGAGAGTCAGCTCCATCCCAAAAGCTAATTCTACATTAGGAATGATTTTCAACAGAAAGTCCCTGTATCCGCTAGGTTGGACGTAAACCCATCGGTTGCAGGTTGGGAATTCCTTCAGGATTCATAGACTTTGACTTCCTTCTTCAAAATTGATGCCCCGACCGCCCCAAAAACGTCTGTGGCGCGCGCTGAGCGGCGTTCGCGCCTCAAGGGATCTTGCCCCGTTGACCTCGGCTGCGAATGCCCCTTAAGATGAAGGAGTTGGCATTGCGCACCCTCGGTTGGGGCCACGCCATACGGCTGCAAGACGCCGCCAAGTGCGCTTGTTGCCCCCTCGTTCAACGGCAGGACAGCTGACTCTGGATCAGCATATCGGGGTTCGAATCCCTGGGGGGCAGCCAATCAATTCAACAATTTATAGTTGTTATTGTGTCCGTCGGGATACAGGGATCGAATCTGCGCTCAAATCCTATTCAACTCCCTGCATGGTCCCTTTCTGCCCTGGCGGAAACTGACCGCGGCTAACGACCGATTGCAACCGGTGGTATTGATCATCGCCGGAGGTGTGCGATGTCCGTCGTAGCTGATGCGCGGGAACTCGTTCCGGCCTTGGCGAGTATCATCCCCGAAGGTCGCGTCTTTTACCAAGCTCCCCGGCTTGCTCGAAGGGTACCGATACTGACATTCTCATTTCTCAGACCGGAAGGATCTTAAACGCGACAGCATATTTGCAAGGTGGAGCATCGGGTAAGTCGATCTCGAGGCCCTGTGCTCCCCGAGTCCACCTTAGCTCAGATCTCGATCCAAGCAATTCTACCTTGCGAATTTTGCGAGGATAGTTTGTGGAGTCTTCAGCAAGCGTCTTGATGACCATCTTTCCATCAGACGGCCAGCCCAGGGCGATAGCGTATAGGGCATCGCCCTTTGTGGTGAATCGTATATCTGCGGGTTGGAACTTAAGCCTCGACAACTGATACATGGGCAACACCCTGGCCGCTTCTGCAGCGGGCCCCTCGCCATAGACGGTCCAGGGACGCGTTCCTTTGATGGCTTCGGAATTGACCTGTTGCCAATCGGCAAGTTCTCCTAGGAATGCGATCTCATCGTTGTCCGGCTCCCCATACCCGGGTAGCGGAATGCTGAGAAGAAGATTGCCATTTTTGCTGATGACATCCACCATCAGAGGAATCATCAAGGAGGCCTTCTGGTATGTATGCTCTTCGAAAACTTTGCGATCGTAGTGCCAATGTCCGATGCACGCCTCGGTTTGCCAGGGCTTCTCCTGCAGCGTATCCGCCAAAGTCATTTCAAAGTCTCGGGTGAGGGTTCCCCACACGGGTTCAGGAACCTCTTTCAGGTCGAGAACTCCCTCAAGATGGCCATGGTGCGCCTGTATATTCCTGTTGTAGTAATAGGCCATGATTTGCGGCGCCAGGTCTGGTATTCCCAGCCAAACGCCTAAATCCGGGGCTCCGGGTCCCCCACGATCAAGATTGAACTGCGCCCCATCGTCAAAGTTCAGGATGTCGGGAGCATAGCTGTCAATAACGTCCTGGACGCGCAGGAGAAACTGCTGGACAAACTCCGGGCATGGGCTGTTCTTAGCATGGGGCTTCCCATTGATCATTTGGGGATCCATGCCCTCCCACCATTTGCCCTTGCCGTCGGCAATAGTCTGCATGCCATCGTAGGAAACTCCCGCGAGCGGCCCGGTCGTGTCGCTCTTGTAGCGAACGGGAAGAAACTCGTCCCATACGCGATGCGGAGTGCCGTGATAACTCACGCCGAATCGCAATCCGTTGGCGCGTGCAACCTTGGCCCAGGTACCCACGATGTCCTTCTTTGGACCGATGTTGACGCAGTTCCATGGCTGATGCTTTGAATTCCAACAATCGTAGTTATCGTGGTGAGTAGCTAACGCTACGAGGTACTCAGCTCCCGCGCGCTTGTACAGTTTGACAAGCGCTTCCGGGTCCCATCTTTCTGCCTTCCAGAGTGGGCAAATGTCTTTGTATCCGAACTGGGAGGGATGCCCATAGGTCTTTACATGGTACTGATATTGAGCTGACCCCTGGATATACATGTTTCGCGAATACCAGTCCCCCTGTTCGGGAACGCATTGTGGACTCCAGTGCGCCCAGATGCCGAACTTCGCATCACGAAACCAATCCGGGCATTGATAGGACTTCAGAGACTCCCAATATGGCAGAAAGGGGCTCTGCGGGATCTCTCCTTGAAAGAACGGCGAGTCTCCCCATCCCTTTGCGACTCGACTCAGCGCGAATAACGAGATTCCGCCGGCTAATAATGATCGACGATTCATGATCACTTTGATCTCGCTCCAATCTAAACCTCGAAATGTTCACCATGAGAATTTAGGTGCAACGACGATGCTCCCCTTCGAAAGCTGCTGAGGTGAGGGCACAGAATTCGCTCGGGATTTGGTCATCAGTTTTGGGTGCCCAGACTGATCCTCATCTGATGTCCGTCGTAGGTTACTGTGCGATCAACGCCTGTATCCGATCCAAATCCTATCCCATGTCCCTGCTTAACTAGAACAATCCGGAAGGTGCGCGTCAATCGCATTCCCGGGAATGTTCCCGCTCGATCCCCAATCGACAGCGCATTGCGACGATCATCCCAATGCAGATGAATCGATGCTTTGGCACCATGCTCGTATGCATAGCTATCCCCGCTGTCTTCGTAAAGCAGGAAATCGGCGTCTCTTCCGCCATAAACTCGAATCTCCAATGGGTCTTGCGCATCTGCTGTGGATTGCCCTTGAGGCCCCATCGGAACAATGCTGCCTGCCTTCACCAATATTGGAATCTGGTCTAATGGGGAATCCGCCACAAGGCGTTGCCCCCCGTGATAGGCTCTTCCCGACCAGAAGTCCACCCAGTCGTTACCCGCCGGCAGGATGACACTGCGACTCGCCGCATTTGGCTGTGTCACGGGATTTACCAATAACGAATTGCCAAACAGAAATTCATCATCGACATCTCTCAGGGCAAGATCATTGGGATAGACAAATGGCAGTGCCTGCATGACCGTTTCTCCGCGGCTGGTGACACCCCAAGCAGTGGAGTAGATGTAAGGCATGAGACGATAGCGCAGTTCATCGTATTGCGTCAGGATCTTTTCTACCTCGGGACCGTAGTTCCACATCTCAGTCTTGGATTGATATCCGTGAATTCGAAGAATGGGACAGAACGTCCCGAATTCAAACCACCTGATAAGCAGCTCATGATAGGCATCAGATGTGTACTGATCGACGGGCCGGAAAAAACCGCCGATGTCTGTCGTCCAGTATGGCAGTCCCGACATGCTGAAACTCAACCCGGCTGGAATCTGCTTGCGCAGGGTTTCCCAATTCGCGGAAACATCGCCCGACCAAGAGATGGAAGCATTGCGCTGCTGACCGGCAAACGCGGAACGCGTCAGAATTACTACGCGCTTCTCGTCAGTCGTAGCGCGTTGACCCTGATAGACGGCGGTGGTTTCGTACAGCGGATATGCATTGCGCACAAATTCCCCCGGGCCGAGACTTGTCGCCATTCCTTTGAGCGCATCGCCTTCGGGCTCGGAAGCATCCAACCACCACCCGTCAAGGCCGTCGTGAAATAGCTCACGATTCAGTTCCGACCAGAACAGCTCTTGCGCCTTGGGATTGAATAGGTCCGCCCAGTCCTCCTTTGCCGGTGCCTCTCCGGGCTCCCTGGGATCCGCTCCGGATGGCAAAAGCAGGTGCTCTTTCTTCATATCTTGATCGACAGCCGTCTCTGTTCCAAACTTCGCCCACACCGAGGCCACCAAATGAAGATCCTCCTGGTGCAGCTGGGTGATCATGTGCGCCGGATCGGGATAGTACTGTTCATCGAAGCGCATAGCATTCCAGCCATATTTTCCCCAGTACTGCCAATCCTGGACGATCACATCGACGGGAATCTTGCGCTTACGAAATTCCGCGGCTGTATCCAGGATCTGCTGCTGGCTTGAATACCGCTCCCGGCACTGCCAAAAACCGTATGCCCATCGAGGCAGCAGCGGAGCATCACCGGTCATCTGGCGATATTCCTGAATCACGCGATCTAACTCAGGACCGTACAAGAAGTAATAGTCCACCGCGCCGCCGGCTTGAGAACGGAATCCTGTTGTATCGGAAGGAGAACGGGCAAACAACTTCGTATCACCACCTGTTTGAGCCGAAATCCTATATTCCGTATCTGCCTTCAAATCGACCTTGGCGCTGGCAGAATCGGCGACCCACATGTTGTTGATGTCTATGATGGTGTTGTCTCCCACGGAAAGATGAAGTCGCGATGTTCGATTTCCGCTTAGCAGGAAACCGTATTCACCCGCGGCGCCGGTCCTGAAACTCCCTTTGCCGGTTTCGGCGCTCAACACAACGGGCTGATCGGCGGCATTGAAGTCTGTCAATGACGCATTGTTCCAAAGCAGCCCGTAGCCTTCGGTCGACAACAGCACCGGGATAGAGATATTTGTATTCGCTTGCTGTAAACGCAGCGGGACATTCCTTAGGTTAAAGATCCCTTCCTGGTGCTGGCCAAGCCCGTAAAGCGCCTCATCTTGCGGCGACAGAAACTCCTGTTCCACTTGGAACGTGGGCCGGCCATCGATCATGGTTGGAGTTAGTTTTCTTCCTCCGGCCGCCGGTTCGCTGAGAGCTGTCTTGCCGTCAGCAGAGATAAAGCGAATGGCCCCGGTTACGCGATCGACCCTAACCTCGAGCGCGGCCGTGTGAATCGCAACCAGCGATTTGTTCGACGCGACTTTGAAGTCACTGTCATTGCACTGACCGGTCACTACGGGAACAATGGGCAAGGGAATCTCTCGTGTGGGACTCGCAACCACGTGGATCATGCGATCCGAGCACACTTCAATACGCAAAGCGCCACTTTCCGAATAAAGCGTTACGCCATTCGGGCTTCGCTCGAAGGACTGGATGTAGCTGCTCGCGCAAGAAGATGATGTTGCGCTCAGAAACGCCAGCACCGCAGCCCCAAACTGTATTTTCATAAAACGTAAAGAGATCAAGATGAACTCCCGCGTCAGAACTTAACTGACTCAATCTAAGTGGGCATGTGAGATTTGGCCACACTACCCCCTGCTCCTTAACAAGCAAGCCTGCTTGCCTCTACCATCAATCCTGGATAACTTTTGCTCGAAAGAGTTGTTTGTTTGCTCGGATTCCCTCGTAGCCCTACTGGCGACTGATGTCGGTAGTTAGTTGTTGGAGAACGACGCTTGCGCGATCATCCCACTGCTTGCGCAACTGCTGCGAAGCCTGAAACGCTTCAGCCGCTGCTTTCTTATCCCCGGTTTTCTGATAAAGACGCGCCATCTGAAAGTGGATGCTGCCATCCTCGTCGCTGGCGACGCCCAACTTAAACTCAGCCAGAGCCTCAGGAATGCGATCTGTGTTGGCGTACACTTCGCCTAACAAGGCATGGAGCTTCGGCATAAACTCCGGCTGGGTACCTTTGACTTTGTCGAGGTAACTCTCGGCGCCTGGGTATTGGTGCTGCTGGACGAGTATCTCGCCGGCCAACAGGTTCGCTTCAGGATCGTCCGGATTCTTCTGTAATAGCTCCTTGTCAGTTGCGAGTGCTTCCTCGCTGTTTCCATCCTCAAAGAGCGCGATCGCCAATCCCAGCCGCCCGCTGTGATCTTCTGGCTTCAACACAAGCGCTTTGCGATACTCCGATTCCGCATCCCCCCATCTTCGCTTTTGACGGTAGACATCCCCCAGCAGAACGTGCATTCTCGGGGAGTTTGCATCGATCTCGCCCGCGCGCGTCAACGCAACAATAGCCAGTTTTGCGCCGGCCCTGGATTCCCAATACAGTCCGGTTTGCCGGCTGGTCGAGAACGTTTCCAGCCTTCGCGCTGCCAGCGCAGCGGTTTTGTAATCGCCCGTGTAGAAAGCACATGGCGCCAAAAGCAAGAGAGACTTTTCGGACAGAACGCTCAAGCGGGGCCGCAAACTTTCGCTGCAGTTTCGGAATTGACCGGACAGATAGAGCTTCTCCGGGTCCGTCGGCGATGGAGTCAGGCCTGCCTGATTTGGGCCCGGAACGCCAGCTCCCGGCTGGGTAAGATTTGCAGAGACTGGACTATCCGGTTGCAACCCAACCTCGATCGACTCCACAAAGTCAGCCGGAATCTCCTGGCTTGCTAGCCAATCTTTCGCCAGACCTAAAAGCTTCCCGGTTTGTTCGGCCGGGATTCCATCGCGCAACAGGGACAAGCTCTCCTGAAGAAATCCTGGGTCCGCCTTCCAGATAGCGACAAGCTTTCTCAGAGCATTCCTGGTGTCGCCCTGGATCAATTGCATTGCCGCGAGGCCAAGGCTGGTCAAAGGGCAACCTGAATTGGAATTTGATTCCAGACCGAATTGCTCCTTTGCCTCGGCGACCGCTTTTTGCCGCAACAACACGATGCCGTAGCCAGCGTGGGAGCAAGGCGGTGGCGACGCGACAGAGAGTGTAGTTTTATACGCGAGAGCCGCCTCGACGAGCTTACCCTGCTCAGCGAATAACTCGCCTGCTCGTAAGTTGCTATACATCGAGTCCTTATAAGTGGTCGTCATCACACGCGCGTCGGTATCCACTTCCTGCAGGTAAGCCATGCCGAGCCCGAACCAGGCATTCCCATTGTCTGGAGCCAGGATCACAGCTCGCGAATACGCGTCGCTTGAGCCTTTGCCGTCGCCGGCAATTGCAAACGCGCGGCCCAACATGATTGGAGCTTGCGGATCTGCCGGGTTAAGCTTCTCTGCTCTCTCAAGAAACGGTATGGCTGTTTCAACGTGTTTCAGTGCCAGGTTGTCAATCCCCAAAAACAGCTGGGGAACGTATAAGGAGGAGTTGAGACGAGCCGCTTCAGAAAAGCTCTTGACAGCTTCGTCGTAATTGCCCGTCTCGTGGTACATCAGCCCGAGGTCAGCCCAGAGTTCAGCGGTTTGAGGGCTTAGCTGGACAGCTTTTCGAAAGGAATCGGCAGCTGCGGAAAAATCCTTTCTCGCCGCGGCTTGTTGCGCCGCGGCGACATAGGATTGAAGTCTCTCACTGTTGTCGGCCTGGATAGCCCCCATGGCCGCAGTCGAAACTGCGGCCATGAGGGCAACGAGGCCAGCACTCTTGAGGCGATGCATAATTGGGCTCTAGTAAGTTATCTTAACCACGCCCTGCATTTGTCTGGCTCCCTGGGTGCCTGAAGACTCGCCCATGGTCGTTTGTTGGTCTCCAAGGCCGGCATCGGGCATATCGAAATTGGCGTGGTTGAAAGCGTTGAACATCTGGGCACCGATCTGCACGCGGAAACCCTCCCCCAATTTGAACCACTTTAAGATCCCCAGGTCCTCGTCGACGTACTTGGGAGCCCGCAGATTGGAAAAGTAGCGAGGAGCAGTGCCGAAGGTGAAGTTATCCGGCGACTTAAAGGCCGCTGGGTTGAAGAAGCAGTATTTCGTTCCCACAGGGATGACGGGGGGGTGTGCGGAGCTGCCGCAGCTGCCGGTCTTAAAGCCGGCCCCGGTCAAATCGGCATGCTGATTCCCACCGTAAACGCTCGCGTTGTTTCCGTTGGGACCGATCGATATTGGGAAACCGCTCTGCACGGTGGTAATTCCCGTCACCTGCCAGCCGCCCACAATGGCATCCTCAGCCTTGTTCACGCCGCCGCCGAACTTCTTGCCTTGGCCGAACGGCAGTTCATACACATAGTTCAAAATCAGAGACTGGGGAAGATCGTCGGCGTCCACCGTCCAATCCTGTTTCAGGTCATAGAAATTGCGGATGGAGGCGCCTCCGCTGTTGATATTCGCCCAACTTTCCGGGCCGTCCACATCGGAGAGGAACTTCGAGAAGGTGTAGGAGGCCGTGAAGATCAGGCCCGCGCCGAATCGGTGCTTGAAGCTCGCCTGCAATGCGTTGTAGTTGTTGATTCCGACCGGTTCAAACTCGGCTGAGACAGCTCCGCAGAATTCCGGATACGGCATCAAGGATTGCGCCACAGTGTACGGGCACCCCATGGGGGTAAGCCCAAGGGTGCTCAACGCGTTGGTAAACGGATTGGATAAGGGGTTGTTCAGCGCTGAGCCCATGGAAAGATACTTTGGATCCAGTTGGCCGTAGTTCATGCCGCCAAGGGTGATGTGCCTTCCGCGGCTCCCCACGTAGTTGACATCCA
>Ga0074046_10004688_pt1 | contig 11079 bp, 6 predicted proteins | sample BogForMeECP23OM3_FD_94441 | JGI IMG/M metagenome (GOLD analysis project Ga0074046, IMG submission 94441) | Bog forest soil microbial communities from Calvert Island, British Columbia, Canada - Bog Forest MetaG ECP23OM3 | ecosystem: Environmental > Terrestrial > Soil > Wetlands ...
CCGGCAGTTCGCCAAGGACCCGGTCGCGCTGGCCGGCGAGTGGCGGGCCCGGGCCGAAGCCGGGAACCTGTCGGCCCGGGAGGTCGTCATCGAGGTGACCGGCCGGCAGTCGTTCATCGGCTCGGCGGAGACGATCGCGACGACGCTCAACGAGCTCGTCCAGGCCGACGCGGCCGACGGCTACATCCTGGTCCCGCACATCACTCCCGGCGGGCTGACGCCGTTCGTCGACCGGGTCGTCCCGCTGCTGCAGGAGCGCGGGGTGTTCCGCGCCGACTACACCGGCACCACGCTGCGCGACCACCTCGGCCTGGACCCCTTGGCCCCGCTGCGCCGCCCCGGCGAGACGACGACCGCCCGGGCCGCGTCATGAGGTTCATCACCATCACGCTGATCGTGCACGCCCCGGATCCGCGCACGGGCGCGCAGAAATCCACCCAGGAGCGGTTCCGCGAGGTGCTCGCCAGCGCGAGCCTGGCCGAGGAACTCGGCTTCGACGGGTTCGGGGTCGGGGAAAGGCACGAACGGCCGTTCGCTTCGTCCTCCCCGACCGTGGTGCTGAGCCACGTCGCCGCCCGGACCACGCACATCCGGCTGTTCACCGCGGTCACGACGCTGTCGCTGCTCGACCCGGTGCGCGCGTTCGAGGACTACGCCACCCTGGACCACCTGTCCGGCGGCCGGCTCGAGCTGATCATCGGCAAGGGCAACGGCGCCGCCCAGCGCGAGCTGTTCCACGTCACGCCCGAGGACCAGTGGGACCGCAACGCCGAGTCCTACGAGGTGTTCCGGCGGCTATGGCGCGACAACAAGATCACCTACGAGACGAAGTTCCGGCCGCCGCTGACCGAGGCCGAGGTGTGGCCGCGGCCGCTGCAGCGCCCGATCCGGGTCTGGCACGGCAGCGCCACCAGCAGGGAGTCGGTCGACCTGGCCGCCCGGTACGGCGACCCGCTGTTCTCGGCCAACGTCACGAACCCGATCGAGCCCTACGCGGAACTGATCCGCTACTACCGCGAGCGGTGGGCCCACTACGGGCACGATCCGGCGGCGATCGCGGTCGGCGCGGGGACGGCCGGCTACTACGCCGAGCGCAACTCCCAGGACGCGATCGACGCCTACCGCCCGGTGTTCGCCGGCTACCTGGCCTTCCAGGAGAGACTCGGCGTGCAACCGGTGTTCGGGACGCTGGAGGATTTCGTCGAGCGCTCGTCGGCCCTGATCGGCAGCCCGGCCCAGGTGATCGAGAAGGTGCACCGCTATCACGAGCAGTTCGGCCACTCGGTCCTGCACCTGCACGCCGACGCCGGCGGGCTCACCGACGCGCAGCACCGGGCCAGCCTTGAACTGTTCCAGTCCGACATCGCCCCGGTGCTGCGGCGCGAGATCCCCGACCCTCCCTGGGGCTGGGGCGGCGGCCCTATCGGCGATGACGCGGTGCCCGCCCGGGCCGTCGCCGTTACCGGTTGAGGAGGAAGCCCGCATGACCACCACCCCGCTGACGGTCCTGGACCTAGTCCCGATCTCGTCCGGGTCGAACGCGGCCCAGGCGCTGCGGAACAGCATCGACCTGGCCCAGCAGACCGAACGGCTCGGCTACGCCCGCTATTGGTTCGCCGAGCACCATCTCAACCCCGGTGTGGCGGGCACCTCCCCGGCCGTGGTGCTGGCGCTGACCGCCGCCGCGACGTCGACAATCCGGCTCGGCTCTGGGGCGGTGCAGATGGGGCATCGCACCGCCCTGGCCACCGTCGAGGAGTTCGGCCTGCTTGACGCTCTGCACCCGGGGCGCTTCGACCTCGGCCTGGGCCGCTCCGGCGGCCGGCCACCGGAACCGAAGGCACCCGCGCTGGCCGGCGGCGGCGCCGCAGCTACCGTGGCGGGCGGCCGGACCCCGAACGGGCTGCTCATCCCGCCGCGGTTCTCCTTCCAGCACCTGCTCGGCTCGCCCCGGTTCGCCATGCAGAAGACGCTGCTGCAGCTGCCGCACGCGGAACCGCAGAACTACACCGAGCAGGTCGCCGACGTCCTCGCCCTGATCGCCGGAACCTACCGCTCCCCGGAGGGGGAGGAGGCCCGCGTTGTGCCCGGCGAGAGCGCGGCGGTGCAGGTCTGGATCCTCGGCAGCAGCGGCGGTGAAAGCGCCGAGGTCGGCGGCCAGAACGGCCTGCGCTTCGCCGCGAACTACCACGTCAGCCCGGCCACCGTGCTCGAGGCGGTAGACGGCTACCGGGCCGCGTTCCAGCCTTCCGCGGTCCTCGGCCAGCCCTACGTCAGCGTGTCAGCCGACGTCGTCGTGGCCGATACCGAGGCCGCGGCCCGTGAGCTGGCCACCGGCTACGGCCTGTGGGTGCGCAGCATCCGCACCGCCGAAGGCGCCATCCAGTTCCCCACTCCCGAGCAGGCTCGCCGCCACGTCTGGAGCGACGCTGACCGCGAGCTCGTCGCCGACCGCATCGACACCCAGTTCGTCGGCACCCCGGGCCAGGTCGCGGACCAGCTGGAGCGTCTTCGCGACGCCACCGAAGCCGACGAGCTGATCATTACCACTATTACCCACGACCACGCTGACCGTGTCCGTTCCTACCAGCTGCTCGCCGAGGAGTGGGCCCGACGATGACCCCGCCCGCCGCGCTGCTGATGACTCGCCTATCAGCGCGAGCGCGCGCTTGGCGTGCGCCCCGGTAAGCGTCCGGGCACGAGCGGCCTCGGGATAGCGTTAACCGCATGGCGATCGTGACGCGGCCGCTTGGCCAGACGCAGACGGACGTGACCATCCTCGGGTATGGCGCCATGGAGCTGCGAGGCCTGCCGAGGGGACCTGAGATAGCGGACGAGGACGCCGGGCGCCTGCTCAATGCGGTTCCGGACGGCGACCACCTCGCAATGAACGTCTTCGACGCCTTCCAGGTCCCCTACTCGGCTATCCAGCGCGACCATGAGGACCTCATCGCCGTGGCGGCGGACAAGGGTGCGGGAACGCTGATCCGAGGCGGCGCGGCCCGTGGCGCGGCGTCCGAGGACAAGAACTGGCGGACCGGCCCGCTTACCCAGGAGCCGGGCCTCGGCCAGCGGAACTGGGAGACCTCGGGCATCGAGGACCTGCTCGCTGATGCGGGCATGTCCACAATGGAGTTCGTCCTCCGCTTCACCCTCAGCCACCCGGGCCTGTCTACCACCATCGTCGGCACCGCGAACCCGGCGCACCTGGTCACCAACATCGCGACAGCCGAGAAGGGGCCCCTCCCTGCCGACCTCTACGAAGAGGCGAACTCGACTCGCTGCACGAGCAGGAGCGCGAAGGGCACTCCACGCCGAAGGAGCAGCACCGCGCCGAGCAACTGGAGCACCGGCTGCATGTTGATGAGCACGGGGCCGAGGTGCGCGAGCGCCGGGAACAAGATCGCGAGACGGACCGCCAGGACGATGAACGCGCCCGGCATGGCCGCTGAGATAGCCGAAGGTAAACGAGTACCCGCTCAGCCCGGCCGCCAGCCGGACCGCGCTCGGCCGATTCGATCAGGTCACCGACCTGGGCGACCTAGTCTCCTGATCAGCTACATGTCAGGAGCCGCCCGCCACATCCTGCCTGCTCTCGTGACGCCAGTGCTGGCCGAATTCACCGTCATGAAGCCGGCGCAGCAGATGCGCGTGGTGATCCAGCCGGTCGGCGGCACGCAGCATCTCCTCAAAGTCACGGCCGTGATCGCGTGCCGCGGTTTTCTCCTCCGCCCGCTTGCGGACAATGCGCAGCTCCTCGCGGCCTAGCTCGACGACCTTGGCCAGTACCTCTTCCAGATCCATCGCTTCCCCTTTCTCCGCCCGCCCCGGCCCGCCATGCTTGCAGTCAAGCAGACGACAGGTACGAGCGACGCCAGGACATCCCCGGACGACACCAGCTGCCGCACGGCCGGCAGCCGGTCCTGCTCATACTGGCGCAGGCCCGGGTCAGCCGCGGGCCAGCCGGGACAGGCGCGCTAGCGCCTCGGTCAGCACCTCGGGGCGCTTGCAGAAGGCGAAGCGGACGTGGCTGCGGGCCAGTTCCTTATGGTCGTAGAAGACGGCCGAGGGGATGGCGACCACGCCCGCGCGCTCTGGCAGCGTCCGGCAGAACTCCACGCCGTCCTGCTCGCCGAGGCCCCGGATGTCGGTGGTGACGAAATAGGTGCCCTGCGGCTCGTACACCTCGAAGCCGATGTCGCGCAGGCCCGGCACGAACAGGTCCCGCTGGGCCTGCAGGTCGTCGCGGAGCCTGGCGTAGTACTCCTCGGGTAGGGCAAGCGCCTGCGCCACCGCGTACTGGAACGGGCCGCCGCTGACGTAGGTGAGGAACTGCTTGGCCGTCTTCACCGCGGTCACCAGCTCGGGCGCCGCCTTGACCCAGCCGATCTTCCAGCCGGTGAACGAGAACGTCTTGCCCGCCGAACTGACCGACACCGTCCGCTCGCGCATGCCGGGGAACCCGGCGATCGGCAGGTGCTCGCCATCGAAGACCAGGTGCTCGTACACCTCGTCGCTGACCACGAGCAGGTCGCGCTCGACCGCCAGGTTCGCGATCGCGGCGAGCTCGTCGCGGGTGAAGACCGAACCGGTCGGGTTGTGCGGGGTGTTGAGCAGGATCAGCCTGGTCCGCGGCGTCACCGCCCGGGCCAGTTCGCCGGTGTCGGGCCGGAAGTCCGGCGGCTGCAGCGTGACCGGGACGCGGACGCCGCCCGCCATGGCGATGTTCGCGGCGTAGGAGTCGTAGTAGGGCTCGAAGGCGATCACCTCGTCGCCCGGCTCGACCAGGGCGAGCATGGCGGCGGCGATCGCCTCGGTGGCGCCCGCGGTGACCAGCACCTCATCGGCCGGGTCGTAGCGCAGCCGGTAGAACCGCTCGTCGTGCGCGGCGATGGCCTGGCGCAGTTCCGGTATGCCCGGGCCGGGCGGGTACTGGTTGCCGCGCCCGGCCAGGATGGCATCGGCGGCGGCCTGGGCGACCGCGGCCGGCCCGTCCCGGTCGGGGAAGCCCTGGCCCAGGTTGATCGATCCGGTCGCGACCGCGCGCGCGGACATCTCGGCGAAGATCGTCGTTCCCAGCCCGTCGAGGCGGCGGTTCAGCAGTGGTCGGCTCACCGGAACATGACATCACGGCGCGGCGAGTTAGGCTGCGGATATGCGAGTCGCGCTGTGCCAGATCCCGGTCAGCTCCCGGCCCTCGACGAACCTGGAGCGGGTGCGGGCCGCGCTGCTGGCGGCCGCGGAGCAGGGCGCCGACCTCGCGGTGCTCCCGGAGGCGACCCAGATCAGGTTCGGCTCGGACCTGCGCGCCGCGGCCGAGCCGCTGGACGGCCCGTTCTGCTCCGGGCTGGCCGCCACGGCGAAGCAGACCGGAGTCTGCCTCGTCGCCGGGGTCTTCGAGCCCGCCCCGGACGGCCGGGTGTACAACACCGCCGTGGCCTACGACGGGACCGGTGAGCTGGTCGCTTCCTACCGCAAGCTGCACCTGTTCGACGCGTTCGGGCAGCGCGAGTCCGACCACGTCGCGCCGGGGTCCGCCCCGGTCATCTGCACCCTCGCCGGGGTGCGCACTGGCCTTGCGATCTGTTACGACGTGCGGTTCGGCGAACTGCCCCGCGCGCTGGCGGTCGCCGGGGCCGAGCTGCTCGTGCTGCCCGCCGCCTGGGCCGCCGGGCTGTTCAAGGAGGAGCACTGGGTCACGCTGGTGCGAGCGCGCGCCATCGAGAACACCATGTGGGTCGCCGCCGTGGGGCAGGTTCCCGACCCGGACGAGCGGCCCACCCGGGCCGCGACCGGAATCGGGCGCAGCATGCTCGTCGACCCGCTCGGCGTGGTCCGGGCCGACCTCGGGCCCGCGCCCGCGGTGACGGTCGCCGAGGTCGAGGCGGAGCTGATCGGGACCGTCCGGGCCAGCCTGCCCAGCCTGCATAACCGCCGGGACGACGTATTCGGGACGCCGATCGGCGTTACCTGATCGGGGCCCTCACCTGATCGGCGACTGCCAGAAGACGGGCTGCTCGCCGGCCGGCGAGGCGGTGAAGCCGACGCCGGTCAGCGTGCTGCCGGAGGTGGTGAGGCTGGTGATGGCCTGGATGCCCGGCCCGGTCAGGCCCTGTCCGGCGGGCTCGGCCGCCCGCCACGCCGATCCGTTCGGCGACGTCCAGACCACGACATTCTGATGGCCGGGGGTGCTGCCGTAGGTCCCGGTGGCGGTGAAGGCGCCGCCGGCCGCGGCCAGGGCCGTGACCGACGTCAGGTCGGCGGGAACCGGCAGCGCCGACTCGATCCAGCTGGCCCCGCCGTCGGCCGAGCTGGCCGCGAAGGGCACTTGCTGGCCCGTCGTGGTGAGCGCGGTGCCGACGGCGGCCACGGCGCGGCCGGTGCTCGCGACGTGCTGCAGCACGGCGCGGGTGGCGCCGACCGGAAGGGGCAGGTCGGCCTGGCGCCAGGTGCGGCCGTCCGCCGACGTCCAGGTCGACGGCTGGTTGCCAAGCGAGCCCACCGCGACGAAGCCGGCTGAGCTGGCCGCCACCGCCGTCATCTGCCTGGCGCCCGGTCCGTCCAGCGCGCCCGGCGTCGCGTCCCCGGCCCGCTGCCAGCCGGTCAGGCCGGCTGACCACCAGACCGCGGCCACGGTGCGGCCGGAGATGACGGTGCCGCTGCGCACCTGCCTGACGTCCTGGTAGCCGACGATGACGTAGCCCTGGCCGTCCGCGGCCGCCTGCTCGGTGAACAGGCCCGGCGCGCCGAAGACGCCCTCACCGTCGGCCGCTTGCCAGCTGGTGCCGTCAGCCGAGACGACGACGACCGGATGATCGGCGGCGTTCGCAATGACGCCGCCCACCGCGAGCCATCCCATGTTGCCGTGCGTCACGCCGGTCAGCTGCTGTGAGCCCGGCCGGTTGAGCACCGCCGGGGTGGCGCCGGCGGCGCGGGTCCACGAACTGCCGCCGTCGACCGAGGTCCACGCGGCGGGAAAGCCATTGGCGCTGCCCACCGCGACCTGCGTGCTGCCCTGCGCGGCCAGGCCGTTGACGACCAGTGCCGCCTCGACGGCGCCCGGGATCTTCGTGATATCCACGTGATCAGCGGCGTTGGGCCCGGCCAGGGTGAGCACCGGCTGGCGGCTGTCCGGGCCCGCGCCGGTGCCCGCCGTGACCACGGCGCCGTCCGGGGCCAGCGCCACGCCCGAGAGCGCTTGTGACGCGAAGGTGCCCAGGGGGCGAGTCTGCTGCCAGGACCGGCCGTTCGCGGAGGCGAACGCGGTCAGCGTCCGGCCCGACCCACCTACCCCACCTTGCCCACCTTCCACGCCGGTGACCACGGCGCCGTCCGGTCCGCCGTTCGCCAGGTTGGCGGCAAACCCGCCGGGCGTGTTGAGGGTGGCGGTGAACGTCCAGCCCACTCCGTTCGGCGAAAAATAAACGTCGACGGCCGGCCGCCTGGCTACGGTGGCCGGCCGCAGCAGGACAAACCCGTTGCCGACGGCGGCCACCCCGGCCACCCGCGGCTGCGCGCCCGGGGCCGGCCCGGCGGCGGTGCCCGCGGTCGGCACCCAGGTCGAGCCGCCGTCGCCGCTCAGCCAGGCGGCGCCGACCCGCACCGTCACCGTTCGCTTGGGCTTGCCGGTGACCACGGTGGTGACGACGTCCCCCGCGATCACGATCAGCCGCCCGGCCGCCGCGACGTATCTGACGTCCAGGGCACGGCCGCCGCCCGCGGCCAGGTGCAGCCGCGTCGCGTCGAGCCGTTGCCAGGTGATCCCGTTGGTCGAGGTGAAGACCAGCGGGGTGGACCTGGCCGCCGCACCGCCGGGCACGTTCGAGCCGACGGCGATGAAGCCGGCCGCCGTCCGTGTCACGCCGCTGATCTGGTCGCCGGGGAGCACCGGCAGCCCGGTGCCGGGCGCCAGCGTCCAGGTCCGGCCGTCCGCGCTCGTCCAGATCGAGCCGGGGCCGAGCGCGATCCATGCGCCCGGACCGCCGGCCACGAAGGTGGCGCCGTGCCCCGGCGGCGGCACCCCGCCGCCCGCCGACCGGACCGTCCCCATCGTCCAGGAACGCCCGTCGTTCAGCGACACGAAGAACTGCGCCCGTGCGATGCGCGCGCCGGCCTGTGACCCGACCGCCACGATCTCGTCGTCGGCGCTCGCCACCCGGCCCAGCGTCGCTCTGATGCCCCGGCCGCTGGCCGCCGCCGTGAAGTCGTTGCCGGCCAGGGTCGCGGGCGGGAAGCCGAGGGCCGTCGCGGGCGGCGCGGGGCCCGAGTTGCCGCTGTTCGCGCCCGCTATTACCACGACGGCGACACCGAAGACGACCATGGCGAGGATCGGGATCGCGACCCTGACGCCCCAGCCGCGGAACTCGAGGCCGGCCAGGAACTCCTGGAACCAGCGGCGTTTGGCCGGCTGGGGCAGCAGCGAACGCAGCAGCCCGGCCCACTCGGCGCCGACCTTCCTCAGCTCCGGCCGCGGCTCCGGCGCCGGCCGCGGGCCGGGTTCGCGGGTGAGGGGGATGACGTCGGCCGGGGCGCTCTGCGCCTGGTCGTCGAATTCGAATCCGGGCGTGGCGAGCTGATCGTCATCGAGCCACGCCTGCGGTGGCGCGGACAGCGGCTGGCTCACCGTCGGGGTGTACTGGAAACGCCGCGGCTCGCCGCCCTCGGCTCCCTTGGCGTCACGTCCTGGCTCCTGGCGCACGTCTGGGCCGGGCTGGGGCCGCTTGGGTCGCCGGCCCGGCCGGGGGCGGCGCCCCTCGAACTCGAATCCGGGGGCGGTCCCGCTCCAGGGATCGCCGGTGCTGGCACGCGGGATAGGGTCGGTGCTGGCACGCGGAGGCTGGGGGCGCGGGGGACGCGAGGGGCCCCGGGCGCCGTCAGCCTCGGGATGGCCGGTCGGTTCCCTTGTCACCTGTGCCTTGCCGTCTTCAGGATGGCCCCCGGGAAAATGCGGAAAAGCGGGGGATAACCCGGAAAGCCCGTATGCCATGTCCCGCCGATGGTACCGGCCGGGATCGCACGTGACAGGGACTTTGGCGCACGCCGTGGCCGGGAGCGGCGCCGAGCGGCCGCGGGTTATCCAGGCCACACCCGTACCGCTGGGTGCCCGAAGTTCTTCAGGCGCCGGCCCGGATGGCGACAGGTAGCCTTGATGGGCAGAGGGAATCGAAGATTACGCATATCGGAAGAGGGTTTTACGGGTCGATGTCCGCCGTGTCTTCTGAGTCACAGCAGCCAGCCAGCGCGCCGCGCCAGCCGGAAAGGGGCCCGGGAGAGAGCCCGGGAGTAGGTGGGGCCGCGTCGGATCACGCCGCGAACCAGGCCGACTTCGGCGCCAACGAGTGGCTGGTCGAGGAGCTCTACCAGCGGTATCTGGCCGACCCTGGTTCGGTGGACCGGGCCTGGTGGAGCTTCTTCGCCGACTATCAGCCCACCCTCCCCAGCGGAACCGGGCCGCAGCCGGTCCTCGGGCTTGCGGGCGCCCGGCGGGCCCCGGCGCCCCAGGCGGCCCCGCCCCGGTCCCCGGCGCCGTCCGCACCGCAGAGCCCACCGAACCCGCAGGCAGCGCCAGCCCCGCAGGCCCCGGTGGTCGCGCCAGCCCCGCAGGCCCCAGCCGCTGCGCCCGCCCCCGCAAGGCCGACTGCGCTCCCTCCCGCTGTGCCGGAGGGCGCCGCGGTCAGCAGGCTGCGCGGCGCCGCGGCCCGCACCGTCACCAACATGACGGCCAGCCTGGCCGTGCCCACCGCGACCAGCGTCCGCGCGGTCCCGGCCAAGCTGCTCGTGGACAACCGGATCGTCATCAACAACCACCTGCGCCGCGGCCGGGGCGGCAAGGTGTCGTTCACGCACCTCATCGGGTACGCCGTGGTGGCGGCCCTGGCGGCGATGCCGGAGATGAACGACGCCTACACCGAGGAGAACGGCAAGCCCGCCATCGCCAGGCCCGACCACGTCAACCTGGGGCTGGCCATCGACGTACAGGGCGCCGACGGCACCCGGCAGCTGCTCGTGCCGAACATCAAGGCGGCGGACGAGATGGACTTCCGCCAGTTCTGGACGACGTATGAGGACGTCGTGCGCCGGGCGCGCGCGGGCAAGCTGGCGGTGACCGACTTCCAGGGCACCACCGCGACGATCACCAACCCCGGCACCATCGGCACCGAGCACTCGGTGCCGCGGCTGATGGCGGGCCAGGGGTGCATCGTGGGCGTCGGGGCGATGGAGTACCCGGCCGCCTACGCCGGGGCGTCCGAGGAAACCCTGGCCCGGCTGGCGATCAGCAAGTCGGTCACGCTCACCTCGACCTATGACCACCGGATCATCCAGGGCGCCCAGTCGGGTGAGTTCCTGCAGAAGATCCACCGGCTGCTGCTCGGCGAGGACGGCTTCTACGACGAGATCTTCGCCGCGCTGCGCATCCCGTATGAGCCGGTCCGCTGGGTCAAGGACATCCCGGCCGGCCACGAGGACGACGTGGCCAGGTCGGGCCGAGTCCAGGAGCTGATCCACGCCTACCGGGTGCGCGGCCACCTGATGGCCGACACCAACCCGCTCGAGGTCACCCAGCGCAAGCATCCCGACCTGGACATCAACATGCACGGCCTCACCCTGTGGGACCTGGAGCGCGACTTCCCCACCGGCGGCTTCGGCGGCCACCCGCGGATGAAGCTGCGGGACATCCTGGGCGTGCTGCGCGACTCGTACTGCCGCACCGTCGGCATCGAGTACATGCACATCCAGGATCCCGAGGAGCGTCACTGGCTGCAGGACCGGATCGAGGTCCCGCACGCGCGCGCCGAACACGACGAGCAGATCCGCATCCTGTCCCGGCTCAACGTGGCCGAGGCGTTCGAGATGTTCCTGCAGACCAAGTTCGTCGGCCAGCGCCGGTTCTCCCTCGAGGGCGCCGAATCCCTGATCCCGCTGGTCGACGCGGTGCTCGCCGAGGCGGCCCAGGCGCAGCTGGACGAGGCCGTCATCGGCATGGCCCACCGCGGCCGCCTGAACGTGCTGGCCAACATCGTCGGCAAGTCCTACGCGCAGATCTTCAAGGAGTTCGAGGGCAACCTGGACCCGAGCAGC
>Ga0074046_10004692_pt1 | contig 11072 bp, 11 predicted proteins | sample BogForMeECP23OM3_FD_94441 | JGI IMG/M metagenome (GOLD analysis project Ga0074046, IMG submission 94441) | Bog forest soil microbial communities from Calvert Island, British Columbia, Canada - Bog Forest MetaG ECP23OM3 | ecosystem: Environmental > Terrestrial > Soil > Wetlands ...
ACCCCATGGAATTCATAGTGCGACCTCTCCGGAAAGAGGACCTGCAGACTGCGGACCATATCATGCGCGTGGCTTTTGGAACATTCATTGGTGTTCCTGACCCAGCGAGCTTCGGTGAAGGCATGGATCACGTAAAGACTCGTTGGTTGGCTAATCCGAAGGCGGCTTTCGGGGCTGAAAGAGATGGTGAGCTTGTAGGTTCTAATTTTGCTGCGAGATGGGGTAGCTTTGGTTTCTTCGGACCATTAACTGTACGTCCCGATTTATGGGACCGAGGAATTGCTAAACTACTTCTCGAACCCACGATCGAGCTTTTCAACAATTGGGGTGTCAGCCATGTGGGCCTCTTCACGTTCGCTCAGAGCCCAAAGCACATAGGTTTGTACCAGAAATTCGGATTTTGGCCACGATTTCTAACACTTCTGATGTCGAAGAGTGTTCAAAGTAGAGATACTTCCGGGCGATGGTCTAAGTTTTCTGACCTTTCTGATGATGAGATATCGAAATGCTTGGTGACGTGTCGAAGCTTGACCAGCTCGGTCTATGAAGGTTTGGATTTGGAGCGGGAAATAACTTCTGTCCGAAATCAGAAACTTGGCGACACCATACTCTTGTGGGAGGGCGAAAAACTCGTTGGCATTGCCGTATGCCACTGCGGGGCTGGCACTGAAGCTGGAAGTGACACATGCTACGTCAAGTTCGGAGCTGTTCGTAGCGGATCTAGTGCGGAGAATTTCTTTGAAAGGTTACTTAGTGCCTGCGAGGAGTTAGCCACTATGAAAGGAATGACACATGTATTGGCGGGCGTAAACTCTGCATGTCATAATGCGTATCGGATAATGATTGCGAAAGGCTTTCGCGGTGACTTTCAAGGGGTCTTAATGCTAAAACCAAATGAGCCAGCTTTTGATCGGCCAGATCGCTACGTCCTGTGCGACTTACGCTAGAAAGCGTCCACCTATGGTGGCTATCTATGAACAGAGATAGTCAGGGCATATTTCTCGTTCTTGTGTCAGCAATTTCGTTTGGCTTCATGCCCATCTTCGCTAGGTTCGCCTACGCTCAAGGAGTTGGTGTTGACGAGCTTCTATTCGTCAGATTTCTCCTCGCCTTTCTAATAATGGGAACACTCCTCGCTGCTTCGCATAGGTTGGTTCTTCCCAAAAGAACGGACCTCCTGGTTTTGATTGTACTCGGTGCACTAGTCTACTTCCTGCAATCCACTTTCTACTTCAGCGCTCTCCTCTACTCACCGGTTGCAATCGTTGCGCTGCTTCTTTACACCTATCCTGTCTTCGTTACCTTGGGCGCCTCCATGTTAGGGTGGGAGCGCTTTCCGCGCCGTCTGTCGGGGGTTTTCATAATGGCGTTGATTGGTCTGGTCTTGGTCGCAAATCCATTCGGAACAGCCATCGGCCTTGGCGTGTTCCTCGCATTTACTTCTGCGGTAATGTATACGATCTACATTCTAGCTGGATCGAAGGTTCTTCGAAGGGTCAAGGGAGACGTGGGTGCTTTCTACGTTATGGGCGCGGCGTCGGTAAGCTTCGGCTTAACGGGAGTGTTGACCGGTTCGATTCGTTTGAACTGGGGGGTTGCTGGATGGTTCTGGGTGGTGACCATTACCCTCGTGTGCACGGTTCTCGCATTAACTACTTTTTTCATCGGCATTTCAAAGATTGGTCCCTCGAGAGCTGCATTGATTAGCCTTATCGAACCGGTCACCTCAGTACTTCTTTCGTTAGCCCTCTTCGGAAACAGACTCACCATATCACAGTGGTTCGGAGGCCTCCTGATACTTGTATCTACGGCAATCACGACGGTCTACGGCAAACCCCTGAACCACGAGCCTCATGGCCTTCTGATGCCAAAAGTGACTCCGCCAACGACGCCCTATCAAGGCGACGCCTGTGATTGAGATGAGGCCAAAATGGTCCAGATGAGCAATGCAGCACCTCGTCAAGCTGATTTCTCTAGACTGACTTCCAGATTTTCGCGCAGTCTCAATTGATGCCATCGCGCATCCCATACCACCTTACGCATGTTCCTAATTCTCACCCTGTTCCGGAGCTCTTCTCCTGACTCGTCGATTTGGAAATCGATGATACCGTCGGCGCCGGCTTCAAGGGTTCTGTAGACCGACTCAGGATGAAGGCCCTTTACTATGCCGAGAACTTGGGTTGACTTTCTTACCACGGAGGATGGAAAACTCCTAGTTAGTAGAAATTCTGTCCAAGCCTTATCATCATTGAATCTGGCTAGCGTCGAAACGTTGTCGCCGATTCTCAACAGGTCAGGGTTAGGTGATTCGTGCATAGCTTCCTTAGCGAAATATATGCTCAGGTCGTGGATCCTCAGCGAATCAATCGCGAATTTCTCCTTCGACTTCTGGCCCAAGGTAGTTGTATACCAATCATAAATCATCAGCTTGCCTGAGTTTTCCAATTCATCAATATTCACTGAAAGCTGTCCAAGCGTAGCCCGAATGTCATTTGGTGTTTGACCGCCTGCGTTGTAGATAAGAGCCCCGCCTTGCTTCAGCCAGCCCGCCGCGATGCTGAGCGAAGCGTTGTACCACTGCGATGATGGGTCGAACTCAACTAAGATGTTTGACCCTGTCGGAATAGGTGTCTTAGTCAAGTCTCCGATTAACTGAATCTGTGGCATGAGTATACAATGCCCTTTCTGCATGACTTATTTGCTGTTGTAGTTCTGTCTTTTCAAATCCAAATCTAAAGCCTGCAGCTCGAAAGGTCGTAAGATAATGGGGATGCTAGGAGGCATCTCGGGAATACTGTTTCTCCCAGCTACTTCATTTTCGTGTTTAGATAGCGTAGGTCCTCTTCGAAGCCGTTGTTGAGGTTCTGTCTAACCGCGCTTTCGAGTTGCTTGTCGTCCATCATTCGAGATTTCATATCGGCCTCGCTAACTACCTTTGTTCCCCCAGGTACTTCGGTGTAGGTGTTGACTATCTTGCCGGTCATTGGCCCCTCTAGGAATTCGAGGGTTAGCTTGTCGGGTGGACTTGGCGTGATTTGGAGGACCACCTTAACGGTTTTTCCGTTCATTTCGTTTGTTTGTTCGAATTTGGTCATTTCTTTGTTCAGGGGTCTGACTGACTTAGTGTTAGGATGAATGCCTGGTAGGTCTGTCCCATGAGCCTCGATGAGGCGCCAAACTTTCTCGCGTGATACTGGAAAGAGTCCTTCGTCTGTTACTTTCACCATTTTCTCTTCTCACCTCCTATTGGTTTGCCTTGGCACGTGTCTCCACGGTCTTCTGCCAGCGTTCCTGCCATGTGGATTCATTTTCCTTCCACCATCTGTCGAACTCGGCCTTTGGGTGTTCCAGATAGTACTTCAGTACCTCACCACCCAGCAGTTCCCAGCCGACTTCGTGTCCCCAGTATTCTTCATCGCGCTCAGGGAACCCTTCGTGCTTTACCGTCACCTTCGTGCCTTTCCCGGCCTTTTCGAATTTCACAGTGACTTTAGTCGGATTGTCATCGGACCAGTTTGGAATCTTCTTACCAGTTTTCGTATCATAATCGTTCATCTGCCATGAATACACTAAAAGTTCGTTAGGCACAACTTCCACCAATTCCCCCGTCGTAACACGTCCGTCCGCCTCGCGTCCCATCTTGAACCTCCCTCCTTTTCGAGCATCGATTTCGAACTGTTCTGCCATCCACTCCTGCATATCCTGTTTATCGGTGAACGCCTTGTAAACTCGTTCTGGAGGAGCATCAAATTGAAGCACCTTAACGATCGTACCTTTCAACGTGGTCGAATCAGAAGGCATCTCTGAATCATCTGATAGTTAACATATGAATTAACTACTTATACCCTCAGCTAGTTAAAATCGTCCATGCCCAAATCGAAACCAACTGTTCTGGCCCGTCAATTCTGGGGGAAACGCGTTGCGGTTGAGGTGAAGGTAGATTCAGGGAGTGAGCTTAGGCACGAAATCGCTGGAGTCCGAAGAGCCCTTCACTCTCCGTCGTTATGCAGGATTCTTGTCCTAATCATGAAGGGGACAAGCTCTCCTACCGAGATAGCTCGTCTGACTGAGAAATCCAAATACGCCGTAAGCGTACAGGTGGCGAACCTGAAACGAATCGGACTCGTAAAGGTTTCTCGCCTCATAGTGGCTGACATGCGGCGGAAGAGCTACGAGATTGCTTGGGATAAAATTGCACAAATCTTCAGGCAAGATCACGCATTAGAACTGGAGATCTATGAGAATCAACTTGCGACGCCACCGTTAGGCGAAATGAAGGGAAGCATAACGGGAGTTGGGTTGGCAATCTCAGGCAACGGAAAACTTGGATTAGTAAGAGAAATCATTCCTCACGACGCTAAACCAGCAGAATGGAAACAGATGGACGCCCAGGTAAACCGATTGATCTGGGAGTTCCTCGAGTTCTTCAAAGGTTACGTGAAGGAGCGTCGCTTCAATACAATGCACGAATACTTTCTCGGTGCTTACGACGAACTTTCGGACCACTATTCTAGGCTACCAAGGAATTCGGAACTCGCCAAGTTCTTTGAATTCACTGATCGTGCCTTCAAAAGAATCATGCCGGTTGAACAGATATGGAGAAAATATCTCCCTAAGAAACCAGAGGTTTATCCCACTCTCTACAAGGGGAAGCCCCCGAAGGATTTTGTGATTAAATTGTTTGCGGAGGCTGGAAGCGCCGACCCATCGGGCCGTTACATCCTAAATGCTGAGGCACAGGCGGCCATTAAGCCGGGGGTGCCTCTTAGAATCTATCCAGCATATACATACTCATAGCCCGAAACTTCAAGCTGTTCAACGCTAAGATAACATTCGAACGCTTCAGGTCGTCAGTTTGCCGTTTTGAACGATGGTTTTTCCGTCGATGGTTAATGTGGCCTTTGTGAGGATGCCTGGGAAGTAGAAGTCAGTCTTGTTCGCCCCGCCAATATCATCGTTGCCGCCAATTGCAACGGTAAGTGCGCCTGCGGTTATGCCATCCTGCATGAAACCTATCTTCGCCTTAGGGTTCAAGCCTACACCAATAGCTGCGATCCTGTTCTTTTCGCCTGATGCTTTGTCGTAACTCGTTTTGAAATGGTCAGCGTTTTGGGTCGCTTTGTAGTTGGTGAGTATTCCGTCTTTGAAGTCCAGACGGATTCCGCCTACCCATTTGCCCATGTATGGGGTTGGTCTATCAAAGACAACCCTTCCCTCCGCGAACATTTCATCCGGACATACTAGGATGTTGCCGCCGGGGATGTTGGCTACGTTTCTTCCGTGGTCCAAATCGTCATTGTCAACTATGCAATCCTCCGCGTGAGCTTCTCGGCCTACGAGTCGGAGGGTCAAGTTTGTTCCATTGGGAGAAGTAATCTTAACTTCCCCGCTCTTCAGTAAAGGAGTGAGTTTCGTTATTTGGTCTCTCAACGCAGCGAAATCAACAGTAGATGCGGCGATTAGCATTCGTTGCCACGCGGCTAATGGAAGCCTCAAGGCGCGAGCCCGATTAGGGCTAGCATAGCCCAAACCGATCCGGGCTGCCTTCAGCCGGTACCGTTTAGCTCTCTCATACCATTCCTCATTATAGCCCGTAGCCGCCCTGAACTTTGAAGGATTCTTCCAGACCCTTGAGAACTCAGCAGGTCCAGTGATGAAGATGTACCCCTTAGCTTTCTCAATCGCAGCCCACTCGTGCTCACCCACTTTACCCAGCTTATCTTCTGGAAGTGATTCAACCGATTTCCAGAACGTTCCCTCATGCTCAAACAATAACATCGGGCGCGCGCCTAACTCACGCAGTCGATAAATGAAATTCGTAGCGATAGGTACGCCATGATCCCAAGTTTCAACAATGACATCATCACCTGACTGAACCGCGAGCGTTTTAGAAAGAACGTTACGCACTACAGGATCATAATTGACTATTGCCATGATCCGCAAACAAGCGAACACCCCTCATTAAAGCTTGGCCATGAAAATATCACGAAAATGAACTCATGGATCGGCAGCGCAGAAGACCTTTCTCTCCCAACCTGCACCTTCAGGAGACAACGTGAAATATTGAAGATGAGATGGAAGAGTTCGCAAGGCGATACGAAATGAGCGATCTGATTCTAAACAAGACGAAAACAGCCCTGGTAGTCATCGACCTCCAAAAAGGAATCACGTCGATGTCGACTGAGCCGTATGACACGAAGACTGTAATCTCTAACGCCGTGAAGTTGGCTAACGCTTTCAGAGAAAACAAGATGTCTGTCTTCCTCGTGCACGTCTCCTTTTCAAAAGGGACAGCGCTCCAATCGATCGCTGACCTCGCTATGCCTTCAAGAGGAGAGATGCCTGCGGATTGGACGGACATAGTACCCGAGCTGGGGCCCGCGCCTTCTGACGTAGTAATAACCAAGAGGCAGTGGGGAGCGTTCTACGGAACTGACCTTGATCTTAGACTCAGACGCGGAGACGTCGACACAATTGTCCTTGCAGGCATCGCAACGACTTACGGCGTAGAAAGCACCGCAAGGTTCGCGTATGAGTACGGCTACCAGCAAATCTTCGCTGAAGACGCCATGTCAGACCGTTCCACGGAAGCTCACAAGAGCTCCATCGAGTTCGTCCTGAAGAGAATTGGAAGAGTCAGGAAGACAGCAGACATTCTGCAAGCGCTGAAATGATGACACATCACTCCAAGTGAGTTCAATGATTCGGGCTGGCGAGAACTTGAATTCCTAGGTTGAAGTAAATATGTTGCTCCATCGACTCGTTTTCAGGTAGGTCGTCATTCTTTGATGGGCAAAAGTTTTCATTTTGATTCACCTCAATAACGCATTGAATCTTCCATGGCTTGGAAATATACAGACGAATATTACAAGAATTACACACGTGAAACTTGGGACGAATGTGCAGAAAAATACGTTCCTCTATCTAATCAGTTGGCTCCATTTCGCAAATCTATACTAGACTTAGTCAAGCCTCACCAAGGCGAAAAAATCTTAGACGTATGTAGCGGCCCTGGCGAGCCAGCCATGACTATCGGTTCGCTCGTCGCCCCAAATGGTCGCGTAGTAGGAGTAGATCTCTCGGCGAACATGACGGACATCGCGAAAAAGAATGCTGAAAAGAGGGGGCTCCTGAACGTCGATTTCTTGACAATGGACGCGGAGAAGCTAGAGTTTCCTGAAAACAGTTTCGATGCCGTCGTGTCATGTTTTGGATTCCAAATCGTTACGCAACCAGAAGCGGCCGCCAAGGAAATACTTCGCGTCTTGAAGCGTGGTGGTCGGGGCGGTTTTACGGTGTGGAGTACAGGAGACCAATCGCCTGCGCTTCACGTTCTCGTTGGTCCAATGTTAGAACATGCCACACCTGACGAAGATGGGTACTTGCCCACTCCATACGAGCTCGGGGGACCTGGAGAGCTCACCGCAATGTTAGATGGGTTGGGCTTTGTGGACTCGAAAGAGGCCAGGATGAGAGGCAACTTCGTAGCGGAATCCGCGCAGGATTACCTAACCATGCTCTTGAACGGTTCACCACTCGGTCACTCGTTAAGCGAAGAGTCCAAGGAGGTCCAAGATGAGGTGTTAAAGAAGGCAAGAGCAAGTATCGAGCGATATGCGTCAGGTGGGACGATTTCTATCCCTGCCGAATGCGTCATGGTTGTAACCCGGAAACCAAACGTCTCTTGAAGTTAGGTTCTCCTGTATTGTCTTCGCGGACGATTAGATTGCGCGCTCACTATAGGGTCGTAGTTTCCTCACCCGGCGGGCGTAAGGTTCTGATTTAATCTTCACAGTTCCTTCAAGTCTTCCGGCGTATCAATGTCTTTCAGAGCATTAGACGAACCAGTCTCAACTAGGTACACTTCGGCTTCATGTCTCTTGACAACTGCTTTCAAACCGAAAGTTTGCTCGTCAATTTGTTCAATTTCTGAGAAGAGGTGCTTATCGAAAAGAATTGGATGCCCAGCTTGGCCCTTATGAGCTGCGATAACTATCGAACGTTTTTCGCGTTCGTATTCCTCTATGACCACATTGATTGATCGAAAGTCTATCATTGCAACATCACCAGGTAAGACCAACACGGCGCGCGTCATAGGACTAACTTCGCCAAGCCCAACCTTAACGGAGCTGCTCTGCCCATCCTCGTACTTCTTATTGACAACTAGCCGGCAAGGGAGGTCAATGAGCACCTTCTGAACCTTGTCCGCTTCGCCGCCGAGTACCACAATGACCTCGTCCACCTTTGATTCTAGGGCCGCTTGAACAACTCTTCGAATCATCTCGGTTCCGTCGACCTTGGCTAGGAGTTTGTTCTTGCCGTGCATCCGAACGGATTTTCCAGCGGCTAATACGATCATTGATAACATTGCTTACGTCACCCCATCTACAGGGCCATGGGTAAGAACTCTGCACTGCCGGGTGTACCTACTATCTGTTGGTCCTGGTAGATTATTTGGCCCCGGCGCATGGTAAGGATAGGCCAACCTTTCAGCGTCCAGCCCTCGTATGGGGTCCAGTCAACCTTCTGGTGAAGGTCTTTGCCCCTAACTTTTCTTTTCATCTTCAAATCGATCATTACGAGGTCTGCGTCGGCTCCTACAATTATGGCGCCCTTTCTCGGGTAGTTGCCGAAGATTCTAGCCGGATTCTCACAGCACACTCTTTGGAGTGCTGAAAGGGTTAGGCGGTGTTTGTTTACTCCTTCGCTTAACAGGACGGGAAGCATTGTTTCAATGGCTGGGACGCCGCCCCACGCTTTCCAAATATCGGCCCATCCCACTTCCTTCTCCTCTCTAACACCCGGAGCATGTTCGGAGGTTACGATGTCAACGGTCCCATCACGAAGGCCCTTCCAGAGCGCTTCAACATCCTTTGGACCCTTGAGTGACGGATTCATCTTCAGATATGGCCCTTGTTTCTTCATGTCTCTGCGCGTAAAGGTAAGATAATGAGGACAGGTCTCAGTCGTGACCCTGACTCCCCGTCTCTTCGCCTTCTTGACGGCAACAACGCCTTCGCGGGTGGACATGTGTGAGATATGGAGGCGAGCGCCTATTCCGCGAGCAAATTCAATAACCTTGTTCACCGCCCGTTCCTCAACAACATTAGGCTTCCATTCCGCATGCGCCAACGGCTCTCTCCTTCCCTCAGCTAACAGTGTCTGTAGGTTGTCGTTCGCGATTTGCTCGTCTTCAGCGTGAACGTTCAGAATTGAATGATGCATTGATGTTTCTCGCATGAGCGACATGAGTGTGTGGTCGTCGGCGTAGTAGGGTTTGCAAGTGAAAGTCTTGAACGAACGCACGCCCAGTTGTGCAATTTCAGGAATGTTTGGCAAGTTGCTCAGATTCATCATCCCCGCGTGGAGGGAGAAATCAACTAACGAATGTCGACGGCCTTCCTCGATCTTTGCTAGGACACGCTCGGCTGAATCAACGGGAGTTGACAGAACCATCTCTACCACGCTTGTTACGCCGCCTGCGGCCGCAGCAGACGTCCCACTTGTGAAATCTTCCCGGTTCGTGAAAGCGGGATCATAAAGGTGAGCGTGCCCATCGACTAGGCCAGGCATCACGAATCGTCCCCTCGCATCAATGCTCTGATCCGCGTTCGGTTTTCTTGACCCGGTGACGGACTTGATCTTTTCTTCCTCGATCAAAATGTTCGCGCGCGTAAGTTTGCCTGCGCGCAGAATTCTTGCGTTTTCAACGAGAATAATCGGCAAATCTTCCAACTTGAGCGAATCTTCGTTCCCAATTATATCAAGGAACTGTTAGCGTTCAGGTACCTTGCCCGAAGGGCTGAGGACGGCGGAGGGGCTGTCATATCCTACGGCAGGATTGTCAAAAGTCGAGTGTCTTGGTGAGAATCGATTCCGTTGTCGTTGATTGCCGTGGCTTCAAGATATCAACGTACTGGCCGGAGGTGCTGCACACCACCATACGCACACATAAAACTGGGAAGTCCGACGACGGCTCAAATTACGATGCTCGCACCGCTATACCCACACACGAAAACAGACCTTTAATCAAAAGTCTAGCTCGATATGGTCCATAGGTTCTGTTGGTCAGTCGAAAAACTGAAATTGTAATAGATGAGGTAACGTCCGCTGCGTCGTGGATATCCGCTGCTGGCTAACAGACCTAGTTCGGAAAAATCCTCGCGCAGACAGATGAGACTGCTGCCGAGGGAGCACGGCGCGACCGCGATCTGGTTCTCCTCGATGTTGCTCGCGTTTGGAATGCTCCGGAAGCCACCATGGACTCCTGGTGCCGTTGTTTTCCTAGCAGCCTCCGTACTCGCGCTGGTCCTCATAGGAAGGTTCACTAGCGGCTCTATCGTCATCGTCCGCTTGGAGCGGAATCGAACTCTTCTCCCGATTCTTTCTGGTCTCCTGACCTTGATCGTCCCGTTAGGGCAGATCATCATGGTCGGACAGCTCACCCTTCCACTCCTTGCCGCCTGGCTCATCTTCATGACTTACTGTTCATCAGGAGTGGTGTACACCCGAGACTTGGTTCGTTCGGTGCTGAAGGAGGCGTCACCGACGTGGACCAGCTTCAATCTCTCAGCAGTATTCATCGTTGCCGAGGTTGTCACACTAAACGTCGTCAACTGGCTTTCCATCGCCACCGTAGCCATCATCGTGCCGTTGACTGTTCACCGCGTCATCGTTCTGTCGCTAATTCAACGAAAAGGTTCCTCGAGGATAGAACGTATTCGCGGGGTGGGCTTCGCGCAGGCTGGGAACCTCATAGCCGCGACAATCATCCTCGCCTTGGTTTCGAAACTCTGAAACAACCCTTGCGCCGACTCACCTACGACACTTCAGCATATATGTAAAGTAGAGTTGAAAATCCACCCCTGGCGCAAAACGACATCACTAGTCACATGCTGCTCGGCCGTTATCGTAAATCAGGCGTTTTCGTGTGTGGATTTCTTGGTGCGCACATCCTCTCTTACGTTCGTCCATACTAACGTACGCACGCACTTTGGTTGCTTCCTGAACTTTCCTTTCTTCTTCTCTTCTCTCTCTTACCCACCCATCCTCCCCATCACCCATACCACACA
>Ga0074046_10004693_pt1 | contig 11072 bp, 12 predicted proteins | sample BogForMeECP23OM3_FD_94441 | JGI IMG/M metagenome (GOLD analysis project Ga0074046, IMG submission 94441) | Bog forest soil microbial communities from Calvert Island, British Columbia, Canada - Bog Forest MetaG ECP23OM3 | ecosystem: Environmental > Terrestrial > Soil > Wetlands ...
AGTTTTCCGCTACACTCTGTAGTCATAAGGCTGTCTCCCTTCTCTGGCGCAAGTTTTTCTCAACAAAATGCTTATGCCAGAAGAGACAGCCTTTTTCAATTCTTTAATGAGAAATGCGGGCTAAGGACGACACCAAAGGGATTGTCCTTGGGGTCCTTCGCATCCGCCCGCTGCCCTTTTCTCTTCATGCGACGCCGATATTGTTGTTTTTCAGATTCTAAGTCTACGGACTATAGTCTACAGCGGACACAGCTCTGACCAGCCCGCGGATGGCGCATCGACAAGATTCTACGACCGGCGGCCCAATCTGAATTCCATATTTATGCGTGATCTGGAAAACTGCCTGCCGCCGAAATTCTTGTCGGAGGGCGATGGCTTTGGTAGGGGAGGGCTCGCGCGTGGCGCATGCGTGCCCCCGTTTGGCGCGCGGGCAGAGGAGAGCGGGGCCTTGTCTGGCAGCCGCGATTTTTCGACCGCACTCTGCAAAGCCCTAAGGAATACTACGACAACGTGGAATACATTCACTTCAACCCAGTGAGGGCCGGCCTCGTCAAAACGCGTCGAGGAGTGGCAGTGGCCGAGTGGACACGATTACACGGGGGGCCTGGGCGCAACCTTCAGGCCGAATCGGACTCTGCCCATCGATCATGTACTGCTGCCGGCCGATGAAGGGGGAGGAATTTGAAGGAAAAGCCGCAGAGTCTCCGAAAAACGAGACTCTGCGCTGCCTGCTCCGATACCGCGAGCAGAGGCGAAAGCAGGTCACCCCGGGTCAGGCCTGGTGGCCTTGAACTAATTCCAGCAGTTAGGGCGTGGTGAGGATGACTGGCTGTGCCACGACGAGGCTCAACCAGTTCAACAATTTAGCTCAAGCTGGGGTCACCTACGTGACAGCAAGCCAAACTGTTATTCAGGATGCCGGCACGGCTGCCGTCAACACCGACTCAGCGCTTCTCATTAAGGTCAGACCAAATCTCGATCAATCACAACGCAGGGATGGAGTGATTAAATCGGATAAGTTGCTAAAGCAGCGGCTGCAGGTCTTGCAGTTGATCAGTGCGCACGGCAAGTTGCTTCAGGCATATTTCGAAGCGCTAGCGTCACTATCAGACCCAAAGGCAACAAATTCAGCCGGCGCCGCGGCACAAGATGTATACGATTCATTGGCCAAGATGAGTCCGGCCCTGAAGAACGCTAAGATGGGGTCCAGCAGCGTTTCGAGTTTCATACCGACAGTCATAGCTCCCGTCGTCGCAAACTTCAAAGTCCATGCGCTGAATGAGGAACTGAAAGCCAGATCTAGCGCCATAGCAAACGAACTTGCCCTCCAAGAAGCGGCTTTCAGTGCGATAGAAGCGGAACTTAAGACAGACGCTCAAGAGCAACAGAATTTCCGTGAGACAGATAGCATCAATCAATTCGTAGCTCCGACAGCGCTGCCGGCAGAATGGGCGAGCCAGAGGCTAACACTTTTGTCGACCCCCGCCGCCGTCGCATCGGCCGATGCAGCATCCAAAGCTGCCACACATTTGCGCAGTGCTTTTACGGCAGTAGTGGAAAATCGGCTCGATAGCGCTGGTTTTGCAGACCTGATGAGCGACATTTCGAACATGCTAACTACAGCCCAAGGCATCCAAGGCGCTGTAAAGTAAGGAGATAACACGTGGACGCATCCGATATTTATTCACTAACACTTTCTCAGCTGGACGCAATCGAACTCAGTATGACTTCTCCCGAGGGAGATGCATTAATACAGGCTGCATTGCCCTCCGAGCGGCAAAAGGCGGCGCAGATGCTTCTTGATGTCCATCAAGCCCGGCTTGCTTTAGGCAATGCTACTCTTCAGTCGATTGCTGACCAACTCAAGGCAAACGAGCAAGCCATTGTAGCCGGAACGGCGGATGTGCAGGCGGCTTTGACTGCACTAAATGACCTTACGCAAATCCTGAGTACAGTGAGCAACCTCATAGGGGTAGTTACACAAATTGCGCCGATGGTCTAGCGACGTCTTTTCAACAGCTCAGCTAGCGATTCAGCATCTTCGTTTTCCAAGAGTGTATCCAACCGCATGTCCGACCTGTAGCCTTCCGCGAAGTCTTCCCCGTATTTGCGACGAAGGGTGCCAACTTGCGTGTCGCCTCGTTTTCTGCGAATCTCGCCATCGTCGTCTCTGCACCTATCATCCAGTCCTACGTTACAGCCCTTCATAGGTATTCTCCTACTACTCACATTAACAGAAGCAAACCGTCTGCCTTCTGAGGGCAATAAACGGTTTACAATCCATGTCAATTGTACTAAAATTGTAAACCGAAATCAAGGAGGATAGCATATGATCGGCAAGAGACTTAAGCTCGCACGCACCGCTGCCGGACTCTCACTTCGGGATTTACAAGCGAAAATTGGAAACCGCGTGACGGCCCAGGCAATTGGCAAATATGAGCGGGGCGAAGCCGTGCCTAGTTCAGGTGTCCTCATGGCCCTTGCCAACGCACTCGGTGTTTCTCTCGACTACCTTATGGGCGATCAAAACATGGTTCTGGAGGGAATCGATTTCCGCAAGAACCAGATCACGAGCACGAGGGAACAAGCGCAGATCCAAGCCAAGGCGCTTCACCTGATTGAGCGTTACCTCACCGTGGAAGAAGCACTCGGCCTTCCGACTGCGCAGTGGGACAAACCAAGGGAAGCACCTTTCCCCGTGCGCGAGCCGGCGGCTGCTGAGCTGGCTGCGCAGTATCTTCGTGAACATTGGAACCTGGGAGTCGATCCCATCCCCAATCTGGTAGAACTGCTCGAGGAGCGCGGTATTAAGGTTCTGGTAGTCGATTGCGACAAGAACATCGATGGCCTTGCGGCCCAGATACGCCGTTCACGGGGAGAGCCGGTCCCCATAATTGTAATCCGCAGGGGCCTGCAAGGGGAGCGTCAGCGCTTCAGTTTGGCGCACGAACTTGGGCACATGGTGATGGACCTTGAGGGCGATGAGCGGCTTCGGGAGAAAACCGCCCATCGTTTCGCAGGCGCCTTCCTGATACCTGCTGAGGCTCTATGGTCGAAGGTTGGCAGGCATCGCAGCTCGATCAGTTGGAGCGAGCTTTTCTCGCTTAAAGGGCAGTTCGGCGCAAGTGTCCAGGCCCTAACCTACCGCTGTAGCGATCTCGGCATCCTTTCCGCAACCTTCTCGCAAAGGCTTTTCCAGGAGTATTCGCGTCTCGGCTTTCGAACTGCGCCCCACTACGAACCGAACCACCTGCCCGAGGAAGAGCCAAGGCGGTTTGAACGCCTTTGCTATAGGGCTCTTGCCGAACATGCGATCTCCGAACCGAAAACGGCAGAATTGTTAGATACTACGGTCCACGAGCTCAATCGCCGCATGCAAGAACCCGCTCCCCTGGCGGCCCAATGATTCTTGTCTCAGACACCTCGGTATTGATCGACCTCGAACGCGGATCACTTCTGGAGGCAATCTTCGTCCTGCCACATGGCTTTGCTGTTCCTGACGTCCTCTATCACCGCGAGCTACAGGGCGAGTTGGGGAATCGTCTGGTGAGCCTTGGTCTGCGCATTGAGGAGGTTTCGCCGCAGGGAGTCGCAAGCGCGATTGGTTATCGCATGCACCGCCCCACCCTGTCTGCGCCGGACAGTCTTGCCCTCGCGCTCGCGAAAGAGCGGCGATGGACACTCCTTACCGGAGACAGTGAACTTCGACTCCTGGCGGCCGCTGAGAGGGTCGAATGCCACGGTGTTTTGTGGGTATTGGACCTTATGGAGCAGGCAGGGACGCCTGCCATCCGCCTTCTGCGCGGGGGCCTGGAAGCGATGGCGAACCATCCCCGCTGTCGCTTGCCGCGTCGCGAAATCACTGTACGCTTGGAACGCTACCGTACGATAATGCAGCGGAAGTAGGCTTTTGGCTCTGCGGAATGTCCCGGGTTCCCGGTGCTATGCGTGCGTGGCGCACACGTAGTTCCCCTATTCCTATCCGATTGCCTAGAGCCGAAGGAACGGAGCCCAATTGCGGCTTGAGAAGACCGTCCCACGCGACACCGACTTCATGTCTCTTGACAAACGGAACAAGATAGGCTAGAGTTCTAAGCTGAGGCTATGGCGGGGGTCATGGCCCAGAGCAGGTCTCAGGTGCCGGGTTCCAGGTGTCAGGGGGCAGAAGAGCACCTGCGGCGGACTACTATGTGTCAATGCTGCTCCCTCCCCCAACCCACTTCCGAAGATGTTCCAAGCGGGACGAAAAGCCCGGAAGGAATCCTGCTCTGCAGCGGACAATAAGTCTGAGCTTGCACTGGAAAGAGAAAAAGAATTCTTAAAAATGAACGACCGATGCGGGAATGTCTATGAAAACAAAGGAGCGCTGTGGAAAAGTGAGCCAAAAGCGGTAATGTCTATGAAAACAAAGTACTTAGCCATTAGAAGCGGAAATGTTGTTGAAAATAAAGGAATTGTAAATTATAAATGGTGAATAGTGAATTGCCTTCTTGCTACTGGCTACGCCGACCGCCTTCTGCTTACTGCCGACTCCCCGCTGCAGGCGTGCGAGGAAGAGCGGGTTCCAAGATGTCAGGTCTCCCCCTACATACCACATACCACATACCACCTACGACATACGGGTACGTGAGGGATTACCCCAGTCCCACGGCAGCATTGCAAGCGAGGATTTTTCTGGTAAGCTTACTGCCCATTCATCCCAAAGTGAGGTGGAATGCCATGTCAACGAGAATATCGAGACGAAGTTTCATGGTGGGCGCGGCCACGGCGGCTGCTGCCCTGCGCGTGGTGGGGGCCAACGACCGCCTCCGTTTGGGCATTATTGGCTCAGGCGATCGTGGGACTTACCTGATGAAGCGCGCCAACGAGGTGGGTAATTTCGATTGGGTTGCCGTGTCGGACATCTGGGATGTGAGGCGCGACCAGGGTGAATATACCGCAGGCACAAAGGTGGATAAGTACGCCGACTACCATCAACTGCTCGACCGCAAGGATATTGACGGCGTCATCGTGGCCACTTTCGACCATGTCCACGCGCAGATCACCATCGACGCCTGCCAAGCCGGCAAGGACGTGTACGTGGAAAAGCCCATGACTTCCCTGCCCGAGCAGGGGCCGAAAGTGGTGAAGGCTGTCCGGGACACCAATCGAATCGTGCAGGTCGGCACGCAACAGAGAAGCACGCCGCATTTCCTGGAGGCAAAGCAGAAGTTCTTTGACAGTGGACTGATTGGAAAAGTGAACATGGTGCGCACCATCTGGAACGCCAACAGCGGTTACTTGACGCCCGTGCCCAAAGGGTTCGAGCGGAAACCCGCCGGACTCGATTGGGACGCCTGCCTGGCCTGGTTGCCCAAGATCCCCTGGGACGCGAAACGCTACTTCAACCGTTTTGCTTACTGGGACTTTTCCACGGGTGGGCAGACCGGCGGGTTGTTCGTACACATGGTGGATGTGGTGCATTGGTTTTTGAACATCCAGCGTCCTTTGGCGGGGGTGGCGATGGGTGGCATTTACCTTTACGATGACGGGCGGGACACTGCGGATAACATCAACTTCGCGCTCGAGTACCCCGAGAAGCTGAACGTGACGTTCGAGGCTACGCTCACAGACATGATCCCGGCGGGCGCGGCAGACATCGTCTTCATGGGCACGGGCGGCAGGCTCTCCATCTTCCGCTACGGCTACCGATTCATCCCCAGCAAAGAGAACGCCCAACTCGGTGAAATCTCCAGCGGGCCCACGAACGACAATCACATGGGCAACTGGTTGGAGTGCCTGCGCACGCGCCAACAAACCAATGCCGACGTGCTCGCGGGACATTACAGCGCCGTGGCCTGTCACCTCGGGAATATCGCCTACAAACAGAAAAGCCAAGCGGTCTGGCGAAAGGAATGGGAGGTATGAGCATTCAAGCCGGGGTCAACATGGAATTCATCCGGTCGCAGGACAAGTCTTTTTCTGAAGGGGTGGAGCGCGCCGCGCGTCTCGGCTACCGCTTCGTTGAGCCGATGGTCCACAACGGGCGCGAATTGCTCAGCGAAGCCGGCTACTTTCATTCTTTCTCTCTCGACGATGATCCGGGCGAGATGAAGGACATCCTGGAACAATACGGCGTCAGAGCTTCCGGCCTCAGTGCTCACTGTCCCCTGATGCGGCCGGAAATCAGCGTACCCTACTTGCAAAAGGCCATCCGGTTCGCACCCGCCATCGGGGCGCCGGTGGTGAATACCGACGAGGGCATCCGCCCCTCCTGGGTGAGTATGGACGAAGCGTTTCCGGTGATGAAATACACGCTCACCACGGTCCTGCGAACGGCGGAACGATACGGGATTTACATCGGCATCGAACCGCATCAGAGCATTTCCAAGTCTACGCAAGGGCTGCTGCGAATCGCCACCCTGGTGGAGTCGCCGTACCTGCGTGTAAATTACGACACCGGGAACGCCTACCTGGCGGGCGAGGACCCTTACGAGGGCCTGCGCGCTGTCAGCCACCTGCTGGTGCACGTCCACGCCAAGGACATCGCCCTCGAGCATTCGGAAGCGGAACGGGGAAAGGTGACCGGCACGCCGGTGGGATGCGCCTGCGGCGACGGCGTGATCGATTGGAAAAAGGTGGTCGGCATTCTGCGCGAGTCAGGTTTCAACGGCGTCCTTTCGGTGGAGTGCGGGACCGAAGAACAGGCCCGCCGCAGCCTGGCGCATTTGAGCACCGTGCTGGCTACGTAGAGGCCGACGCATTTCTGTGGTCCACCCTCTCCCCCAACGGGGAGAGGGTTAGCGTTTCGCTCAAGGGGGCTGATCTTTACCCATATCTGTTGCTGGACACCGGAGGGTGGATGGTTTCAGCCCCAACGGGGCGAGCTAGCAAAGCCCAGGCCAACGGCCTGGGGCAGGAACGCTGTCCCCTTTCCGACTCGCCAGCCCTGAAGGGGCGTAATAAAGACCGCCAACCCAGTCCCGGCGGCCGCCCGCCTGCATCCCAGAACGTTGTTTCGCCCTTACAGGGCTTGCGGGCAAACGAGAAGGCCTTTTTGGACCCAGGCCGTTGGCCTGGGCTGAGGTAGTTCGCCCCTACGGGGCTCGATTTGATATCAGTAACGCTCGCGACCCCCTCACCCGGCCCGCCCCGGCTGGAGAGAACGCCGGCGGCGGTCCACCCTCTCCCCCAAGGGAGAGAGGGTTAGCCTTTCCCTCGAGGAATACATATGAAGAGTTTCTCCTTAGCCAAAGCGATAGTGCTGTTGCAACTGGCAGCCATGCTCCTCTGTTCCAAGGACGGCGCCACGCAGGTGACGATTCCTTTCTTCAAGCCGGGGGCGATTCGCGTCCTCATCTTCTCCGGGCGGAACAATCACGATTGGCGGACCACCACGCCCTTTCTGCGGAAGGCCCTTGTCGAGAGCGGGCGCTTTGATGTCCGGGTGGAGGAAGAGCCCATGGGAATCACGCAGGCGACGCTGGCCGCTTACGACGTGCTAGTGCTCAACTACGACGGCCCGCGCTGGGGTGAAGCGACCGAGAAGGCCGTCGAGAGTTTCGTGAAATCGGGCAAAGGGCTTGTAGCTATTCATGCGGCCAGCTACTCCTTCACAGGCCTCGAAGTGCTTGGCGACAACCATCGGCCCATGGGATTCAAAGAGCCGCCCTGGCCGGAGTATCTGAAGATGATCGGTGGTTGGTGGAGTCAGGGCCCGCCCAAGACCGCCCATGCGCCCAGGCACTGCTTTACCGTGAGATTCGTGGACCGAGAGCACCCCATCGCTAAAGGCATGGAGGAATCGTTTGTGGTCTCGGACGAGCTTTACCACAGCCACCAGATGTCGCCCCAAGCTCACATCCTGGCCACAGCTTTCGATGATCCCACGAATGGCGGGACGGGCAAGGACGAGCCGATGATTTGGACGGTTAACTACGGGAAGGGCCGAACCATGTACACAGCCCTTGGCCACGACGTTGCCGCCATGCAGGAGACCGGCTTCGTGAACACGTTCCTGCGCGGAACCGAATGGGCCGCGACCGGCGCCGTCACGCTCCCTGCCGATGTCAGCGCCGCCAAGAAAGAACCGAAGCCCCTCCAGTTGCTCGTCGTCACAGGAGGGCACGAGTACCCGACCACCTTCTATACTGTTTTCGATGGAGCGGATGACCTGCATTGGGACCATGCCGTGTCCAGTCACGAAGCCTTCCGGAACGATATTCGGAGCCGGTACGACGTGCTCGTCCTCTACGATTACTCCAATGAAATAAGCGAAACCGAGAAGACCCACTTGCGAGACTTTGTCGAGAGCGGCAAGGGGATTGTGGTCCTCCATCATGCCATTGCGGATTACCAATCCTGGGAGTGGTGGTACAAGGAGGTGGTGGGCGGCAAGTATCTGCTGAAGCCGGAAGGCGCCCTGCCCGCGTCGACTTACAAGCACGGTGAAGAACAGTGCGTCAAAGCGGTCGTGAAACACTCCATTACGGCTCGGGTGGGAACGCTGCACCTATGGGATGAAACCTACAAGGGAATGTGGATTTCGCCGGATGTCAAAGTGCTGCTAAGGACCGATAATCCCACCAGCGACGGTCCCGTGGCCTGGATCAGTCCTTATCCAAAGTCCCGCGTGGTGTACATTCAACTCGGCCACGGCGAAACGGCACACCGGCTCCCCGGCTACCGCACGCTGGTCCAGGATGCCATCCGCTGGAGCGCGGGAAGAAGCGGGGATTGACTGCATGGGAGGCGAGGCTCCCGACCCCCTCACCCGTCCCGCCCCGGCTGAAGAAAGCGCCGGCGGCGGGCCACCCTCTCCCCCAAGGGGGAGAGGGTCAACCACGATGATCCTGCACACGGGTGGCAAGGATATTCCCATAAAGCGGATCGACTGAATTTTTGAAATGGAGAACTTAGCCGGCAGCGCGTTCGAGATACTTTCCCTCTGCCGTGTCCACCGTGATGACTTCACCCTCGCCGATAAATGGCGGGACCTGGACCATGAGGCCGGTTTCGAGCTTGGCGGTTTTCGTGACGTTGGTGGCCGAGGCCCCTTTCATTCCAGGTTCAGTCTCCACGACTTTCAGGTTCACGGTGGCCGGCAGCTCGATATCCACCGGCCTTCCCTCGAACAACTGCACCTTAATGACTACATCCGGAACGAGGTAGGCGGCGCGATCCTCGATAACGGACTTGTGCAGGCCGATCTGTTCGTAGTTCTGCGTGTTCATGAAGAAAAAAGAATCGCCATCGGAATAAAGGTACTGCATGTCGACTTCATCGAGATTGGCTTTTTCGACCGTGTCCTCAGATCGGAAGCGGTGATCGATGAGCGCGCCGGTGCGCAGGTTGCGCATGCGGGCCTGAACAAAAGCACGAAGGTTACCCGGCGTGCGGTGCTCGGCCTTGTGAATGGTAAAGAGTTCGCCATTATGTCGGATGACCATACCTGGCCGCATATCATTGGCATTCATAATAGAAATCCTTCGAGTGGAATGGGATGGGGCTTAAACGAGGGGGGAAACCCAAGCAGTCCGGTCCCGCAGCACCCCAAAACATCATTGTTGCATCTTCTTTCTAGTGCGTCAACCCGGCGTCGTAATCTGGGTGGGCGACATGAAAGTGAGATCCTTCGGCGAAAGCGGACGTAGCGCGGGCGTCCCGCCCGCTGTGGCGGGAGCGTCTCGCTCCCGCGCCAAGGAGGTCTCGACGTCATGGAAAAAACCCAGATCGAAACTGAAGGCGAAGTCAATGAGGGCGCAGGCAGGATGCCCGCGCCACAGCGGGCGGGACGCCCGCGCCACATCGGATGCATGGGCTTCCACTTTCATGTCGTGCGCCCTCGTAATCTTGTTTCTGAGAACTCCTACCACAGAAACTCCACGCGCGTGCGGCGGGCGGAGAACTCCTCGTATGGCCCCACGCGTAACGTCCGCACGTGTCCCGGGCGATCCGTATAGGCCAGAACGAACGTCAGGGTGTTTTGTCTTCCGGCGGGAGCGAAGTACGGCTCCGGGAGATAGAACTCCTTTTGTGGTCCAACGGTCACGTAGCGCCCAACAAACTTGCCATTGAGATAGAGCAGAGCGTCGCGGTCAGCCTCGAAGGTCAGTTTCCAAGGCGCCATCCAGCCCGGTGCGACCCCAGGCAACGCAAACTGCGTTCGATACCACGTGAATGCCGGAACCAGTTGGTCGGCTGAGCCGGATGCCCGGTAAGGCGCAGGACTCCAGGCCGCGGCGGCAAAATCCGTGTCTACGTCCCGTCCTCGCATGGGCGCCGCAAAGCGCTGGATTTGCCAGGACGCAATGGCTACGCCGCTTCGGGCATCGCTCCCCATGCGCACAGATTCGATGCCCTTCAGATCGGCCACCTCTTTATCGCCGTTGTAAGCCCCAAATGCCTCGTAAGCGATCTCCAGCGTGTTCGTCCCCGCCTTGGCGTATTTTGCCAGTTCGAAGTCGACAGCTTTGGCGGAGTTCAATGCTTCTTCGACCAGCTTCCCGTTGATAAAGACCTTTATCGCGTCCCCCGCGAAAGTCGAGATGAACATCTTGGGCTCGTTGCTGTAATTGAACTGAGCCTCATACTTCACGTAACCGTAGGGGACAGGACCGGTGTCTTCCAGGGCGCCAGGCAAACTGCTTTGCCAATGGCCGGAGGCGGTGTCATATCTCTCCACCCAAGCCTGGCCGTCGCTCAAATCGAGCGGCTTATAGGGCAGCGGCGGAGTCGTAACCTTCAGGCGCGCAGTTCGATGCTCGCGTTCGTAGGCAACATCCATCAGCACGCCATCAACCCAACACTTGTCAGGCTTGGAAGGAAGCAATAGGGCCAGATCGTGCTCGCCGGGCAGATAATCCAAATCCGCCCATATTCGGCTCCCATGTGAACCGCCGCCCGCATGCATATAGCTGTCCGTAATGAAGGGAACAGCGAAGGTTTTGGTCTCCTCCGACAATGGAAAAACCTTGGAAGGGAACTCGCTGATCCACGTACGGAGGGCACGGTCGCGCGGTAAGAGGATAACCAGAAGGTGGTCATTCACCAGGAGGAGCTTCTGGGTCTTCTCGAATCGAACGCCAAAGACC
>Ga0074046_10004694_pt1 | contig 11068 bp, 5 predicted proteins | sample BogForMeECP23OM3_FD_94441 | JGI IMG/M metagenome (GOLD analysis project Ga0074046, IMG submission 94441) | Bog forest soil microbial communities from Calvert Island, British Columbia, Canada - Bog Forest MetaG ECP23OM3 | ecosystem: Environmental > Terrestrial > Soil > Wetlands ...
ACGAATTAGGCTGCGTATGCCATCTGTTGATTGGCAATTATCATTTTGCACGCGATTACGGGTGTGTGCACCCCGGCATGCCTCTTGGCCGCAAGCATCTCCGTCGAATCCGTGACGCCCCCAATGGTGGGATTGGCCTTTAAAGAACTATTTCTATTGTGGGGAGGAATTGGCGGGAAGTCAAATGCCAATGGAACGGGTCGCGGTTACGAGCTATCAGAAAAGGAACTCTTGCGATCAGCTTAAAACCGCCTCTTTCGTTGCTGAGAATCTCCAGTTGGTTGGGGCGCGAGGATGCCCAAAGTGGCCCAACCCGCATCCAAGGAAACGTAGAGGGTTTCCCGGTCGGCCGCTGACTGGCAAGAATTTGCGGAAGGGCTGCGAGTGGAAAGCGGTGCGGCGGGGTTATCATTTGCTGGGAAAAGATCTCATCCCCCGAGGTAACCTAAAGATGACCAGGCTTGGTGTCATAGTGTCCGCAATCGTGCTGCTGGCTCTGGGAGGTACTCTTATGAGCCTGAACGGCTGCGGCGGTACCAGTAGTACAACTCCTCCACCAGAGCTGGGAAAGATTGAGCACGTGGTGGTGATCTTCCAGGAGAACCGCACCCCCGACAACCTGTTTCAGGGATTGTGCGCTGCCAATGGCGGGGTTCCGGGCTGCGGAACCGGTCCAGGGCAGTACGACCTTGCCCAGAGCGGAACCGACTCGACCGGCAATACCATCCAGTTGAAGAAGGTCAATCTTGCCGTGGACTATGACCTGGACCACAGTCACACCGCATTCAACCGGATGTGCGACCTGAGCGCGACCGGACAATGTCAGATGAATGGGGCGGACCTGATTACTGAAAGATGCGATGCGGGTGCGACGGACTGCCCTGCGCCAGACTTGCAGTTTGGCTATGTGGACCCGACCCAGGTGCAGCCCTACCTTCAGATGGCCGAGCAGTACACCTTTGCTGACCGCATGTTCCAGACTAACCAGGGGCCCAGCATGCCGGCGCATCAGTTCATTATTTCCGGAACCTCGGCTCCAACTGCGGGGAGCAATCTGTTTGCTTCCGAGAATCCGAACGTGAGCAACCCGCCGCCAAATTCCGGGTGCGACGCGCCCGCGGGATCCACGGTCAGGCTGATCGATGCAGCCGGCAGCGAGAGTTCCAACGCCATGATCTATCCGTGTTTTGAGCATCAAACGCTGACCGATCTGCTGGAGGCGAAATCCTTGTCCTGGCGCTACTACGCGCCTGGTACTCCAGCACCGCCTCCGATACACGGGAACCCGGCGATCTGGAACGGTCCGGAGGCGATCCAGCATATCTGCGGACCGAACGTGCCACCGCCCAATGGCACCGCCTGCGTGGGCGCGGATTGGACCAACCATGTGATCCTCGATCAGACGCAGATACTGACCGATATTTCCAGCAACCAACTGGCGGACGTGAGTTGGGTGATTCCTACCGGGCAGGCGTCGGATCATGCCGGGTCGCTCAACGGCAACCAGGGGCCATCGTGGGTGGCTTCGGTGGTGAACGCGATTGGCAACAGTCCCTATTGGGCGAACACGGCCATCTTTATTACGTGGGACGACTGGGGAGGCTGGTACGACCACGTTCCACCGCCGCAAGTGCTGGTGAATTGCGCGCAGTGGGGATGCGGTTATGTCTATGGCTTCCGGGTGCCGCTGATTGTGGTGTCGCCGTATGTGAAAGCGAAATACGTTTCGCACACGCAACATGATTTCGGCAGCATCTTGAAGTTCGTTGAGGCCACGTTCGGCTTGCCTTCGCTGGGCTATGCGGACTCGGTGGCGGATGACTTCTCCGATTGCTTCGACTTTAATCAGACTCCGTTGCAATTTCAGACGATCCCGGCAGCTTTGGACGCGCAGTTCTTTCTGAATGACAAGACGCCGCCGGAGCCTCCGGACAATGACTGAGGCGGGCGCCTCAGCGCCTGAAGGCGCTTTCATTTCGAGTTTACGGCGCGGCTGAAGCCGCGCCCTTTCAAAACAAAGACTAGAGCGGTTTCTGGGAAAGTGGACTGTTTTGGATGTGGCATAGAAACCCATGCGGCTCGACCCCCCTGGAAGCGGTCTTTGGAAATCAAAGACTTAGGCAACCATTTCCTCCAGGTCTTTGAGAAATAAGGACTTATTCGTAAGGTATTTGGTAATCAATAAGTTAGGGACAATTTTGGGCTGTGGTTGGGGGGCGAGAGGCTTCCCGGCACTTACCTGCCGGGTTTTCCTGTTTCGCCGCTTCGCGGCTGGAGCGATGGATAAAGAAAGGGCGCGGAACCTGTCCGCGCCCTTTCGTATTCAAACACTGCCACGACAGATCCTAGTTCACAACGAGCGTGACATTCGCCGGCTGCGAGGTTGCGCCCGTTTCGGACGCAGTCACGGTGACGGTGTACCCGGCATTCGGCAAAGTCGTCGGGTTCAGGGCTATTGAGGCAGTTCCTGTTTTGGTCGTATCCGCCACAGATGTTGCGGTGATGGTTACGTTGCTCGGGAGTCCGGCAGCTATCGTCGGAGGCGTGTAGGTGGCGTGGGTAGGATCGGTGGAGGCGATCGTACCGCCGTTGGCCGTGCTGACAGCCCAGGTGACGCCCTTGTTGCCGGAATCATTCATAAGAGTTGCGGTGAAGGTGGCGGTTGCGTTCGTCCAGCCGACATTCTGGGGATAGATACTTGACGAACTGCCGGTGACGCTTGAGATCGAGATCGGGTGCGAACTGCTGCCGCAGGCGATGAGGAATCCAGCGAGTGCCAGCATCAGGAACATACCGGCCACGGTGGCGACCCTCGACATTTTGCGTCCCGCGAAGCCAACCATAACCACGCCGGCAAGAGGCAGAGTCAGCGGCAGCCAAGGGAGACGGTTGTCCGACCGATGGCGCAATTGGCTCCCAGTGCCGCTGTTCGGGCCTTTGCTGCTGATGGTCATTGTGACTGTAGATGCCGACGATCCGGCTGCAATTGTCGCCGACGGACTGAAGGCACAACTGCTGCTTGTCAGGGTCGGGTCAGCCGGGGAGAAGGAAGTACAGCTGAGATTCACCGCATTGACGAACGTCGATGCCGAGGTAGGTGTGGCCAAGAAGCTATAGGTGAGAGTCGTCTGTCCCGCCAGGACTGTGTGCGAGGAACTGCCATTGCTGACCAAGGTGAGGGTGGCGGGGTTAATAGTTTGGGTCAGCACGGCGGATGTGCTGCTCGCATTACTGGTGTCTCCACCATAGACGACCGTGATCGAGTGGGTGCCGGGACCGAGCGCGGACGTGGTAAAGGTCGCCTCCTGAGAACCGCCAACGGTGCTCAAGGCGCCGATGCCTAACTCAGTGGTACCGTCGTCGAAGGTCACGGTGCCGGTGGGCGCCGTCGAGCCCGAGGTCGAAACGGTGGCAGTGAAGGTTACCGGGGAGTCGTAGGCCTGCGGGTTCTGGCTGGAAGTGACGGTGGTGGTGGTGGCGGCCTTAGCAGTCGCGACCCAAGCGGCGCCAAGGTGGCTGGCGTTGACGGAGCCGAGGCCGGTCACCAGATTGTAGTTAGTGGTGGGATCGAAGTTATAAGCGTCGAAGCCCAAGAAGGCCGAGCCTGAGCTAGGACATTGGAGGGCAGCGGGCCACGGGTCAGAGGTGACTCCCGAGGTGGGAGTACCTGGCGAACACCATGCGCCATTGGAATACGCGCCCGTGTTGGGCGTGGTGACAGCATTAAAGGCTTTGTTAGTGGAATTCGCAGCTGCCAAAGTGTAAAGCATCGGATTAATGTTGCCGAGGCCGGGAGTCGATTGGAGGCCGCTCGCCACTACGTCCTGGTTCATCAGAGCCACGATGCCGGCAAAGACCGGGGAGGAGAGGGACGTGCCGCCGTAGATGGTGCAATAGGCATTATTCCCACCTAGGCATGCGGTGAGCATATCCGAGATGCCGGTGGTTGGAGAGTAGCAGCTACTGCCGCCACCTGACGATCCGTTGATTTGCGTGCAAACCAGATAGCCGGGGAAATTCGGGGACGCGAGCAGGGAAACGTCCGGTGTGTAGCGGGTCGGGGTGGCGTTGATCGCGCCGAGGCCGCCGGGGTTTACAGCGCTCGTGCTGAGTCCCGCCTGCCAGGACGGTTGCGGGAAGCCACTCGTACAAACACCGTTGGCGTCCGCTGTGACACAGTTGCTGACACCACCACCGCCGGCAGAAATTCCAAAAGCCGTTTGCGCGGTCGCCCAGTCGGTGATGTGGTCGTGTGCGCAGAAGGAGGGCGGGGAGGTTTGGGAACAGATCATGCCGTATTCCTGGGCGTCGTTCCAAGGCTGCTCAGTAATATAACCCTTAGCGGAGCCGCCGTCGGAACCGTTGGTTGGGTTCCAGTAAGTCGAACTGTATTCGTTCGGAGAAATGGCGGGAATCATGGTGCCGCCAACGCCGGTGACGTATTGGCTGCTGGCTGGATAAGCGGCAGCGTATCCGTAAACTGCTAAATTGTCCTGGTAGTCGCATTCCGCAGCGCCGGTATCGCCGCTCGAGTTCATAAACGTAATTCCCTCGGAATTTGCCTTTTGCAACTCGGCTTCGTCGGAAGCGAAGGAGCCAATTTCAGCGAGTTCGCAGGGCGCGGTGTAGCTCAGGGTCATCACCTTCGACACGTCGTTGTCAATGGCGTAGTAGGCGGAGTCGAAGACGTTAGTGGCGTTGGCAGTGACGTAGATTACCTGTGCGTTGCGAGCGGTGGCGCCGGACCATTCGATGTCAATGTCGGCCTCGGGCAAGTCGCTATAGATACTCGTGGCAGAGCCGTTCACGAGGATGTACTGAAAGTTAGACGTGTCACAGGCGGTGATGATGTCGGTACTGGTAGTGCAACTGATCGCGGAAAGGCCGAAGTTCTGGCGGAAGTTCGTCAGATCGGACTGGTAAATTCCGGTCTCGCCAATCACAGCCAGCGTTTGTCCTGTGCCGTCGATGCCGTTTCCGTAAAGGGTACTGAGGTCATACATGGTGGTAATGTCGCCTGGGGAAATGAAGTAGTAACTTTTGCCGCTAAAGGGGAAGGTGTAGGCAGGTTGGGCGCGGTGCGCCTGCGATTTGGGACGGAAATTGTTGAAGCCGCGGAGACTGGTGACGATGCCGGAGAGGGCCGCGGGAATCGCGGCCGGGGTCGTGTTGGCGAAGTGCATCTCGCCCTCCACCTTGAAGTTGTGGATCTGGGTTTGGAATGTTCTCTCGACCTGGGCGGCGGTGCCGGAGAACGCGATCCAATTGCGGCCGCGAGCCGTGCGCACAATGGTGAAACCTTGCGACTGAAGCCAGACAGTCAGCTTCTTGATGTCGTTGGGGCTGAGGCCGAAGCGATCGGCGTACTGCTCGGGCGTGAGCCACTTGTGATAGGAAAGCGAGTGGGGATTCTGTTGATCGGCGAGGAGCTTGTCCAGGGCCCGCTTCTGGCTGGCAGATGGCACAGTGAGCAAAGTCATGTAGCTCATTTTGAGCGAGGGGTCAACCGCGCCCTGATCGAACTCGGGCCGCGCCTGCAGGGGAACACCGGCCGCCAGGCGGACGGATTGGGCCGCGGCGATTGGGGCTGTAATGCGGTCGGGCGCGGCCGCGAAGCTTAGGGTCGAAAGAATCAGGATGCAGAGGATGAGCGCCGAAAAGTTGGTTGTCGAAGGCTTGGGCAGGGACAGCAAGGTCGAACGCGAACGTCGCATGGTCACTCCGTAGGACAAAAGGATGGTCGGGGACTCGGAAGCATTATCTATGCTTCTCTTTGTCTGAGCAAGTTATTCGGCGTGGGGTTGTATGAACAGGTACTATTAGTTGGCGCTGGTGACAAAAAATTGACATTTACTGCGCTGGCTGCGGTTGGCGGACAGGAGTGTCCGCCCTACACGAGGCAGTTGCCGGGCTTCGCCCGGCTGGACGGGCGAGTCGCCCGTCCCCACACGACCCCGTCCCCACACGGACTGTCTCTACGCGGGCTTTTACACTTCGGCCAATTCCTCTTCCAGTAACTGCTTGTTATACAGATCGGTGTAGTAGCCGTTTTGGGCTAGTAGCTGGTCGTGGGTGCCTTGTTCCACTATGCGTCCCTGGTGGAGAACGGCTATGGAGTCGGCGTTGCGGACGGTGGAGACGCGGTGGGAGATGAAGATGGTGGTGCGTCCTTGCATGATTTCGCGGAGGTGGTTGAGGATTTTGTCTTCGGTGTGAGTGTCTACGCTGGAGAGAGCGTCGTCGAGGATGAGGATTCTTGGGCTGCGGAGCAGGGCTCGGGCTATGGCGGTGCGCTGTTTCTGGCCTCCGGAGAGAGTGATGCCGCGCTCGCCTACCGTCGTGTTGTAGCCTTCGGGGAAGCTTTCTCTGTCCTGGGCTATGTTGGCGGCTTCGGCGGCGGATTGGATGTCTTCTAACGGAACGTCACCGTCTTCGCGCGACACGCCGAAGGCAATGTTTTCGCGGATGGTGTCGCTGAAGAGGAAAGTTTCCTGGGGAACGAATCCTATGTGGCGGCGGAGAGAGTCGAGAGGGAACTGGCGGATGGGACGGCCGTCGATCAGGACGGTGCCGGGGTCGGCGTCGTAGATGCGCGGGATTAAGCTGACTAGCGTTGTTTTGCCGGAGCCGGTCGGGCCTACTATGGCCAGGCTGGAGCCGGCGGGGATGCGGAGGTTGATGTCTTCTAGAACGGGAGTGCCGTTGTAGGCGAAGTTTAAGTTGCGGAATTCGATTTCGCCAGAGAAATCGGGTGATCGGGTGATTGGGTGATCGGGTGAAACTGATCGGGTCATCGGGTGATCGGGTGATCGGGTGATCTGAACTGCTTGGTTTTTCGATGACCCGATGACCCGATGGCCCGATGACCCGATCTCATCGGCTATTTCGGGTTGCTGCGTCAGGATTTCGTTTATACGCGCCATGGAGGCGGTTCCGCGCTGGAAGATGTTGATGACCCATCCCAACGCGATTACCGGCCACATCAATTGCGCCATGTACGTGTTGAAGGCTACAAAGTCGCCTACGTTCATGCGGCCTTGCAACACTTGGCGTCCGCCTAGCCAGAGGACGATCACTACCGCTATGCCTAGCATCAGCTCCAGCGTTGGCCACAACATACCCATCAGGCGCACCAGACCCAGGCTGCGGCGGATGTACTCCTGGTTGGCGGATTCGAAGGCGGCTATCTCGGATTGCTCTTGCACGTAGGCGCGGATTACTCGAGCTCCGGAGAAATTCTCCTGGGCGCGGGCCGAGATGTCGGAGAACATGGCCTGAATGCGTTCGAAGCGCTCGTGAATCTGGCGGCCAAAATACTGGATCACTATGCTGGCTATGGGGAGGGGAAGGAAAGCATACATGGTCAGCTTGGGGCTGATCTTGAACATATAACTCACGGCCAGCGCGGTGAAGACTATGGTGTTGGCGGAATACATGATGGCTGGACCTAGCAGCATCCGAACGGCGTTGAGGTCGTTGGTGGCGCGCGCCATGATGTCGCCGGTGCGGTTGCGCTGGTAGTAGGAGTAGGAGAGGCGCTCGAGATGGGCGAAGAGGTCGTTGCGCAGGTCGAACTCGATGTCGCGGGAAACGCCGATGACGATCCAGCGAGTCAGAAACTGGAAGATGCCCTTGGCGACAAAGACGGCGACTACGGCCAGGGCGTACTTCAACAATTTTTCGGTGGTGACGCCGGAGTGAAGGTCGTTGGTGGCGTGGCGCAGAACCTGCGGGAACTGAACCGCTAAGCCGTTAGTGAGCAGTACGCATAGAGCTCCCCAGGTGAGTCCTCGACGGTAACGCTTCAGGTAGGGAACGAGGGGGCGTAGTTTCTTCGGCACCATGATGGGTCAGAGCATTACGTCTGGTAGATGAAATTGTAGCAGCGCTGGGTGCGGAATTTCGGAGGGCAGGCGCTAAGGCAACGCAGGTGGCGGTTAGCAGCAGGGCGGTCCAGACGGACAGGATGCCGGCGGCGAACATTAATCCCGAGTAGAGCAGGTCGGCGCGTTCCATTCGGTTCCTCCAATTTGAAAAAGCCGGGCGAGGACGGAGGTTGGAGGTTCCGTTCCTCACCCGGGAGGGAGAGAGTGTTAACGGTAAAGAATTAATCCGCGGGCGGAGGCGACATGTGGTTTTTCATGTGCTCTTGCATGCGGGCTTCCTTGTTGGCCTCGATCTGAGCCAGTTTGGCTTTCTGATCGGGGGTCAGAATTTGCATGATTTCGGATTTCATGCGGGCATGCGCGACTTCGAGCTCAATCATCACTTGCGCATTTTGCGTTGCCAGGGCGCGGGTTTTGGCTTCGTCGAAGGGGCCGCTGGCTTCCAGAGCTTTCATGGCCTGGTGGTTTTGCCGCATCTGCTGCATCAGTGGTTGCAGAGCCGGCTTCTCCTTTTCGAAGATCGCCTTGACCTGGCTGTGTTGGTCGGCGGTCAAATCGAGCTGTCTGAGCATGTGGTGGAAGTCGCCGCCGGGACCACCAAATCCATGCCTGCCTTGAGCAATCGCGGCTGCCACAATCAGCATTACAGCGGCGCCGAGGATGAGAATGCGTGTACGAGTTGATTTCATTGGAACTCCTTTTTGACGTGCGATTGATCTCGTAGGGTTCGGGAGGCAGCCCGAACGTCTATGCTGATAAGAACACCGTTCCGGAAGAGAAGAGGTAAAGAGTCGGTCAAGCGCGGTAAAGTTTTGTAAAGAGCATCGGGCGATCGGGTCATCGGGTGATCGAAGGTCAAAGGCGGGATTGCATATGGAGCAGAAACCAAGTCAGCAGGAGGAGTTGCGGAATCGGACTAAGCGATTTGCGCTGCGGATTATCCGGTTGTTCCGGTACTTGCCTCGGAACGCGGAGGCTCAGGTCCTGGGGAAACAGCTTCTGCGGTCGGGAACCTCGATCGGCGCGAACTATCGGGCGGCGGGACGAAGGCAGAGTTCATCAAGGACGGCTCGGAAATGATCGGGTCATCGGGTGATCTGGTGATCGAAAATCAAAGGCCTTTGACTTTAGATGGCCCGATGACCCGATCACCCGATGGCCCGATATCTTACAAATCTTTACCGCGTGCGGGCATATGAAGGTGTTGAATGAACAGAAGAATGGATCACGTACTGGTGGTGGATGATGACGTGGAATTGTGCGGTCTGGTGCAGGAGTACCTGACGGCCGAGGGGTTCAGCCTGAAGGCTGTCCATGATGGCGAACAGGGGCTGCAACAGGCGCTGACTAACGAGTATGCCCTGGTGGTGCTGGACGTGATGCTGCCGGGGATCAATGGCTTCGAGGTGCTGCGGCGGATTCGCAGCGTGTCGAAGATTCCAGTGCTTCTGCTGACGGCTCGCGGCGAGGATGTGGACCGCATTGTGGGACTGGAAATTGGGGCGGACGATTATCTTCCGAAGCCGTTTAACCCTCGGGAACTGGTGGCTCGAATCCGGGCGATCCTGCGGCGCACCAAGCCGGCCAGCGCGGCGGACGTCGTGCCGGAGGTGCTGATGGTCGGCGACGTGGAACTGGATCCGGCTACGCGCAGTGTGATGCGAGCGGGGCAGCCGGTCGACTTGACTTCGGTGGAATTCAATCTGCTGGAAGTTCTGCTGCGCGAGGCGGGACGAGTGGTGACGCGGGAACGGCTGGTCAATGCCGTGCTCAGCCGGAAGTTCATGCCGTTCGATCGCAGCATTGACATGCACGTCAGCAAGGTGCGGAAGAAGCTGGGCGACTCGGAAGAGAATGGCGACCACATCAAGACAATTCGCGGCGTAGGGTATATGTTTGCGCGGCCGGCGGGGAAGGCGAAGAAATAACACGGCGGTTACGGCAGGAGAAGAAAGCTTGAACCACAGAGGACACAGAGGACACAGAGGTACACAGGGGCAAACCTAGCAGCCTCTGGTGGCGCCCCAGCACTTAGAAAGCGCGCCTAAAGGCGCATTCATAACACGACATTTGCGGTATGCCTGAAGGCATACCCTGATACAAGGCATTTAGGAACGAATGAAAAGCCTTTTCTTGAAGATCTTTCTGTCACTGTGGGCGGCGCTGGCGCTGTCCATGGTGCTGGCGATTCTGGTGACGATTGCACTACGTCCGCCTCGGCATGCGATGGAGAGTCAGGCTCCTCAAATCCTGGCTGAAATCGTGAATGCGTATCAGACCGGTGGAGAGCATGACGCCCACGGGTATCTCGAAGAACTTTGGCACACCCAGCACGTACGGGCATTCGCCTTTGATCCAGCGGGCCACGAACTCAGTGGGCGCCATGTGCCGCCCTGGATCGAGGATGTGCGGCAGGGCGGTTCACTACGCGGCGGTGGGCCACGCCACCAGGGATGGATGGACAGTCTGATGCCGGACCGGATGGTGCGGCAGGCACTTACGCTGGATGGAAAGCGATACACGCTGGTGTTGGAGTTGCCGCCTGGGCCGCGAGCATTTTTCGGTCCTCATGACATGCCGTTGCTGGGAATCGCGGTAATTTTGTCGGGACTGGTCTGCTATCTGCTGGCCTGGTCGATCACCAGTCCGGTGACGCGCTTGCGGAAGGCGACACAGAGCCTGGCGGCGGGAGACTTGAGCGCGCGCACGGGGGCTCCGGAGAGTGGCCGGCGCGATGAACTGGCGGAGTTGATGCGCGATTTTGATCGCATGGCAGAACGGATCGAAGGGCTGGTGGATTCGCAGTCGCGACTGCTGAAGGATGTTTCGCACGAACTGCGATCTCCGCTGGCCCGGCTGAGTGTGGCGCTGGGGCTGGCGCGGCAGCGGGTGGCTTCCGAAGTCGGGCCGGAAGTCGCGCCGGAATTGGAATGTGCGCTGAACCGTATCGAACTGGAAGCCGACCGGCTGAATCAACTGATCCAGCGGCTGCTGACCATTTCGCGGCTGGAGTCGGGGACCGACGGGCTGCGCAAGACCGAGTTGCCGCTGCGGGAACTGGTAGAGCAAGTGGCGCGCGACGCCGAGTACGAAACCCCCGGGCGGCGATGCCAAGTTACGACGGAAGCTACGGCTGATCCTGCGGATCAGTTTCTAGTGGAGGCCGATCCCGACTTGCTCCG
>Ga0074046_10004695_pt1 | contig 11067 bp, 9 predicted proteins | sample BogForMeECP23OM3_FD_94441 | JGI IMG/M metagenome (GOLD analysis project Ga0074046, IMG submission 94441) | Bog forest soil microbial communities from Calvert Island, British Columbia, Canada - Bog Forest MetaG ECP23OM3 | ecosystem: Environmental > Terrestrial > Soil > Wetlands ...
CCAGTTCGCAAGTTGCTGAACGAGACCTTCCTGCTTCTGCTGATGGCCCACGGACTGGATGCCGCCATCGTCGATCCTCGCGATCAGCAACTGATGATGAACATCATCGCGACCGAAGCGCTGCTGGGCCGTGATGCGCACTGCAAGAACTACGTGCGCGCCTATCGCGAAGGAAAGCTGGGCGAAGCGCCGAGTCTAGCGAAGGTTTGAGCCCACTAATACCCTACTGCATCGCATTTCCGTAGGTTGGCACTCCCTGCTGCACCAGGAAGAGCAGCGTCTGTCCGCGAGACGACCAGTCGCTTTGCGGATACTGGGAGATTAACTGCTGGGCGAGCGCAATGGCCATGCTCTTCGATTGCTCGGACTTCTTGGGCTGCTCTTCCGTTTTATAAATCTCGATCAGGGCGGCACGGCGAGAAGCGGCTTGGTACAGCGCTTCGGGAGCAGCGGGAGAGTCGGGGCGTTCCTTAACGTATTTTTCGTAAATCTCGGCCTCCTTGTCGGGGCATTTGGAAGAACCCTGCCAGTCTCCGCAGAGTTTATTGTCGATCAGGTGGAAGGCGGCGAGTTGGGCCCACTTGGTGTTGGGGAATTTCTTCATCACCTGCTTCATCATCTCCTCGCCGATCCCCTGGCGGTAGAACGATTCTTTTTCGCGGGCGGAAGGACGGGACTGCATGTCTGATTTGTCGATCTGCCACTTGATGTCGGCGGCGCGGTAGAGGCCTTCACCGGCCAGCGGAGCGGTTGGGAATATATCGTACACGCGGCGATAGAGGCGTAAAGCGTCCTGGGCCGCGCCGCGGCGTCCGTGGCGGCGGCTGGCTTCGTCTTCGGAATCGACGGCCGCACCGAACAGGATGCGGTCGCCGTTGGGGGTGCTCGCCCATACCACGCCAGTGTCGAGAACCCATCCGGTGATGGTCTTGCCCTCGACGTCTTCGTCCTCGACGAAGGCGGGGTCGGGAGTTTGCGCGAAGCCGAGCAGAGCCTCCACATGAAGCCAGTTGCGGCTTTTTTCGAGCAGCACCAATTCCCGCCCGCGTTCGGCCTGGCCGAGCTTATTGGAAGTGGTGTCGGGAGAGATGTAGATGATGGCCTCGCGCACCAGCGCGCCGCGATCAGCGGCCAGCAGCAGGGTGTTTCCCAGAGGGATCAGGGCAAGCAAAAGCAAAAGCTTGGTAATCGGTTTCACGGCAGTATTCGTCTCCGGTTTCGAGGGTAGCATTAGATTAGGATGCATGGAACGGTCCGCCAGGCTGGAATGGTGGTTGAAGAACTCAGGACACGTGTCTGAATTCGATTGCTGTTGACAACGACGCAACCGGTGCTGTACACGATGATTTCTCTTCAGCGCCAGATTTTTGCCAAGAAGGGTCCGCGCCGGGATTGCCATGCCTTGGGAACCGAACTCGAAGCGCATAAAGGGCCGCCCATGATGTCGCGCGGCGCTGCGCAGCAGATTGTAATCCGAGACCTCAAGAGCATCGATGACCTCAGCCAATTGAAGGCGGTGGAGAAAGAGGTCTGGGGTGTGACCGACGAGGATGCCATGCCGCTCACGCTGGCGATTGCCAGTAAGGCAGCAGGCAATATCTTCATCGGAGCCTTTGATAAGGATAAGGACAAGGACAAGCTGGTCGGGTTCGCCTTCGGATTCCTCGGCCGCGAGCACGGCCAGACGACAATCCACTCGCATATGCTGGCCGTGCTCGATGCATACCGGCACCTGAATCTGGGCCTGCGACTGAAGCAGGCGCAGCGCGAGCGGGCCATGGCCATAGGTGTTCGCGAGATTACCTGGACTTTCGATCCGCTGCAAAGCCGCAACGCGCACTTCAACTTTTCCAAGCTGGGCGTGGTCTCCGACACTTACAAGGTGGATTTCTACGGGCTGGAAACCTCCAGTCCGCTGCATCGGAACGGCACCGACCGGCTGTGGGTGCGCTGGATACTGAATTCGCGGCGGGTGCGAGATCGGCTGGCCCGCCAGTTGACGGGTGGGTTGACGAATAAAGACGCGCGCGCGGAAACGCTCGACGCCCTGTGCTTGCTGGCTCCGCTGGTACGCTTCGATCCCAACGGAAAACCGGGACGCGCCGATCTCGCTGAATCGCTGGCCCGGCAGCGCGTGAGCATTGAAATCCCCGGCGACATTGTGGAGGTCGAACGCGCTGACATGGAACTTGCGCGAGATTGGCGCGACGCGACGAGGTGGGCGTTCCGCGAGGCCATGAAAGCCGGATTCGTTGTGGCCGAATTCTGCCGTTCGATTCGCGGACAACAGGGACCGGGGGCGTATCTGCTGCAGCGCGGGACGGTGAACGAACTGATTCCCGAGGCAGGACCAGCCGTTAGCCATTAGCACTTAGCCTTTGGCTAAGTCCCAACAGAATTGGCTGAGAGTGAAGGGTGAACGGCGAACGCCTAAGACCTAAGACCTGACACCTGAGACCTCACACCTGTCCTAGCGCGAGTCCATCGACTGGCGCTGTTCGCGCATCTGCTCCAGGAAGGTTTCGACCGGCACCTGAAACTGGTTCCGGAACAGGTCGACGAGTGTGTCTTCGGTTCCGGAGACTTCGGTTTTGGAAGATTGGAACATATCCACGTTATCGTCCGACGCTGGTGTTTCCAATCCGTCAGGTTCCACCAGAAGCTGGGGAGATTTATCTCCGTTGGCGCGCAGAGTCGTGATCATGCGGAGAACCTGATTCCGTTGTTCGGTGGTGGTCTGTAGAAACTCGACTCCCATCCCGAATTCCGAATGCGCGACCAGCACGACTCCTCCGGCGCGGACTTCGAGGTCGCCGGTTTTTATCTTCAGGATGACCCGCGTGCGCCTGGGGAACGGTGAACTGGTGGTGAGGTAGCAACCGCCGAGGCTGAGGTCGGTGAGCCGGCAATTCACCGGGGGGTCGTCCTGTTCGGGTTCAGGAAGCTGGCTGTTTAACCACTGGCGAAGCAGGTTGCGTTGCTCGTCGGTGGTGTTCGTGAAGCGGACACCGGCCCGATTCTGGTAGCCCTCCCATGCCAACTCGCCATCGATTTCGAGCTTCTGGTTCACGCCCGGCAATTCGAGCGAGAAGTGGAGCGAGTTTTCTTTCTTGACGCGTCCGGAGAACTGGACCGCCATGCCGCCTTCGCAGAGGTCGAGCGTTTTGGCACTATACTGGCCCGAGCCGATACACTCGACCGGAATTTGCACCTCGACCCGTAGTTGCAGCCGCCGTTCCCGTTTCATCAGGGCGCGAACCGCGCGAAAGCTGCCCTTGGCGCGTTCGACCGCGAGCGGTTTATGGAGAACGAAATGGGCGCCCAATTCGAATCCGCCCTTGAGTCCGACCGGAGATTCCACCAGCACGATCGTGAGCGCCCGCTTGTTAACGGGAGCGGCTTTGGCCGCTCGCAACAAGTTACCAGCGTCCTCCCGATTCGTTGCATCCGCAATGATGGCTTCGAAACGCTGACGGGTGATCCGGCAGATGGCGTCGTCCGCGCTGTAGCAGTGCTCGACGTCAATTTCCAGGTCGCCGAGGACGCGGCGCAGGATGCGCACTGTCTTTTCGTCGGAGCTCAGCAGTAGAGACTTCAAGTTCATACTTCGAATCATGCTTCAGATCGGTTCTTACGCGCTGCCCCGGTCTTGCCGAGGCGGATGAATAGCGAATGCATTGCGAAGACGCCTTCGTGTGCGCTCAATCGGGGCGCCAGTCCCCAACCGGGCGATCGGAACACCCCTGCTGGCACTATAAGTCTATGAGATTCGGTGATCAACGCAATGGCCCGGTCTGCTGGTTACTCCAGTCACGCCGACCGCCTGATGGTCCTATCGGCAGATTGATCCCGGTCCCTGAGGTGGTCGATCCGAGGCCCATTGCCTGGCAGGTCGCCGACGTGTTCCTCCGCGGCAAACTGCAAGTAGCTGTGCACAAAGGGGATATACAAAAAGTTGTAGAGGCTTCAACTTTTCTATTGACTAACCGACAAAAACCTATTATTATCAATAGCTTCCATAGGGGCTGAGGGGGTTGGAATCCTGAGGATTGGTTTGTCTTTCTGCAGGTGAATCCCCTGGGCAATTCTTGGAATCAAACGATTACAGACTTAATAGGAAGTCTTTATTCAATTCAGAAGAGGGAATATTTTTCATGGCTAAGCGACGCGGAAATCCCAACTGGGGCAAGCCCGAGCCTATCGGCCCGGTCACGCCCACCATCACGGAATTCGAGCAGGTTGTGCACGAGTATAAACTCTCCCCAGACCAGTATTTGCGGTCCACACGGCTGCGGGAATGGGCGCGTCGCAACAAGAATTCCAAGTACATTCCCGAACCCTTGCTGGAAGCCTGGGGTTTTGAAATCGAATCCACTCTGTAAGCGCAAGGAACCAGATTGATTGGGAGGGTCGCCTGAGGCGGCCCTTTTCCATTTCCGGGGGTATTGGCGAGGAGGCCGGGGACGGTTATGCTGACAGGCATGAGGTTTGGTGGCTCCGAACTCGGTGGCTCTGACCTGGCAGGTCTGGTCGTGGCCGTAAGCTTCGCGGCTGGACTCAACCTGTACGCCACGGTGGCCACCCTAGGCCTGCTGGCCCACGCTGGCCTGGTCGATTTACCTTCCGGCCTGCATTTGCTGACCAGTTGGTGGGTGATAGCGGCCTCGGGCGTGCTATTTGCCATCGAGTTTTTCGCAGACAAGATCCCCGCTTTCGATTTGATCTGGAATGCGCTCCACACTTTTGTGCGGGTTCCAGCAGCGGCTTTGCTTGCCTACGGCGCGACGTCTCAGCTTTCGCCGGAGAAGCAGTTGCTGGCGGCGCTGGCGGGCGGGGCGATTGCCTTGGCGGCCCACGGTGGCAAGACGGCGGCCCGCGTAGCGGTGACCCCGTCGCCGGAGCCGGTTTCGAATTTCGCGCTCAGCGCGGGAGAAGATACCCTCGCCGTATTCCTCACCTGGCTGGCAACCCAGCACCCAATTGCGGCCGCCCTGATCGTTGCTGCTTTTCTGGCCGCGATCTTGGTCGTGATGCGATGGATAGTCCGGGCCATGACGTGGGCGCTGAAGAATCTGTTTCCTGGTGTGACGACCGAAAGGGCAGAGAACGAACCAGCCCCGTCTAACCGGCGCGATTTGAACGCTGAGTAAACTTGCTTTTGGGTGGCGCAGCGCTTCAGCGCTGCGGTAACCACCTCATTTTGATTGGGCTTTAGCCCCTGAGGGAAGCGGCGGTCTATGACTCCTCATTCACCCTTTACCGACGTGCCCACCGCGATCGAAGAGATCCGCGCGGGCCGAATGATCGTCGTCGTTGACGACGAAGATCGTGAAAATGAAGGCGATCTCACCCTGGCCGCGGAGAAAGTCACTCCCGAAGCCATAAACTTCATGGCCAAATATGGACGCGGTCTGGTTTGCCTGGCCATGACCGAAGAGCGCCTCGATCACCTGCGCATCGGTCCCATGACCAGCGAGAATACATCGCAATACGGTACTGCTTTTTGCGAGGCGATTGACGCGCGCGACGGCGTAACCACCGGAATCTCGGCGCACGATCGTGCCCACACCATTAAAGTGGCAATCAATCCCAAGACGCGGCCAGCGGATCTGGCGCGCCCGGGCCACATGTTCCCGCTGCGGGCGCGCAAGGGCGGGGTACTGGTGCGCGCCGGGCAGACCGAAGCTTCCGTGGATCTGGCTCGACTGGCCGGCATGATTCCGGCAGGCATCATCTGCGAAATCATGAAAGACGACGGCACCATGGCGCGCGTGCCCGACCTGATCGAATTCTGCCGCCAGCACGAAATGAAAATGCTGACGGTGGCGGAGTTGATCCGCTACCGCATGCAGCACGAGCGCTACGTGCATCGTGTGGGCGAGGCCATGGTCGAGACCGAGCATGGACAATTCCGCCTGATTGCCTACGAGAGTGAAGTCGACGGTGGTGGATCGCACATGGCACTGATTCGCGGCGATATCAGCGATTCTTCCGAGCCCGTCCTCGTCCGCATGCATGCCCATTGCCTGCTGGGCGACGTTTTTGGCGCTACCGGATGCGACTGCCATCAGACGCTGGAAGCTTCGCTGAAGATGATTGCCGAGGAAGACCGGGGCGCCTTGATCTACCTGCACCAGACCTCCAAAGGTTTCACGGCCGAGAAAATCGGCGACCAGTCGTTTCTTACGTTTCATCGCGAACGGCGTTTGCCGTCGCTTCCCGAAAGCGAACGCAAGATTCATCGCGAGATCGGGCTCGGAGCGCAGATCCTTTTCGACTTGAATCTGAAGCGGATTCGACTCTTGACCAATCACCCCAGAAGAGTGGCTGCGCTGGAAGGGTTCGATATAGAGATTGTCGAGCAGGTTCCGGTGAAATTTTCAGTGCCGAGCTAGTGGGGAAAGGGTGTAAGTGTGGGGACAGGCGACCTCGCCCGTCCAAGCTTGTGTAGGGACAGCCGCCCTCGGCTGTCCAGCCGAGCGAAGCTCGGCAATTGCCTGTGGTCCCCTCTAGAACGGCTTCCGCGCCGTGATCACCTCGTCCTTGATAAAAAATTGCGCTGAGCAAACCGAAGAGCCGCAGATTGTAGGCAGCAGCCCCGCCATCTGTTTGCGGGTAATCAAGCCCAGCGTGCCGCAGGACGGGCACGAGAGCACCGCCCAATAGGGGTCTTCTTTCTCCCCCACTTCGCCTGCGTTCTCCAGCACGAACACGGTACCGGGTTCCATCTGCTCGGGAATCCACTCATTGATAATGCTCAATTCACCGATCATCATGTGCCTCCCCCCGCCTCCGTTTACGCTCGTCTTACGCCGATTGCTTTACGCCTATGCAAAGTCGCGCCCCGTTCCGAACCCACAGCCTTCTTGCGCAACTGAATTTCTCCTCGCACCCGGTGGACTTCATCGCTCAGGCAGATGTCAAACATTGGCTGCCGAGCGTTCTTCAGCAGATCCACGACCTGCCGCGCCGAGGTGCGCAGATAAAGATGAGTGCCGTCGGTAAGCAGGTGATACTCGTGCTCCGATGACGCGCCCACCGTAGCGGCCAGGCTGGTGCCGAACTCCTGTTGCAGAAACCCGATCACCTTCCGCATGCGCTGGAGCGAGAAGCCGCGCCGGCGAAGCTGGCAGATCACCGCCACGGTGACCAGTTCGTCCCAGCTATAAATGCGGCGGTGTCCCTGGCGGCGGGGCGCCACAATGCCCCGTTCATCCCACCACTGCAGTTGACGGGCGGTGATCCCCGTCAGCGCCATCACTTCGTTGGATGTGAACTCTTGCTGCATTCCGAGCCCGTTCCGTTTCAAACAATAATGCGGAGAAATGTTTGAAACATTCTAGGCGGCGGAGGCAGGATTCAAGCAGTGTTTCGTGCTTCGTTGTGTTGACTACGCGGGTACGTCGCCGGAGGCTCGCAGCGTGATGGATTGAATTCCCCTGTGTACCTCTGTGGCCCCTGTGGTTAAGATTTGAACCTGGGACGGGGCCAAGCAGCCATCGGATTGTGCGTTCCCGCTCCACGCAGTAACATTAGCGGCAGTCAAATTTTTTCTCGGGGCCATTCCATTCATGATCCAGTTCATGATCCAAAGACGGCATGTGCGCGTCGCCATGCTTGCGTTGTTCGTCCTGCTGTCGGTCACGCTGACTTTCTCCCAGCAAAAAGAGCGGAACCGCAAGCCGGATGCCGCGCAGAAGAGCGCTGCCGCCGCGACCGCGCCATCGGCGAAAGACGATAAAGACGACAAGAACGAAGGCGATCCGCTGTTCAAGGGAATGAAGTACCGTTCGATCGGTCCTTTTCGTGGTGGCCGCTCGCTGACGGCAACCGGAATTCCCGGCGACCCGACGACCTACTATTTCGGTGCGACTGGTGGCGGCGTGTGGAAATCCACCGACGGTGCCAACACCTGGTCGCCGGTTTTTGACAAGGATGGAGCGCCTTCGATCGGCAGTGTTGCCGTTTCCGTCTCCGACCCGAACATCGTTTATGTAGGGACTGGCGAAGCCTGCATTCGCGGAAATATTTCGCAAGGCGATGGCGTCTGGAAGTCGGTGGATGCGGGAAAATCCTGGAAGACCGTTGGCCTGAAAGATTCGCGCGCCATCGGCAAAGTGATCGTGAACCCGCGCAATCCCGATGTAGTTTTTGTGGCGGCGCTGGGTCATCCCTTTGGTCCGAACACGGAACGGGGGGTTTTCAGAACCACCGACGGCGGCAAGACCTGGGACAAGGTTCTCTACAAAGACGAGAACACAGGGGCGATCGATGTAGTTTTCGATCCGCAGAATCCCAACATTCTGTTTGCCTCGCTGTGGGAGGCGCGGCGGACTCCGTGGACCCTGTCCAGCGGTGGGCCGGGCAGCGGCGTCTATCGCTCGACGGACAGCGGTACGACATGGAAACGACTGCAGGAGAATGAACACGGGCTTCCGAAGGGTCCCTACGGGCGCATTGGGCTGGCGGTCGCGGCGAACTCCGAACGCGTGTACGCGTTGATCGAAGCTAAAGACGGCGGCCTTTACCGTTCCGACGATGGCGGCGACACATGGGATCTCGTAAACGGCAGCCACAGCCTGTTTCAGCGGGCGTGGTACTACATGCACATCATCGCCGATCCGCAGGATGCCAATACGCTGTACGTGTTGGATGTAGAGTTCTTCAAATCCACCGACGGTGGGCGCAACTTCAACAAGATCAAAGTTCCGCACGGCGACAATCATGGTCTGTGGATCGATCCGAAGAACACCAAGCGCATGATTGCCTCGGACGATGGCGGCGTTACCGTCACCCTGGATGGCGGCAAGTCGTGGACGCGCGAAGACAACCAGCCGACCGCGCAGTTCTACCACGTCATTACCGACACGCGGACCCCGTACTACGTGTACGGCGCGCAACAGGATAATTCCACAGTGGCGATTGCCAGCCGCAGCGATGACGGCGCGATTGGCCGCGACGATTGGTATCCGGTCGGGGGCGGGGAAGCAGGCTATATTGCGCCCAATCCGGCTGACCCGAACATCGTGTATGCCGGCGACTACCAGGGCAACATCACGCGCTTCGACCGGCGCACCAACCAGGTGCAGAGTATTGCCGTGTGGCCGGAACTCAGCGATGCGCGCGGCGCGGCCCCGCTCGATCACCGTTTTCAGTGGACCGCCCCGATCGTGACCTCTCCGCAGGATCCGAACACGATTTACTACGGGGGTGAGCGCGTTTTCAAAACCAGCGACGGCGGCACGCATTGGGAAGCGATCAGCGGCGACCTGACGCGCAACGACAAATCGAAACAGCAGCCCTCCGGCGGGCCGATCACCGTCGACGATACCGGCACCGAGTATTACGACACCGTTTTTTCCATTGCTCCCTCGCCTCTGGCGAAAGGCCTGATCTGGGTGGGCACCGACGACGGCTTGATCCAGATCACACGCGATGAAGGGAAGAATTGGACCAACGTAACGCCCAAGGATCTGGCGGAATGGAGCCGCATCAGTTTGATTGAAGCGTCCCCGCATGATGCCGGAACAGCGTACGTCGCGGTTGATCGCCATCAGAACGACGATCTCGCACCCTACATCTACAAGACGGCCGATTACGGAGCCACCTGGAGCCGGATCACCAACGGAATTCCGGATGGAGTTTTTGTGCGTGCCGTCCGCGAAGACCCAAAGAAAAAAGGATTGCTCTATGCCGGAACCGAGCGCGGCGTCTTTGTCTCTTTCGACGACGGAGCGCACTGGCGCTCGCTGCAGATCAACCTGCCCATTACTCCCGTCCACGATCTGGTCATCAAGAATGACGATCTGGTAGTGGCCACGCACGGGCGTTCGTTCTGGATCCTCGATGATGTCTCGCCCCTGCGCCAATTCGCCGATTCGGTGGCTGCGGAAGACGTCCATCTCTATCAGCCCGCGACCGCATATCGCGTGCACAGCGGCGACGCCCCAGCACGCCTGGTTTTTGCCGGAAAAAATCCGCCCAACGGCGCGGTGATTTATTTCTACTTGAAGAAAGCGCCGAAGCCGGAAGTGAAAAAAGACGAAGTGAAAATTGAAATCCTGGATGCAGCGGGTACAGTCATCCGTAAGCACTCCAGCAGTAAAGTGGAGCCGCTTGAGGAACCGCTCGATCCCGAGGACAAGAAGCCGGAGAAGCAGATCAAGCTGGAAGACGGGCTGAATCGTTTCGTGTGGGATCTGCATTACGACCCGGCAACCCGCGTTCCCGGCTATTTCCTGTGGGAATACAATGACGGCGCGAAAGGGCCACTGGCGCTGCCCGGCAGCTATCAAGTACGGCTCACCGCCAATGGTAAGAGCTTGACCGTTCCTTTCGAACTGAAGATTGATCCGCGAGTCACCACTTCGCAGAGCGATCTGGAGAAGCAGTTCAAGCTGCAGATGGACGTGCGCGAACAGTTGAATCGCGTCTATTCCGCGGTGAACCAGATCCAGGACCTCCGGGAGCAGTTGGACGGGCTCAAGAAACGCCTGGCGCCGGGTGATTCCATGAAAGCCCTGTTCGATGGCGCGAGTGCGTTGGACGCCAAGCTGATTGCAGTTCGTGATCCGTTGATTAACTTTAGAATCAGCGCCAGCGAGGATTCCCTGGCCTACGTGCCCGGGATCGACGCGAGGCTGGCGTTTCTTGCTATGGAGGTGGCTGGTTTCGCGGACTCCGCTCCAACCGCAGCGCAGTACCAGGAATTCTATAAGCTGAAAAAGCAGACCGATGAATTACTGGCGGGCTGGGAGCAGGTGCGGAATTCGGATATCGTGACCTTCCAGAAACTGGCCGCGGAACAAAACGTCCACTCCATCTACGTGCCCGATGTGAAAAGTGAGCGGGTGACTGGCGGCGGCGACGAATAAAGAATTGTGTGGAAGCGGGGCTCTGCCCCGCTTGGACGGGGCGAAGCCCCGTCCCCCCACTGGAAGTTCTAGATGAACATCTCGTCCTGCGGAACGCCCGCGCCGTTTTTCGGCTGGCGCCGTTTCTGGCCGAGGAAGACTTCGACTCCGGTGCTGATCGCACTCATCAGTCCGTTGACCTGGCGCAGCGGAG